>Ga0334884_1000794_pt1 | contig 54076 bp, 52 predicted proteins | sample GraSluR1_MG_7_FD_207215 | JGI IMG/M metagenome (GOLD analysis project Ga0334884, IMG submission 207215) | Sludge microbial communities from methane-producing bioreactor in Wageningen University, Netherlands - Granular Sludge_12_05 R1 | ecosystem: Engineered > Bioreactor > Anaerobic >... | reverse complement strand
TGGTCCGGCTCCACACGAGGTAGGATCATGAGTAGGCGCATAATGTCTCTTTCCGCCGGCCGAATGGATCGAACAGGCACGACGTTTGACTCATTATACGACTTTTCACCAACCAATGAACAGTCACAGGTTTTGCCGCCCCTGGTTCTGTGGTATAATCGCGCGCGTAAGGACCCGCTCGCAAGGAAGGCACGACATTGATCAAACCGCTGAGCGCCCTGCTGGGCCTGTTTTCCCGTGATATCGGCATTGACTTGGGCACCGCCACGACCCTCGTCATTGTGCAAGGCCAGGGCATTGTGATCAATGAGCCTTCGGTGGTGGCCATTGATGCCAACACCAAGCGGCCGCTGGCGATCGGCGCCGAGGCCAAAGAGATGGTGGGGCGCACGCCCGGCAACATCATCGCCATTCGCCCGCTGCGCGATGGCGTGATCTCGGATTTCGATATCACCGAGCGCATGTTGCACTATTTTATCCACAAGGTGCATGAAAGGTCGCGGTTCTTTAACCCCAGCCCTCGGGTGGTGATCGGCATTCCCAGCGGCTGCACCGAAGTCGAAAAGCGCGCCGTACACGATGCGGCCATCAGCGCCGGCGCCCGCGAGGCATATCTGGTCGAAGAGCCTATGGCGGCTGCCGTCGGGGCAGGGCTTCCGGTGAGCGATTCGGTGGGCAGCATGGTGGTGGATATCGGCGGCGGCACCACCGAGGTGGCCGTGATCTCGTTGGGCGGCATCGTCGTAAGCCGTTCGATCCGCGTGGCCGGGGATGAGATGGATGAAGAGATCATCCAGTATGCGCGCCAAAAGTACAACCTCCTGATCGGCGAGCGCATGGCCGAGCGCACCAAGATCGCCATCGGTTCCGCCTATCCGTTGCCCGAGGAGCAGACCATTACGATTCGAGGGCGCAACCTGATCACAGGGCTGCCCGAAGCAACCGAGGTGAGCAGCGTCGAGATTCGCGAGGCGCTCTCCGGCCCGATGAACATCATCGTCGAGGCGGTGCGCGCCACGCTGGACGAGACGCCGCCTGAACTGGTGGCCGATCTGATGGAGCAGGGGATCGTGCTGGCAGGAGGCAGTTCACAGTTGCAGGGCTTGCCCGAGCGCCTGTCTGACGAGTGCCACATGCGCGTCTATCGGGCCGAGGATCCGGTCACCTGCGTGGTGCGGGGCGCGGGCGTGATCGTCCAGGATCTGGATCGGTATCACAAGGTGCTGGCCAGCACCCAGCGCGACAGCATCTCTCAGGCTCGGCGCTCGCAAGCATAGGCGCGCCCTCGGGATGGCAGATCGGTGAAAGCTCCGCGCCAGTGGCCCCTCATCATCATCCTGGGCCTGTTGCTCGTCCTGGTCTGGCTGGTGTTCGACAGCCTTGGCCCACCCAATCCGCTGCGAGATAGCCTTTCGCGGATCATCTCTCCCCTACAACTCGCCACCAAACGCGCTTGGGAACCCGTCTCGGGGCTGTTTGCCGGTTTGCGGCGCGCATCGGATTTGCGGCGCGAGAACGAGGCCCTGCATACCGAGGTTGCCCAACTGCGCAATCAGGTGATCTTGTTGCACGAGGCGCAGATCGAAAACGAGAACCTGCGCCGGCAGTTGGGATTCAAGAGCGCCGTGCCCAACTATCAGCTCCTTTCCGCCGAGGTCATTGGCCGCGACCCCGGCAACTATCTCCAGTATTTGACCATAGACCGAGGCGCTGAGGATGGCCTCCGTCGGGGCATGCCGGTTCTCACCGATGCGGGCCTGGTGGGGCGCATCAGCCAGGTAAGCAGGAACGCCTCGCAGGTGATGCTGCTCACGGATCCGTCCTCCTCGGTGAGCGCCTTTATCCAGCGCTCCCGCGCCACCGGGATCGTGCAGGGGTACCTTGGCTCCGAGCTGATCATGCGCTACATCCCGCAGGCCGAGACGGTGGTGGTGGGCGATGTGATCCTCACCTCGGGCCTGGGGGGCTATTTCCCCAAACGCCTGGTGATCGGCCAGGTCGTAGAGGTGCGTCGTGAAGACGTAGAGATGTTCCAGGAGGCCACCATCGCACCTGCCGTGGATCTGCGCGATCTCGAATCTGTGATGGTGTTGCTGAACTTTGATCCCATTGAATTGCCGGAGGAGTAACCGTGTTCTCCGAGAAGGAGGGGCGCTCGGCCAGGGGTGTGGCGATTGGGCTCTACCTGGGGCTGCCCCTCGTTCTTCTGGTGGCTCTGGCGCAGGCGGCCCTGGTGAACGACATCCGGTTCTTGGGCGTCAAGCCGAACCTGTTCCTATTGTTCATCGTCTCCTGGGTGTTGCTTTGTGGCTTTAGACAAGGGCTGCTGCTGGGGATGATCGGGGGCATCGTGTTGGAGGTCAACTCGGGCGCGCCCTTTGGCTCTACGCTGCTGGCGCTCGCGGTTGCGATGGGCGTTGCGGGCCTGGGTGAGATCAATGCTTTCCGGGGGGCCTGGTTCCTCAAGTACCTGGTGATCCTGGGGGGCACGTTGGTCTATGGCCTGGTGTTTGTGGCCCTGTTGGGCGCCACGGGGCATCGGGCGCCTTTTGGGGCGACCCTGGCGCGCATCATCCTGCCCGAGATGGTCGCCCACCTGCTCCTGATGGCGCCGGTCTATGGGGCCTTGCACGAGATCACCCGGTATCTCGAGCCCAAGGCTGTGGAGCCATGATGCGATGATCAACCTATACGCGCGGCTGCGCACGCTCTTTTTCCGTACCCTGGTTGTGCTTGGCTTTGCCCTGATCGGATTTCGCCTGTGGGACCTGCAGGTCGTCTCGTCCGAGCAGTACCTGGATGCCGCTGATCGCAACCGCTACCGTCTGGTACCCATTGACGCCCCTCGCGGGGTCATATATGATCACGTAGGGCGCTTGCTGGTGCGCAACGTGCCTGGCTTTACCGTTAGCATCGTGCCCGGCGACCTACCCAGGGACGATGCCGAGCGAGAGCTTGTGCTGGAGCGCCTGGCCGGGCTGCTAGAGATGTCCGTGGATTCCGAGAGCCCACGAGGCATCGAGCAGATCTTGGCCGAACGCACCACAGGGCTATATCTGCCTGTGCAGATCGCCAGCCAGGTTGACCGGCAGGTGGCCTTTATCATCGAGGAACAGCATCTCGATCTGCCGGGTGTGGTGGTCACCGCGCAGCCGCAGAGGCACTATTTTGATGCGCCGCTGATGGCCCACATCGTCGGCTATATGGGGCGCATCAGCAGCGCCCAATTGGAGGCATATGTCGCTCAGGGCTATGCGCCCAACGATTCGGTGGGGGCGGCGGGCATCGAGCGCACGCAAGAAGCCGTGCTGGCGGGCGTCAAGGGGCAAAAGCATGTCGAGGTGAATGTCTATGGCCGCGAGATGGCGGTCATTGCCTATCAGCCGCCCGAGCCCGGCCACAGTGTGTACCTTACCATTGATACCGAGTTTCAGCGCGCCGTGGAAGAGGCGCTGCGCAAGGGCATGGCCGCGGCCCACTCTGAGATTGGTGTGGCCATCGCCCTAGACCCCCGCACCGGCGAGGTGCTGGCCATGGTCTCGCTGCCAACCTTTGATAACAATCTCTTTTCCGGCGGCATCTCTGTGGCGGATTTCGCGGTCCTCAACGAGGACCCCTTGCGCCCCTTGGTCAACCATGCCGTCAGCGGACAGTATCCGCCCGGCTCCACCTTCAAGATCGTGCCGGCCGCGGCGCTCTTGCAAGAGGGCGTGGTGACCACATCCACCACCTTTGAGTGCCGTGGGACCATGTTGTTGCCCAATCGGTACTTTCCCGAGGATATGAGCCAGGCCCAGACCTTTTATTGTTGGAGCAAAGTCGGCCACGGGCGCATCAATCTCGTGACGGCCATTGCCCAATCGTGCGACATCTATTTCTACCAGGCCACTGGGGGGTTTATGGACTTCCCGGGCCTGGGGATCGCCCGGCTAGGCGAATATGCCAGCATGTTTGGCTTTGGCGAGCCCACCGGCATCGAGCTCTCGGGCGAGGCCGCCGGCCTGGTGCCCAGCGACCGTTGGAAGCGCCAGATGTATGGCGAAAGCTGGTACACGGGCGATACGTACAACGCCTCTATCGGCCAGGGCTTTGTGCTTGCGACGCCGCTCCAGCTCTTGAATGCCACCGCCGCCATTGCGAATCGGGGCACGCTCTATCGCCCACAGCTCATCTCGCAAGTGGTAGATAACGACGGCAACGTAGTAAGCACCCTGACGCCCGATCCGATCCGCGCACTCGATGTGAGCCCTGAGAATATCGAGGTGGTGCGGCGCGGCATGCGCCAGGCGGTCACCGGCGGCACGGCCTGGCGGGTGAACCTGCCCGAGATCGAGGTGGCCGCCAAGACGGGCACGGCCGAGTATACCAAGCTGGATGAGCACGGCCAGGTGATCATGGATGAGTATGGCTATCTGCCCACCCACGCCTGGTTCACGGCCTTTGCGCCCTATGACGACCCGGAGATCGTGCTGGTGGTCTTTTTGGATGATGGCGGCGAGGGCTCTCAGTATGGCGCGCCCGTCGCCGAAGAGATCCTGCGAGCCTATTTCGGCATCCCACGGCCAGAAGCCCCGACAGAGCAGGCGCCATAAGAGGTGATGATCTAGTGGATGGTTCGATTTCGATCAAAGGGACCCGCGAGGGGTTGACCATCACCTTTGGGCCGGGCGACCTCCAGAGGCTCTATGAGGACCTGGCCAGGCATCTCAGGGTCCAGGGGGCCTTTTTCCGGGGCGGTCTGGTGGCGCTCGACCTGGGCCAGAGGGTTGTGGATGCGCAGCAGATCGCTTCCTTTCGGGAGCTCTTGGCCCAGCATACGATGGTCTTGCGCACCATCGTGGCCCTCAACGCCGCCACGCTGCGGGCTGCTGAGGAACTGGGCCTGCGCACCATTGGCCCTGAAGAGCAGCCCGCCCCGGTCGAGCCTCCGTCGCCGGAGCCAGAGGCGCCGCCAGAGCCGACCCCGAACCCGACCCTGGCGCGCGAGGCGATCTCTCTCGCAGGGGAGCGCGGGCTCATTTTGCGACGGCGATTGCGGGCCGGGCAGACGCTTCGCCACACAGGCAGCGTGCTCCTGATCGGCGATGTCAACGTGGGGGCAGAGATCGTTGCGGGGGGCGATGTAGTGGTGTGGGGGCGCGTGCGGGGCATAGTCCATGCTGGCTACCCGGACAATGCCTCGGCCGTCGTCTGCGCGCTAGACCTGGCGCCTATGCAGTTGCGTCTCGGCGGTCTCATCGCCCGGCCGGAAGAGGCCCCCGCCGGAGACCGCAAGGGGGTATATCCCGAAGTAGCCTATGCCCGCGAGGGCGCCATCGTGGTCGAACGCTGGACCGGCATCCGCTGGGAGGACTAGATTGACGCCAACGCGAGTGATCACCATCACCTCTGGCAAGGGCGGGGTCGGCAAGACCACCACCACCGCCAATCTCGGCGTGGCCCTGGGCAAGTTGGGGCATCGCGTCGTGGTGATTGATACCGACATCGGCCTGCGCAACCTGGATGTGGTGATGGGCCTGCAAAACCGCATCATCTATGACATTGTGGATCTGGTCGAGGGGCGCTGCCGGCTGCGCCAGGCCCTGATCCGTGACCGGCAGGTGGAGGAACTGTATCTCCTTCCGGCCGCCCAGAGCCGCGACAAATCGGCCGTCAGCCCGGCCGATATGGTGCGCATCTGCGATCAATTGCGCGGCGATTGCGATTTTGTGCTCATTGATTCGCCCGCGGGGATCGAACTGGGCTTTCGCAACGCCATCGCCGCCGCCGACGAATTCATCCTGGTCGCTACGCCGGATGCCTCTGCCGTGCAGGATGTGGATCGGGTGCTGGGGATCCTGGAGAACCAAGGGCGCTCGCAATACAGCCTGGTCATCAATCGGGTGCGGCCGGCATTGGTGCGCCGCAAGTTGATGGCCAGCCCTGATCAGGTGCTAGAGACCCTGGCCATCCGGCTGCTGGGCATCGTGCCCGAGGCGGAGGATGTGATCATCTCCAACGGCAAAGGAGTCCCCGTAGCCCACGACGAGCGCTCTCTCATCGGCCAGGCGTATCGCAACATCGCCAGACGGATGTTGGGCGAGGATGTGCCCTTTATCCCCCTGTTAGAGGGTCGCAAAAGCCTGTGGCGCAGGCTCGACCCTTTACGCTTGTTTCGCTCCTAGATTGGCGCGTTCCTAGCGATGGTATCCTTGCGCCGCTTCGATTGGCTCCTCTTTCTGCCCATGCTGCTCATTTCAGCCATTGGCTGCGCCATGATCTATAGCGCCTACGAGATCTCGCTTTCGGGCGGCCCTAGAACCGGCCTAGATAACCTGGCCCTGCGCCAGGCATTCTTTGCCCTCATCGGATTGGTGTGCTATCTGATCGCCTCGGCCCTGGACTATCGCTTGTGGGTCGCTGCGGCGCGCTGGCTCTATCCGCTCATCATCGCCATGCTCCTGGTGACTCTGGCCATCGCCGATCCTACCTTTGGGACCCGGGCCTGGCTCAACATCGGCACGTTTGGCATCCAGCCCTCAGAGCTGGCCAGGATCCTGATGATCATCGTGTTTGCCCATATCCTCGGCGCAAAAGTGCGCAATCTAGAGAGCCCCACCGCCTTTCTGATCTCGGCGGTGCTCTTGCTACCCATCGTGGCGCTGGTCTATCTCCAGGTGGATTTTGGCATGGCGCTGATGATGTGCCTCATCTGGATAGGGATGGTGTTCTTGGCCGGGGTGCGCTGGCGACACCTGGCGGTGGTGGCCACGGCGGCGGCAGCGGCGATCCCGCTGGTGTGGTTCCAACTCGAAGCGTACATGCGCGGGCGCATCTTTCACTTTTTGTATCCCGGCCAAGACCCCTCTGGGGCGAGCTACAATGTGAACCAGGCCCTCATCAGCATCGGTTCCGGCGGATGGTGGGGCAAGGGGTTTGGCCAAGGCACCCAGAGCCAGCTCCAATTCCTGCGCGTGCGGCATACGGACTTTATCTTTTCCGTCTTTTGTGAAGAGTTTGGCTTTATCGGCGCCATATTGCTGATCCTGCTCTTTGCCGTGTTGGTGCTCCGCCTGCTCCACATCGCCGATGGCGCGCGAGATCGCTCTGGGCGGTTGATCGCCGGGGGCGTGGCCGTGGGCCTGTTTGCCCAGGTATTCATCAATCTGGGGATGAATGCCAACATTTTGCCGGTTACCGGTCTGCCGCTTCCTATGGTAAGCTCTGGGGGCAGCTCGCTGATCGCAACCATGCTGGCGTTGGGGCTGGCCCAAAGCGTGGCCATGCGCCAAAAGCCGCCCGATAACCCGTTGCTCTAGCCGGAGAGGGAGAGATCCATGACAGATGCAGCCGTTCGCGTGCGCTTTGCCCCCAGCCCCACGGGCTATTTCCACCTGGGCGGGGCCCGCACCGCCCTATACAACTGGCTCTTTGCCCGGCGCCACGGCGGCTCTTTTGTGCTGCGCATCGAGGATACCGACCGCACCCGTTACCATCCCGAAGCGCTGCTGGATCTGGTGGAGAACCTGCACTGGCTGGGCCTGCAATGGGACGAGGGCCCGGAGGTGGGCGGCAACTATGGCCCTTACTACCAGTCGGACCGCACCGGCATCTATCAGCAGTATGCCGAGCAACTGATCCGCGATGGCAAGGCGTACCGCTGCTATTGCACGCCCGAGCGCCTGGCGGCCCTGCGCGAGGAGCAGCGCCGGCAAAAGACCAAGCCCGGCTATGATCGGCGCTGTCGCTGCCTGACCCAGGCCCAGATCGCCCAATACGAGGCCGAGGGGCTGCGGCCGGTAGTGCGCCTGATGGCTCCCATCGAGGGCCAGACAGCCTTTGACGACCTGCTGCGGGGCCGGATCGTGGTGGATAACGCCGAGCTGGATGACCTCATTCTGCTCAAATCCGACGGTTTCCCCACCTATCACCTCGGCGTTGTGGTGGATGACCACCTGATGGAGATCAGCCATGTGCTGCGCGGCGACGAGTGGCTTTCCTCGGCGCCCAGGCATGCGCTGCTCTATGACGCCTTTGGCTGGCCCATGCCCGAGCACGTACACTTGCCCACCATCCTGGACCCCTCTGGCAAGGGCAAGCTGAGCAAGCGCAAGCAGCGGGTGCCCGGCGAGCCCGAGATGCTGACCTATATCCACGAGTTCCGCCAGGCGGGCTATCTGCCCGAGGCGCTGGTCAATTTCCTGGCGCTGGTGGGCTGGTCCTATGATGCCGAGACCGAGTTCTTTACGCGGCAAGAGCTGATCCGCTACTTTGAGCCGGAGCGCGTGAGCAAATCGCCCGCCGCCTTTTCCTATGACAAGCTGGATCACATGAACGCCGTCTATGTCCGGGGCCTGGGCGATAACGACCTGGCCAACCGGATGCTACAGGTCTTGCGCAGGGCGGGGCTGGATGCCGATCTGATGACCGTGCTGCGCTTTACGCCCCTGGTCAAAGAGCGTATCCGCGTCCTGAGCGACGCGGTGGAGTGGCTGGACTTTGCCTTTGCCGAGAGCATCGCCCTGGACCTGCAAGAGCTGGTGCAAAAGGGGATGGGCCGCGAGGGCACGCTGCAAGCCTTGCGCGCCGCCGCCGATGCGCTCGATGCGCTGCCGGTCTTTGGCGATCCCGCCATCGAAGAGGCGCTGCGCGCGCTGGCCGAGGCCAACGGCTGGAAGCCGCGCGAGTTCTTTGGCGCCGTGCGCACGGCGGTCACGGGCAAGCGCGTCTCGCCGCCCCTGTTCGAGACCCTGGCCATCCTGGGGCGTGAGGTGACGGTGCAACGGCTCCGGCGCGCCGCCGAGGCCCTGGCCCAGGCAGCGTAACCGCAAGGAGAGGGGATGCCCGATCTCACGCTCCGGTCACAGATGGCGCACGCGCGCGGGCGGCTCGCCGTCGGCGATCCACGCAGCGCCGTCGCGGTGGGGCGGCGCATCCTGGAGACCTACCCCCGCTGCGTGGCGGCCTATGCCCTGCTGGGCGAGGCGCTGCTGCAACTTGGGCGCCTGGATCGCGCACAAGACCTGTTGTTGCGGGCCTGGGGCGCCTGCCCGGAGACGGCGTCTGTCTGCCTGGCGTTGGCTGCCATTGCCGGGCAGCGCGGCGAGACCGCCGTCGCCCGGGCCTGGCGAGAGCAGGCCGGGGACCTGCTGCCCGAGGGCGGGCGCGAGGCGCCCGAACCGCCTGCAGGGGCGCCATTCCGTGGTTGCCAGCCCCTCATGCCCCTGACGCGCACGAGTCTGGCGCGCCTATGGCTGCGCCAGGGGCTGGCCGCGCGGGCCGCGCGCGAGCTGCGGGCGTTGCTGGCCGAGCAGCCAGGGCGCTATGACGTGCAGGTGACCCTGGCGGAGGCCCTCTGGCGGGCGGGCGCTGAGGCAGAGGCGGCGCGCCTTTCGCAAGAGATCGTGGCGGCGCACCCGCACTGCCTCAAGGCGCTCTTGATCCTGGGCAAGCGCCGGCTACACGGCGAGCAAGACGCCCAGGCGCGCCGCTGGCTGTTGGATGCCCAGGCGCTGGACCCTGAGAACAGGCTGGCGCAGGAGCTTTTTGGGGCCGATACGCCCCTGCCGCCCCGCACGGCGCGTCTGCCCTACCGTGATAAAGAGTTGCCCCCTCTGGAGTTGCCCTATGGCGACGACGAGGATGATGGAGAGCTTGACTGAGACGCGCGCTGCATGCGTGCCCGCTCAGCTTGCAGATATTCCGATTGGTTGGATCGTTTGGCGTACAAAAGCAGAGGAGGTTTGAGGCGCGTGATGGAACGAACACTGGTCATCGTCAAGCCGGACGGGGTGCAGCGCGGGCTCATCGGAGAGATCACGGGGCGCCTGGAGCGTCGCGGGCTCAAGCTGGTGGGCATGAAGCTGATGCAGATCGGCCGCGAGCTGGCCGAGACCCACTATAGCGTTCACCAGGGCAAGCCATTCTATGACAGCCTGATCGCTTATATTACCTCGGCGCCGGTGGTGATGCAGGTGTGGGAGGGGCCCAGCGCCATCGCGGCGGTGCGGCGCACCCTGGGCGCCACCAATCCCACCGAGGCCAATCCGGGCACCATCCGCGCTGACTATGGCCTGGATGTGGAACGCAACCTGACCCACGGCTCTGACGGTCCTGAGACCGCCGCCCGCGAGATCGGGCTCTTTTTCCGGCCCGAGGAGCTGCTGGAGTGGTCGCGCTGCACCGATCCCTGGATTCTGCGCTAGGCGATGCGCACCACCGTCTTGGCGGCGCTCCACAGTTGCTCCAGCCGATAAAAGCCGCGCTGCTCGGGCGAAAAGAGGTGCACCACCACGGCGCCATAATCGAGCAGCGTCCAGCCCGAGTCGCCCCCCTCGACGGATAGCGGGCGCAAGGCGAACTCGGCGCGCATCTGTTCGGTGACTTGATCCACAATCGCCCGGCGCTGGCGTTCGGTCTCGCCGGTGGCGATGATGAAATAGTCGGCGATGGTGGTCACCTCGGCGATATCCAGCAGTAGGATGTCGGAGGCCATCACCCCCGTCATCAGGTCAATGATGGCATGCGCCATTTCGTTGGGTTCCAGAGCGTTCCTCCTAAGGATGGTGTGCAAAGGGCGTCCACGGACGCCCTTTGCCAAGCATATTGGGATTGTACCATAGCCCATTTTCAACGTAAACTGGCCCCAGAGGAGCGCGCGGCGCGCCGCCAATAACAGGGGGAGAGTTCCTTTGCGACAAGCCGAGGTGCAGACCCGCTTTCTCAAGAGCTTTGGGCGACTCTTTCCCCAATTCAAGTTTCGCGGCATTCGCCATTTTCCGGCGCGCTCGCGCGACCCCTATCAGTTGGCATTGCGGCTGGCCTTTGGCAAGCCCGAAGTAGAGATAGACATGCTCTGCGTGATCCTGCCCACGGGCGATCCCCCAGAGGTGCGTCGTTTCCTGGCGCAGATCGCCCTCGAGCAGGGGGCGCTCCAGGGGCAGGGGCTGGCCGTGCTCGTTGCGCCCCGGCTAGACCGTGAGGCCCAAATGCTCTGTCGCGATGCGACCGTGGGCTATTTCGACCTGGCGGGCAACGCGAGCTTGCAGACCGGGCAGCTCTATATCGAGATCGCCGGAGAGCGCAACGACCCAGAGCAAAAGCGCACCATTCAGACGCCCTTTGAGGGCAAGTCTGAGCGCGTGGTGCGCCGCTTGTTGCTGGAGCCTGGCCGTGTGTGGAGCATGCGCGACCTGGCCTCCGCCGCCGAGGTGAGCCTGGGGCTGGCCAGCATGGTCACTAGCACGCTTACCGAGCTGGGCGGCGTGCTCAAGGGGCGCAATGGCCTCTCGGTGATGGATCCGGGCCTGCTGCTGGATGCCTGGTCCGACCGCTATGACCTGCGGCGCAGCCCCTTTCGCACCTGGCGCTCGGACAAGGATGCCGAGTTGCTCCAGGTGGAATTGGGGAGCTTGCGCCTGTCCGGCGATGAGCGCTATGCCCTGACCCTCTGGTCAGGGGCACAACGGCTGCTGCCCTTTGATGAGCCCACCAACCATCTGGCCCTCTACTGGTCAGGCGAGCCCCCGGCCCTGGCCCAGCGGTTGCGTCTCTCCGAATCGGTGGGGCGCACGGCCGTGTTCGTTTTTACGCCGTATGACGAGGGGGTCTTTTGGGAGGCCCGGCGCTGTCGCGATGGCGCCATCGCCGCGCATCCATTGCAGCTCTACCTGGATCTGGCCTCGGGAGATGAAAAAGAGGTGCTCCTGGCTCAGCGCGTGCGCGAGCGATTCCTGGAGCGCTGAGAAGTGGCCGCGCACTGACAGATGGCCAGGATCAGCATCTCCAGCGCCAGCACCGGCTCGATTTGCCCCGTCTTGATGCCCTGATCCACCTCGACGGTGCGCTCCATGAGCCCGGCCAGGTCATCAAACGAGAACAGGGCCGCCTGCCGGAGGAGTTTGTCCACCACAAAGCGCGCCAGGCTCAGCCGCTTGCCGATAGCGGCCGACGCCAATCCCTCGTTCTCTTGCAGGTCTTTGGCCGCCAGGATCAGGCGCAACTGCCGGGCGACCATGGTCAGCAGGTACAGCGGTTGGGCGTCGCCGTCCAACAGGGTGTGGAACAGCTTGAGGGCTGTGCGATGGTCGCCCAGGCCCAGGGCATCCACCATGCCAAAGATGTCGGTCTGGGGCCAAACGCTCACCAGGGCGCGCACGTCCTCGGCGCGAACCGAGCCCGCATAGGCGGCCCGGCCTGCCAGCTTGGCCAGCTCTTGATCTATGGCCCGCAGGTTGTTGCCCACCAATTCGATCAGCAGCGCCACGGCCTGGGACTCGATGGCCACCCCGTGGGTGCGGGCGCGCTGGGCCACCCAGCGCCTCAGCTCATCGCTCCTGGGGGCGAGCTGGGCGTATTCGCGGATCACGGCGCCTGGCATCCCTTGGGCCTTGGCCAGCAACAGGTTGTTTTTGGCCAGCGCGCCCGCTTGGACGAATACGAGCCGCGTCGTCTCGGGCATGTTCGGGAGGTAATCGGCCAGCCGTTGGGCCTCCTGGGCCGCCCCGGCGCGATCATAGCGCGAGAGCATATCGTGGACGATCACCATGCGGCGCTGGGTCAGAAAGGGCAGCGTATTGCAGGCGTTGATCAGCTCCTCCAGCGGGAGGTCGCGCCCATCCAGGCTGGAGGTGTTGAGATCGCCCAGATCCTCCTCGGCCATGCGCGCCCGCAGGCTCGAGACCGCCTCGGAGCGCAGCAACTCTTCGTCGCCGTAGAAAATGTAGAACATGCTCACTCGTGGCGGATGTTGACGCGGTGCACGGGCACGCCGCCGCGCATCTGCTTTTCGATGCCGATGACCGTTGCCCCCGACAGATCTGCGCTGGTGAACAAGCGAGCCTGGGCAGCGCGGTTGAGGGGCTGGCCAAAGGCGGCAACTGCCGCTATCATAGAGAGCGCCAGCAGGTGAGGCGACCGCCGGCCCTTGCCCGTTGCCGAGACGAGCCGGTAGGCTGCCGCCGCCAACAGCGCCGTCACAACCAGGTTGGTGCCGCAGTGCGGGTGTATCGCCAGGTCGCGCTGGCCGCCCTGCAAAGCCCGCAACCCCTCCTGGGTGGCCCAGGCCAGCGCCTCGGTGTCAACCTGGCCATACATGGTAAAGCCATCCCAGTCGCTGCGGGCCACCAAGCGCCATCTTTGGGGAAGCCTCCCCAACAAGTGCATGGCGGCGTGTTCGATGGCATGGTTGCGCTGGAAACGTTGGAACGGCGATAGCTGCATGTTGTGCGCCTCGGCTTTCGGTTGGTTGACCGCTTGACGTCAGTATAGCACAATCGAGCGCCCGCTGTAGAGCGGAAGGGTGGCTTGCCCGCGCAACACACACCGGGGAGGGAATATCGGTGGAGCAGATCAAGATCGTCATCAGCGACCTGCACCTGGGGGCGGGGCGCGTGCATGAGGGCAACCGGCTGGAGGATTTCGACCAGGATGCCGCCTGGGCCGAGCTGCTCGATGGTCTGGCTGCGGAGAGCCAGCGCCGCCGCGCGCCGGTAGAGTTGATCCTGGCGGGCGACATTCTCGAGTTCCTGCAGGTGCCCGCCCTGCCGCCCGACGAGCCTTTTGATCCGCAGCGCGCCTATCCGGGCGAGCTCTATGCCCCCTCTGATAGCGCATCCTCCCTGCACAAGCTGGAGCTGATCATGCAGGGGCACCCGCGCTTTTTCGAGGCGCTGGCCGCCTTTCTTTCCCTGGCGCCCCGACGCCAGGTCTGCCTGATCAAGGGCAACCACGATGTCAACCTGCACTGGCAGAGCGTGCAGGACGCCTTGCGCGCCGCGCTGGGCGCCGAGGGGGAACGCAGCGATTGCCTCGCATTCGCCGAACGCTACATCTCCCGCGAAGGGATCTATGTCGAGCACGGCAACCAGTACCTGGAATGGGTCAACCGCTGGCCCGATTTCGAGCAACCCCACGATGCCAAGAACCCTGAAGAGCTATATATGCCGGCCGGCTCGCGCTTTGTGTACCTGTTCTTCAACGAGGTCGAGCGCCAGCACGCCTGGATAGACGGGGTCAAGCCGATCACCGCCCTGATCTGGTATCTCCTGGCGCTGGATTTCCCCTTTGCCGTGCGGGCGCTGCGGCTGTTGCTGCGCCTGGCGCCCACCCTGATCCTGGATAGTCTGCCCCTGGCTTGGGCCCTGGCGCGGCTGCTGGAGGCGCGCCAACAGGTGGTGGATCGCCTGGACGACCGGGAGCAGATGGCCGCCCTGGAGCGCAACATCAAGGAGCGTGCCGCGTTCTACAACGAGAGCGACGCGGGGCTGGAATTGTACGGCGTGCCGCGCGAGGGCCAGCCGTTGAGCCATTTTCGCGCCTATGGCCACAATGTGCTTCCCCGGGGCCAGGAGGAGCAGCAGGCCCAGCGCGACCTGCTGGCGCGCGTTGCCGCGCAAAAGGCGGCCCAGGAAGGCGCCCGCGTGGTGGTCATGGGCCATGTGCACGAGGCCCGCGAGGCCGATCTGCCGGGCGGCGCCATCTATATCAACACCGGCACCTGGACGTGGAGCATGGATATGGCGGGCGCCGATTATGCCACCTGGCAAGAGCTCTTTCGGCGCCCCGAGCGGTTCGTGGGCGCGCGCCGCCTGACCTATGCGCGCATCGAGTACGATGCCGAGGGCGCGCCCAGCGCCCGCCTGCTCGAATTCACGCCCAAGCCGCCCCGCCGCCCGTCCTTGTTGCGCTCCTTGGTGCGCTGGATGCTGGGAAAGCCGAATCGCCAAGAGTAAAGAGAGGAGCTTGCCGGTGCAGAAAGACAACAGCGCGCTGCGCGTGCAGATCTTTGGAGCGCACCCGGACGATTGCGATATCCGCGCCGGAGGGGTGGCCACCCTGTATGCCCGGGCAGGGCATCAGGTGCAGATGGTTTCGCTGACCAACGGCGCCGCCGGGCACCACGAGATGGGGGGCGCACCCCTGGCCTGGCGCCGCCGCCAGGAGGCTGCCGCCGCCGGAGCCACCCTGGGCTGTGAGTATCTCGTCCTCGATTACCCCGATGGCGGGCTGGAGCCGTCGTTGGATGCCCGCGCCGAGGTGGTGCGCCTGATCAGGCGGTTTCGGCCTGATCTCATCTTGGCGCCCCGCCCGTGGGACTATCACCCCGATCACCGCGCCGCTGCGCAGCTCGTGATGGATGGCATGTTCCTGGCCACGGTGCCTAACGTGGTCTCGGATGAGCCGCACATGGCCCGGATGCCGGTGGGGGTGTATGTGTGGGATGGCTTTCAACGGCCCTATCCCTTTACGCCCGATCTGGTGGTGCGCATTGATGACGCGCTGGATTACAAGCTGGCCGCCTTGCACTGCCACACCTCGCAGGTATACGAGTGGCTGCCCTACAACGCGGGCGCGCTGGACCAGGTGCCCCAGGGCGAGCAGGAGCGCCTTGCGTGGCTGCGAGGCTGGTACATGGCGCGTTCGGCGCACCTGGCCGAGCAGTATCGCCCCCAGTTGGCGCAACGCTATGGCGTTGCACAGGCTGAGGCAGTGCAGGCCGTGGAGGCATTCGAGGCCAGCGAGTACGGCGCGCCGCTGACGCCCGCCGCCGCAGAGCGGCTCTTTCCTTTCTAGCCAGCCAAAGCGGTGGGATGGGGGCGGCCTCTGTGGCCCTCTCTCCCATGCGGGAAAACATGAATATAAAGTAATAGAGCCCCCTCTACCATAAAGTTGTGGGAGAGGGTGGAGGCAAGACTCGCCTGGGAGGCGAGTCTTGCGGGGGTGAGGGCAGTTGCAGTTGCATCGTGACTGTGGAGGATAGCCGGTCAACAGCGGCAACTGGGCATGTCCCGGACCCTTGCGGTCGCTTGGCGCCCTTGGGCGATGTATAATGCCCCTGGCCCAAGCTGGGCGCAAGGCTGAACCACGAAAAGGAGAGCCATGAAGATTCGAGAGATCCGCGCGTTCCCCATTGACATCACCCCGCGGCCCAAGACCAAGCCCCGAGTGGAGCCCCATCTCGACGGCGCTTTCGTCTCGCCCACCTGGCGTTACCCAGAGTTCGCCAAGGCAGGGCGCGGCCGCTCACCCCACACCCGTTGGGGGCGCATCGCCTGCATCGTGACGGCGGAGAACGGCGCCTGGGGCATGGGGCTCAGCATCCTCTCCGGCCCGGTGCAGAGCATCATCGAGGACTTTATCGGCCCCTCCCTGGTGGGCGAGGACTGCATGGCCACGGAAAAGCTGTGGGACCTGATGAACCGCATGACCGCCTCCTTTGGCAGCGCCGGGCTGGCCAGCTATGCCATCAGCGCCGTGGATACGGCCCTGTGGGACCTCAAAGGCAAGCTCCTGGAGAAACCGGTGTACGAGCTGCTGGGCGGCCCGCAAAAAGACCGCATCTACTGCTATGGCAGCAACACCATCCTCTCCTATGGCCTGGAGGCCAGCCTGGAATGGTTCCTGGAGCTGGGGTTCAAGGCCGTCAAGATCTTTATGGATGCCGGCCCCTGGGATGGGCTAGAGGGCCTGAACCGCACCGAGGAGCGGGTGGCCCGCGCCCGCGAGATCGTCGGCGATAGCGTCGAGCTGGCGCTCGATTGCTGGATGTCGCTGGATGTGGATTACGCCGCGCGCCTGATCGAGCGGCTGCAGCCCTACCGGCTCAAGTGGATCGAGGATATCCTCATGCCGGAGGATCAGGAGAGCTGGGTGCGCCTGCGGCAGCGCGCGGGCAGCCAAACCCTGGCCACCGGCGAGCACTGGTACACCCCCTATCCCTTTGCCAAGGCGGCCAGCCAGGGCACCGTGGACATCTTTCAGCCGGACGTACTCTGGGCGGGCGGCATCAGCGGCGCCCTGCGCATCTGCCACATCGCCGAGGCATTTGGCCTCTCGGTCATCACCCACGGCGGCATGAACTTTCCCTATGGGCAGCACCTGGCCTACGCCATGCCCGCCATTCCCTGGGGCGAGCGCTCTGAGGGCGTGGCGCCTCCCGGCGTGCCCCTGGAGGAGATGGTCTTTTTGCCAGGCACGGCGGTCATCAAGGATGGCTACCTGATCCCCAGCGACGCCCCCGGCTTTGGCCTGGAGGTCACCCTGGACTGGCTGGAAAAGGCGGCCGTCAAGTAATCGCGCACGGCGATTGCGCCGCGCCGCCCTATGTGCTAGACTCGCCCCCTGTGCGTACACCCATGTACACAGGGGGCGTCTCTATGGCTCGCACGCGAACGGCACAGATCGGGGACATGTTGCGCCTGGGCCCCCGCGCCCTGGAGCTCCTGGCCGGCTACGGCCTGGTGATCCTGGGCGCGGCGCTATGGGGCGCCCTGGGCCTCTTTTACCATGTCGTCATCGGGCGCTATGGCCTGACGCCTCTGGAGGCGGTCTTTTGGCGGGCGCTGCTGGCGGCCCTGTTCCTGGCCGCGTGGCTGGCCTGGCGCGAGCCCGCTGCGCTGCGCATCCGGCGCCGCCACATCAGCTTTTTCCTCCTGTTTGGCCTCTTGGGCGTGGCGGCCACCTATAGCATCTATGCCTTTGCGATCAGCGCGGTTGGGATGGGGGTGGCGGCGGTGCTCCAGTACACGGCGCCCGCCTGGGTGGCGCTGTTCAGCGTCATCGTGTGGCGCGAGAGCCTGGGGCGCGAGCGGCTGGCGGCCCTGGCCCTGGCCCTGGCGGGCACCACCCTGGTGGGCCGCGCCTATGACCTGGATGCGGCGCGCCTGAACCTGCTGGGCGTGGCGGCGGCCCTGGCCTCGGGCGTCATCTATGCCGCCTATGTGCTGTTCATCAAGAGCGCCACGCAGCGCGGATACGGGGCGCGCACCGTGTTGGTCTATGCCTTGGCGACGGGGACCTTCTTTTTGCTGCCTCTGCAATCGCCGCGCAGCCTGGCCCTGATCGGCTCCGAGCCGGTTCTGATTCCCTGGCTCCTGGCTTTGGGGTTGGTCACCATCGCGGCTGGGCTGGCGTTCAATGCGGGGCTCAAGCGCGTCTCGGCCAGCAGCGCCAGCATCGTGGCCACCATCGAGCCGGTGACGGCCATGTTCCTGGGCTGGGCCGTCTTGGGCGAAGGCCTGGAGGGGCCACAACTGCTGGGCGCCTGCTGCGTATTGGGGGCTGTGGCGGTGTTGCAGCGCCGCCGCAAGCGATAGGGGCTAATCTGCCAGCTCTAGCACCAGCACATATCGCCCGGCAAAGGTCTGGGCGGGCTCGCCGGGCTGGCGTCCGCTGCAAAAGAACAGGATGAACGCGCGCTGTGGGTCGGGAAAGGGCGCCACATACTCGCTCAGGCGGCTGGCCTTGTCCTGATAGTAGGCCACATCGGCAGCGCCCATGCGACGCGCCCGCACCAGGCGGAACCGGGCCGTGACGCCGCCCTGGGTAAAGGTGAACTCGCGCCCCAGCAGGCGTTCCAGGCGCGCCTCGATCTCGGCCAGGGGGCGCGGCGCGTGCAGGTTGCCTTCGATGAGCTGGCGCAACGGCTCGGCCTCTAGCACGCGGCCTGTGCCGATCACCACACCGTCATGTACGTTCAACACCAAGCTGCCGCTGGCGGTATCGGGATACACGAATACGTTGCCGCCGTACTCGGTGACAAAGCGTTGATACTGGGCGCCGCGAATGTCCGCCACCAGGATCTCTAGATCGTCAAAGCGGGTCAGGGCGTCGCCATCCAGGCTGGCGGGATAGGCGATGCTCAGCGGAGCGCGGGGGTTGGCCAAGTCGAGGCCGCCGATGCGATAGCGCAGCTCGGGGGGCAGCACGGTTTGCTGCGGGCGTGGGGCTGCCGTGGGCGGCGCGGCTGCGCGCGGCGTGGCCGTGGCGGGGTGGCGCGTGGCGGTGCGGGTCGCGGTCGCCGTGGGCAGCGCCGTCGCCGTTGCTGTGGGCGATGCCGTGGGCGTACGCGTAGGCGTCCTCGTTGCCGTAGGCGTGGGGCTGGCCGTGGCCAACGCCGATGGCGTCAGCGTCAGGGTCGCCGTGTGGGTGGGCTCGGGCGTCCAGGTGGCTGCTTGCATAGGGGAGACGGTCTCCAGCGCCACGGCCGTGGGCTCGGGGCTGCGGCAGGCCGCCAACAGGCAGACCGCCAGGCCGAGAGCCCAGAGAATGGACAGAGAGCGACGGTTGCCTGGAATGTTCATGGGGCTATTCTACCGATCCGGCAGGGAGCGCACAAAACCGGGATCTGGGTGGAGCGGGGCAGCAGGCAGATATCTCGAGAGGGGCGCGATGGATAACAGGCCGACGCAAAACAAGGTCGCCGCGTACATCACCCAGGGCGACCGCCTGCTGGTGTTCCGCCACCGGGATGCGCCCGAGGCGGGCATCCAGGTTCCGGGGGGCAGCATCGCGCCCGGCGAAGAGCCCCTGGCGGCGGCCCTGCGCGAAGCCCGCGAAGAGACCGACCTGACCGAGTTGGCCCTGGTGGCAACCTTGGGCCGTCGCATCCACGATTTTGCCCATTTGGGCGTGGCGGCCCTCCAGGATCGCCACTATTATCACCTGCGCTGCGAGCAGCCGACGCCGGAGCGTTGGCTGGCCTGGGAGACCGATCCCTCCGATGGCAGCCCGGGGCCCATCGCTTTCGAGCTGTTCTGGGCGCCGCTGGATGCTGTGCCGCCCCTGGCGGGCGAGCTGGGCGCCCTGCTGGGCGCCATCGGGGGCCGCGAGGATCATTCGAGCCCGTTATCAAGGGAGGTCCAACAGATGAACCTGCTAGACATCGTCCGCCGCGAGGCCAAGCCCGAGCCCTGGGCCGAGGGGGACAAGATCCCCTGGAACGACCCGGCCTTTAGCGCCCGTATGCTGTCCGAGCACCTGGTCCAGGATCACGACGCCGCCAGCCGCCGCACCGCAACCATCGAGCGCCAGGTGCAATGGATCCACACGCATGTTTTGCAGGGGCGGGCGGGCCGCGTGCTGGACCTGGGCTGCGGGCCCGGGCTGTATGCCCAACGCCTGGCCGCCCTGGGCCACACGTGTCTCGGCATTGACTTTGGCCCGGCCTCCATCGCCTACGCGCGGGAGCAGGCCGCTGCCGTCGGCGCCGACTGCACCTATATCGAGGGCGATATCCGCACGACGCCTTTTGGTCCCGACGCGAGCTATGACCTGGCGATGCTGATCTATGGCGAGCTGAACGTCTTTCGGCGCGCCGATATGGTGGCGATCCTGAGCCGGGCGCGCCGGGCTCTGGCCCCCGGCGGACGTATCCTGCTAGAGCCCCACACCTTTGAGGCGGTGCAAGAGGTCGGCGCGGGCCCTGCCACCTGGTATAGCAGCCGCAGCGGGCTGTTCTCCGAGCGGCCACACCTGCTGCTCTACGAGCCGCTCTGGCGCGAGGAGCAGGCCATCGCCATCGAACGCTACTTTGTGGTGGATGCCGAGACGGGCGCCGTGACCCGCTATGCCTCTGCCATGCACGCCTATAACGAGGAGGGCTATCGTCGCCTGCTGGCCGAGGCGGGGTTCGGTGAGGTAACGTTCTACCCCTCGCTCATCGGCGAGCCCGATCCTTCGCAAAAGGCGCTGCTGGCCATCGTAGCGCAGCCATAGCGCGGGGCGTTGAGCGAGCTTGGCTTTGAGCGCCTCCCTGCCAGTATCAGTTCGGAATTTGGGGGGGGGGAAAAGCGGCCAACACGTTGCGGACGGCGGCGGCGAACCGTGGAGGGCGGGCGTCCCGCCCGCCACGATGCGTACGCAGCGTAACGCGCAGTGCAACTGCGCGCTCAAGCCGAGTGAGTGCTCACCGATTGCGGGATGTGGGCATCACCGTCCTGAGCAGTCAAGAACCCATCCCCTCAAATCTGAGCAGTTACCCCTGCCACAGTGGTTGACTCGGCCTTGTGGCAGGGCTATCATTTGGCATACGGCGGCCAGACGGGCCAGCCCAACTTGGCTGGCGGCTACCTGGCGCAGCGCAAAGGAGCGCCATGATTCTGCTGAACCCTGCTGACTATGCCCGGGTGATGCCGCTCTTTGATACGTATTGGTACCTGCGCCCCGTGATCTATGCCGTGTTGGAGGGCACCCAGCCAGGCGAGGTGCTGGTGGATGACCCCGCCCAGCCGGAGACGGCGGTGTTGTGGGGCGACTTTTTCTATCTTGCCGGAGATGCCGACAACGACGCGTTCAATGCCGCCTTGGTGGATCGGATCACCCAAGAGGCCGTGCCGAATCGCGAGCACATCCTGGTTTACGGGGCGCATGAGCGCTGGCTCGCCGTTCTGCCCGAGCTCCTGGGGCCACTGGGCGTGCATCAGCTTGCGCGCAGCGTCTTTGCCTTTGATGCGGACGCTTTTCGGCAGCGCGCAGCCGCGTTGCGCAGGCCCCTGCCCGGGGGCTTGACGCTACGGCCCTTGGATGAGGCTACAGCCCTGCAAGTGGGCGGCATCCCCGAGCTATGGGGCAGCGTAGAACAGTTCTTGGGGCACGGCTGGGGCTATTGCGTGCTGCAGGGCGACGAGTTCGTCAGCAGTTGCCAGACGGTGTTCGTGGGCGATGGGAGCGCCGAGATCGGCGTGGGCACCCGAGAGCCCTATCGCCGCCAGGGGTTCGCCAGGGCCGTGGCCTGCGCAACGCTGGAAGAGGCTCTGCGGCGCGGCATTCTGCCAGAGTGGGGCTGCGTCTACAACCCGGCCTCCGGCGCGCTGGGCCAATCCCTGGGGTTCACGCCCCTGTCCGATGTGCCTTTTTTCTATGTGCGAGGCGCTCGAGGGCGAGCGTAAAAAAGGGGAAAAGGGCGCGCCGTTGACCCGGCCTCCCGCGCCGGGTATCATACGGCGTGTACGTGGCGCTGCGTCCAGACGAGTCACCCGCACGCACGTTGGAGGACCACCTCCATGCCGCAACCGACCTTTGACGCGCTGTTTGCCCAGGCGCCGGCTGCCCAAAAGGAGGCGCTGCAACGCTTTTGGCGCGGGCACGCCCCACAGGAGTGCGTCATTGGCAATGCGCGCTGGCGCTACCTGTGCGTGGGCCAGGGACGGCGCACCGTGCTCCTGTTGCCCCACGCTCTGGCCCCGGCGGATATCTGGTTTCACCTGGCCGGAGCGCTGGCGCCCCACTATCGCTGCCTGATCCCCGATGGCTATGCGCTCCAAGGGGTATACGACGCCGATCTGATCTGCGAGGCGCTGGTGCACATCATCGAGGCCGGGGGCGCCTTTTCGGCAGCCGTCATCGCCCACGGCGCAGGCGGCAGCGTGGCCCAATTCCTGTTGCAGCGCTATCCTCACCGGGTACAACACCTGGTGTTGTGCCACAGCGTGGCCCTGGATAGCCAGGCGCCCATGCCGCTGCGCACCTGGAGGCCCTTGCTCGGCTGGGCGCCTTGGGCGCTGTTGCGCCCTCGATTGTTCGCTGCCCTGGCGCCCAACTTGCCAGAGGGGCTGCGCTGGTCGGCCTTTGCCCGCGCCTATCTGCAATGGATGACCCAGGACCTGGATCAAGGAAAGGTGCAACGTTTTGTTCAAGCCGAAGGGGATATGCGCCAGCGTTTCGAGCTACGGCCTGCCGTGGAGCCAGGCTGGCCCGGCCGCGTGCTGGCCATCGCCTCCACAGATGACCCCTTGTCCTACGATAGCCTGGCGTTCTTGCGCGAGCGCTACCCGCGCTGCCAGGCCGTGGCCTGGAACGCCGGCGGCCATTGGGCGCCCCTGCTCTTTCCCGAGCATCTGGCCGAACAGGTGCGACGCTTTTTGACAGGCGAGGCGCTTCAGACGCGCCCCAGCGCGTCAGCGCGGCCCTGAGCCGCCACGCCGGGGGCGGTTGCCCGGACGGGTGTCGGGTCGGCCGGGTCGTTCGGGTCGACCAGGGCGTTCGGAGCGTGCGCCCTGGCGCGGCCTGTCGGAGCGAGGCGTGCGCTGGGGCCGCTGAGGCGCCGACGACCCCTCGCCGCCCTGGCGCGGGCGCTCTTCGGCAACCTGGCCGCCGACGCCCCAGTGGCTGCGCGGCACCTCGCGGATCACCACCTGCACGGCCTGGGCGGGCACGCCCACCTGCACAAAGCTATCGGTAATTCCCTTGATCAGTTGCCGCGCGCGGTCTGGCCCGAAACCCTGCCATACGGTTACATCTACAATGGGCATGTCGCCTCCTGGGGTTCGCGTTCGAGAGTTGACCTTCACTGTAGAGCAGATGGTCAAGGGCGTCAAAAGCCGACGCTAGGCGCATGAATGCGTACGCAGCGTACTTGTGCCCCCGACGATTTTTCGCAGGACGGGTTACCATAACCACGGCTTTGACATCGCCCTGGGTCGGCTGTGGCTGCTGCTTGACATGGCCTCTCCTAGCCCTTACAATGGCCTCAGCTTGTTGAATGTCGAATCCATTGGAGGCTAGCGTGCAAGAGACCGATCCCTATCGAGATATCATCCAAGAAGCCATCGAGCGCGAGATCGAGGCCCGCGAGCTGTACACAAGCTTGGCCAAGCGTGTGGCCAGCACACAGGCCCGAGAGCTGCTGGAAGACCTGGCTACCCAGGAGGAAGGGCATCGCCGGCGGTTGGCGGCGCTTTTGGAAAGGGGCTTTTCACCCGAGTTGCTGGAGCGCCAGAGCAGACGGGTCATGGATCTGCGCATCACAGATTTTCTCCAGGAGCCCAAGTTGGATGAGAGCGCCGATGTGCAGCAGGTCTTGATCGTGGCGGGCAAGCGCGAGACGGGCAGCTATGACCTGTACTCGGCCCTGGCCAGCATCGCCGAGGATCAAGAGATGGAGGCCCTCTTCCGCTACCTGGCGGAGCAGGAACTCCAGCATAAGCATCGCGTCGAGAGCCTGTACGAAGAGCTGTTCTACGCCGAGTTCTAGGCCATTACCAAGACTAGAGGAGAGCGACATGTCGAAATGGGAGTGTCTGGTGTGCGGCTATATCTATGATCCCGAAATGGGCGACCCCGACTCGGGGATCGAGCCGGGAACGGCCTTTGAGGACCTGCCCGACGACTGGCTATGCCCCGAGTGCGGCGCCGGCAAGGACATGTTCGAGGAGCTGAGCTAGTTTTTCTGGGGGTCGGGGGCGTGCGCGCCCAAGACCCCCTTTGCAGCCCAGAACAGGAGCCCCATGCGGTTGCTCATCATCGGCAACGGGGTCGCTGGCGTCACCACGGCCCGCTATGTGGCCGAGCGGGATCCCTCTATCGAGATCGGCCTCTATAGCAGAGAGCCCTATGCCTACTATCCCCGGCCTCGCTTGATTGATTTCGTGGCGGGCAAGCTCCCTCTCGAGGAGCTGCCGCAATACGACGCCGCCTGGTATCAACAGCGTCACATTGATGTGCAGCTTGGCCGAAAAGTGACAGCGCTGGACCCTGGCGAGCGTTGTATTACCCTGGCCGATGGGAGCCAAGAGCGCTATGACCGGCTGGTGCTGGCCACGGGCGCGCGTCCCTGGGTGCCCCCCATCCCCGGCGCAGATCGGGATGGCGTTCACACCCTGCGCACCCTGGAGGATGCCGTGGCCCTCTGCCGCGAGGCGCGACAGGGCGCGCCCATTCTGATCCTGGGCGGCGGTCTGCTGGGGCTGGATACCGCCCTGGCCCTCCGCTCCTATGGCGTGGACGTAACCGTGGTCGAGGCGCTGCCCTGGCTCCTGCCCCGCCAGCTCGACCGCGAGGGCGCAGGGCTGCTGCAGCAGGTCTGCGAGGCGCGGGGCGTGCGCATCATCACCGGCGATCTCTGCGCCGAGATCCAGGGCAACGGCCATGTACAGGGCGCGCGCCTCAAGAGCGGGGCGCCGCTCCAGGCCGGTGTCGTGCTGGTCTCTGCCGGTGTGCAACCCAAGATTGATCTGGCCCAGGCGGCGGGCCTGGCCTGCAACCGGGGCATTGTGGTGGATGCGCGTATGCAGACCAGCGATCCTTGCATCTATGCCGTGGGCGACGCCGCCGAGTTTGGCGGCAGGGTCTGGGGCATCATTCCGGCGGCGCTGGCCCAGGCGCGGGTCGCTGCCGCCCAGATCACCGGGCATACCGAGACCGTGTATCGCGAGATCGTGCCCAGCACCACCCTGCAAGTGACCGGCATTGCCCTGACCTCCCTGGGCGAGGTGAACCCGGAGGGCGGCGATTACCGCGAGGTGCGCTATCTCGACGAGGCGAACTGCATCTACAAAAAGCTGGTAATTCGGGAGAACAAGGTGGTGGGCGCCATCTTGCTGGGCGACCGTTCCGATCTGGCCGCCGTGAACCAGCTCGTTTCCCGGGGTCTGGGTGTCTCTGGGGTGGCGGAGCGGCTACTGGAGCCCGGTTTCGACCTGGCGGCCTTTGTGCGCGAGCATGGCGCGCGAGTCCGATAGATGCGCCTGGGTGGATGTATATAGTCAATGGACGGAGGCGTGATGGATAAGCAAAAAATCATCGAGATGCTGCGCGACGACATGCGCGGCGAACAGCAGGCTATCATTCAATACCTGGCCCATGCCTATGCCTTGGGCGAGGGTGAGGTGTCCGGCGGGATCGAGGCCATCGCCCGCGAGGAGATGCGCCACCTGGATTGGCTGGCCGACGCCATTGTCGAGCTGGGCGGCGATCCCGATATGGATCGCGAGCCCCCCGACCTGAGCATGGCGGCCCCCTCGGTCCAGATGCGCAAGGATGTGGACCTGGAGCAGCAGGCCATTGACCAGTATCGCGCCCACATGGAGGCCATCGAGGACGAGGGCCTCCGGCGGCTGCTGGCCCGCATCGTGCATGATGAGCTGGTGCACCAAAAAGAGTTTGCTGGCTTTGCCGACGAGTTTGCCGCCGAGCGCGACGAGGCGCCCGAGGAGGGCGAGGGGCAGGTGAGCGAGCGGTTGGCCCAGATCCTCAACTATGGCGTGCGCCACGAGTACACCGTCGTCTTGCAGTATCTCTATCACTCCTTCGTGGCCGATGATTGTGAGCTGGCCGAAGAGATGCAGGACGCCGCCATCAACGAGATGCAGCACATGGGCTGGCTGGCCGAAGAGCTCCAGGAAAAAGGTCAACAGCCCGCGTTCGAGCACCACGAGCCTTTCCTCAGCCGCGACGCGGTCGCCAACCTGGAGGCGGATATCGCCATCGAGGAGGAGGTCACCCGCGAGTACAGCACCCAGATCCCCCAGGTGCAGGAGGACGATATCCAGGAGATCCTGACCCGCGTGCGCGACCACGAGATCTATCACGCTGATGTCTTTCGCGATCTCCTGGCAGAGGCCAAGGAGCGTCAGGCCAAGGCGGGCGACGCAGCGCCCTCCCAAGAGCCCGAGGGCAGCGAGCCCCCGGCAGGGGCGCCCGACGCGCCCCCCATCGGCAGCTTGCGCAAGTAGTTTTTACCAAACGAACCCATTTTCGTAGCGATAGAGGAGGATCACATGAGCGGCTATCTTTTGCGCGATGATGCCCCGCTGAGCGAGGCGGTCTGGAAGCAGATTGACGAGATGGTTGCCACTGTGGTGACCAAGAACTTGGTGGGCCGCCGCATTGTGCCCCTGGTGGGTCCCCTGGGCTGGGGCGTCGAGGTGGCCCCGCTAAGCGGCTTTGCCGGCCCCGGCGAGGGCTATGTGGCCGATACGGTCGAGTATCTCAAGATCGAGCAGCTCGAGGCCGGCTTCCGCCTGCGCCTCAAGCACCTGGCTATGGCCGATCAGACCCCCTACGGGTTGGACCTTGGCGCCGTGGCGACGGCGGCAGCGGCGCTGGCCAAATTGGAGGATGAAAAGATCATCGGCGGACTGGTGGCCCAGGCGGCCCAGGCCGCGCTGGGCGATTGGTCCGTGCCCAATGGCCCGTTCAGCGCTGTGTCGGCGGCCATCGCTGCCATGCGCGGCAACGGCTTTGACGGTCCCTTTGCCCTGGTGATGAGCTACGATATGTATGCCAAGCTGGCCAGCCTGGTGGAGCACGGCCAGCGCGAGATCAAGGCCGTGGAAAAACTGGCCGAGGCGGGCATTTTCGCGTCGGCGGTCATGCCCGAGGAGCAGGCGCTGGTGCTCAGCCCGCAGCCCTGGAACATGGACATGGTCGTTGGCCAGGATATCGCCACCGGCTTTGTGGGCAACGAGGGCATGGATCTGGCCTTTTGCATCCTGGAGACCCTGGTCTTGCGCCTCAAGCGCCCGGGCGCCGCGCTGCTGCTCAGCTAACAGGCTCGCCTCGCGGGTACCCGTCAGACGGGTACCCGTCTGACGGGCCATATCCTATCCATAGCTTTCCCCTGGCCCTGCGACCTGGCAGGGTCAGGGCCATGCCCTGTGCGAGGGCCAGAGGGAGCGAGTCATGTCAGCCAACGAGATCAGCTTTCGCATCGGAGGCGAGGCCGGGCAGGGGGTCGAATCCAGCGGGGCGGGCTTTTGCACGGCCCTCACCCGCGCTGGGTTGCAGGTCATCGGCGTGCCCAGCTACTATGAGCGCATTCGCGGCGGCCACAACTTTTACTCGATTCGCGCCGCCAACCGCGAGGAGCCGGTCTGGAGCGTCCGCGAGAACGTGGATGTCCTGATCGCTCTCAACGCCGAGACCGTGGCAGAGCATCATGGCTGCCTGAATCCGGGCGGCGTGATCATTGTGGATGAGCAGGTCAACCTGGGGCCTCTCTCGGCGCAGCTAGAGGGCCGCGACCTGCATCTGTTGGCCGTGCCCATCAAACAGATCGCCGTCGAGCATGGCGGCGAGGTGATGACCAACACGGCGGCCCTGGGTATCGCGGCGGCGGTGACGGGGTTCGACGTGGCCCATATGATCAGCGTCATCGAGGACAATTTCCGCTCCAAGGGCGAGCGGGTGGTGGACGCCAACCGGGCCGTGGCCCAGGAAGCCTACGACCTGGCCCAGGCGCGTTACGGCCTGCTCTTTCGCCAGCCGCTGGGCCGGCGCGAGGCGCCGCCTCGCCTGAGCCTGCACTGCAACCACGCCTTTGCCATGGGCGCCCTTGTGGGCGGCTGCAAGTTCCTGGCCGGCTACCCCATGACGCCCTGGTCCTCGGTGCTCGAATACCTGGCGGGCCACGCCGCCGAATGGGGCCTGGTGGTCAAGCACGCCGAGGACGAGATCGCCGCCGTGAACATGGCCGTGGGCGCCGCCTATGCGGGGGTGCGCGCCATGACCGGCTCCTCTGGCGGCGGCTTTGACCTGATGGTCGAGGGCCTCAGCCTGGCCGCCATGACCGAGACGCCCCTGGTGGTCCTTCTCAGCCAACGCCCTGGCCCGGCCACCGGCCTCTCCACCCGCACCGCCCAGGGCGATCTGTTCATGGCGATCTATGCCTCTCACGGCGAGTTCCCGCGCATCGTGCTGGCCCCCCACACGCCGGAGGAGCACTTTTACGTCGCTGCCCGCGCCCTGAACCTGGCGGACAAGTACCAGTGCCTGGTCATCGTCCTCTCGGACCACTATTTCGCCAACACCGTTGTCAGCTGCGACCGGTCGCTCTTTGATCTCGATGCGGTCATCAATGGCATCGAGCGGGGCAAGTGGCTTACCCCCGAGCAACTGGACGAGATGGACGACTACAAGCGGTTCGCCCTCACCGAGGACGGCATCTCTCCCCGGGTGATCCCCGGCTCGCATCCCAAGGCGGTCTTTCTCACCAGCAGCAACGAGCACCGCGAGGATGGCCACATCACCGAGGATCCCCGGATCGTGGTGGCCATGGCGAACAAGCGTCTGGGCAAGCGCAAGGCCATTGCAGAAGAGATGCGCCCGCCCCTGCGCTATGGTCCTGAGCAGGCCGATCTGACCCTGGTGAGCTGGGGCTCCAGCTATGGGCCGGTGCGCGAGGCGGTGAACGTCTTGAACGCGAGCGGCCAGAGCGCCAACATGGTCCAGTTCGTGGATCTGTGGCCCTTTCCCGCCCAGGCGGCCCGCGAGGCTCTCGCTGGCGCCCGCCGCGCGGTCGTGGCCGAGACCAACATCACCGGCCAACTGGCCCACCTGATCGAGACCGAGGCCGGCATCGCCGGGCTGGAGCGCATGCGCAAGTACGATGGGCGCCCCTTTACGTATGAATACATCCTGGCCCATCTGGAGGACTAGCCATGGCAAACTTGCAAGACTATGCAGTGGATATCCGACCCACCTGGTGCCCCGGCTGCGGCGACTATGCCATCTGGAACTCGCTCAAGCGCGCCTTTGTTACGGCGGGCCATGCGCCTGAGGAGATCATCATGGTCAGCGGCATCGGCTGCGGCAGCAAGATGAGCGACTATATGCGCATCAACGGCCTGCACACCCTCCACGGTCGCCCTGTGCCCGTGGCAACCGGTGTGCGCCTGGCCAACACGGGCCGCAAGGTGATCTGCGTCCACGGCGATGGCGACGGCTATGGCGAGGGCGGCAACCACTTTTTGCACGCCGCCCGACGCAATATCGGCCTCGTGGACTTGATCGAGAACAACCATGTCTATGCCCTCACCCGGGGCCAGGTCTCGCCCACCAGCCGGCGCGGCCTTGTGACCACCACGTCGCCTCGCGGCGTGCTCGAGCGCCCCATCAAGCCGCTGGCCCTGGCCCTCTCCCAGGGCGCCACCTTTGTCGCCCGGGGGCACTCGCTGGATATGGAGCAGCTCCAGCACCTGATCGTCGAGGCCCTTGGGCATCGCGGCTATGCCTTGATTGACGTGATGCAGGTTTGCGTGACCTACAACCGCGAGATGGGCTATGATTGGTACCGCGAGCGTACCTACAAGGTCGAGGACGAAGAGGGCTATGATCCCGGCGACCTGCAAGCGGCCATGGCCAAGGCATTAGAGTTCCCCGGTGGCGACCGCATCCCCACGGGGATCATCTACCGCACCGAGGAGGTGCCCGCCTATGAAGAGGGCGAGGCAACGCTAGAGGCGGGTCCCCTGGTGGGCCAGCCGCTCCACACCCGGCCCCGCGCCGATTACGAGCGGCTGCTGGACGAGCATATGTAACGAGGGCAGGAGGCGTGGCGATGCAAGCGGTCGTCTATACCACCACCACCTGCCCCTACTGCGCCTCGGTCAAACAGTACCTCGCCAGCCGGGGGGTGGAATTTGTCGAGCGCAATGTGGAGCAGGATGCGGCGGCTGCCGCCGAGATGGTGCGCCTTTCGGGCCAGCAGGGCGTGCCCGTCACCCGCATCGGCGACGCGGTCATCGTCGGCTATGACCGGCCCAAGCTGGACGAGGCCCTGGCGCAGGCCCAGCGCCCCCGGTTGGGGGCCGCAGTGGCCGACGCCCAGGGCCGCAGCGACCGGAACGAGGGCGCCTATGTAGGGCGCGTGCGCCCCGGCGGCGCGGCAGCGCAGGCCGGGTTGGCCGTGGGCGATGTGGTCATCTCCCTGGCGGGCCATCCGGTGCGCAACGCTTTGCAGTTGGAGCAACTGGTGGCCCGGGTGCGCCCCGGCTCGCGGGCGCCGGTCGAGTATGTGCGTGCGGGCGTCGTGCATCGCACCGAGCTGGTGTTCTAGCGAAGAGTTGGCTACTCGTGTGGAGGCTGTTGTTCGGGGCAAACGGCTCTTGCCGTAGAACAAGAGAAGCGCCCTGTTCTAGGGCGCTCTCCCGATGGCCTACGGCCATCCACCTCCACTACTGGATTGGTTGTATAATAGCCTAAAGGTGCGCTGTTGGCGATAATAAGCTTGACGCTATTATATGGCGTGAATATTCAGATTTGGGGGGACGAGTTCTTGACTGTCCAGAACGGTGATGCCAACATTCCGCAATCGGTGCGTACGCAGCTTCGGCTATGGGCGCTGCGTACGCATGCATGCGTATGTAGCGCAACGGGCGAGACGGCCGCTCTCCATGCAGATGCGGGAACTGATGTGAGTTGGGCAAGGTTTAGTGCGCCTCTTTACGGTCTTGTGGTAGGGGCGAGGCATGCCTCGCCCCTATAAGGCGGGCGAGACGCCCGCCCTCCAAAGTTCGTCGTCGCCGTCCACAACATGTTGGCCGCTTTCCCCCCAATTCTGAACTGATACTATAGGGTAAGCGTCGGATCGGCTCGAGATGCTCTCTGAGCTGAAGCCCGTGTGCATCGCACCGAGCTGGTGTTCTAGCGAACAACGTATCGTATCCATATCGTAACAAGCAAAGGGGATGAGACAATGGCACGTGACGATCAGGTTCTGGCCGCCCTGGGGCGCGCCCTCAAGCTGGAGCAGGATGGCTATGCCTTTTACACCCAGGCCGCCGCGCGGGTCCAAGACCCCACCTGCAAGCAGACCATGCTATCGCTGGCCGACGATGAAAAGATCCATGAGGCCATGATCGTGCGCCAGCTCGAGGCCATGAGCGAGGAGGGCGATTTCGTCGTGCTGCCCAACGTCGAGCCGGTGCACGCCGATCTGGCCGCCGCCATCCTGCCGCCCGATCCCGCCCAGGTGGAGCAGCGCGTGAGCGAGCACGCCGACGAACTGGATGCCCTGCTGTTAGCGATGGAGGTCGAGGTGCGCAGCTATGACCTCTATCGCCAGGGGGCGGCAGAGACCGCGAGCCCTGCCGGCCGCGAGATGTACCAATGGCTGGCCGCCGCCGAGATGACCCACTTCAACCTGCTGATGAGCAACTATGAGGCCCTCAACACGCCTTCCAGTTGGGTATAACCTGCGCCGGCATCCGCCCCGGCGCGTTCGACCGTCTAGATTTTCGCACGCAAGGAGTTCAACATGGCAGACCTTATCGAGATCTTGAAAAAAGGCATGAGCACCGAGCTATGGGGGCGTCGCTTTTATGAGGAGGCCGTCGCCCGCACCGAGAGCGAGGACGGCAAGCGCGTCTTTCAGAGCCTGGTAGAAGAAGAGACCCGGCATCTGGAGATCCTCTGCGGCCAGTATGCCGCCTACTCTGAGGGCGGGAGCTGTGTCTCTACCGAGCAGGCCATAGAGATGGCCCAGTCGGTGGACCCGACCCAGATCTTTCCCGAGGCGAGCGCGGCGGCCCAACTGATCGCCGCCGACGCCACCGACGAGCAGGCCCTCAAGATGGCCATGGATTTCGAGCAGCGCGGCTATGATCTCTATGCCGAGGCCGCCAAGGACGCCGCTGGCGACGAAGAACGCAAGCTATGGGAGTTCCTGGCCAAGGCCGAGGACAAGCACTATGCCTTTTTGCAAGAGACCTACGACTATCTGATCAACAACGGCGTTTGGTACTTTGACGATCAAGAGTTCCCCTTCTTTGAAGGCTAACGGCGCAGGCTATACCTATCGAGAGGGCGACACGCTTTGATCGGTACCATCATCAACATCATTGCCGTCCTGTTGGGGGGCGGGCTGGGCACCCTGTTGGGCGACCGCCTGCCCCAGCGCGTTCGAGAGACCGTGATGCACGGCATCGGACTGGTGACCCTGGTCGTTGGCATCCACCTGACGTTGCAAACCCAGAACATCCTGATCGTCATGGGCAGCGTGCTGGTGGGCGCGCTGCTGGGCGAGTGGTGGCAGATTGCCACGGGCCTCGAGCGCGCCAGCGAATGGCTGCGCAAGGGCGTGGCCCGGCGTCTCTCCTCTCACAGCATGACCCACTTTACCGAAGGCTTTGTCACCGCCAGCCTGGTCTTTTGCGTCGGCCCCATGACCGTCCTGGGCGCCATCCAGGATGGTCTGACGGGCGATTTCTCCTTGCTGGCCATCAAATCGGTGCTGGATGGCTTTGCCGCCCTGGCCTTTGCCTCCACCCTGGGGGTGGGGGTGGTCTTTTCCATCCTGACCCTGATCTTTTACCAGGGCGGGATCTCGCTGTTGGCGGGGCTGGCCGAGCGCGTGTTGACGGCGCCTATGATCGCCGAGATGACGGCCACAGGGGGCGTCCTGATCCTGGCCATAGGGCTTTTGCTGCTGGATCTCAAAAAGATCCGCGTGGCCAACCTGTTGCCCGCCCTGCTCATCGCGCCCCTGATCGTGGCGGCGCTCCAGGCCCTGGGCGCGCCCCTGGCGCTCTAGCGCCCTATATACAAGGAGGTCCCTGTGGACAAGATCGGCTGCAACACCCTGTACGATGGCGGCGAGCTGGGGCTCACCACCGACTTTGACCCGGCGGCCATACGGCGCTCTCTGGCGCGCAACAGCGCCCTGGGCTACCAGACCGTCGAATACTCCCACCTCTGCCACCTGACGCCCGAAGAGGCGCGCGAGATAGGCGCCTATACGACCTCCCTCGGCATGCAGCCCTGGTCGGTCCACTCCGAGTCGCCTGGGGGCTTTGTCCTGGGCACCACCGTCGAGGAGGCCGCCGGCTATCTGATCAACGCCGTCGAGGTTTGCCACGCCGTGGGCGCCCGGGTGGTCGTGGTGCATGCGCCCATCCTGCTCGGGCTGCGCCTGGATGACGTGCCCGATCTGCGCGCTCTCCTGGCCCAGGATATGGCCGTCTTGGCGCCCGCCCGCGCCCGCGCCGTCGAGCTGGATGTGGAATTGGCCCTGGAGAACGGGCGCTCCCTGGCCCACTGGGTCTATATCCTCAGCCTGATCGAGCGCCTGGGGCCGGACCATCTGGGCGTGTGCGTGGATACCGGCCATGCCAACCTGGGAGATCTGGGGGCGCCTCGCGCCATTCGCATGGCGGGCCCGCGCCTGCTGACCCTGCACCTGCACGACAACTGGGGCCAGGTGGACGATCACCTGCCGCCGGGCCGGGGCAACATTGACTGGCCCGATGTGCTGGCGGCGCTGCGCGAGGTGGGCTTTTCCCGGCCTTTGCAGCTCGAACTGACCGATCGCGCCCCGCACCGCGCGTACGACCAGGCGCTAGAGATCCAACAAGGCATCGAGAATACCCGCCGCCTGGCGGGGCTGGGCTAGAGAAATCAGGCAAGCCAGAAGCGCGCCGCCAGGTATCAGTACAGAATTGGGGGGGGAAAGCGGTCAACACGCTGTGGACGGCAGCAGTGACCCTTGGAGCGCGGGCGTCTCGCCCGCGTGCCGCCGATAGGCGGCTCATCCTGCGCGAGCTACAGTCCGGACAAAGTAAGCTGCACTTGCTTTGTATGGTATGGCGCTCTGTACGATGCGTACGCATACATGCGTCTGCATCGTCACGATGCTGAGCAGCGGACGAAGCTGCGCTTCGTAGGCGGGCGAGACGCCCGCCCTCCATAGCCGAGCACATGTACTCACCGACTGCGGAGTGTTGGCATCACCGTTCTGGACAGTCAAGAACTCGTCCCCCCATATCTGAGTAGACACCGTGTCACAAATTGCTTGACAGATCACGTTACTTGCGCAACACTGACCACACATCTGTCCCGCTGCTTGTAGAAAGTAGGCGCTGAGATGCTTGTTCCGAGAGAGCAGGGGCATGAGCCTGCCGCTCAAGGCTATGCTAAACCAAACGGTGCGGGCGCAGAAGCCAGCCTCGCCGAGCTGCTGCGCTATTTGGAACGGAGCCGACCTGAGACGAATCACAGAGGCCCAACGGAACGCCCTGATAGGCCTCGTGGCCTGCATGTATCTTGAGCGCAAGATGGCCACTCGCCTGAGGGACTATGATAGCCGTGCCGTGGACCTCGTGCATAGATTCGAGCGCATGTTGGCTCGCCAAAGAGTATCGCACTGACTGAGAGCAAGTTCTGCTGCCGCATACGGGGGAGCGTCGCCAGGACGCTCCCCCGTTCTGCTTGCTGCTATCCGATTGGGTCGGGCATGGGGATGTCCAGCCGCGCCGAGACCTCGCGCAGGTTGGCCGCCGTCCCCTCGGGCAGGGGGATGCCGTTGGCCGTGCGCTCGGCCTTGACCCGGTTCTCCAACTCGCCCGGCACCAGCACCTCACTGAATCCCTCGGCTGTGGGCAAGCTCTTGATGCCCCTTAGCAGGTTGTCAATTTCCTGCTTGTACGTGGCCAGATCGGTAAAGGTCGCCACGTCAATGGCGGCCACCACGCTGTTCTGGGTGCCCGGCTTGGGCCTGTCGCCGCCCAGCAGAAAAGGCGTCAGCAGGCTGTTGCCCGCCATCACGCTGGAAAGGGTCTCGAACATGAGCGCCAGCGACGAGGCTTTATAGGTGCCAAAAGGCAGCAGGATGCGCGCCTTGTTGGGGTCGGTGGTGGGGTTGCCGTCGGCGTCCAGCGCCCAGCCTTCGGGGATGGGGATGCCCTTGTCCACGGCCAGGTTCACCTTGCCAAAGGCCGCCATGCTGGTGGCCCAGTCCATCACCGGCGGATCGAACTCGCCGGCGGGCACCGAGATGGCCAGGGGGCTGTTGTGCACCCCCGCCGCCCGCGCGCCATAGGGCGCCATATTGGGCGGGTTGCACACGAACGCCAGCCCGGCCATATCGCTCTCGGCGGCCATCAGCGCGTAATAGCCCATCGCGCCCTGATGGGTCGTGTTGCGGATCACGGCCCAGCCCACGCCCACCTGGCGCGCCTTGGCGATCACCGTGCGCATGGCAAAGGTGGTGACCACGGGGCCAAAGGCATGGTCGGCCTCGATCAGGGCGATGGCCGGGGTCTCTTTTTCGATGCGGATCTGGGCGCGGGGGTTCATGCCGCCCCGCTCGATATTGGCCAGGTACGAGGGCACACGCAGCACGCCGTGGGAATCCACGCCGCGCAGGTTGGCCCACACCAGCACATGGGCCTCGGTGGCGGCATCCTCCTGGCTGAACCCCACCTTGGCAAAGACCTGGGCCACGAACGCCTCCAGGGCCTGATGATCGAAGCGTAGCTCTGCCATTTCGTTCGTTCCTCCCTCGGGTAGCGGTGCGAATCTGGCCGTAGGGTAGTGCGTTGCGCGCGCCGCGTCAACAGGTTGCGGGCGCCCGCTCTTTGACACCCTTGGCACCCGGCCCTATAATCGCATCGTACACGAGTTCACGCGCTTGGGCGGAAGCAAGGGAGTCGTCATGGCCAAGAGGAGTCGTTCGAAGCGATCCGGACAGTCCAGAGCTGCGGCCGAGCAGGCCCCCGAGGTGGATTTCTCCGTCGAGTATCACTATGTGCTCAGTGACCTCAAGCGTTTCGGAATCCTGGCCGTGGCCATGTTTGCCCTGTTGATCGTGTTGGCGGTGGCGCTGCCCGCCCTCTAGCGCACTTGCCCTGGGACCACAACCGCCGGTCTTGCCAGGCCGGCGGTTTTCGCGTCTCGCTGCTGCGGGCTAACCCGCTTCGATGGAGCCCTGCCGCTTGCGGCGGCGCGCCCAGGCATATAGCCCCCTGTGAATCAGATTGGCCGCCAGGTGTCCGGCGGTGCGGGCGATCAGGCTGGCCCACAGGCTGCCCGAAACCACAAAGCACCCCGCCGCCACCCAGTCCATGCCCCAATCCAGGTACACAAAGGGCCGCGCTGCGTCATCGGCCAGGCGGCGGCGCACGCCTGGGCTGGCGAGCGAGACGAGCCCGCGCACCAGAACCGCCGCCCAGGCGCCCCAGTACAGACCCAACGCCGGGATCAGGGCGCCGCGCAGGATGGCGGCCCACGCTTCCTCGCCGACCAGGTGGGCCGGCAGGCCCAAGATCGTGCCGTATGCGCCCCGGGGGCTCGCATCCTCCTTGGGGCCGAGATCGCGCCATGTGGCGCCCCACAACGTTGCTGCCCATAGCGCCGTCAAGCCTGCGACGGCGGGCAGCCAGGGCGCCAACGCCCCCCAGGCCAAGGGCTCCAGCCCGATATCGAGGGGCGCGATATAGGCGCCCCAAAAGGCGAGGTACACGCAGCCGAGGGCATACACCAGTGCCAGGATACGCCCCACATAGGGCCAGGCGGAGGCGGCCGCCAGCTTGTGCCAGCGTTGGTTTCCCTGTCGCGCCAGTATGCGGCGCAAGAGGCCAGGGACCTGGGCGGCCAGTGCCCACACCAGCAGAAACAGGCCGCCTGCCATCAACGGGCGCGCAGTTGCGGGCGTCAGCAGGCTTTCCAGGTTTGGCACGGTTGCTCCTCAGATCTGGCAAGGCGTGGGCATGACGTGGGCGCAGTATAGCATGCGCCAGGGGGGCGCGCCATGTACCTGAGCGCTACGCCAGCTCTGTCCATGATTTTGAGTAACCGGACCTGACCACGAGTGGGACGTCTGGCGCACAGCACGCGTGGGGCGGAGCCCACATGGAGGGCGGGCGTCTCGCCCGCCCCCGATATTCCCTGGCGCATGCCAGCTATGCCTGGCCGCGAATCTCCCGGATCCAGGCCAGGCACTGGGCCGTCAGATCGCTGATGGCCTGCCAATCCTGCGCCTTGATCAGGTCGTTGCGCACCAGGGCCGAGCCCATGCCTACGCAGACGACGCCGGCATCGAACCAGCCCTTGAGGTTCTCCTTGCTGGCGCTCACGCCGCCGGTGGGCATCACTTTGGACCAGGGGCAGGGCGCCAGGATCGCCTTGACAAAGCTGGGGCCGCCCAGCTCGCTGCCGGGAAAGATCTTGACGATCTCGACGCCCAACTCCTCAGCATACGAGACCTCGGTCGCCGTGCCGCAGCCCGGGCAATAGGGGATCTTGCGGCGGTTGCACAGCCTGGCCACATCGGGGTTGGTCACCGAGCCGACGATGAAATTGGCCCCCAGGTTGATATAGAGCCCGGCAGTGGCCACGTCCAGCACCGAGCCCGCGCCCAGGATCAGGCTTGGATCGGCCCGCTCAAAGTGGGCCGCCAGCTCACGGAACACCTCAAAGGCGCGATCGCCCCGGTTGGTGAACTCGATCACCTTGGCGCCGCCCGCCGAGAGGGCCTCGATCACCTTGATCGAGGTCTCGACGTCGTCAAGGTAGAATAGGGGCACCAGCCCCAACGTCTCCATCGTGCTCCAGACCTGCACACGCGAAAACCGCGCCATGTTCTTGTCCTCCTGCTTGATGTCGCTCCACTACCGCGAGACCCGCCCCGAAAGATCGCCGCCCATGAGCTTTTCCACCTCGGCTGCCGTCACCAGGTTGAAATCGCCCAAGATGGTGTGCTTGAGGGCCGAGGCCGCCACGGCAAAGTTCAGGGCGTTCTGCTTGTCTGTATAGGTGAGCAGGCCATAGATCAGGCCGCCCATAAAGGCATCGCCGCCGCCCACCCGATCTACGATGTGGGTGATGTCGTAGGCGGGGGCCACGTACACCTGCCCTTCGTCCCAGAGGATGCCCGACCAGGTATTGTGGCTGGCCGAGAGGGAGCCGCGCAGGGTGATGGCAATCGTCTTGAGGTTGGGGAAACGCTGGTGCAGGCCCTCGCACACGCTGCGATACTTGGCCGCATCCACTTGGCCCGAGGTCACATCGGTATCGGGCGCGTGGATGCCAAAGACCTGGGCGGCGTCCTCCTCGTTGCCGATGGCCACATCGCAATAGGACACCAGCTCGGCCATGACCTCGCCGGCCTTTTTGCCCCACTTCCAGAGCTTGCTGCGGTAGTTCAGGTCGCAGGAGACCGTCAGGCCACGGGCCTTGGCAGCCTGGGCCGCCTCCAAGCAGACCTCCGACGCCCCCTGCGAGATGGCCGGGGTAATGCCCGTCCAGTGGAACCAGGTCGCGTCGGCGAACACCTCGTCCCAAGGGATCATGCCCGGCGCGATGGTGGCGATGGACGAGTTTGAGCGGTCATAGACCACCTGGCTGCCGCGCATCACGGCGCCCATTTCGAGGAAATAGATGCCCAAGCGCTCGCCGCCCCAGGCGATATGCCCCACCCCTACGCCGTTCTCGCGCAGGAACCGCAGGCAAGCCTGGCCGATCTCGTTCTCTGGCAGCCGCGTGACATACTCGACTGGCACGCCATAGTTGGCCAGCGAGACGGCCACGTTGGCCTCGCCCCCGCCATAGACCACGTCGAACGAGCGCGCCTGGGCCAAGCGCAACATGCCCGGCGGCGATAGCCGCATCATGATCTCGCCAAAGGTCACTACCTTGCCCGCCATAGCACTGCCTCCCTCTTTGCGTCATCGGTATCCCCTCAAAGGGTCGCTTTGGAGGCAGGGTACACGAGGGCTAGCTTGTCGTCAAGGCTGGCGGCAGTGGGGCATACGCATTTGCTTCATATGCTGACTGCCCAGCAAGAGAGGGCCGCCGCAACTGCCCTCACCCCGGCGAAACTCGCCCTGGGGCGCAGTCGCAGACTTGATACGTCAACGTCCGGGGGGGTGAGGGCCGCGCAAGCTACCGGCAGCGGCCTTGCTCTGAGCGGACTGCCAACGCAATCATCCTGGGCGCGCCGTTACAGCGCCGAGAGCGCCTCGCGGGCCGCCCGACGCACCCCCCAATCGGGATCGCGCCGGCCGATGTGCATCAGCGCCTGGGCGGCGGTGGTATCGCCCAGCTCACCCAGGGCGGTGGCAGCCGCCTCGCGCACCGTGGCCTGGTGATCGTTGAGCAAGAGCAGGAGCTGTTCCAGGGCGGCGCCATCGCCAATGGCGCCCAACACCTGGGCCGCCGCCCGGCGCACGTTCTTGGAGCGATCCTGCAGGGCGGCCAGCAGGGGCGGCGTGGCGATGCTTTCCTGGCCATGCCGGGCAGCGATCAGCCCCAGGGCTTCGATGGCCGCCGCCCGCGTCCAGTAATCCCGATGGTCCAGGGCGCGCAGCAGCGCAGGAACGGCGGACGCCCCCAGGGTCGCCAGCGCCCGGATCGCCTCCCTCTGGATCGGCAGGTATTGATCGTGCAGCAGGGTGGCCAGGGGGCCAACGGCGGCCTCGCCCAGAGCCGTACAGCGGGCGCATTCGCCCTTGGCGATCCAGTAGTAGACCAGGTGCTCGTCTGTTGGCTCCCAATGGATGGCGTCCAGGGCCTCGGCGGCGCTGATGCGCACGCTCCAGGCCTCATCGCGCAAGGCCGTGGTCAATGAAGCCACTGTCGGTGCCGCCCCCAGGGCGATCATGGCGTTCAGCGCCGATTGGCGCATGATGCGATAGTCGTCCGCGCGCACAGCGTCGTGCAGCCACCTGGCCGCCCATGCGATCAGACGCGGGTCTTGGATGCGCCCGGCCAGGCCCTCGATGGCCCGCGCCGCATGTTCGCGCACCCACCAGGCCGGATCGCGCAAGGAGCGGATCAGGGTGGCCACGGCCTCTTCCGGCAGGCTCCCGGGCATGCGGTTGAGCAGGCGCTCCAAAGCGCGCACCGCCGCCCAGCGCACGGCGGTCTCTTCGTCAACAGTGGGTGGCAGCAGAAATAGGATCGCCTCGACGGCGCCCAACTCTGCCAGGGCATCGGCAGCCATTTCGCGGATCTTCCAATGCCCGTCGCGCAGGGAAAGCTTTAGGGCAGAGACGATCTGTGGATCGAGCGCTCCTGTCGCCTCTAGCCCCAAGTCGTGCAACGCTTGCACGGCATCGCGGCGTAGGACCCAGTCATAGCGATAGCGCGCGGCCTTGGCCAGGCCGCGTATGTTCCCTGCACTCTTGTACTGACCAACATCGGGTGGCCCAAACAAACCGAATAGCGGCATGGATCCGGTTCTCCTATTGATATTCAGCAGCCCCGACCTGGGCGGACGGGGCGCAAATGGGTGCGGCGCGCCGGGGCGCGCGCCGGCTGTGGCGTATCTACAACGCCAGGTTGTTCATGGCGTGCACCAAAAAGGGCGGCAGCAGGCTGCGCGTCTTGGCAAAGATCGCGCCCAGGAGCATGCCCAGCACCACCAGATACACCAGCGAGAGGGCGCTCTCGGGCGTGACGGGGCGGGCAGGCAGCATATGGTTGATATAGTAATGATAGAGGCCGAAAAAGGCCCCCGTCACCATCCATGCCTTTACAACCCCCATGATGGCCTCCAGGCGGGTCTGCAATAGCCCGCGAAAGATGGCCTCTTCCAGCATGGGAAAGATCACCACCGCCGCCAGCGAGCGGCGCACGGCCAGATAGTGGCCCGCCGCCACCTGCAGCGGATCCACGATCTTGGAAAGGGCGATCATGGCCAGGATCCAGCCTACCGTCCCCATGACGCGCCGGTCTCTCGGCTTGGTGAGCCCGAGTTGCAGCAGGGTACGGCGGCGCACCAACAGCCCCAGGATGATGATGGCGCCCAGGCCATAAAGGAGATAGACCCCCAGCCAGTTGGGCAGCCAGAAGACCTGCAACTCCACATGGGGCACCGCCAGCAGGCCCGTCACCAGCAGCAGCGACTCGATCACCTCGCGACGACGGCGTCGCCGGGGCACAGGCGCCGCCGGATACTCGCCCGCATGCACCCACAAGACGAACACGGCGCAAAAGAGGATCCCGACCAGTCGCACGGTCATGGCTCTACTCCCGAGGCGCTCCTCCGACTCTGGTGCAATGGCAATAGTATGCCCTATAAAGGAACTCTATGTCAAGTTGGGCTGCATCCGCGCGCGGGCGGCCCCTGCAGGACGCACTTGCGTTTGGCATGGATACGCGAGAGGAGTAGAATACGGCTTGCGTGATGGGGCGGGCCTGCATCTCATCGGTCGAGAGGTGCAGTATTGCTCGATCCGGAAGGAGGCTGCTCTGGAAAGACAAACCTATACGCAGCTATCGGTCGCTGCCCATTGGGGCAGGGCAACCAGCACGGCGCTTGGTGCGCCGTGCGCCAGAGATGAGGAGTAAAAGAATGGCTCAAAAGCACACGCGTAGAGACTTTATCCGGCTGACAGGGCTGGCCACGGCCGGGGTTGTCGTTGCGGCTTGCACGCAGCAGCCCGAGATCGTGGAAAAAGTCGTCAAAGAGACGGTGGTGGTCGCAAAAGAGGTCGAGAAACAAGTCACCGTCGTCGTTGAAAAAGAGGTCGAGGTAGAGGCCACGCCGCTACCCGATGCGCCCACGCCCGTGCCTAGCAAGTACAAGGAATCGCCCATGATGGCCGAGCGCGTGGCCAAGGGCGAGCTCCCGCCCGTGGACGAGCGGGTGCCCGAAGAGCCCCGCGTTTGCGAGGTGCTGGATGAGATCGGCGAGTATGGCGGCAGCCTGACGGTCGCTTCTCTGACCTCAACACTGCTGGGTGACGATGGCCTGCGCGCCATGGACATCCCCAACCAGCTCTGTATCTCCCAAGACCTGACCCACGCTATCCCGCACATGATCAAGGACTGGGAGCAGAGCGACGACTTTATGGAAGTCACCTGCTACATGCGCAAGGGCATGAAGTGGTCCGATGGGCATCCCTTCACCACTGAGGACGTGCGGTTCTGGTGGGAAGACATCATGCTGAACACCGAGATCACGCCGCTGCTCTCGGCGCAGTTCCGCCCGCAGGGCCAGCCGATGAACATGCAGATCATTGACGACTATACCTACAAGTTCATCTTTACGGTGCCGTACCCCAGCTTCCCGCTGTTGTGCATGACGCACCGCTACGGCTTTGGCCACAACCACTTTGCGCCGGCCCACTACCTGAAGCAGTTCCACATCAAGTACAACGACAAGGCCGGAGACCTGGCCAAGGAAAAGGGTCTGGACTTTTGGTACCAGAACTTTAACAACGAGAACAACCGTTTCCTCAGTATCGAGCGCCCCAAGATGGAAGAGTTCATCCCCGTGCGCGACACGCCGCAGATGGCCTTCCACGAGCGCAACCCGTACTATCATGCGGTGGATGCCGAGGGGCAGCAGCTCCCGTACATTGACCGGATGTACATGGATCGCTGCGCCGACCTGGCGATCCTGGATGCCAAGACCGTGGGCGGCACCTATGACTTTGCCGCGCAGCAGCTCCGCATCCTGTTCTATGCCACCTATGCCGAGGGCGCTGCCGCCAAGAACTCGCGCATGTTGCTCTGGCAATCGGGCAAGGGTGGCGAGGTGGTCTACAACGTCAACTGCAACTGGGCAGACGACGAGTGGCGCGGGGTCTTTCAGGATGATCGCTTCCGCCAGGCCCTGTCCTTGGCCGTCAACCGCAAGGACATCAACAACGTCATCTACTTTGGCAACGCCTCCGAGACCCAGTTCACCGTGATCCCCGTCTCGCGGCACTACAAGCCCGAGTACGCGGCGGCCTATGCCGAGTTCGACCTGGATCGGGCCAATGCCCTGCTGGACGAGATGGGCCTGGAGTGGAACGCTGCTCGCACCCATCGCCTCTGGCCCACGAGCAAGCAGCCCATGATCATCGCCTGGGACCTGGTGGAGACCGAGACCCCCAAGGGCCCCATCACCGAGCTGATCACCGAATACTGGAAGGCCGTCGGCATCGAGATCCAGTGGAAGTCCATCACCCGCAACCTGCTGACGCAAAAGATCCTGGCCAACGAGGAGCCGATGTCCCTGTGGCACGGCGACGAGACGGCTGACACGCTCTTCCTGCGTCGTCCCAAGTTCTTTGCGCCTCTGGATGGCGACGAGAGCTGCTGGGGTGTGCTTTGGGGCCGCTGGTACAATACCCGTGGCGAGCAGGGCGAAGAGCCCCCGCAAGAGATCAAGGACCTCTACAACTGGATGGACGAGTACATGGAGACCGACTCGAACGAGCCGGCCGCCAAGGTGCTGGAGAGCCAGGCGGAGCACATCTGGACCATCGGCGCCATCGGCAATGCGCCGCACCCGCTCATGATCCGTAACAACCTGATGAACGTGAGTGAGACGGGTGGCTTCTGGACGTGGGATAGCCTCTGGTCCTTCCCCGAGCACCCGGAGCAGTGGTTCTTCAAGCAAAGTTAACAGCTTTGACCAGAGCTAGCCTCTGTCTGCAGAGGGTAACTTGGCCCAAAGCTAGGCTTTGTCTGCAACAAGCCACGCGGCCCCCAAGGGAGCAATCCCTCGGGGGCCGCGCTGTGTTACGCCAATTGACGCCGCGCCCCTGCGCCCGTAGAATGCCCCCAGCAACATCACCGGAGGAGGCGTTCCATGGCGGAACAGGTGTATCTGCGCGATATCGCCGGCCGTGTCGGCCAAGAGATCACGATCAAGGGCTGGCTCTACAACCGGCGCGATAGCGGCCGCTTGCAGTTCCTATTGGTGCGCGATGGCACGGGCATGGTGCAGGCCGTGGCATTCAAGCGTGAGGTGACCCCGGAGGCATGGGAGGCCGCCAACCAGGTCACCCAAGAATCCTCGGTGATCGCCACGGGCATCGTGCGCGCCGACGAGCGCGCCCCCGGCGGGTTCGAGCTGGGCCTCACTGATTTCCGCGTCGTCCAGTTGGCGGGCGAGTATCCCATCGCGCTCAAATCCCACGGCGTGGATTTCCTCATGGAGAACCGCCACCTCTGGCTGCGGGCCCCCAGCCAATGGGCCGTGCTGCGGGTGCGGGCCGCCGTGGTGCGCGCCATCCGCGATTGGCTGGATGACAACGGCTTCTTACTGGTGGATACCCCCATCCTGACCCCCGCTGCCTGCGAGGGCACCACCACCCTGTTCGAGACCGAGTATTTTGGCGAAAAGGCCTACCTCAGCCAGAGCGGCCAGCTCTATAACGAGGCCACCTGCGCCGCCTTTGGGCGCACCTACTGCTTTGGCCCCACCTTTCGCGCCGAAAAGTCCAAGACGCGCCGCCACCTGATCGAGTTCTGGATGGTGGAGCCCGAGATGGCCTATGCCGATCTGGACGAGTGCATGCGCGTGGAGGAAGAGCTGGTCTCCTACATCATGCAAACCGTGGCTGCCCGCTGCGCCCCTGAGCTAGAGATCCTGGAGCGGGATGTCACCAAGCTGACCCGGATCACGCCGCCCTTTCCGCGCATCAGCTATGACGAGGCGCTGCGCATCCTGGAGGAGGCGGGCGAGCCGCTGCCCTGGGGCCAGGATTTCGGCGCCCCCCACGAGACGATCCTGGGCAACACATTTGACAAGCCGGTGTTCGTCCACCGCTACCCGGCCCAGTGCAAGGCGTTCTATATGGCGCCCGACGAGGAGAATGAGCAGCTCTCCCTCTCGGTGGACCTGATCGCCCCCGAGGGCTATGGCGAGATCATTGGCGGAGGCCAGCGCCTGCACGACCTGGCCCTGCTAGAGCGGCGCATCGCCGAGCACAACCTGCCCCAAGAGGCGTTCGAGTGGTACCTGGATCTGCGGCGCTATGGCGCCGTGCCCCACTCGGGCTTTGGACTGGGGGTCGAGCGCACCGTGGCCTGGATCTGCGATCTGCCCCACATCCGCCAGACCATCGCCTTCCCCCGCACCCTGGGGCGCATCTACCCGTAGGCGCATGAACAAAGGGACGTTGGCTTTTGCCAACGTCCCTTTCGCATTGCCTGGGGCGCGTGTCTATCTGCGGCGCAGCACCTCGCGCACCCCGGCGATAATGTCCTCCACGCTGGGGATGGCGGCGGCCTCTAGCGTCTCGGCCATGGGCACGGGCACATCGGCGGCGGCCACCCGCACCATGGGCGCGTCCAGCCAGTCAAAGGCCACCTCGTTGATGCGCGTCAGCAACTCGGTGATAAAGCTGCCCGTCTTGTACGCCTCGGTGACGCCCACCACGCGGCCCGTCTTGCGCACCGAGCGGGCCACCGTCTCCATGTCCAGCGGCTTGAGCGAGCGCAGGTCCACCACCTCGGCGCTGATGCCCTCCTCGGCCAGCTTGTCCGCCGCTTCCAGGGCGCGCAGCACCATACGCGAGTAGCTGATGATGCTCACGTCCATCCCCTCGCGCTTGACATCGGCCAGCCCCAAGGGGATGACATAATCCTCCTCGGGCACGGGGCCTTGCATGCCATAGAGCATCTTGTGCTCGATGAACATGACCGGGTTGCCGCCCCGGATGGCCGCCTTGAGCAGGCCCTTGGCGTCATAGGGGGTGGCGGGCATGACCACATAGATGCCCGGGAAATGCACCCACAGGGCCTCCAGGCTCTGCGAGTGGTGGGCGGCAATGCTGCGGCCCGCGCCGCCCTCGGTGCGGATCACCATGGGCACCTGGGTCTTGCCGCCGAACATGTAGCGGTTCTTGGCCCCCTGGTTGGCGATCTGGTCCATGGCCAGGGGCGTAAAGTCCACGTACATGATCTCGGCCACGGGGCGCAGGCCCGTCATGGATGCGCCCACGGCGGCCCCGCCGATCAGCGCCTCCGAGATGGGCGTGTCCTTGACCCGCTCCGGCCCAAAGCGCTCGTAGAGGTCCCGGGTGGCGCCATAGGCCCCGCCATACAGGCCCACATCCTCGCCCATGACGAACACGCGCGGATCGCGCTCCATCTCCTCCGCCAGGGCGTCGCGGATCGCCTCCCAGTAGTATTTCTTGGACAGCTCGGCGTCGGTGCGCACCCTTTGGGCCAGCCGCTGCTCGGCCTCGATCTCTTGCGGCGTGGGCGGCGCCAGCACATAGACGTCCTCCTCCACCTCCGAGGGATCGGGCATGGGCGAGGCCAGGGCGAACTCGGTGGCCGTCTGGATGGCCTTCTCGGCCTGTTGCTCGATGGCGTCCAGCTCCTCCTGAGTGGCGATGCCCAACTCGCCCAAGCGCCGGGCAAAGGCGTGGATGGGATCGCGCTCGCGCCACTCTTGCTCCTCTTCCTTGGTGCGATAGACCCGTGGATCGGAGCGCGAGTGGCCGTACCAGCGATAGGTCTTGCACTCGATCAGGGTGGGGCCCTCGCCCTGGCGGGCGCGCGCTAGCGCCGCCGAGACCGCCTCATACACCGCCAGGGGGTCCATGCCATCCACCACCACGCCGGGGATGTCGTAAGCTTGGGCGCGGGCGGCCACGTCGGGCAGGGGGCTGACGGCGTCAAAGGGCACCGACATACCGTACAGGTTGTTCTCCACGACATACACCACGGGCAGCCGCCAGGCGGCGGCCATGTTCAGCGATTCGTGGAAATTGCCCGTGTTGGTGGCGCCATCGCCGAAAAAGCAGAGCACGGCCCGATCCTGGCCCTGCATCTTGACCGAGAGGGCCGCACCGGTGGCGACGGGGATGTTGCCCCCCACGATGCCCGTGGCCCCCAGGTTGCCCTTTTGCACGTCGGCGATGTGCATCGAGCCGCCGCGCCCCCGGCAATAGCCCGTGGCGCGCCCGCACAGCTCGGCCATCATCTTGTTCAGGTGCTCTTGCTTGTCCTCTGCGGTGAGGGCAAAGGAATCGCCGTGGGCGTGGCAATGGCCGTGGCCGCGATGGGTGCTGGTGATATAGTCGTCTTCGCCCAGGGCGGCGATGGCCCCTACCGCCACGGCCTCCTGGCCCGCATACAGGTGCGAGGCGCCCTTGATCACATTCTGGCCCAGCAGGTCATAAACCGTGATCTCGAAAATGCGGATCTCCCACATGCGCCGCAGCATGTCCAGCAGCTCTTGGCGGGAGAGGTCCTGCACGTCAACCGGCGTTCCTTTTTGCGTCATGTCCTTGTCCCTTTCGATAAACCTCGCATCAGCCCAGGCGCTCGATCCGCACCCGGCCGTACAGTTCCTCCACCACGTCTCGCGTGGGAAAGGTGGTGCCGTCGGTTTGGGCCGTGGCCGTGCCGGTGGCCACCGCCCAGCGGGCCAGCTCCTCGGGCGGCAGCCCTTGGGCCCAGGCATAGAGCGCCCCGGCCAGGGTGGCATCCCCGGCGCCCACATTGTTCACCTCGACAATGGCGGGCGGCGTGGCCTGCCAACAGCCCTCTTCATCGGCATAGGCGGCGCCCAGCGCCCCCTGGGAGAGCAGCACCCGCTGGGGCCCCATCCCTCGCAGGGCGCGCAGCTCGCCAACCAGGTCGCCCCCCACCGGCCGCCCCAAAAGGGCCTCGGCCTCACTCTCGTTGGGTTTGATCAAGTCGGGCGCGGCGCGGCAGCCCTCTCGCAAGGCCGCCCCGCTGCTATCCAGGGCCACGAGCGCCCCCCTGGCGTGGGCGGCGGCGATCAGCCGCGCATAGCAGTCCTCCGGCGCGCCGGGGGGCAGGCTGCCCGCCAGAGCCACCAGGTCGCCGGGGGCCAGCAGCGCGCACAGGCGTTCCTCCAAGGCAACCAGGTCCCCCTCGGCGACGGGCGGCCCCGGCTCGTTCAGCTTGGCGCTGCGGCCCGTCTCATCCTCGATCAGGGTGATGTTGGAGCGGGTCTCGCCCGCGATCTCGACGAACGCGCAGCGATAGCCCTGGGCCGTCAGCCCCTCCACCAGCGCTCGGCCGGACACACCCGCCGCAAAGCCCAGCATGACCGATTCGATGCCCAACTGTTGCAGGGCAATCGAGATATTGACGCCCTTGCCGCTCAGGTCCAGCCGCGAGCTGGCAGCGCGATTGACCGCGCCCCATGCCACCCGGGCATAGTGCAGGGTGCGATCCAACGACGGGTTGAGGGTGACGGTATAGATCATGGCGCCCAAGCCCCCTGGCGCAGCCGCGCATATCTCTCCAGCACCAATCCCCCCAGCGGCTCCTCCGGCGCGATCCGGCACACACAAGCCAGCACGGCCCCTATCCCCTCCTGGGCGATGCGCGTCTGTAGCTCTTGGGCGGCGGCATCCTCCGGCGCGTCATAGGCCAGGGCCGCCGCAAGGCCCCAGGCCAGGTTGCCGGGGATCACGCCCGCCGCCTCGGCCAGCCGCGCCGCGCCCACCAGCCGGTCGCCGGGGGCCAGCTTGCGCAGCGGATCGCGGGCCAGGCGGCGCACCGGGTCGGCCAGGGCACGGTTCGCCAGCCGGGGCCACAGCCCCGCCAGGTGGGCGCGCAGCCCGGCCTCGTCCAGGCCGTGGGCCGCCGCAAGCCCGCGCAACGACTCTTCCATGGCCCCCTCGACCACGCGCCGGATCACGGGATCCTCCAGGGCCTCATAGCCCAAAGCGTGGCCCCGCTGGTGGCCCAGGTAGCCCATCAGGGCGTGGGCGGCGTTGTGCAGATAGAGCTTGCGCGCCACATAGGGCGCGATCGGCGACACCGGCTCTAGTCCTACGATGGCAGGGATCTCGCCCACCCAGGCGGCGGCATCCACGGGCAACTCTTTGTAGGGCTCGGTGACGATGGCGCTCACATCCTGGGCGCGTAGCTCGGGGGTGGGCTCGGGCACCATGCGGGCGATGACGGCATTGGCCAGCCCCACATGCGCCCTCAAATAGGCCCGGCCCTGGGCGTCCAGATGCCCCTCGACCAAACCGCGCAGGGTGGCCGCCGCGTCGGGCAGGTTCTCGCAGATGATCAGGTTCAGCGGCTGCGCTTCGCCCGCCGCTTGCCGGCGCGCCACGGCCCTGGCGATCAGCGGCGCGATCTGGGGCAGGGCGCGGGCCCCCACGGCCGTCGCCCCCAGGGTTGTCTCCGCCAGGGCGGCAATCACCGCCTCGGCATCGCCGCTCAGCAGGCCGCGCACCGGCCCGACGGTCGCCGTCGCGCGGCGCTCGTTCTCCACCAGATGGATCGTATAGCGGCCGCGGGCGTTCAGCGCCGCGATCAGGGGGGCGTCAATATCCACGAACACGACCGTATAGCCCGATTCGCTCAGGAGCTGGCCGATGAACCCGCGCCCGATGCTGCCCGCGCCAAACACCACGGCCTGGGGCATGCTCAATGCATCTCCTGTCCGCCGGTGACGTTGATGGCCTGGCCCGTCATGTACGACGACTCGTCCGAGGCCAAAAAGACCATGACGTTGGCCACATCCTCATAGGTGCAGCCCCGGCCCATAGGCACTTGGGCCAGGTAGCGTTGGCGCACCTCTTCCTCGGTGATGCCCCAACGCCTGGCGTACTGGCTGTAGAGGCTATCCACCCAGAGGGGCGAATCCAGCAGGTTGCCGGGGCAGATGGCGTTGACGCGGATGCCGTGCTCGGCCAGCTCCAGGGCCAGGCTCTGGGTGAGCCCGATCCCGCCGAATTTGCTGGCGGCATAGGCCGAGTTCTTGCTGCTGCCCCGCTTGCCCGATTTGCTGTTGATCTGGATGATGGCGCCGCCCTGTTGCGGCTTCATTACCCGGGCGGCGGCGCGGGCCACGTGGAAATAGCCCACCAGGTTCACGTCAATCACGGCGCGCCAGCGAGCGGGCTCGATCTCGTCCACCGCCCCGGCCAGGACGATGCCCGCATTGGCGACGACAATATCCAGGCGTCCCCAGCGCGCAGCCGCCTGATCCACGGCGGCCTCCACCTGCGTCAGGTCGGTGACGTCCACGTGCAGCGCCAGGGTCTCTACCCCGTGGGTATCGGTGGCCTCGGCGGCGGCCTGTTGGGCGGCCTCGTCGGCGATATCGGCCAGGGCCACCCGGGCACCCTCGCGGGCCAGGCGCTCGGCCAGGGCGCGCCCCAGCCCCTGGGCCGCGCCGGTAATCAGGGCGGTCTTGCCCTGCAGCCGTTTGTACGCGCTCATGGCAACAACTCCCGCAGGAACGCTTGCTCCGCCTCGACGGTCCACGACTCGTTGGGCCCCAACTTGGCATACACGCCGGGCAGGCGCTCCTTCAGGTCGGGCAGCAGGGTCAAGGGGAAATCCAGCACCTGGGGATAGATGACCACCTTGCCGGGGAATTGCTGCTCGATGACGCCCACGATCCCCTCTTTGGCGGCGCTCAGGCCCGCCACCGCCACCACCGAGAGGTTGGGGTCAATGCGTCCGCTCTCGGCCTCGACCAGCATGCGGCGCAGGTCGGCGATGGCCGAGCCGCTGCTGCCCACCAGACGGATGCCCTTGACGGCCACGTCGGCCAGGGGGATGGGGGCCGTGGTGCCCCGGGGCAGCCCCGCGAAAATGTTGATCACGCCGCCCGGCGCCAGCAACTCTGCGGCTTCGGCCACCACCTGGGTGCTGGGGGCCATGATGATGATGTCGTCATAGCCCAGGCCGCCTGAATGGCCCGTCTCGGCGCGCAGCTCGGCGTATAGCTCGGGCGCGGGCTGGCGGCCCGTGGCCTGCACAGCCACGCGGGTGACGTCGCAGCGCGCCTCGATCAGTTGCGCGAATTTCTGCGGCAAGAGCGCCAGCCGATCCATGACCCGCGAGGTGGCCAAGATCAGCCGGGGGCACTCGGCGGCCTGCAGGGCGCGCTGAAAGTGCATCTGGCCCATGGGCCCGGCGGCGCCCATGAGCAGCATGGCCCCACCCGGGCGGAACTCGGTGCGGATGGGGGTATAGCCATCGGCGATGCAGGCGCTAACCGTGCCCACCAGCCCCAGATGGTCATAGTGCAGGCGGCCCACGTCCACCTGGGCCAGGCCGCGCAGGGCCCCCGCGCCCACCAGGTTGATCAGCGCGCCGTTGGCGGCCAGGGGTTGGGCCGCCTCGTACAGGGCGTTATCGGCGCCCAGCAGCACAATGTCGTCATAGGTCTGGCCCGCCAGTGCATCGAGGGAGGGTACCACTTCCACCCGGTGGCCCCGGTCAGCGGCCTGGGCCTGTAGCTCGGCCAGCAGCGCTGTGGGCAGCCCCAGGGCAACTACCACCTCGGGCGGGCCCTCGGCAGCGTAGGGATCGCCCAGGGTGGCGCCGGCGTCGGCGGCGGGGCCGCTGACGATCAGGACGCGCCCGCCCGGCTTCCAGGCGCTGCGATACTGGATGCCATAGGCGGCCACCACGCAGGCCCACGGCTCGGTGAGCGCCCCCTGGGCATAGCCCATCTGCGGGGCCAGGGGCAGCAGGTAGCAGCCCTCGTCGCCGTTGAGGATCTCTTCGCCCACCAGGTTGTACTGGGAGAGGCCGCCCTGCAAGGCATAGCCGTAGGCCAAACCCACGCCCTTGTAATAGATATCGGCCTGGATGATGAACCGTTGGCCCTGGTGGAACCGGTCGGCCAGGTTCTCGCCCACGGCGACGACGGTCAGGGCCACCTCGTGGCCCAGCACCACGGGATCGGTGCGCATGTTGCGCCCCAACAGCCGGGGGTGGGCCTCGCCCACGTTGATCACCTTGGTATCGGAGAAACAGAGCCCCACGGCGTCATGGCGCACCAACAGTTGGTCGGGGCCGGGCTCGGGCAGCGGAACTTGGATGGGCCGCTCGTCGCGCCCCAGGTTGTCCAGTCCCTGGCCGTAGAGGGGCCAGAGCCAATGGTCTTTTGGCAGGGGTGTCGTCCCCCGCAGGTAGGCCTCCAAGCGGGCATCTCGGGTATCCAAAACGCGCCCCCTTATTGAATGTGCAGCGCCCGGCGGCGATAGCCCTCGTCCGGGCGGGTGTGAATGCGGTCCACATTGCCCTCGCTGAGAAAGTGCGGCCCGCCCAGGGCATAGGAGCCCAGCAGCACCCGGCAGGTCTTGACGTACATGGCGGTGATATTGTCCACCTCTTGGGGCGTGGCCCCCAGGGCGATCAGGCCGTGGTTCTGCATCACGATCACCTTGGGCGCCATGCCCCACTGGTCGGCGTAGGCGTGCATGGTGCGCCGCACCGTGACGGCCAGCTCAAAGCCCGGGTCGGTGTAGGGCACATAGGCGGGGGCCGGGCCGCAGACGACGATCTCGTCGGGGAAAAGGCGCCCGCGCACCGCCTCCTCGGCATAGATGGAGCACATGATGGCGTTGACGGCCACCGGATGGGTGTGGGCGATGAAACGTACGCCCATCTCCTGGATGGCCAGGGCGTGGAGCACCGTCTCGGTGGAGGGGCGGCGGGGATTGTCAGGGTCCACCTGCGCCGCCTCCAACAGGGTCTTGAACTCGTCATCGGAGCAGGCGGGCCGGTCGGCGATGGCGCACACCGGCCCGGTATAGAGGCGCACAAAGCAATCGGGCGCGGCCTGGGGTAACTGGGTGCCGCTGGCCTTGACCCAAAAGGTGCCGTCGCCCACATCGGCGGAGGTGTTGCCCTCGCCCAGGATCACCAGGTCGCGCTCTGGGCGGCCGATCTCTAGCGACATGGCCACCAGGGCGTCCAGCGTGGTCTGTGCTGCGTCGCTCATGGTCACGCCCCCTGGAACCCAGAGCCGCCCGCCGCCACGCCGCGCTCGGCCACGATCTTTTGCTGGTAGCCGCTGCGGGCATAGGCCGCCAGCGGGTTGGGGTCCAGCCCCATCTCGGCGCGCAGGGCGGCCAGCAGCGGGCGCACGTCGGTGCGATAGGCGGCCAGCAGCGTCTCTTCGGCGGCGATGATGTCGCCCTCGGCCTGGGCCTGGCGCAGGCGCGCGCGGTCAATTAGCAGCGCCTGGGCATAGGCCACCTGGACGTTGATCACCGACTGGATCATGGCCGGGATTTTGGCCTTGACGTTGATGCTCTCGTCCAGCATATAGGCCACGTCCATGTTCACGGCGGGGTCGCGCTCGCCGTCAATTAGCTCGTTAAAGATCAGGAACAGCTCATACGGGTTGATAGAGCCCACCACCAGGTCGTCATCGGCGAACTTTTTGGCGTTGAAATGGAACCCGCCCAGGCGGCCCTCATCCAGCAGGATGGCCACGATCTGCTCGATGTTGGTGCCCAAGGGGTGGTGCCCCAGGTCCACCAACACCTGGGCGCGCTCGCCCAGCTTGGTCGCCAGCAAGAGGGCCATGCCCCAATCGGGGATGTCGGTGTGGTAAAAGGCGGGCTCAAAGAACTTGTACTCGATCAGGAGGCGCATGTCGCCGGCCATGGCGGCATAGACCTCTTGGAGCGACTCGGTGAGGCGCTGCTTGCGGCCCCGGATGTGGTCCTGGCCGGGATAGTTGGTGCCGTCGGCCAGCCAGAGGCTGATATCGCGAGAGCCCACGGTGCGGGCGATCTCGATGCACTCGAGCACATGGTCAACGGCCATCCGGCGCACGGCGGCGTCGGGGTGGGTCAGGCTGCCCAGCTTGTAGGCGTCGTCCTGGAACAGGTTGGGGTTGATGGCCCCCAGGGCGAGGTCCAGCGAGGCGGCGTGGGCTTGCAGCGCGGCATAGTCAGCCACCTTGTCCCAGGGGATGTGCAGCGCCACCGAGGGGGCCACGCCGGTGAGTTTGTGCACCTGGGCGGCATCCTCCAGCTTTTCATAGGCGCTGCGGGCCGCCCCGGGTTGGCTGAACACCTTGAAGCGGGTGCCCGCATCGGCATAACCCCAGGAAGGCGTCTCGATGTGCTGGGCCTTGAGCGCCGCCATGATGGCCGCCGGATCCAGGCCGCGGGCGGCCAGGTCATCGCTCAACACGCGAAAGGCTGCTTGCCAGTTGGTCATTGTCTGCTCCTGTTTGTGTCTGGGGCGATGGTGAGCTACAGGCGCGGCACACATGGCGCGGAGCGCAGGCTTGCGCCTGCAACCGAGCCGGTGCGGGATGAATCCCGCGTTCCCACGCGCGAGCCTATGCCAGGATCACCTCGATGCCACGCTCGCGTAACGCGGCGGCGAGCCTGGCCTCGCACAACACCGGGCGCTAGAGCCTATGCCAGGATCACCTCAATGCCACGCTCGCGAAACGCGGCGGTGAGCCTGGCCGCGCACAGCGCCGGACGCTAGAGCCTATGCCAGGATCACCTCAATGCCACGCTCGCGAAACGCGGCGGTGAGCCTGGCCGCGCACAGCGCCGGACGCTAGAGCCTATGCCAGGATCACCTCAATGCCACGCTCGCGAAACGC
>Ga0334884_1000791_pt1 | contig 54174 bp, 48 predicted proteins | sample GraSluR1_MG_7_FD_207215 | JGI IMG/M metagenome (GOLD analysis project Ga0334884, IMG submission 207215) | Sludge microbial communities from methane-producing bioreactor in Wageningen University, Netherlands - Granular Sludge_12_05 R1 | ecosystem: Engineered > Bioreactor > Anaerobic >... | reverse complement strand
CAACCTGAATACATGCACCTGTGTCGGGGCATCCATCAAGCAAACCTAAACCTGAATAGGTTGTAGTTTTGGGATCCATGGTTATGGTTACCTGTACGGCGCTGGTAACATCGAGGCGGTAAATAAAATCTTCGCCATTATCGTAGTTACCCATACATGAAGTGCTGTAGCTGTTGAGCATGCCGCAGTTGGTCTGTGCCAAATCGGCATAGGGAGCATCGAGCGGTAGCGTAACAACTTGTGCATTGGCACAATCGACACCGGCAGGAATAGCCTCCTGACTTACCGATACTGTCCAAATTTGCTCGCTGGCATCTTCGGCAGTAACTGTGTATTCCACAGGGTTGGTAAAGTCGCGGGCAACTCCACTTTCAGGATAGATACTTGCCAATGGCGAAACGGTAATTGTGGGTGTAAGGTCAGCAATATTCGCTGTCCACTGAACTTCGATAGCCACAGTATGATTTTCGGCATCGATAGTGGCAACACCGGTTTGTTGCGGGAAGCTGAACGTAATAATATCGTTTTCGCTGCTTTGCGATGTGGCTTCGGTTACGCTTACCACCCAATCGGCTGTAGTAACACCGTCTTCGGCTGTAACCACATAGGTAACCGGATTGGTGAAATCGTTAGGAGTTACTCCACTTTCCTGAGCTACGCCCAAAACAGATGCGCTTGCACCATCTGACAGAGTAAAGCCGGCAACCAAGGCAGTTACATCGGTTCCAATAGCTACTTCCACATCGATGGTATGATCGCCAAATACAGGCGCTCCGGTTTGTCCGGGCAAGCTGTAGGTAATAATTTCGGTCTCGGTCGATTTGGCTCTGATATTCATTTCATCAACAAAGATATTGTTGCCATATTGACTTACTGCCTCTAATATAATGTATCCAAGTCCCGATTTACCACCCGGCAAATCGAAGCTATATTGATACCATTGGTTGGCTACAGCTTCAACAGGTGCAAAACCATAATACCTGCTTACTGTACCAATCAACTCGGCTCCAGTGAGATTGTTCTCGGTATTATAATATACATTTACCTTTTCGTTTGAATAAGTGGTATATCCATTATCGCGGAACATCCAAAACTCAACTACATAGTTGTCGCTTGGAAAATCGAGCTGTGGTGTTACCAAAATACCGGCAGTTCCTCCTGTTAAATTAAAACAGTTGTAACGTGCCATTCCGGCACCACTTTTGGGTGAACAGGTAGGATTGGTTCCGGTAGTAGAACGATTCCATGTTCCCGGGGTTCCGGTTCCGGCTGTTCTAACATTAGTCCAGCATACAGGTGGGAAAGTGGCATCGTCGAAATTCATAGCAAACGGAAAATCGGATACTACGTTGCACGCAGTGGTGAAAGCAAAATTATTTGACCATCCACTTTCGTTGTCAACCCCACACACGGCTTTAACCGCGTATTGATAAGCTGTGGCCGGATTCAAGCCGGTAACACTTACAAACGGATTGGGAATGTCTTCGATGGTAACAACAGCGGCTCCTGTTCCGGGTATAAATCCGGGAAGACCCACTTCAACCACCCACATGGTTTCGGTGCTTACCGGCGACCACGACAAATCGGCTCCTTCAGTTGTTACATTTGTAGCAGAAAGCGCCACCGGAGATGCACAGGTAGCTCCTGTAATATTTAATACATAATCGCCGAAGGCAGTTCCGTAACCGAGCACTTTAACAAAGTAATCGCCCGCAGCAAGATCGGGAACCGTTATCTGAGATGCTGTTCCGCAAAAATCGTCGTTGTAATATGTGTAGGTTGCATCTTCGCAATTAACCCATATTTCCAGTTGGGTATCGAACGAAGAGCCACAAAGAGAAAACACCACATTATACATTGGAGCAGGCAGATTCACTTTGTACCAAACTGCCTGACTGGCAACGATACTTCCTTCTACAGCAGGGTCGTTAACAAACCCATAGTCGAGTGCTAATAAACAATTTTCTCCGGTAGGTTCTTCGTCTGTGGTAAGTTTTATTTTAATATTATCGATAGCAATACGGTCGCGAGAACCTGAACCGCCAACATCGTCGGTGTACCATCTGAAATACAAGTAATCGCCGGCGGCAAGGGCCATTTCACCTCCGCTTGTAAACGAAGTTTTTACCCATGCCGGTGTAGCATCGGCAACTTCGGGTGTAGTGAATAAAAAGTCATCGATAGGTATCCAGTTGATTCCATCGAACGACACCTCGCCGTTGAAACTTTGAGAGCGGCCTGCCCAGTTGAGCACCCAGATGTCATAAGAGAACTCAACACCTGTAATTGCTTCGCCCGTATTATTTTGCATTTTAATTGCAATGTACCCGGGCGTGATATCGCTACCGGCCGGCAGCATACCAAAAGCAAAGTTTCCGGTTTCTACTTCGTAGGAATACAAACCACCCGAAGTGAGCGACTGGGAAGTGCCTCGTGCGAAATCGCCTGTTGATGCCTCGGCACCAAATAGCTTATCGCCTTCGCTCATGCCTGTTATTTCCCAGGCATCAGCATCAAGCTGCCCATCGCCGGGATCATTTAAAAAACCGGTGCCTGCATACACACCATTGTTTACCCCGTTAACCGTGTTATCGAAATCGATAACAAATTCAGTGTCAATTGCAGTTACAGCCCATTGCGCATTCGTAACGAACGAAACAACAGAAAATAACACAACAAGAACACAACTTAAGCATAGTTTTCTCATAAGCTGTTAATTTATAGTTACTTAAAAAATTCTTCAGAACACATTTTCCTCGCTCCAAATTTAATACATTATTAGATAATATGCGAAAAAAAATGTTAAATTCTATTCACAAATCAGCAATAAACGTCAATTGCCTAATATTAAGACAATTACAATAGGACTTTCTTGCTATTTTTATATATACGGCATATATCATAACAAAATGGTCTGCCATAAAATATGCTCGACAGTTAAAAAGTTATTTCTAAAAGAAATGTTAACCGGGGTCAAAGCACATCAAAATTGCTATCTTCGCAAAAAATTGAAAACATGAGTTTTTTAACTGCCACACAGGTTGTAAAACGGTATTCGGGTCATTTGGCTCTCGACAGCCTCGACCTCGCGGTACCACAGAACAGTATTTTTGGGCTCTTGGGGCCTAATGGTGCCGGAAAAACCACCTTTATCAGGATTTTGAATCAGATAACCGCACCCGATAGCGGAAGTATTTATATTGACGGAGAAAAACTATCGGCCAAACACATTCACAGCATCGGATATCTACCCGAAGAAAGGGGATTGTACAAAAAGATGAAAGTAGGCGAACAGGCACTATACCTGAGTCGATTGAAGGGGTTAAACCGCCATGACGCATTCAAACAACTGAAATACTGGTTCGAAAAATTTGAGATTACCGAATGGTGGGACAAGAAAGTTGAAGAGTTATCGAAAGGGATGCAGCAAAAGGTACAATTCATTATTACTATACTTCACAAGCCCCGTCTGCTGATTTTTGACGAGCCTTTCAGTGGTTTCGATCCGATAAATACCAACTTACTAAAGCAAGAAATTTTAAAACTCCGCTTTGATGGGGCCACCATTTTATTTTCGACGCACAATATGGCCTCGGTCGAAGAAATTTGCGACCATATAGCACTCATCAACAAATCGCGCAAAATCCTCGACGGCAATATAAACGATGTTCGCGATACATATGCAAGCGGCATTTATGAGTTTACCTATCTTGGCTATTTTCAGAAACTGGCTGCTACATTAGCCACCAACTACGAAATTATCGAAACTGCAGAAAACAACGGTATTAGCAGCATAAAACTTCGTTTAACCGACTCATCGATGAGCCAAAACGACCTGATTAAACACATGCTGCAATTTGGAAATATGAAATCGTTCGAAATGGTGAAGCCCAGCATGAACGACATATTTATTAAAGCCGTTCAATCGTCGGGGCCAAGCAACGAGACAAAAATCAATTAGTTCAGATGTTAATTATTATTAAGCATACAACAAAATGAGTAAAACAGGTCTTATCATACAACGGGAATATGTAACCCGCGTAAAGAAAAAATCGTTCATCATAATGACCATACTAGGTCCCTTGCTATTTGCAGCACTGATGGTTGCCCCTGCCCTGCTGGCTCAAATGGAAGAAGACGAACTGAAGTATGTTGCCGTTATCGACGATTCGTATTTGTTTGCCCCTATAACCAGCGATGACGGTAAAATTGACATCAGAATACTAAAAGATACTGAGTTCATCAAATTTGATTATATGTTGAACATGAGCATGGATTCGGCAAAAAATCAATTAAAAGACTCAAAGTACTATGCTTTATTGTACATACCACATAATGTAATTAACATGGGTACCGGGCGCGTGCAGCTGTTCAGTTACCAACAACCCAATCTCGGGTTAAAAATGCACATTGCCAACTGCCTCGAAAAACACATCGAAGACATTAAACTGGCCGAAAAAGGGAAAGACCTAGGCATCACACCCGAATCGATGCAAGAAATACTTCGCGTGGTGAACTCCAATGTTAATGTGATTACTTATAAACTTGGTGAAGATGGTGTAGAAACACAAACATCAACCGAAATATCGATGATTTTGGGTTACATTTCGGGATTTCTGATTTATATGTTTGTGTTTATGTACGGGTCCATGGTAATGCGTGGTGTAATCGAAGAAAAAACCAGTAGAATAGTTGAGGTAATTGTTTCATCGGTAAAACCCTATCAGCTGATGATGGGGAAAATAATCGGGGTAGCTTTGGTAGGCCTAACCCAGTTTTTGCTTTGGGTAGTTCTCACATTCGGGTTGGTTACTGTTGCTCAGGCGGTGCTGATTGACACTTCGAAAATTGCCGAAATGGCACAGGTACCCACCGACAGCACCGGGCGAACACTTATTGATGCCGACAAGGCCGTGGACGAAGGTGCTGCACAGTTCTCTGAAGTTTTCAATTCGATAAAAGCTATTAATTTCCCATTGGTTATCGGCATGTTTCTCTTCTATTTTATGGGTGGCTACCTGCTGTATGCAGCTATGTTTGCTGCAATTGGGGCTGCCGTTGATAACGAAACCGACACACAACAATTTATGTTGCCGGTAACCATTCCTCTTGTTCTCGGCATTATTGTTATGGTGTCGGCAATCAACAACCCAAGCGGTAGCCTGGCCTACTGGTTCTCGATAATACCATTTACCTCTCCCATTGTTATGATGGTTCGCATTCCTTTTGAAGTTCCCATTCAGGATGTTATCATATCGATGGCTCTGCTGGTAATCAGTTTTGTGTTTATGGTTTGGATGGCTGCTAAAATATATCGCACTGGCATATTAATGTACGGTAAAAAAGTGAATTACAAAGAGTTGTGGAAATGGCTGCGCTATAAAAACTAACTCGATGCAACGATTTGCTTCCATCGATTTGGGTACCAATACCTGCAATTTGCTCATTGCCGATTATAACAACAATCGACTAGAAACGGTATGCCTCGAAAAACGGGCAGTAATGCTGCTGAAGAACAGTGTAAACGCCAAAACTATTGCGCAGGATGCTGTTGCAAGATGCCTCGAAATTGTAAGTGAATATTCAAATCTAATTGAACTGCATCATGCCGATGTTGTAATTGCCAATGCCACATCGGGCGTCAGAAGCTCTGATAATGGTGCACACATTGTGGAATTGCTAAAAAAAGAAACCGGAATCGGGTTTAAGATATTAAGCGGCAGCGACGAAGCACAACTAATTCACAGTGGTGTGCTGAGGGCCATAGAGTACACCGACAAACCCATGCTGTTACTCGACATTGGAGGAGGCAGCAACGAATTTGTTATATTCGAGGGCGAAACCATATTATGGAAGAAAAGCTTCGATTTGGGCATTTCGCGTTTGCTAAACATGTTTCAGTTAGCAGACCCACTCATTAACAACAATTTAATACCGGTGTTCGATTATATCGATAAAGTGTTATCGGAGCTATACAGCGAAATGAAATTATACAATATCGATACTTTGGCCGGCTCATCGGGCACATTCGAAACCCTGTCGAGCATTATCAGATGTAGCAACAACACATCGTTGTTTCATATGAACAGGCACACAATAAGTGTAGCCGACTTCGACATTGTTTGCCGAAAGATGTTTACACTCAACCGTGAACAGCGGCTGGCCTTAGAGGGCATGGAAGCCATGAGGGTTGACCTGATGCCGCTGGCGTTGGCATTTGTGCAGCATTTAATACAACGGCTCCATTTAAAACATATAATTCACTCGAGGTATTCCATTAAAGAGGGAGCCATTTTTTCGTATATCAAAAAGCACAATGTAGAATAGGCTGATAATTTCGCAAGCATTCACAGAAAAGCTGCTATATTTGCAGTGAAATACATTTATTTTGACGCAAATGATACGAGCACTATTTATAGCCTGTTTATTGGCGGTGAGTATCACCCTATTGTCGCAGGAAAAAAAGGAATTTCACATTGCTACCATAGCCTTTTATAATGTTGAGAACCTCTTCGACACCATCAATCAACCCGAAGTTGATGAAAAAGAATATAACCCGCAAAGCAATAAAAACTGGAATAGCGAAAAATACTTTAAGAAAATAGAGCGCCTTTCAACCACCATTGTTAAGATTGGTGCCGAAAAAACAGGTGAACCTCCGGCGGTAATCGGATTGTGCGAAGTAGAAAACCGAATGGTGCTGCAAGATTTGGTCGATGCACCTGCCATGAAACCGTATAATTACAAAATAGTGCACTACGATTCGTGGTATCTCAGAGGCGTTGATGTTGCATTGTTATACCGTCCCGATTTCTTTGAACCCACCAATTCGGTAACACACCGGATTTATTTTTCGCGGGGAGTTACTTTTCAATCGCGCGATCACCTGTTGGTTAGTGGCCGTTTGCTTGGCGAAGAAATTCATTTTGTTGTAATGCACTGGCCATCGCGAAGAGGAGGCGAGAAACGCAGCCGTCAGCTCCGCATAGAAGCCGCCGAACTCAGCATACAAATTGTAGATTCGATAAGGAAATGTAACAACGATGCTCAAATTGTGCTTTTAGGAGACCTAAACGACGACCCGACCAACCACAGTGTACAAAAAACCTTAAAAGCCTCTTTCAGCCGCGATGAAATTAGCGAAACACAATTGTTCAACCCTATGTACGACTTGTATAAAAAAGGCGTAGGGTCGTTGGCCTGGCGCGACTCGTGGAATTTATTCGACCAGTTTATTATTACAACCAGCTTGCTGAATAAAGAATCGTCGAGGCTGCTGTTCTATTCGGCTCATGTTTTCAACAAAACTTTTCTGATGCAGCCCGAAGGACGTTTCAAGGGATATCCATTACGAACCTATGTTGGCGATACCTACATGGAAGGTTATAGCGATCACTTTCCGGTGTTTATTTATTTGATTAAAGAAAAAAAATAAGCCTTATGTTTCGTATTTTCTCTATCATTGCATTAAGCCTGTTTTTCTATGTAAATCTTTTTTCTCAAGCACCTGCAGGCTATTACAATTCGGCTCAGGGTCTCACGGGATTAGCATTACGAGCTGCGCTACACAACATAATCGACGATCACAATTCGGTATCGTATAGTAGCTTATACACCCATTTTGAATCGACCGATAAAAAAAGTAACAATACCGTATGGGATATGTACAGCGATGTTCCCGGAGGCACACCACCATACACCTATATGTATAATTCAAGCGATGAATGTGGAAACTACAACAACGAAGGAGACTGCTTCAACCGTGAACATTCGTGGCCGGCTTCATGGTTCAACGATTCGTATCCTGCCTACAGCGATTTATTTCATCTATACCCAACCGACGGCTATGTAAACAACAGACGCAGCAACCACCCTTTCGGTGAGGTGGGCTCATCATCGTGGACATCGCAAAACGGTTCAAAAGTTGGAACATCAAACTATTCAGGATGGACAGGGGTTACGGTGTTTGAACCCATCGACGAGTATAAAGGCGATTTTGCCCGCACCTATTTCTATATGTCAACACGATACTATACCGAAGATGCTTCATGGCCGGCAAACTACAACAGTATGGTTAACCGAAGCAGTATTAATCCGAAGCCTCTCGAAATGTTGTTGCAATGGCATCACTCCGACCCCGTAAGCACCAAGGAAATAAACCGCAACAATACTGTGTATGCCATTCAGGGCAACCGCAATCCATTTATCGACAACCCCGAATATGCCGATGCAATATGGGACCCCAATTATCAAACCGCTTATTTCTACAGCCTGAGTAAAACACAGGTTTTTCCAAATCCAGCCAACGATTGGGTATATGTGGTAACGCCACAAAACTATATCACAATTCATATTCGTATTCTCGATAGCTTCGGCAATACTATGTTTAGCAAGGAATACAGCAATTGCAACGAAATTCAAATTGACATCAGCAACTATAATAAGGGTTGCTACTGTGTGATGATGCACAGCGATACAGAGTTGTTTACTCAAAAAATTATGATTTTTTAATCATGGCTTATAATTATTATATTTACCCGGAAAAATTCTGAATATGACTCTTTCGATTGATCCACATGAATTGCACAAAGCGTTTTCGGGAAAAACCATTCTTATTGTTGGCGATGTGATGATTGATTCGTATTTGTGGGGAAAGGTCGACAGGATATCGCCTGAAGCCCCAATACCCATTGTATCGGTTACCCATCGCGAAAACCGACTCGGTGGTGCGGCCAATGTAGCACTAAATATTATGGAGCTTGGTTCTGAACCCATTTTGTGCTCGGTAATCGGTAACGACGAAAAAGGAAGAATATTAAAGAAGCTTCTGCAACAAAAAAAATTGTCGGAGGCCGGAATAGTTATCGATGCAGACCGTAAAACAACAGTGAAAAATCGCATCATCAGCAACAACCAACACTTGCTGCGTGTCGACGATGAAGTTTCGCATGCAATTTCCGACAAAATATCTGATGCAATATTCCGACGCATCGTAAAAATATGTAAAGGAAAAACGGTCTCGGCTATTATTTTCGAAGATTACGACAAGGGTGTGATTACTCCTGCCCTTATTGCAAAGCTAACTCAGTTTGCCGTTAAAAATAATATTATCACAGCCGTTGACCCCAAAAAGCGAAATTTCGACAAATACTATCACGTAACATTATTCAAACCCAACTTCAAGGAATTTTGCGATGGATTAAAATGCAACATTGCAAAAACCGATTACGATTCGCTGAAAGAATATGCACGAGAATTTATGTCGGCAAGGCAAATACAAATCATGTTTATTACCCTGTCGGAAGAAGGCGTTTTTATTACCAATGGCAAAGAATGGCACCATCTGCCTGCCGAGAAGCGCGATATTGCCGATGTTTCGGGAGCCGGCGACACAGTTATCAGTACGGCTACGCTATGTCTTACTGCACAATTGGGGATACTCGATACAGCCAAAATTGCCAATCTGGCCGGAGGACTGGTTTGCGAAAAATCGGGAGTGGTTCCCATCAGCATTTCGGAACTCATCGACGAAATAAAAAATGCAGAATCGTAAACAACAACTCAAAAAACTGCTTTTTCGCATCGCGCAATTTACACTGATTGCCTTTATTACGCTGGTTATGCTAGAGATGGTTCTGGGAATTGTTTTTCGCATTAAAGACCGGAACCTGATAAAAACAGAAACGCTCGATTACCCGTATTTCTATTTTAAGTTGTCGCCCGAAAACGGAGTTCGCAATGCCGATGGGTTTAAAACCAACTACACGCGCAAAAAACCCGAAGGAGTTACACGCATTGCAATTACCGGAGGAAGTGTTGCCTACGGAAACGAACCCGAACACAGCATTGCGTTCTTACTCGAAAACGAATTGCATCGAATGTTTCCCGATTCCGCTTTCGAAGTAATAAACGCCGGTGTACCGGCTTTTGTGATAGAACAAGAGTTTATCATGATTCAACTGGTGCTGCAATATTACCAACCCGACATCATTGTTTCGATAAGTGGCTACAACGATTTGATAAGTGCCGACATAAACCGATATTACCCTTGCGAAGATTTGCTCCCACCCCACCATTGGAACAACTTCAGGGCAATCGGCATCAACAGTGGCAAACAATCGCTGCCGGGTCGTTTTTTCGGGGCCTTCCCAAACCTTGCACGCCTGTTCGATTTCGCACAACGCAAGATGGCCGACGAAAACAAGTTGTATGCAGCATTGAGCCTAAACTCCCAAAACATAGCATCGGTCTATGCACAACGAGTACAAGATACCTACGACTTTTGCAAAGCAAAAAACATCAGATACATACACTGCTTGCAACCGGTAAACTGGTCGTGGTCGAGCAACAGCAATTCTTTGCGGACGCAAAGTCTGCAAGCTCTCTACAGCAATATTCAGCATCAGCTCGACACCTGCTCCTACGTACTCAATATAACAGAATTACTGAATGCCGAACAGGCCGTTTTTCTTGATGAGTGCCATGTGAGTAAAGAGGGTAACCAAGAAATCTCAGAAAAAATACTCTTGCAAATTAAATAAAAAAGGCACCAAAAAGGTGCCTTTTTTATTTAATACAAATTATGTACTAGAAGTACATTATATCTTGGAAATGTTTTTCTCCGTTACGAATTCCTACTACCAAAACTCCTGCATCAAAATAATGGGTATCGGTGGTAGTTGCAGAAAGCTGACGAACTGCAGAAAAATCATCGGCAGTAATAGTAACATTAACCGCTTGATGCGTTGCGCAAGGTAATTCAATCATATACTTGCCATCGCTGCCTACGGTAGTTTCATATTGCAATGTTTGGTAAGCATAGCCTACTAATGGATTCATCACCAAATCAGCTGCATCAATTCTAAAGAAAATTTTAGTTCCAGCAGGCGCTTTTTCATTAACAGCGTTCGTTAAGTCAATATTTGCATATACAACGCCTTCGATAGTAGATGTGGGCAAGGGTTCAGCCACGGGTGGGTCTTCGGTGCAACCGGTTAATAATGCGGCAGCGCCGAAAAACATCACTAATAAAAAGGGAATGAACTTTTTCATATTGTTTAAATTTTTTGGTTTAACTTAATTTGTTATTTATTAAAAATGAAATTTCAAGAAAATATTGGCACCATTGTTATGATTATCGAGGGTAATAATACCATCGTTGGCTACAGGAGTGGTTTCGTGCTCGATGGCTGTACCTGTAAATCTTTCAACAGTTTGCTGACCACCTTTGGTGCGCACTGCAAGTAATCCGTAACCGAATTCTCCGCCAATCGAAACCTTGGGAGCAAAGAAATACTCAACACCAATAAATGCGTGAGCAACTACACCCATGCGGGTAACATCGGTAACGCTGATAACACGTCCTGTTGGAGTAATATTAAACCCAAAATTAGTGGTGTTGGGGCTATTAAATTCTGTTGACATCGCATTGCCATAATCGTAGTTATGGTAAGTCTGCTGCCATACGAACATGAGGCCCGCTCCGTAGTAACCCTGCACACGACCTTTGCCGCGATGCATTTGATAGGAACCGCCCAAATTCAGATTGGTATTGCTGATAAGCCAGCGATCGGTAACCATAATATCAGGATCGGGAACAGCAAGATCTTTCATAACAAACTCCTGATTAATAATGTTTTGTGTACCAAATCGAGCGCCAATGCGAATAGAAGCGTTGTCTTCGATGTAGTATTGCACATAAATGTTGTTGGTATTACCCAAATCACCTACAAAATTCCATGCAATAGTGTTGTTCACCGTGTTGTTGAACATATTCCCGACATACCTGAATACGGGAAGAGCGTCGATACCTAAGGCAATGTCCCCCTGTTCAGGCAGAATGGGAACGCCCCGTTTCGATAGCATGTCGATGTCCTGAGCCTGCACAGCAACGCTTAAACCCATGACACATGCAAAAATTAAAAGAGCTTTTTTCATACTTGTTTTTGTTTTAAGTTGATGAGCGAAAATATAAACTATTATTGACTTAAACAACACCAACACAATGTTTGTTCAAAAAAAAAGCTACCGTAACCGATAGCTTTCTTTAACATATTGTATTAGTATACCTTACACTTTATGCCGGCCTTCGTCTGACACCGACAATTTTTTTCTTCCTCTGGCTCTGCGGCGGGCCAATAATTTTCTACCATCGGCAGAAGCCATTCTTTCGCGGAAACCGTGTTTGTTTCTTCTCTTGCGTTGCGAAGGCTGGAATGTTCTTTTCATCTCACTCGTATTTTTATTGTCAATTAAACTTTCAAAATCGGACTGCAAATATAGAACATAATTTTGTTTTAACAAGTAAGCGTATTAAAAAAAACAAAATATTCAACATGTGAGTTTTTTGAGTTGAATAATTGCGTTAACGCTGCTCGCGAATATAGTTATATGTGCACCGGCAAATAAATTATCGATTTTGTGGCAAAGAATTCTTCCTGAAAAATATCGGAAACCGAAAATACCTGAGCCTTGTGAAACATTTCGAGGTCGTTGTGAATATCGCCGCCTTTCAGATATATGATTCCGTTGGGCCTTGTGTTATGGCTTCGTGGCGAAATGAGATGTCGCGTCAATTGATAAAAGTCGGGAAAAGCGGTTACAGCACGCCCTGTTACGTAATCAAATCTCATGTTGAGCCTTTCTACTCTGCTGTTTACAACCGAAACATTCGACAGGTTTAGTTTTACGGCAATTTCTCCTAACACCCTGGTTTTCTTTTGAATACTGTCGATAAGTGTAAATTGAACCGCCGGAAACATAATTGCAAGGGGAATACCCGGAAAGCCACCTCCTGAACCCACATCGGCAATATGCGATGAAGCCGAAAAACTAAAAACCTTGGCAATCGACAGCGAATGCATAATATGTCGCTGGTAAATATAATCGACATCTTTTCGCGATATCAGATTAATGTTTTGGTTATAGTTGCGCAACAAGCCTTCGTAACCAACAAGAGCCTCTTTCTGCAGGCGGGTTAAGTAAGGGAAATTTGCTAGAATACGGTTCATTTCAGAAGTTATCGGCTTTATACTTAATCAGTGGATACAGAAGCTCTCGTGCCCTAAACAATTGAGCCTTTACGGTTCCTAACGGCAAATCGAGCTCTTGCGAAATTTCCTCGTACGAAAGCTCTTGATAATACCTCAATTCGACCAGCTTGGCATAGCGAGGCTTAAGTTTTTTTATCAGCTCGAGTAAAATTAAAGCTTTCTGTTCTTTAATAATGCTTTCTTCGGGATTGGGAGAAGAAGCCGATAACTGCGGCAAATTCTCAACATCAGAAACTTCGCTTCCTGCTTCGAGTGGATAGGTTTTGGTTTTTTTCTTACGAAGATAATCGATGCAATTGTTGGTAGCTATGCGAAACAACCAGGTGCTGAATGCGAAATCGGGAGTATATTGCGCCAGATTATTAAATGCCTTTCCGAATGTTTCCATCGCCAAATCTTCGGCTTCCACTTCGCTGTTAACACGTCGCAGCAATAAATAATAAATCTGATCGTAATATTTATTCAAAAGCTTGGTATAGGCAGTGCCATCGCCTGAAAGAGCAGCGTCAATAAAAGCGATATCTTCGAGCGCCTTGGGCGAATGTTCGTTCATTTCCATTGTATGTTAGGGCGGCAAAATTTTTTAATCATCCAAAAATAAGAATAAACCAATGGCAAAATCACATCGAAACAAAATATTTTTATGCTCAAGTTTTGTTCGCCTGCCGTTTTTGCAAAACGATCGAAACGATGTACTTTCAACACCATCAGCATTAAGTATAGCAACAGAGCTGCAAGGGCAAAGTATTTCGCCGAAAAAACGAAAAGCAAAATAAGTATAATATAGAGTACCATACGACTAAGGGGTTCGGCAATCAACAATATCTGCAAACCCAACTTGTAATGAGGTGCTGTTGTTAGGTGTCGTATTTTTTGATTACGCCACAGCGAAAATTCAGACTTGGCCACCGAAAATGTTGTTGCATCGCGATGTAACACAGTTGCATGGTTCCTTTTTTGAACTGCCTGCTGCACAAATAAATCATCATCGCCGGAGGCTACACTACTATGCTGCGTAAATCCATTGGTCGATTGCCATAGCGATTTGCGGTACAATAGGTTACGCCCAACACCCATATAGGGCATATGGGCATTGGCCATACCCAAATATTGCAATGCAATAAGTTGTGTGTCGTATCGTATCAATGTATTGAGCCAGTTTTTTTCGGCAACATAGGCTCCATAACCCAGTACCAAATCGGTATTAGGCTTACATGCAGAAGCCATCAATAGTATCCAGTTCGATGATGAAGGAACGCAATCGGCATCGGTAAACAAGAGTAACTCATATTTAGCCTGCCGAATGGCCTTCGAAAGAGCTAATTTCTTTCCGGGAATCTCATCTACGCAGGGATCCACTTTCAGATACCTGATTTTATCGGATTTACCAATAAATGTGGTCACTACTTCGCGTGTATCATCTACTGACCTGTCATCGGCCACAATAATTTCGAAACAGCCATACTGCTGCCGAAGCAATTCGGGTAAGAGTTTTTTTAAACCGGGTGCATCGTTTCGGGCAGCAACAATCACCGAAACAGGATGCTGCTCAGCTATTGTTACTGTGTCAACGGCATAGGCCTTGCGGTATATAAAACCATAAAAAATCAACTGAACAATGAAGAATATGAGAAACAAAACCGAAAGCCAAAACGACCATCCATCTACAACAAAACATCCTATGGCAAGCGACAGAATCATCACAGTTTACATACCCCTTTTTTTCGCCTCATTCCAAAACTTATCCATTTCGTCGAGGCTCATCGATTTCATGTTAAAGCCGTGTTGTAAGGTTTGTGACTCGAGAAATTCGAAGCGTTTTTTAAATTTTTGGTTGGTCTTTTCGAGTGCATTTTCAGGATTCACGCCATACAGTCGGGCTGCATTTATAACAGCAAACAACAAGTCGCCAAACTCTTTTTCAGTATTCACCGCATCCTGATTTTCTATTTCGTGTCTTAGTTCCAGCAACTCTTCATTCACCTTGTCCCAAACCTGCTCCTTATGCTCCCAGTCGAAGCCTACACCTCTGGCTTTATCTTGCATGCGATAGGCCTTAATCATAGCAGGCATAGCCGTAGGAATGCCGCCCAGCACTGTTTTTTTTCGTCCTTCGCTTAGCTTTATCTTCTCCCAGTTTCGTTCCACTTCGCGGGCATCGCTTACACTTACATCAGAAAATATGTGAGGGTGGCGGTAAATCAGTTTTTCGTTGATAGACTGCAACACATCGCCTATATCAAACTGCTGGTTCTCCTCTCCTATTTTGGCATAAAACACAATGTGCAACAGAATGTCACCAAGCTCTTTTTTTATCTCGGATGCATTTTGAGCCTGTACAGCATCGGCAAGTTCGAATACTTCTTCGATAGTGAGGGTTCTGAGACTCTCGTTGGTTTGTTCTTTATCCCAGGGACATTTCTCCCTGAGCTGGTCCATAATGTCGAGCAATCGTTTAAATTCTTCGATACGTTTATCGGTGTTCATTCCATTTATTTTTTAAGTCAAAAAGTAATAAAATGTAATATAAAAAAAGCGCATGCCTGCGCTTTTTCTTTTCCTACAAATAGAATACTATACAATTCCGGCAAATCCCATAAAGGCCAAAGCAAGAATACCGGCTATAACCAAAGCAGCAGGAGCTCCTTTCATACCTTTAGGTACCGGAAGTTTATCGAGATGTTCGCGTAAACCTGCAAAAATAACAATAGCCAAAGTAAAACCAATGGCATTACCAATGGCGAAAATCACACTTTCGAGAAGAATAAATTCTTTTTGAATTACCAGAATGGCTACGCCCAATATAGCACAATTGGTAGTGATAAGCGGAAGAAACACGCCCAATGCCTGATAAAGAGATGGACTTACTTTTTTCAGAACGATTTCGACCATCTGCACCAGCGAGGCTATAACCAATATATATGCTATGGTTTGCATATACTGTATATCGAAAGGGATTAGTATGAATTTCATAATAAGCCAGGTAACTATAGTTGCTATTGTCATAACAAACAATACAGCACCACCCATACCAACCGAGGTTTTCACTTTTCCGGAAACACCCAGAAAGGGACATATTCCGAGAAACTGCGCCAACACAATATTGTTGACGAAAACTGCAGCAATTATTATTAAGATATATTCCATAATATAGTGTTATTAGATGGATTTATTTATTGAGTTTTTTCATTAGTGCAATCAGGTATGCCAATCCAAAGAATGCTCCTGGTGCCAGTACAAACACAAGGATTCCGTCGGTTTGAATAAATTTATATCCAAATAGAGCATAGCTACCAAGCAATTCGCGCACAGCCCCCAATAGGGTCAGTGCAAAAGTAAACCCTAGCCCCATTCCAAGTCCGTCGATAAGCGATGAAAAAACTGTGTTTTTTGATGCAAAAGCTTCGGCACGACCCAGCACAGCGCAATTCACCACAATAAGGGGTATAAACAATCCGAGAGCTTCGTACAAAGCAGGAACATATGCTGCCATCACCAAATCGATAATGGTAACAAACGATGCAATAATAACAATAAACGAAGGTATGCGTACTTTGTTTGGTATCAAATTTTTTATCAATGCGACCACTACATTGGCACACACCAGCACAAAAGTTGTGGCCAATCCCATGCCCAGCCCATTTATGGCCGATGTAGTTACGCCTAAAGTAGGACAAAGCCCCAGTAAGAGGATAAAAACAGGGTTTTCTTTAATGAAACCTTTAGTGAAGTTTTTCCAGTTATTCATATCTTAATCCTCCTTTTGGTTTGATTCCACAATTTCGTTTGTTTCGGTATTATCGGCATCAGAGGCATCGGTATCGACTTCCTCAGTATTCTGCCCCGCAGCGTTCTTCATAAAAGTATCGTAGGCACGTTGAATGGCATCGCAATAAGCCCGCGATGTTATGGTAGCTGCAGTAATAGCATCGACACTGCCTCCGTCTTTTTTAACTTTAAGAATAAACTCACTAGGATTTTTACCTTTAAACTGCTCATTCCAGTTGCTCACCTTTTTGTCGGTTTTATCGCCCAGACCCGGAGTTTCTTTATGCTCCAGCATGTTAGAATCGATAATATTACCATTGCTGTCGAAACCGACCATAACCACTATCAAACCACTGAAACCATTATTAGAGAAGGTCTTTACCGCTGTTCCCAAAGTTTCTCCATTTACTTTTACGTTGTAAAAAGTTAACTCACCGGCTCCATCTACCGCTGCAACACTGTTCTCTTCAATTTCGCCTTTATCGGCGCCGGGCACCACCACATTGATGGCATTTTTCAGTTTGGCTGCCTTTGCCTGATCGATGGGTTCCTTGGTTAGTGTATATACGAAACTTAGCGCAGCACCTGCTAATGCTGTAATAACGAACAGGGTGAGCGTCATATTTAAAAATGTACTTTCTTTCTTTGCCATGGCTTTACTTTTTAATAATTTCACCAAAACGTTTGGGCTTTGCCCAGGTATTTATCAAAGGCACCACCGAATTCATAATCAGTATGGCAAACGAAATACCTTCGGGATATGCACCCCAAACCCTTATAAGCACCGTTATTACACCTATGCCGACACCAAATATAATCATACCCTTGGGAGTCATCGGCGAAGTTACCATATCGGTGGCCATGAAAACGGCTCCCAACATAACACCTCCGGTAAGCAAATGAAATGCAGGGTCGGCAAAAGCATTTGGGTCAACCAAATGAAGTACTCCGGTAAACAAAGCAATACTACCCAGCACTGCTACCGGTATATGCCAGGTTATTATTTTTCGGATAAGCATTATCAATCCGCCCACCAAAAGAGCCAGTGCCGATATTTCTCCGAGCGACCCACCTACCTGTCCCATGAGGGCATCGGTGTATATATTGGGCATACCCGACATAATTTCGGAGAAAGGCTGTCCGTTTTTGAGGCCTTCTTTCACAATGGCCAGGGGTGTTGCTCCGGTTTGTGCATCGGTGGCTGCAAAATTCAACACCTGCACTGTTGGCCATGACGTCATTTGCACCGGAAACGATATAAGCATAAATACCCGCCCCACCAATGCAGGGTTAAAAGGATTGTTGCCTAAACCACCAAACGACATTTTTCCGATACCTATGGCTACCAACGATCCAATAACAATAATCCACCAGGGAAGATTCGATGGAACATTGAATGCCAGCAACATACCGGTAACAATTGCCGAACCATCTGAAATGGTGTTTTTACCTTTTATCAGAAACTTTTGAATGAGCCATTCGAAAAACACACAGGCCGCAATGGCAATTGCATTCACCCGAATTGCATCGAGCCCAAAAAACACCACCGACACGGCAAATGCCGGCAACATGGCTGCAACCACCCAAAACATGATTTTTCTTACGGAATCGCTTCCATAATCATGTGGCGACATAGATACTATCAATCTGTTCAATGCCATAGCTTTACGATTTTCTTGATCTTAATATTTTATTTAAATTGGCTTTACCCAAACGAATATAATCGAGCAATGGAATACCTGCCACACAGGTATAACTGCACGATCCGCACTCGATGCAATCGAGTACCCTCTCGGGTTGCAAGGCTTCCCATTCCGAAATATTTACCAGATTTTTAAGCAGGTAAGGTTCAAGACTCATGGGACAAACGCCAACACAACGCGCACAACGAATACAATTAAATTGTTCGGGGCGGAGTGCTTCCAACTCACTGATAATAAGCACTCCTGAGGTAGTTTTGGTAACCGGTACACTGACATCGGCTACGGCTTTACCCATCATAGGGCCACCATTTACAATTTTAGCGGTATTTTCGGGTAAACCGCCTGCTGCTTCAATAAGCTCAGAAATAGGAGTACCAATGCGCGCCAACAGGTTAACGGGGTTTTGCAACGACTTACCTGTAACGCTTACCACGCGTTCTATCACCGGTTTGTTTTTCTGAATTGCTTCGTACACAGCATAGGCGGTTCCCACGTTTTGAACCACGCAGCCCACATCAATTGGCAATCCACCCGATGGAACTTCACGCTTAACAACCGCTTTTATCAGCTGTTTTTCGCCACCTTGCGGATATTTTACTTTTAAACCCTGCACCACGATGCTGCTGCTATATTTTGCGGCTGTTTCGGTGAGGTGTTTAATGGCATCGGGCTTGTTGTTTTCGATGCCAATTATGGTTTGTGTTGCAGCAATAGCACGTTGCATAATGAGGCAACCGATAATTATTTCGTTGGCTTTTTCCATCATCAACTGATGGTCGCTGGTAAGATAGGGCTCGCATTCAACAGCATTAATAACGAGATGCGAAGCTTTTTTACCGGGAGGTACAGTCATTTTTACATGCGTGGGAAAACCGGCTCCTCCCATACCAACAATACCTGCAGCGGCAATTTTGGCTGCAATTTCGCCATCGGGCACCGATATTTCGGTAATTAAATCGGCCGAACGGTCGATGTCGGGCAGCCATTCATCGCCTGCAGTATCGATAACTACACACATTTGTTTATAACCCGTAGAGTCGGGCATTTTGTCGACCTTAACCACTGTTCCCGAAACCGGAGCATGGATGTTGGCCGAAACAAAACCTCCGCTTTTTGCAATAAGCTGCCCAACCATTACCTTGTCGCCTTTGGCAACCACAGCCTGTGCCGGCGCACCAATGTGTTGCGACACGGGAACAACAACTGTTTTTGGCGGATCCATCTTAACAATGGTCTTTCCTGCCGAAAGTTTGTTCTCGGCAGGATGAACGCCACCTGTTGGAAAAGTTTTTAACACGTTACCTCCTGTTTATTAAGCGTTATCGTTATTCGTTTTCTTTTGTTTTTTCAGCAATGGTGGCATCGTCAGAAACTTTTGGTTTCCGTGCCGGAAAATTCAACTCATGAATGGCATTGGTTGGGCACACCTCAACACATTTGCGGCATAGTTTACATTTTTCGAAATCGATATAAGCCAGATTGTTTTCAATTTTAATTGCATCGTAGGCACAGGCCTTGGCACAGAGTCCGCAGCCAATGCAGGCCACACTACAGCTTTTCTTGGCAATGCCACCTTTTTCGGTATTAACGCACGACACAAATATCCGTCGGTCTTTCTTCCCCTTTAAGCGAAGCTCGATAATATTTTTAGGACAGGCTTTCACACAAGCGCCACAAGCGGTGCAATTGACATCGGAAATCACAGGCAATCCTGTGGTATTGTCGATGTATATGGCATCGAAGGTGCACACATCAACACAATCGCCCATACCCAGGCAACCGTTTGGGCAACCGGTGTCGCCACTGTATAGCATAGATGCCACTGCACACGATGGAGCGCTGTTGTAATGATTTGTTTTAGGACGTTTATCGAAGCTGCCCGAGCAACGCAATACAGCAATCATAGGGTCTTTTTCAACAGCAACCTGGCCTAAGGCCTGAGCCACCTGAGCCATACATGCATTTCCGCCGGCAGGGCAGAACAGTGCCCCCAAGTCATCGGCCTTCACGCAAGCCTCGGCAAAGCCACGACATCCGGGCAAACCGCAACCTCCACAATTGGCACCGGGAAGCACTGCTTCAACTTCGTCGATACGCGGATCTTCGACAACCTTGAATTTTTGCGCAATCACGAATAGGACTATCCCTAACACAGCTCCCAAAACACTCAGACTGACAACAGTATACAGAACTACTTCCATAATTAGAATAGATTATTTGAGCTTACTTATTTCGAATGTAAAAGATTTTTTGAACCGATTTCTAAAAACATACAGCAGCAGAAAATACGGCAACATTATCGAAACCGATAAAATACCTGCCAAACCTTCGCTTTCGGTGATAATAAGCACACTTAACAGTACCGAAAAAACCAGCACAAAGGGTATCAGATAACCCCAGGCCAGCGCTTTCATCCCTAAAGACTCTTTCATATATAATTTCACAATTTCACCCGGAGTATAATCGCCCGACCAACAATTCACTTCGATAAGTTTTTCTGCTGTATCAACGCCACAAATGCTATGCGCCTTGCACGACACACAGGCTGATTGGGCTGAAACTTTCACCATAATGCTTGCGTCAGTAATTTCGGCAACAACTCCTGTATGTTCTATACTCCCTGAACGACCCATCAGCTTTCTGTAATTGACAACACAAAGGTAAAATTAATAGTTTTTTTTACAAGTATTTTTTCAATAAAAAGCCCCTTACATATTGTTTTTTTCAACACGTAAGGGGCCGATATTTCAATTACAATATATATTAATGTACTACCACAACAACTCCTGTGAATGGTTCCATACCATTGCGCAAATCAACAATGTAGGTATATGAACCTGTTGGAACAAGTTTCCCCTCATAATAACCATCCCAGTGCCCTGTGTTGTTTTTCTTGTCGTACAGTTTTTGTCCCCAGCGATTGAATACATACACTTCGGCCAGCGGATATTTTTCGATAAATTCGATAATCCAGGTATCGTTTACGCCATCGCCATTTGGTGTAAATGCATTTGGAATGCGCAAACACAATTTGGAACTCTCGGGAATGTATACATTCAGTGTTTTTGTGCAGTTATTGGCATCGGTAACCGAAACCGAATATTGCCCACTATGTGCACCTTCGAGGTTCGCAATCAAATCGCCGGTATTCCATTCGTAATCGTAGGGAGGCACACCACCATACACATCAACAACCACCTCTCCATCGTCGTTCCCACGGCAACTTGCGGCAGAAATTGTGGTTGTGATAACTATTTCGGCAGGTTGATCAATTGCAAAATAGTTATTTGCCTGGCAGTTATTAGCATCAATTAAAACTACTTGATACGATCCGGCGGGCAATGAGGTTAATTCACTTCCATTGCCTATTATTACCCCTTGCTTGTACCAGACTATAGTATAGGGAGGTGTTCCTCCATCGCCGGTTGCCAGTGCCGCTCCGTTATTATCCTTATAGCAAATAACATCCTGTGTTAACAGCAATAAATCGAGGGCTTTTTCGGGTTGTAAAATATTATAGAATCCCTGATATGTACAGTTATTCAAGTCGGTAATAACAACACTGTATGCACCCGCTGTTAGCGATGAAATGTGGCTTGATGTAGCGCCGTTAGACCAATTGTAAATATATGGACTTACCCCGCCTGTTACGTTCAGTGTAATAGAACCATCGCTACCACCACGACACAGCACATCCTCAATAATTTCGCTTACCACAATGGCTTCGGGCTGGTTAATACTGTAACTGGCATATCCCGGGCAACCATACACATCGGTTACGGTGACTGAGTAGTTGCCTGCAGGTAAATTATTGAGAACGGGACCGTTTTGCGGACTACCCGACCACTGATATTGAAATGGAGGGAAGCCATCGGTCATGGCAGCCTGCAGCACTCCTGTTGTATTTCCGTAACACATCACGCCTTGTAGCAGGCTGAGCGTCACAGTTCCTTCGCCATATGCCCCAACCGTTTCGGAAGCAACAACCGAGCAGCCATTTGCATCGGTAACCGTGCAATAATGCACTCCTGGATGCAAACCCGAAATATTATCGGTGTTTTCGCCGGTGCTCCACAAGTAGGTATACCCCCCTACGCCACCTATTGCCGTAACTGACGCAGAACCAATTGCTTCACCACATTCAGTCGGGTTTGTAGCAATATCAGCCTGCAGTACCGGTGGATCTGTCAGGGTTGCCGAAGCAGTAAGGGAACATCCTGCAGCATCGCTCACGGTTACGGAGTAAACAACATCGGCAACGAGCCCGTTAATCACAGAGGCTGTTTGTCCATTACTCCACAAATAGCTTAACGGAGGTGTTCCTCCCGATGCGATTGCCGAAATAGTTCCTGTTGCAGTTCCGTTGCAGAGAGGAGCTACTGTAGCAAGACTTAAGTTTATGGCAGGATCTACGGTTATTGATATCTGCCCCGAACCACTGCACCCATAGGCATCAGACACGGTAACAGAATACACACCTGAAGCAGTTACAGGCATAGTCTGACTGCCATCGTAAGCGTCAACATTCCAGTCGTAAACAGAATAACCGGCTCCCGCATCCAATACATGAGGAAGGTTATAACTACACACCACCTGATTGGCTCCTAAATTCACAACAGGATTATCGACAACAGTAACCGTTATTTGATCGGTAGCGGTGCAACCATTTGAATTGGTTACCGTAACCGAATAGGTTCCCGAAGCCGATACAGGCATGCTTGGTTGACCATTGTAGGCGGGATTACTCCAAATATAATTTGTAAATCCGGCTCCTGCATTCAAATTCAATGGCAAACTCGACACACACACCTGGGCATCGGGACCAAGATTGACCGTAGCTGCAGGGTGCACCGTAATAACAACCGCATCAGCTGCTGTGCATCCCGTGTTATCTTGCACCGTTAGTATATAAGTAGTGGTTGCCATGGGAGTTGCTGTTGGGTTCAGATTGTTGGGGTCTGACAACCCTGTTGCCGGAGACCAACCATAGGTTAAGGGTGCCACTCCATTTATAATAGTTGGAGATCCCCCAATAGGCACTGATTGTCCCGGACATATTGTTTGATCGGTTCCCGCCTCAACTATTATGGGAGGCGGTTGTGGAATATCCAACTCCATTACATTATGACAAATTCCCGTGCTATCGGTTACGGTAACGAATATGGTGCCCCCATCGAGATTTACAGCTGTTTGGGTAGTTTCGCCGCTTGGCCATGAAATGGTATAAGGCGGTGTTCCACCCGAAATTGAATTGATGGTAGCACTACCATCGCTTCCGCCATAGCAGGTTGTTCCGTGAATTACCGAAGAAGTGGCTTGCACACCATTAATATGAAACGAAAGAGTTATGCTGGGGTTGGCAAAATTTCCACAAATATCGGTAATTGAAGATGGAATGATTTCAACAGTATAATCGCCATCGTGTTGTAAATAATCGGAGAATTCAAGCGTCCACAAATCATCGTAATAGGTATCGCCATAGGAAGAACCGAGACCGGCAACACAAACAGGGGCCCAAACATTGCTGATGGAATACTCCCCTAAAGGACCGGTAACTACAAAATCGGAAGGGTCGGTACCGAGACACCAAATCTGTTCAGAAAACTGCAGGGTGAGAGCACTTGACCCACACACGGGAGCATGAACAATCTGTACTAACTCCGGACTTGTATTGTCGAGGATTTGAGAGGTTCCACCAAATGTTATTGTATAACCTGATTGCGTTGAAGAATAATTGCTAACATTAACCACATAGGTTTGACCTGCCGTAACCGTAAGGGCGGCATTAAACGGCGACCCACTTGAGCCTGTGCATGTTGAAGTGGTCCCACCATTCGGCCCCGTTGGCCCTGTTGTAGCAGTCCAATTACAGCTTACTTGAACTGCAGACGGATTGGTCGCAATAATTGAACAATCATGATTTGTAAGATTATATACGGCCCAATCGTAGTCGTCGGAGCTATTGTTCGGAGTAATTACAAACGATACAGTTCCTGCAGTTTGAGTTGTAAAAGTATACCACACATCGTTTCTTTCACCGGCGAGCATACAATTGCCGGGGCAACCTCCGGTTGTAGGTATTTCGTTTGGATAATGACCAGTTCCCGAATAAGAATTATTTGTGTAATACGTATTAAAACACAATGGAATCGCTCCTAAGCAATCTTGTGCATTAGGCGGTGTGATAGTCATATATGCAAGTAAGCCAGCAGGCGTTCCATTGTTCTGGCAATAATGCTGGTGTATAACCACGCTGTAGGTGCCATTGGCCGGGGCAATCCATATAATCTCGGAACCCAATCCGCAAAAGTCGTCGTTGTAGGCATACACCACTGTACCCGCCTGATTACAAATTTCTAATTGCGTGTCGATTGATGTTGAACCGCCACCCTGACAAAAAGAGAAATAGTAGGTAGTTTGCGTATAGGCGGTAAATGTGTAACGCTGCCCGGCACTCACATTGATGGTTTGAAAAGTAGGCAACATTGTCAAATTACTAACTAGTGTTCCTCCTCCACCACATTGAGCACTTAATTGATTATTGAACATCAATAAAGCCAATGTAAGAAAAAGACTACTCGAAATCAGTGTGTGAAAACGTAAACGATATTTCATATTATAATTATTTTCAAATATTTCAATAATTCAGCTATCTACTTATCCCAAGCAAAATCGCCTCAAATCATGTGAAAGACGATTTAATTAACATTCAGTTGCTTACGGAACATTCCGAAAGACAGCATAAAAATAGAAAAAAAAACTAATTATTCAAAAAAATTATACACGCACAAAGACTTATTCGGGGAAAATCCTGACAGTTTCATAATTTTCGTCAACAGCCATGAGATAGCAGAACATTTGTATGTATTGCACTGAACCAGAAATGCCAATAAACTGATGCTGAGTAACCAATCCTTTCGACGGTTCTTGTTTTTCGATAAATTCAGGAAACCGAAAACCATGTTTTGCATAAGCCGACAAAAAGAAAGACACTTGGTCGAAACCTGCAAAAGAATGTTCCATGGGTTCAGTGTAAAATACATCACGGTAGCTTCTGACAAACTGTTTTACATTCTCGCGGCTGTAATCGATGCAATATGGGGTAACATAGGTAAATTTCAGTCGCTGGTAATATGTTGCATCTACACTTTTAAACTCGAGCCACGATAGTTCACCAATAAGCTGAACCTCAATTTTTTTTATTTGCACCAGTTTGGCCATAAGACCTGAGGCCTGTGCTTCGGTTTTTTCGGTAGCAATAACAATATTGGGGTTATCGGGCGACATCAATGCTGTAAGGGCTGAAATACCGGCATCGGAGTATGCTATCAGACTTACCTCGGCAGCTTTACCCTGATTGGCTTTCGATGATTTTTCGATAATAAGATTTCGCAATGCTTTGGCATTTTCGGTTGATGCCTCGGTGTTGTTGTATACGATAATATATTTATAATCAGCATGTTGAGCCGCATAGGCTGCTATGGTTTCGTTACGACCTATTCGGCCGGGATTAGCCCAAAATATCGGATTGTTGCCCGCATCTGCCTTTTCGTAATCGGCAAATGGACTTATCATTATTGCATGCTTGGGTATCTTATTCTTCAGGTAACTTATTTGTTTTGAATACACGGGGCCGATTAAAAAGTCGGCCTTATGTAAACTACCATTCTCGATTAAACTGCTCAGCACCGTGGTATCGTTACCGGTATCGTATACATGTAGGTTGATTTTTAGTCCGGAGTTTTTCAAACTATCGAGAGCCATCATACAACCGGAGTAATAGGCCAACATCATTTCGTTCAATGGAAGCACAGTCATTTCTTTCTTCGACGATTCCTGGTTATACCAGTTTCGGGTATTTACGTAAGTATCGAATGGCATTAACAAAAACACTTCGATTTCGCTTTTTGGCTCGGCATAAACAACTTCGTTCACTTGAACTGCCGGCACTGTGTCGTTTACAGTTTCGCTTACCTGTTTTTCGGAATTACCGGGAAATTCGGTAAGCGGATTGACAGTGCGTGGAATTTTGATTTTTTGACCTGCCTTCAACCTACTGGGCTCCAGATTGTCGTTACAATTCAGAATATCTGATTCGGCAACATCATATTTTTTTGATATGCTATATAGCGTTTCGCCTCGCTTCACTTCGTGCCACGAATATCCGGGTTCTGACTCATCGCCAATGGAAATAGTAACAGGCTCAGAAATCAGATCGCTTTCAGGAATTATAAGAACGTCTCCGGGCTTTAATCCCGCTTCCTGGATACCGGGATTGGCATCATATAATGCTTTTACACTCAGGTTATATTTTCGGCAGATACCATAAACTGTTTCACCTTTTTCTACCACATGTTCTATTCCCCCTATCGAGTGTGTAGTATCTTCGGTTGCCACAGCTTCGTTGCCATTACTTTTGGCCGGGATTCTGAGAGAACTGCCGGCCTTGACTCCGTTCTCGGTACCGGGATTTGTTGCTACAATTTCGTCGATACTCACACCATAAGCTTTACTGATTCCATACAATGTTTGTCCCTTTTTTACCGTGTGAACAATATAGGTCTTTCCATCAACAGTAATGCTCTCTGTTGAAACATCAACCTTTTGGGCAAATACCAGAGACGACATCACGAATAACACTAACAAGAAGCATATTTTTCTCATAATCGGCAATCAATAAAAACGTTCAAAACTACAAAAAATAAGTGTAATTCAAAATGCATGCCTCAGTTTCGGCTTCTTTTGTCGAGCAAATATTCTAAGACTTTATTCTTCAGATGACAAGCCTGTTTAAAACACCCTGCCTCCTGAGAACTTATTAATCTTTCGTCGAAAAACAAATATTTGGGAAAAACAGTATTGAAATCGGCTTCGAGAACCATGTTATACACGTGCTCAAACTGCTCGGGAGTAATACGTCCACTCTCGCATTCGAAAAATGCGATATCGACAGCCGAAAAGTATATTTTTGATGATTGTCCAAATGGCTTATTCTTCACAGGGCGAATATATACAGCAGCTATTCTATCGGGAAACAAAACACAAATACTGTCATAAATAACGGCATCGTTTTCACTATTGTCGCCAATAAGAATTACACTATAATCGGGATAAGAATTAATTATCGATTGCACAGTATTCATTTTGTGCTGAAAACCATCGTCACACAGCTTACGCAAATAGAGTTTACTGTCGCCCTGATGATGCTTTCGAATAAGTTTGTTAATTCTGTTTTGTATGATTTTAGGTGAGTTGGAAACATAGAAAATGGGAAGTGAATCATTATTCATACATGAATATAAATAATCCATTGCGGCGAAAATTTTGCGAGAAAACATTGCATTGTAGAAAGCTGCACATTGCTTGGTAGTATTGGTAACTTTATAGGTATCGTCGATGTCGCTTATCACCAGAACCTTGTTATAATGCTGTGCATGCAATGAAATTGCAATAAGAGTAAAAATGGCAATACATATATGACGAAGCATTATTGTTTTTTTATGGGTAACAATACATGAAACACACTTCCTTTACCTAGCTCCGACTGAACACCTATATTTCCTCCCATGGCTATTACCAACGACTTACAAATAGCCAGACCCAGTCCGGTTCCTGTTTTCATGTGATTCGACTGGAAGAATCTTTCGAAAATGTGTTTCAAGTCGATTTCCGAAATACCAATACCGGTATCGCGTACTTCAATTTTCAGCATACCATCAGCGATATCTCCGGAAAACACAACACTTCCCTTCTCGGTAAACTTAAACGCATTGTTCAAAATATTGGTTAGTATTTGTATTAATTTCACCTGATCGGTTTCGATAATGCAGTTCTCGGGAATTGCCGAAAAATCGCTTCTAAACAATACTGTTTCGCGACAATTCAGTTTATTGGCTTCTGCCACACTCATTAGCAATTCTTTCAAAAGCACTTCTTCGCATGACAAAACAATAGTGCCCGATTCAATTTTCGCAAAATCGATAATATCTGTGATTAGATTTAGCAAATGGTTGCAATTAAACTCGATGCGTTTCACAAATTCAGTTCTTTTTTCCTGATCGAACACATCGTTAGCCAGCAAGCCCGAGAAGCCAACAATAGAATTTAAGGGTGTTCTTATTTCGTGACTCATGTTTGCCAAAAAAGCCGTTTTTAGCCTGTCGCTTTCTTCAGCTTTGTTTTTTGCTTCAATCAGTTCCATTTCGAGTTGTTTTCTACCGGTAATATCTTGAATAACGCCAAACACACCCAACAAATCGCCGGATGCCGCAAAAACCGGTGTTGACTTTGCAAACAGATATCTGTACTCGTTATGAGATTTTACTTTTACTTCAATTTCATCAAGCTCATCGGCTTTTCCCTGCCTGATTATATCAACATATTGAATTATTTTTTGCATGTCGTCGTCGCTGTCGATAACAGAAAGAATACTCTCGACAAAACTCCTCGACAAATCTTTATCTAAGCCAAACAATCGCAAAAATTCCGCCGACCGGTTAAACTCCTTTTCTTCGTAGAAGTAGCTCCAAAATGCCAATTTCGAAATCTCCATAGCATTTTCGTGATACTTCTTCGACAACAGCATCGATCTCTCCTGTTCTTTTTCGAGGGTATGATCGGTAATTTGCAACAGTATCCTGTTCATTTCGGGGCAATCGACATTAATTATAAGCGGTGTAAACTGGTAGCGGAGAAACATTTTACGAGGCTGTTCCACTTTTAATCCGAGCGGAATAAAATCTTCGTTTCGCGTCCATTCCGAAAAATCGAGGTCTGAAAAATTTTTCAACAAGCCAATGCGGTTGTCATCGAGCAAACGGTTATCGAACAGGTTTATACCTTCGAGTTTACTATCATGCGACACACCAATGCAATGGTAGGCAGCAGCATTGGCAGCAACAATTTCGCCCGAGCTATTGAACAAACAAATTCCAATAGGTGATTTATCGAATACAGAACGAAGCAGTGCTTCGCGCTCGGCCAGAGCCTGCTCATTATTCTTAATTCTATCGATATCGATGCAGCTTCCAATGACTCTTTTGGGACGCATGCCCGCATCATAGGCGGCTACTTTTCCTTGAACATCGAACCACACATATTTGCCGGCTTTGTTTTTCAGGCGAAACTGCACCGAAAACGAATTGATTTCAGCCTTGGTAAACTTTTGCTGTATCTCAGTCAATTTGCATATGTCGTCGGGGTGGCAAAAAGAAGCAATAATATCGATATTTCTGGGTATCTCGCGGCGTTTGTAACCCAAAATACTGGTAACGCTTTCCGAAACATAGTTCAGTTGTAACTCAGGGGTCCATTCCCACACAAATGTATGTGAGTTTTTTAAAGCAAAACTATGCCGCTCTTCGTTCTTGCGGATGAGATAGCGCTGCTCTGACGTTTTTCCCAGGTCGGTGAGAATCATAATAAATTCATCGGGACCCATAGGATATGCCGTCAGAAACAACCATTTATCCATCCACGGATCGTAATTTTCTTGTATTACGGTTTTTCCGGTGTTTACCGACGTAAGGCAGTCGTTGAGCCAGGCAGTTTCCGACAACGAAAAAACATTACACAAAAACTTTCCGGTAATTTCGGTTTCTCCGGCTATGGTTCTATATCCTGAGTTTACCGACAAAACTTCAAGGTCGATACACACTCCTTGGCTATCGTAAACAGGTCTGCAAATCATCACTCCAAGAGGCATCATTTCAACCATTTGCCGGTAATTGCGGCGGGTTTTTTCGAGGTCTTGCCGCAACGTTGTTTCTTCCTCTATGTTCTTAATCAGTGCAATGGCTCTTTCTTCATCTATTTTAACTATGGTAGAACGATAGGGCTGATCGCCTAAATAATAAACATACGACTCTGTATCACCGGTTTCGAAAACTTTTTTTAGTTTATCGAAAGTTAACTGCGATACATAATCAGGAAGTAAAAGAGATATGCTTTTACCTAACAGTTGCTCAACCGGTACATATAGCATTTTGGGCTTTTCGCTATAGCATTCTATAAACTGCCCATTTCTATCGATTACAAATGCAATGTCGGCATTGGCTAATATCAATGCCCTTAGGGTGGTATCAAATTCTGTTGATTCCGTAGGTTCGCTTTGCGGCAATAAATGTTGTTTCTTCAACATACAACAGGTTCGGATAAATTTATTTACCGACCCTAAAATTAAAAAAAATATGCACTAAAACTACATCATCTGAATTTTGTTTTTCAACAAAAAAAAAGAATCAATTCTGGTACAACAGCGAAGCCATAGCTGCTTTGATTTCGGGGAACAAAAATTCGCTGCCCGATTCTATCAGTGCACAGGGCACTACCGGAAGACCATGTGTAATAATTATGCTTTTTTCGCCCAGAAACAGGCGAAGCAATGCCTGTGGTATTCGGGGCATAAAGCTTTTTCGATTCGTCAAGCGTAAAAGGGTACGAATAAAATCGTGTTGCGTAATCAAATGCGGAGAAACCAAATTATAAGTTCCTGTAAATGATTGATTAACCAAGGCTCGATTAAGAAAAGCCAACACGTCAGATTCGTGAATCCAAGGCAAATACTGTTTCCCCGATCCCATTACGGCAAGCATTCGAAATTTCGATAACTTATGGAATACGCTAAATATGCCTGCATCATGCGACAAAATTGTTCCAAGACGCATTATCACAACTCTGCTGCCCTGTGCTTTGAATGCATCAGCCACCTGCTCCCATTGCACACATACCCCGGCCAGAAAGTCGCTACCGGCGGGGTGGCTTTCGTCAACATGGGCTGAATCGGTAGAAATGCCATAATAACCTACTGCTGATGCGCTGATATACAACGGTGGAAATGCTTTTAGCGATTGAAAAGCATTGAACAACTTTTGGGCTGTGTTTACTCGCGATTCTACAATGGTGTTACGTCCTCGTCTATTCCATGATACCGAGGCAATGCTTTGTCCGGCGAGATGTATCACCACATCGATATTCTTCAGCCCTTCGATGTTACCATTATCGATATCCTGCCATGTAAGCCCGATTACATGGCTACCGGCAATTTGAGTCCTGCTCACAGCAACAATGCTATGCAATGCATCGGTTGATAATTGTGCAATTAGTTTTTGTGCTGTATTTCCTGTTGCCCCTGTTACCAATATCTTCATAAAACCTCGTTGATGCGTAAGTATTCTGTAATATTAGTGTAAACATATGAATTATTAGATTTGTTTATTACACAGCGAGCAAAGTGCTTGCAAACCATTACATCTATTAAAAAACATTGACCCAAGTCTTTTATAATAATGGCTATTTGCAAGTCAGCAGATTATTCCAAAGGCACATAGGGTATTAAATAAAAATATTTCACGAATTGATGCACCTGAAAGTAAAAATGCTATTTTTGCACATCTTTTTTCGATGTTCTTTGTCATGTTATATTTATATGTTGAATAGGAATTTTCCGGCGACAATAACAAGTCGGATTGCTTATTTACCTTGCACTATCGGGGTGTGGCGCAGTTGGTAGCGCGCTACGTTCGGGACGTAGAGGCCGGAAGTTCGAGTCTTCTCACCCCGACTGTTTTTAGAGCCATGTTTTTTCGCGTAAGGCGAATTTGTGTTACAACAAAAATCACACAGCATATAATTATGGAACAGCAAGTTGCCGATTACACCGAAATATATAAACACCAATTAAAGCGTGTGAAAATTCCTGCTATCATTTTTTTGATGGTATTGGTGTTATTACTGCTTGGGCTACCTGCATTCTACATAATTTTCACTCCGGGCAGCACAGGGATATTATTTTATCTGTTGGCATGTACCTTTTTAGCTGCGCTGGCACTCCCACGATTAGTAAGCGTTTTAAAATGCCCTGCCTGTAAGAAATGGATGGGGCGGGATGTGGGTAAGTTTTGTCCGAATTGTGGAGTTAAAATACGTGCAATTTAGACCCTGATTCATAGGAAAAATAAGTGTATCGGTAAAATTTGAACAAGAATCCTCTTTGTTTGTTAATTTTGTTAGTATTAAACTAATATTCTAACTATAAAATTGAAAAGAGCATGAAGAAATTATTTTACTTATTCGTTGCCATGCTTGCATTACATGGTGTTGTGTTGTCTCAGGTTACCGATGGTGAAAAAAAGTTAAGAACTGTTACCATCGATAGTGCTGAAGGATGGAAGACAGGAGGTGTAATTACGCTTAATTTGTCGCAGTCGTCGTTTGTGAATTGGGCTGCAGGGGGGCAAAACTCGCTGGGGGTAAACGGTCTGGTAAGTGTTTTTGCCAACTATCACAAGAAGAACTCAAGCTGGGATAATATGCTGGATATTGGTTACGGCCTTTTACGACAGGGTAAAAACAGCAGTTTTATTAAGACAGACGACAAAATAGATTTATCGTCGAAATATGGCCAAAAAGCTTCGGAGCAATGGTATTATGCTGCTATACTGAATTTTAGAACACAAATGACTAACGGCTACAACTACCCTGACGAAACTGTGGCAATATCGAAGCTTATGGCACCGGCTTATCTTATTGGAGCCATTGGTATGGACTTTAAGCCCTCTCCCATTCTCACTGCGTTTATTGCACCGTTCACCTCAAAAACCACTTTTGTGCTCGACAACGACCTGGCTAATGTAGGTTCGTTTGGAGTAACTCCCGCTGTTTTCGATGGAGCTGTGATGGTAACACCGGGGCAAAAAATGCGAAGTGAATTTGGAGGCTACCTGAAAATTGTTTACAAGCAAACTTTCTTTAAAGACAAAAGTGTTTCGGTGCTAAGTAAATTAGACTTGTTCTCTAATTACCTGAACAACCCACAAAATATCGACGTAAACTGGGAAAACATTTTCAGTTTCAAGATAAACAAATATATTGCAGCTACCATAACAACCCAATTGATATACGACGACGACATTATCATTAAGGTTGACCGGAACAACGATGGCGTGATTGATGCAGCCGATGGACCGGGTGGACCACGAGCTCAATTCAAAGAAATTTTGGGAATAGGCTTTTCGTACAAGTTTTAATTAATACAAATTTAAAAACATGGGAATAGTAAAAGAATTCAAAGCTTTTGCCATGCGTGGCAATGTAATCGACATGGCGGTGGGTATCATAATTGGCGCCGCATTTGGCAAAATTGTGTCGTCGATGGTAAACGATATTTTAATGCCCCCAATAGGCTATCTGCTGGGTGGCGTCGATTTTAAAGACCTGAGTATTGTGATTAAGGAGGCTGTAGGCGATGTGCCGGCTGTAACACTGAATTACGGTAACTTTATTCAGGTTGTAATCGATTTTCTCATTATTGCCTTTGTAATATTTATGATGATACGATTCATGAATAAAGCAAAAAGAAAACAAGAAGCAGCCCCTGCTCCTCCTCCCGAACCCAGTGCGGAACAAAAACTGCTCACCGAAATCAGAGATTTGTTGAAGAAATAATATGGTGTTCAAAATTTGCAGTTGACATGCAATTTTCAATTAGGGTAACTCATTCAAATGCTTACCGCTTTAGATATTTCGAAAAAGGTAAGTAATTGGTTTATATACCATTACAGGGTCTTTTCGCTTGCTTTCTTCGCCGATTCGTAATGTAATTTCACTTCATCGAGGGTGAAATACGATAAACGAAAGCCATTCCTAAATTCTACAATATGTGTGCCTACGGGTTTGGCATAATAGAAATTATAGTCATCGTTGCCATCGCTTACGGTTTTATAAATAAACCCGTTAACGTCTTCCGAAACAAAAGAATCGAAATTTTCGTTTGATTTTGTATTTTCTTTCTCCCGTTCTACCAATGTTGCTACAAGTTGGGTGGAGTCGTTCTCAAGCATCGAAACTTCGATGATAAAATTGTCTTTTTTAATTTCGTATGCCAAAAGTCCGAATCCCGAAAACATCGTCATGGCAATCGATTCCTTTACCACAGCACCTTCGGGCGCATCGATAACAAGAGGTATTTTATATTCACTCAAATCGATTTTTTCCATTGCAACATCCGATTTATTGCTGTTGGAATTACCGCCACAAGCCATAAGCATAGAAACTGCAAACAGCAGAAAAATAAGGTTTTTACAGTTTTTCATTTTTCAGATTATTTAGTTATTAGTTCTCAATATTTGTTCTTCTTAATAATTCTTCACAAATTGAATTATCGCTTTTGCATCAATTTTCAATTTACGAAGTTCACAGTATTCAATCAATTCATCAACATCAATTTTTATTTCCTTAATCTTGCACGACCTATTGTAGATAGCCTGTTTTTCGGCCTTGTGCAATTCGAGCCATTGCTCGAAGCATGCAGGAATATCAGTAGCATCGTCGAGAACTTCGAGCAGATAATTGTATTCGGTTTTCGAATACACCGCCAATCGCACTACCTGTTTCAGTGGCATAGTTTGACATCAATAGTGCAATGTTAGATTATTTCATCAATAAATGCAAGAAATGTTCTCAATAAAAATGCGACCCCCTTATGCTTTATTGCGATTTCCGTAGTACTTTGCCATGAGTTTTGCGATGAAACTGTCGCCGGTTATATTTACTGTGGTTCGTATCATATCGAGTGGTCGGTCAACCGCAAAAATCAAAGCGATTCCTTCGACCGGTACATGTATTGAATTGAGGATTATGGCAAGAATAATAATTCCGGCACCCGGCACTGCTGCTGCACCTATCGAGGCCAAGGTTGCCGTTAACACAATGCTAAGCTGAGCCATCAGAGTAAGTTCAATGCCATAGACCTGTGCAATAAACACAGCAGCTACGGCCTGATATAGAGCTGTTCCGTCCATATTTAATGTAGCGCCCAGCGGCAACACAAAACTGCTTACCTCATCGTCTACTCCCAGATTTTCTTCGACACATTTTTTAGTAGCCGGTAAGGTAGCCGCAGAACTGCTTGTACTGAAAGCCAGCAATTGGGCGGGAAAAACCCCTTTCACAAACCGAAAAAAACCAATTCCGGTGAAAACACGGGCAAGAAACGGATACAACATCAGCAACAAAAACAAACCGATAAGCACCACCATGAAATACATGAGCAGCGACGAAAACAAACCGGCAGATTCCGATACCGAATTGCCTGCCAAATCGGTAATAACCGAAGCCATAAGTGCAAAAACGCCAACAGGAGCTGTTTTCATTATGATGTCGATTATTTTGAGAATTACATCATTCATGGAATCAATCACGTTTTTAAGCGGTTTTGTTTTTTCGTCGGGTAACAGCACCATGGCAATTCCTATCAACAATGCTAAGAAAATCACCTGAAGCATCATCGAATTATCGGAAATGGCTGCTCCAAAATTATCGGGAACGATATCAACCACAAACTGCAACGGACCACTATCGGCAGTTTTATCGGCCAAATGCTGTTTCTCGGCTACATTGTCGGCATACTGCTGTTGTAGAGCAATAGCACTACTACTACTGAAACTTTTGCCCGGCTGTATTAGATTGACCAAAACCAGGCCGAGACATATAGCAAACATGGTTGTGAGCAGATATATACCTATGGTTTTGAGCCCCATTCCGGTAAGCCGACTTACATCTTTCAGATCGGAAACACCTTTAATAAGAGAAAAGAGAATCAGCGGAATGGCAATCAGTTTCAGCAGTTTAATAAAAATGGTACCCCAGGGTTTGATATAATCGGTGCTAAAGTGATGCAGCCCAAAATGCACAAGAACCAATCCACAGGCAACACCAAGCAATAAGCCCGTTAAAATCCAAACAAAAAGCGGTATTTTTCTTTTATTATTTTTCATCTTTCTACGCTTATTGTTTGGGTTGATGTCCGCTGCGAAGCAAGTCGTTTATTTCCTTCACAGGATTAAATGTTTCAACGGGTACCTCGGCAAACAAAGTTATCCAATGTGCCATGGCTCCATTCCATAAACCGGGTAACTCGAGTGCCGACAATGGCTTGCCCATGTGTGTTTTTTGAGCCACAAAGCATGTATTGTTGTCGCGAAAATCGATCAGATTGAATTTCTCGCCCTTATAGTTTCTCGTTATGCAAGCCAAATCAACCGGATTGAAATGCGTTGACTGAGAGAATATTTGTGCCTGAGCATCATTGTTCATGTCAACCTGAGCTTTTTCTACTATTTGCAGGCTAATCTGTCCGATATTATTTCGAACCCAAAACGGGCCGCCACCGGGTTCTCCCGTATTCTTCACCATTCCGCATACCCGTATGGGTCTGTTCAGTATTTTGCGAAACAGCCGGGTGGCCTCCATAGCATTGTCAGGTATTTCGGCAATATCTAAGCCTAAAGTAGCTGTGGCATATTCATAAATACCATCGAGTTCAGCATCAGAGGCCAGCCTGTTTTCGGTTTTGTGCAAGAAATTAAAAATGGTATCGCGCACCTGTAGCAACAAACCACCCAACAGCTTTTTGTGAATTGCGCACACGGGTTGTAGCCATTCGTTGGCGATATTATCGATGTTCTTAATGAAAATAATATCGGCATCGAGTTGTTGCAGATTTTCGATTAATGCTCCATGACCTCCGGGACGGAACAATAAACTACCATCGGGGTTTCTGAATGGTTGTTCTTCGGAATCGATAGCTACGGTATCGGTTTTGGGCAACTGCATCGAGAAACTGATTTCGATTTTTCGGTTGCCGACATTTTGATTTATTTCGCCCACCAATATTTTGAATGCATCGAGATGTTCGGGCGAAACAGTAAAATGCAATCGCGGTGTATTTTTTCCGGCAACAGCATACAGCAATATTTCGCACACATGATCGGCAAATGCGGTTCTTACTTCGTGGCCATATTGATGAAACAAAATCAGCCCTTTTGGAAGCTTGGCATAATTGAGGCCCTGATTGCCTACCATGGCATGCAACAATTGTTGATAATTATTGTGACTTACCGAAATGGGATATTTTTCGCCCAAAATACCGGCCAAGTTTCGCGAAAATGCGAAGGCATTGATATTACTTAAGGTATTGCCAACCGAATAGAAATTGGTGTCGGCCATCATAGTGCGAAAATCGTTTTCGGAACCTGCAGGCACCCCGAGCGTTTCCATAATGCGTTTAAACATGCGGCTTGCAGCTCCCGACGCGGGAACAAAGCACAACACATCGGTTTCGGGAAGCCATTTGTTGTAGTGCGCAACATAATTGTCGAATTCATCATTCACTACGATAATTCCCTTGTGTACAGTTGCAGGGGCATACAAATCGACAAATTGAGTACCGCGGCGTAACATGGCTATCTGGCTTTCGACCTCGTGAACACCGATTCCAATAGTGTTAAATTGTTCAATATCGTTTTCGTGAAACATAGTGTACCGATTTTATGCTAACAAAATTAGCAGAAAAAAGATAAACGACAAGGCTGTGGTTTTTTGGTTATGAAATATGTGCTATAAGTGATAATGCAGGTAACCGAAGAAACCTGTCACCGGCAGTAATAAACAGATTGCTAACCGGCCGGCAACAGATACACGATTGCCTGAATTTGGTTTTCGGGACTCTCCTCGGGGCTGATGCGTTGAACCCGGGTCTCGAAAATATCGGTGTGTCCCTGCCTCAACAATTTACTGATGGCATTATTATCGGTGCGTGGGATGTAGCCCAGTTTGTATTTTCCGTAAAAGACTGCCACTGCGTGACGATCGTACTGGTTGTTGTCTTCGGGTACCAATCTAAGTGTTGAACCTATTGCCAGCTCGTTAAACACTATCGGGGCATCGTAATAGGTAAATCCGGCAATCCTGAAATGGGTAAAATGTCGTCGTTCCATAATTGAAAATTTGTAGTTTGCTACAAAAAAACAACGGCATTTTGACAACTACTGACAATGATTAAAAAATAATTTCACAAAAACATCAAATTGAGAATGAGGCAAGTCGTTTCTTTATGAATTCTTTAAATTCTACCGATTCTTCAACCACAATATCGTCGAGCAAACCAATAACAAAGCGTCCCACTCCTTCGAAGTTACAAACGCTTGTTTCGAGAACCCACCGGGCATCGTTTAGTTTATGGAGTTGATGATGTGCCAACGGATATTCTTCTTGCAACAATGTAGTTGCCCGCATTCCCATTGCAAGACGTATTGGATGGCGCTGTTCGCCACTCATTCTGAAAATATCGCAAAACTGATGACGATGACGATGTTTATATTTAAACGGGATATCGATGATTTCTACTGAGTGTATGCGCGCCAGTTTAAAATGTTTTGTTTCGTCTGAGTCGGGTTCGTAGGCCAGCAATTGTACATAGTTCACCGTGAAATCGATCGGTTCTACTATACGCGTACTAATTGTGCTGCTGTTGGCGGAACTGTAGTCGATGAGTTTTACCTGCTTCTGTTGTCTGATGGCTTCGCACAGTGCTGTAATATTTTCCGATTTTTCGGCACTAACAATAGCATACGGTACCAGCTGATTGTTGTAGAGCGAATACAGTTTTTGCGTGAGGCTTTCTTTTAGTGCACCGTCAAAATCGATAGAATGAATGGCTCTCGATAACAATTCTGATTCTTCGGCCGAGAAATGCAATAAATCTGATATTTTACGCCCTTTTTCGAACTCGTTGATTTTGAAATACCCCTGATTCGACTCAACCACAAAACCACAGTCTTTTATGGTTTGAATATAGCGCCTCACTGTACGTTCCGATTTATCGAAATCGCGCGCCAATTCGGCAATACTAACACCAAAAGGGCCACTGAGACGTATCAGAATACGCAATATACTCTCGAATTTAGCCTGTTCTATCATATTTCAAAGATATGAAAATTTTGTAGTTTCAATAGCTGCGCATTAAAATGGCAAATATTTCGGCCGACATCGCCAATACGATATGCAACAGAATGCCGGCACGGATATGTTGGGTATGATACGCCACAACACCAAGCAGATATCCTCCAAAAAACGATGAAATAACTTCGGGAATAGGCTTCCCGAAATGTATCACCACATAGAGCACAGCCATTGGCAGGATGGCATCTTTACCAAGAAACCTAAGCATTCCAAGTACCAGAAACCCTCTAAAAAACAGCTCGACCCACACAAAATCAAGTGCATAGCTCACTTCGAAACCTAAGGCTGTAAGCCATTTAGGAACTTGGAAATAGGCAGCACATACCCTGAAATAGGAATTATCGAGAACCGGATAGTATTCGGCTAAACCTGGCAGATGCATGGCAAAGTACATGGCTGCAACAACAAGTAACATCACATCGATATAGCGCAGTGGTGTAAGGTTTCTTGCATGAAGTCCGTAGAAACCGTTTATCGACTTTTTTTGAGTAATACGCCAAAGAAACCATAAGGGCAATGCCAGCGTGATAAGTCCCGAAACATTTTCGATAACATGATGCAGCCATATTCGGCAGGGCACTGCTGCCAGCTTAATCAGACTAATGTGAGCGTAGAATGCCGAGTACACACTATAAAAAAGCAATCCCAGTGCACTTATCACCAAGAATTTTCGTGGGTTTTCGATACGAATCAATCGGAAGATATACAGTACAAATACCGCTAAATAGTAAACCATTGCATTTTTTAGAAATTCTATCGGATATATTGCAGGTGTGTAGGCACATGCCGAAGTTATAATCGATTCGATTCGGAATGCCTGGTCGAGTGCAATAAAAGCTCCCGAAAGCAACAGCGAAATCAGCACTGCAGCAATCGACAACTGGTGCCTGAAATGATGTTTTAGCGTTTTTATAAGAAACAACATGCTGCGAATATCATATATTTTTTTTTATAAGGGCAATTAAAGTGAGTTGTGTAAACTGTTTACTGTTTTCGTTCTTTCGCAAAACTCATTACATTTGTTTCGATGGACTGGTACATTACATTATTGGTTTTCGGGCTTGCTTGTACTTTCATGTACTTAGTGCTAATTGCATTGCACATGCATGGATGGGGAAAAGCAATTGGTGCTGGTTGCGGCAATATCACCACGCATAATACGCCAATAAGCATTGTTGTTGCCTATAGGAATGAAGCGAAGAATCTGGAAGGATTACTGCAATCGTTGCGGAATATTCAGTATGAAAACACTGAAATAATTTTGGTTAACGATGATTCGGAAGATGGTTCCCAACTAATGGTGAAAACCTTAACCGAGGAGTTTACACATAAGGTTTTGTTGCTTGATTTACCCAAAGGTGAAAGCGGGAAAAAGGCTGCGTTACGTTTGGCAGGCCGGCATGCTACGGGAGAATATCTTTTGTTTACCGATGCCGATTGCCGATTTGGTGCCAGGTGGCCGGAACACATGTTAGATTGCGCCATTTCGCAAGATGCCGACTTGGTCAGTGGAACTGTGTTGTTCGAAATCAAAAAAGGTTTTTTTAACAACCTGATGCGGCTTGAGTTTTTGAGTTTAATTGCTACCGGAGCAGCGGCAATTGGATTGAATCGGCCCAGCCTATGCAATGGAGCCAATTTGCTGATAAAGCGTGATGCTTTTACAGCCAACAACAATACAAAAGGAAACCAAAGGAGTTCGGGTGACGATGTTTTTCTTTTACATGCAGTAAAAAAAACCGGCACAATAGTTTTTAATGCAGCGCCTGAAGCCATTGTTTATACTCGGGCGCCCGAATCGCCGGCTGAGTTTATTGCACAGCGGGTGCGTTGGGCCTCAAAAACAGGTTCATACAGCGACATGCATAGTATTGTTACGGCAGCTATAGTTTTATTGTGTAATATGGCGATACTGATGTTTTTTGTGGCTGCCTTAATCACTCCGCATACAGGGTATTTTTTTGCAGGAATATTAATTGCCAAATTTAGCGTTGATGCATTGCTGTTGCGTCTGGCACTGCAACATTACGGCATTGGCAATATGTTTATTAATATTCCGGCCTTGTCGATTTTATATCCGTTTTATGTACTGGGCATTGCATTGCTCTCGGTGTTTTACAAACCTCGCTGGAAAGGGCGTGTGATTCGGTAAATGATGAATGGGATTTTATAGCCGCGAATGCGCGCATGAATACAAAAATTTATTGCTGGCAGAATAATAGTGTGAGATTCGCAAGCTCAACTGGTTGCTAGTATGGAATAGATATTTTGGGGAACCGAATGATTCGATAAGATCATCAGGACTGCGCGAATGAATACAGAATTTATTGCTGATAATACGCAAGCGTAGTGCTTCTAGAGCCTCAGAAACCAAGGCTTGCTGCATGCGTGTGTAGGGTTCTGAAAGAGGGGGCGACGAGGGAATGAGTAAAAATGTCTGTCTATTTTGAATTACAGAGCCGGTAAACAATTGCATTTGTGTTTTGTTAATCGATTGAATTGAATAATTTTACAAAAAAAACCGATGATGATAAGAAACAGTTTGTTCATAGCAATAATTTTGGCTGTATTTGCAGGTTCGGTTGCAGCACAAGATAAGTTGAACTATCGTATTTATTCAGCCGACGGTAAACCGGTTACATACAACGAAATGCTTCTGGCAGCCGGCAATGCCCGTGTGGTTCTTTTTGGAGAACTGCACAACAATGCGCTTGCGCACTGGCTTCAGTTTGAGCTTACAAAAGACATGTTTTCGAAACATGGCAGTTATCTGGTATTGGGTGCCGAGATGCTGGAAGCCGACGGACAATTGCTGCTTGACGAGTATCTCGCCGGGTTTGTTAGCGAGAAAAACTTTCGCGATCAGGCTCGTTTATGGTCGAACTATGCTACCGACTATGCCCCGCTGGTTAATTTTGCCCGCGACAAAGGTCTTAAATTTATAGCCACCAACATACCACGACATTACGCATCGATGGTGGCCCGCGAAGGTTTCGAATCGCTTGATAAATTAAGCTCCGAAGCAAAAAATTTCATTGCCCGGTTACCTGTTGATTACGACGAAACATTGCCGGGTTATGCAGCCATGATGAGCATGGGCGGCATGAGTGGTAAAGGTGGACATCCAAACACAAATCTCCCTAAGGCACAGGCCATTAAAGATGCTACTATGGCTCACTTCATTATTAAGAACATGAAGCCTGAGTCGGTGTTTCTGCATTTTCATGGTGCATACCATTCCGACAACTACGAAGGTATTTTCTGGTACTTAAAAAAAGCCGACAAAAACCTTACAACCCTCACGATATCTACCACTGAGCAATCAGATATTAGCACATTGAGCACCGAAAGCCTTGGCCGTGCCGACTTTATAATAGTTGTGGACGAAGACTTCACAAAAACTTATTAGTCTGGTGCAACTATTTTTTGTTTTTGGCGTCATTAAAAACGATAACAAATCTTTATGGCTACTCACCGATAACAAAACCAACGGTATGAAAAAAACATGGGTTTTAATTATTCTTTTATCAATTGCACAAATTGTACACGCACAGCAAACCAAAAAAGCACTCTTTATAGGTAATAGTTACACATTTTATAATAGTGGCGTTGGCTACTGGGTCGAAAAAATTGCATCATCGCTGGGCGACAGTTTCGTGTACAGCTCGGTAGCACCCGGTGGGTACACATTTCAGGCACATTGCACCTATGCCGAAACCTTGTCGGCCATAGCCAATGGCAGCTGGGATTATGTTGTGCTTCAGGAACAAAGTCAACGGCCTTCGTTTCCGCCGGCACAGGTTGCACAAGAGGTATATCCCTATGCCACACAGCTCTGTGAATATATTAGGGATGCCAACGAGTGCTCTATTCCTCTGTTTTTTATGACCTGGGGGAGGGAAAACGGTGATCAGTCGAACTGCGCTGCATATCCCCCACTATGCACTTTCGATGGCATGCAACTCAGATTACGGCAAAGCTATATTGAAATGGCTGTTGACAACAATGCTCAGGTTAGTCCCGTTGGAATGGTTTGGAAAACGGTACGCGACAGCCTGAACGATGAACTCGTATTGTATGCGGGAGACCAAAGTCATCCAAGCCTGTTGGGCACGTATCTTACAGCCTGTACCATTTATGCCTCAATATTTCACAAAAGCCCCGAAGGCGCTATGATACCTATTGATTTAAACGAAGCCGATGCCCTTGCTGTGCAATACTGGGTAAATCGAATTGTTTTCGACAGCCTCGATACTTGGAGAATTGATACCGCTAAAGTGTATGCACAATTTAATCAGGAGTATTTAGTAAAAGATTCAGAATGGGTACAAGGCTATCTGTCGAACTGGAGCATCAATGCCGATTCGTGTTACTGGAATTTTGGCGATGGCACTGATTTGTGGCAATACCCAATTGTGCCTAATGAATGGGATATGGTTTTTCACAATTTTCCTGAAGAAGACTACTACACCATTTGTCTCACGGCATATTCAGGCTGCAAAAGCGATTCGGTGTGTAAAACAGAGTTTATTTTTCCGCAAGGTGGAAACAGTATTCAGCCCATTCATCAAAAAGGACCTGAATTATTTCCAAATCCTGTTTCCGACGTTTTTACGTTTGACAACATTTTCATGGAGAGCATACAACGCATCGCAATCATCGATCTAAGCGGACGAATCGTGCTTGAAAGTGCAAGAACCGAGAGTGCACATTACGATGTGAGCAGTTTGAAACCCGGTATTTACACGGTGCTAATTAAATCGAATGAATACACAACAAGCGTGAAGCTTATAAAACAATAAACCGGCTGCCTATTTTTAACATCATATTAAGTAAGCATCTTGATTTAATGTTTACTTTTGTTAAAAATACCGGATTGTGATTTTATTGCGCACCATAAGAGACAGTGTATATTTCGCATTCAGTTCGCTGGTTACCAACAAATTGAGAACTTTTTTGTCGTTACTTGGCATTACCATAGGTATATTCTGCATAATTTCGGTAATGACGGTTATTGACTCGTTGGAGCGCACAATACGCGACAACGTAAGTTCTCTTGGAAATAATACCGTGTATGTACAAAAATGGCCATGGACGTTCGGCCCCGAATATCCATGGTGGAAATACATGAACCGCCCGGTGCCCTCGTTGCGCGAGTATAAGTATATTTCGGAGAATGCAAACGCGGCATCACACTGTGCCTTTATTGCCTCCACAAGCAGAACAGCCGAATACGGGAACATTTCGTTTCCAGATGCAATTGTGATTGTTACTACCCCCGAATATGAAAACATCCGGTCGCTTGAACTTGCAAAAGGTAGATATTTCAGTACTGCCGAAATGCATAGTGGTCGTCCTGCAGGAATTATTGGAGCAGAGCTGGCCGACAAGTTGTTTTTAGGTACCGATCCGTTGGGAAAAACCATTAAAATCGGCGGGCACAAGGTTCAGGTAATAGGCGTGGTAAAACGCGAAGGCGAAGATATGTTCAACAACAACCACGACGAGAGCATCATACTCGATATGAACTTCGGAAAAACCATTTTCGATGTAAAAAGCGAAAGCATGAACCCATTCATCATGGTTTCTGCAAAAGAAGGGGTTAGTATCGATGAACTACAGGCCGAATTGCAAGCCCTTATGAGAAACCTACGCAGGCTGAAACCCATGGAAGAAGACGATTTTGCACTAAATCGCGCCAGCATGATATCGCAGGGTCTCGATAGTATTTTCAGCATGATCGATTTGGCCGGCATTATAATCGGCGGATTTGCCATTCTTGTTGGCGGTTTTGGAATTGCAAATATTATGTTTGTGTCGGTGAGAGAGCGCACCCGTATTATTGGCATTCAAAAAGCTATTGGAGCAAAACAATACCTTATTCTAATTCAGTTCTTGTCGGAAGCAGTTGTTCTGAGTGTACTGGGTGGCCTGTTGGGTTTGTTTTTAGTGTTTTTAGCAACTCTCGCTGCCGGCGGGGCAATCGAATCGATTCAGTTTCGCATGTCGGCGGGCAATATCATTACCGGCTTTCTAATTTCGTTTTTTATTGGCATTATTTCCGGCTTTGCTCCTGCCCGGTCAGCAGCCCGCCTCGACCCTGTTAATGCCATGAACAAAGTGTAGTAAGTAAAAATCAGATTTTCGCTGCTTCTTTCACCTGATTATCGGTCTCGATAATTGCGAATACACAGTGATGCTTATGGCAATAAGGAGTATAAATATTGCGAAAGCAAATGTGAACACGTAACCGAAGCTTTCGTAAAAATAAACCCCCAACAAAGGTGCAATCAAAGCCCTGATACCCACAAACGACAGATGTACGCTTTGGTAATCGCCACTAAGCGACTTGTCGTTGCAATAATAAGATGATCCGATATACCACAATATACCCATACTACCGTTAAATACTCCCATAAAAGTAAACGCAAGCAATAGTGTAGGGAATATTTGGTATATACCCGAATTAACATGCCAGGGTATCCACTCGGTGAGCATAATCAGCAGTATGTAGAATAACATGAGTATATAAGCCATGCGGGCGAAACGCCTTGGATCGGTTTTATCGATAACTCTGCTAAAAAGAGGCATTGTAACAATGGTTAAAACAGCGGCATAATTGCGATAGGAAGCATAACTGAAATACGATAAAGCCAGTTCCGACTCCAGATACAAGGTAACAGCCGCAACAGTAAGCATAAAACCAATTCCATAAATCATGAAGCTTAACTCGAATTGAAAAAAATCTTTGTCTCGAACCAAAATATTTTTCATATCGAGCATCGATTGCTGTATCGATTTAAGAAAGCCTTTTGCAAGCCTCAATGGTTTATCGACCACGTAAGGCACCGACGACAAACTCCACAGCGACAGTAATCCCATTATACCGCATGCCGGATAAACATATCGAAACACTGAGTAATTGTGTTCGAGCATCCATCCAAAAACAAAAGTGGCCACAAAAGCGAACAGTTTACTCACCGTATTGGCATAACCAAATAGTTTCCCGAATATTTCGCTGCGATAATTGTGGCGCAACAGTAAATTCATAGTAGGATAAGTTACCGGTGTTCCAAGATAAAATATTAGAAATATACCCATAAAAGCAAAATGCCAATGAGTTCCCGAAGTATAGACCGAAATATCGGCCGGAAAAAACAAAAATGCCAGTAAGGGCAAACGGGTAACAAGTGCTGTTACACGCAGCAATTTGCGTTTATCGGAATTGCGTCTGAGCAACTCATTCCCAAAAATCAGCAGGCTAAAAACAGCCATACTGAAAACAAACAGCACACCCAGCATATAGCTGCTGCCTTGCAGACTTTTCAGAAACACGAACTCGTTCATCAGAAAAGCTCCGAACAAGCTGCCTTCGAACACCGAATAGAATAGGTGCAATACGAAAGTACGTGCTTCGTTTGGATACAGTTTTTTGAATATATGTTCGCGTTTCATTAGCGAAAGTGGAATGAAAAGGCCCAATTACTCCCATTCGATGGTAGCCGGTGGTTTCGAACTGATATCGTACACCACGCGGTTTACACCTTTTATTTTATTGATGATTTCGTTCGACATTTTTGCCAAAAACTCATAAGGCAGGTGCACCCAGTCGGCGGTCATTCCGTCGGTTGACTGCACGGCACGCAAAGCCACCACATTTTCGTAGGTGCGTTCGTCGCCCATCACCCCTACCGATTGCACCGGTAACAACATCACGCCGGCCTGCCACACATTGTTGTAGAGACTCCATTCTTTGAGTCCGTTAATAAAAATGGCATCTACTTCTTGTAGAATGGCTACTTTTTCGGGGGTAATGTCGCTGAGGATTCTAATGGCCAAACCGGGCCCGGGGAAAGGATGTCTTTCGAGAATGTGAGAAGGCAATTCGAGGGTTTTGCCAACACGACGCACCTCGTCTTTAAACAACAAGCGCAATGGCTCTACAACTTTCAGGTTCATTTTTTCGGGGAGGCCTCCCACATTGTGATGCGATTTGATGGTTGCCGAAGGTCCGTTTACCGACACCGATTCAATTACATCGGGATAAATGGTTCCTTGTGCCAGCCATTTCACGTCTTGTATTTTGTGTGCCTCTTCGTCGAAAACCTCGATAAACAGCCGTCCAATAATTTTACGTTTGGTTTCGGGATCACTCACCCCCGCCAAGGCATCCCAAAAGCGTTGTTTCGCGTCGACACCGGTAACGTTTAATCCCATACCTTTATACGAGTCGAGTACCGATTGAAACTCGTTTTTTCGCAACAAGCCATTGTCAACAAAAATACAACTCAGTTGCTTGCCAATAGCCCTGTGAAGCAACGCAGCCGCAACCGAAGAATCGACACCTCCCGAAAGACCCAGTACCACCTTGTCGGTGCCCAGTTTCGAGCACAACTCGTTAATAGTATCTTCAACAAACGAAGCAGGAGTCCAGTCTTGCGAGCATCCGCATATATTCACCACAAAGTTACGGAGCAATGTCATTCCTTCGGTAGAATGATACACTTCGGGGTGAAATTGAATACCAAAAGTATTTTCGTTTTCAATTTGAAAAGCTGCAACCCGAACATCGGCTGTAGAAGCTATAATTTCGTAATGGTTTGGAATAGCTACAATAGTATCGCCATGCGACATCCACACCTGCGAATTATCGGAAATGCCCTGCATCAAAGGGTTGGTATTGTTCACAAAACTCAAATTGGCCCTGCCGTATTCGCGGGTGTTGCCGGGTGCTACTTCGCCACCAAAAAAATGTGAGAGATACTGCGCGCCATAACATACACCAAGCAACGGATACCGGTTTTTAATATTACTGAGGTCAGGCAAAGGCGCATTTGGGTCGCGAACCGAAAACGGACTTCCGCTTAAAATAACCCCTTTTACGTTTTCGTCGGGTTGATCAAAATTGTTGTATGGATGTATTTCGCAATACACATTCAGTTCCCTCACGCGGCGGGCAATGAGTTGTGTATATTGTGAACCGAAATCGAGAATGAGAATTTTCTGGTGCATTGTTGCAAGTTTTGTGGCAAAGATAATCAAGAATGTGAAAAAATATCAAAGCAAAACCACGGGGCTAACATAATTCAATGTGAATACAATCTGAATTTAAAAAACCAGGCGGGCTTATTCTTTTCTTTCGAGGATATTTATTATTTGGTTGCGCTCATTTTCATCCCAATACTGCTGCAAATCGAGATTTACTTTAATAACCGCGATTTTGCACTTTTTGTTTTCGTGAGCCTGAGTTTCCCAAATTTTCACATGATCTTTGTTCAATTTACCTGTCCAAACAGTCCAATATATCAACACATAAAAATCAGCCTCAGGCTTTTCTTTCAGTTTGTTCCCATATAAATCACGGCATTTTTCGAGAATACTGCTCAACAAAATGCTGTCGGTAGAGATATAGTTATTTTCGTTACTTAATGCCGGAATAAATTCGAATAAGCCTGCATTGCAATCGGTTTCCGACCTGCGATATTCAATATATCTACCGCTACTGTCGAATATTTTGGCATCGGGAATACCTTGTCCGTTCATTACACTAAGGTAGTCGAACTCGTTTACTGTTACAATATTTGATGTATCGAGAGTAAACTTCACCGCTTTTGCGATAATTGAATGCGGGTTCTCGATATCCGGTTTTTTTACACCATACATGGCTAACATCACCGGACGGCAAGAGTAAACAAATAAAACAATCGATATAATTAAGGCTATTCGTTTCATCATTTTATTTAAAACATTACTACACTATTATGGCAAATACCACCCACAACTCACACTGTTTCCAAAGATGTCGATATATGAAATTTTCAAATCTTGTACATCCGTCAAATCAATGGGATTACTTAGATTCATGGTATAGAAGTCGTAATTATTGTCGGTAGGGCTATCAAGTTCCGACACCACCTGGAGCAAGAAGTTACCTGATGCATCGGAAATATTCAGGTCGATACCTGAACCGAACAACCTTCGCGGATCGACCGGATTACCATCGAAAAATTCATAACTAAACAGAATAGATGTAATACGGTTTTGGCTGTCGGTAATCAGTTCGGGCTTCACCACAACACGATAATCGTTTGAACGAATGGTAGAAAAGTAAAAGCTGAATTCTTTATTGTCGATGTGCAAGGTGTAAACACCCGGTGGAAAGATCATGGGCTGATTTCCCTGACTCTCGAATAGAATTTTAAAGTTTTTATTATTTGAATAAGAACCATCAGAGCTTTCGTACAGGGTTGTGTTATTGTCGGGGCCGGTTAGATACGCGTTTTGGGGCAGGCTGTTGTCGCCCGACGATATCCATGCCAGATCAGCCTCAATAAATATTGAATAGTTTTGCTCGTGAACACTATTGAGAGTAACACTGGCGGGGGTACCATTCAAACCGCATATACCGCTACCTATTCCAATGCCAAAGGTAATATCGATTTTGCCATGCTGCATCACATCGGGGCTGCCATTGTTGTCCATATCAATGTTTTTTGCCAATGCTTCGTAGTAATCGTCGAGTTCCTGCATAAAAGCAAGCTCGGCAGGCGACAGAGCAATGATATCGAGTAGAGGGTCATTTACCGGAATCACTCTGTACCCGTCTAAATATAATTCATCAAGATTAATATCGGGCAATTCACCGGTTGACGAAACCAAAGGTACAACATTCATTCCTCCTGCAAATAAATTACCGATGAACTGAAAGTCGGATGTAAGAAAGGCTATGGCAGTTGCAGTGCCTAAAGGTGCTCGTGCCGTAAACGAACCATCGGAAGCAATATTCACCAAATCGTAGTCGCGGCCATAAAACACCAACACCTTTGCTGCATCACTTAATGTGTGCGGATTATCTGAGGACTTTGTTATGGGCATTCTCAGGTTTCGGTTTTGGCTGATATAACCGGTTATTTTAACTTTTTTTCGAAAAAATGAAACTTTCTCGCAACCGGCCGATAAAGCAACGAAACAAATTGCCCCAAAAAGCACTACACTCAGTTTTGCATAAGTCATTTTCATAACAGTTGTTTAATGCTGTAAAGTTACGAATAAATCAACTGAAACTATTGCCAATTATTTTAACGATTAGAGTTAAAAAACTCAATTTCAACTATCACGAGCAAGCTACTCACAGTTTTTTCAATAGTTATAAACAAAGCTGTTACCGTACGTTGTAAATATATATTTTTGTCACAAAAACACAGTAGAAACGATGCAAACACAAGAATTGGAACGTATTGCCACACAAGTGCGCCGCGATGTACTGAGAATGGTTCATGCCCGCAATTCGGGGCATCCCGGAGGAGCTCTTGGTTGTGCCGATTTATTCACTGCCTTATATTTTGGCCATATGAAGCACGACCCTCGTTTCGCAATGCAGGGGCACAACGAAGACATGTTTTTTCTGTCGAATGGTCACTTATCGGCAGTGTGGTACAGTGTGCTGGCACGCAGCGGCTATTTTCCCGTAAAGGAGTTGGCGAGTTTCAGAGCCATCGACTCGCGCCTGCAGGGGCACCCCACCACTGCCGAGCATTTACCCGGAGTTCGTGTTGCCAGTGGTTCGCTGGGGCAAGGTCTGTCGGTAGCAGCCGGTGCGGCATTGGCAAAGAAACAAAACAGCGACACTTGTTTGGTGTATTGCCTGTGTGGCGATGGAGAACTACAGGAAGGTCAGATTTGGGAAGCGGCTATGTTTGCAGCAGCGCGCAACATCGACAATCTCATTGCCATAGTCGATTTCAATGGTCAGCAAATCGATGGACCAGTTGAACAAGTAATGTCGCTCGGAAATCTACGCGCCAAATGGGAGGCTTTTGGATGGCATGTTCTCGAAACCAACGGGAACAACATGCAGCAACTCCTCGATTCACTTTCGGAAGCCAAAGGCAATACCGGAAGGCAAAAGCCCGTTGTTATTCTAATGAAAACAGAAATGGGAATGGGTGTCGATTTTATGATGGGTTCGCACCACTGGCATGGTGTTGCCCCAAACAATGAGCAATTGGATCGGGCACTCGCTCAACTCTCCGAAACGCTGGGAGATTATTAAAACAATAATAGTGAAGAAACTTATTGCAATATTTTGTATTTGTCTGCTGCTTCCCGCATTAGGCAAGGCGCAAACAACTGCGCAGCAAAAACCCCTGACCAGGGTACTTTTCATACTCGATGCATCGAGTAGCATGCTTGAATCGTGGGATGGCAGTAAAAAATATGCAATAGCAAAAACACTGCTCACCCAACTTCTCGATTCATTGAGCCATGTGCAAACCGACGAAAACATTCAGTTTGGACTGCGCGTTTTTGGGCATCAAAGTCCTACGCCTCCCGAAGACTGCACCGACTCGAAACTCGAAATCCCTTTTTCGAACAACAACACCAATGCAATTATCGACAAGCTTAACAGCATTACACCTAAAGGCACCACTCCCATAGCATACAGTTTATTGCAATCGGCAAACGATTTTCCCGAATGTGAAAACTGCCGCAACATTGTGGTTTTAATCACCGATGGAATGGAGCGATGCAAAGGCGATCCCTGCGAAATAAGTCTTGCATTGCAAAAACAAGGTATCATTTTAAAACCCTATGTAATTGGTGTTCAGCTAAACACGCGAGTTGCAAACATGCTCGACTGCATTGGAAATTACTTTGATGTGAGCAACGAACGCGAATTTAAACAAGCCCTCGAAGTAGTAATAGCCGATGTAACAAATTTAACTGCTGTGCAGATAAACCTGCTCGATGTATATGGGAATCCAACCGAAACCAATGTGGCAATGAGTTTTCACGACAATCTTTCGGGCAACATCCGATATACTTTTATGCACACAATGGCAGCTTCAGGAAAACCCGATACGGTTCATGTTGACGTGCTGAGTGTTTACGATTTAAAAGTGCATACCATCCCCCCTGTGTATTTAGACACACTCAAAGTATATCCGGGAAAACTCAATGTTTTTGAAGTACCGGCACCTCAGGGAAGTATTAAAGTGGTAATTGCCGGCGACGACAAAGAAGATTTCGATGTAAAATGCATTGTGCGCCGCACCGGCCTTATGGAAACCATTCATGTTCTCGATGCCGAAAAACCACAGAACTATTTGGTGGGTCTTTATAATCTCGAAGTACTTACCCTTCCGCGCACCTATTTCGACGCCGTGGAAGTGAAGCAAGATGTGTGTAGAACTCTGAACATAGCCCAACCCGGAAAAGCCGTTATCAATTTTTCGAACCATACCGTGGGAAGTCTGATGCTTGAGAATGGCGACTTGCTCACAAACCTGTATGATTTTGTGCCCGAAAGGCGTTCGTACACGCTAAGGTTGCAACCGGGGTACTATCGTATTATTTACAGAGATAAAGACCGCAAAAAAACCATGAACTCGAAACATCATAATTTCCGTGTAAAATCAGGTGAAACTTACATTATAAATTTATAAATTGGTCTATTACATTTGAATATGAAAAATTATACCGACACAGGAGCCAAAGATACCCGATCGGGATTTGGAGCAGCGCTCGAAGAACTTGGAAAAACAAACCCCGACGTAGTAGCATTGTGCGCCGACCTAACCGGTTCGCTTAAAATGGATGCTTTTGCAAAGAATCACCCCGACCGTTTTTATCAGGCCGGTATTGCCGAAGCCAATATGATAGGTGTTGCTGCCGGATTGAGCATTTCGGGTAAAATACCTTTTGCAGGAACTTTTGCTAATTTCGCTACAGGCAGGGTGTACGACCAAATCAGACAGGTAGTTGCCTATTCAAACAAGAACGTAAAAATTTGTGCATCGCATGCCGGGCTTACTTTAGGTGAAGATGGAGCAACCCACCAAATACTCGAAGATATCGGGTTAATGAAAATGCTTCCGAACATAACGGTTATTAACCCCTGCGATTATAATCAGACAAAGGCAGCTACACTGGCTGCTGCGCAATACGAAGGACCGGTTTACCTGCGTTTTGGCCGCCCAAAAGTGCCCAATTTTACTCCCGAAAATCAGGAGTTTGTTATTGGGAAAGCACTGCATTTGAATTCGGGTAGCGATATCAGTATTTTTGCGACCGGACATTTGGTGTGGCATGCCATTAAAGCTGCCGAGATTCTCGAAGAACGTGGAATTACGGTCGATTTAATAAATATTCACACCATTAAACCACTCGACACAAAAGCAATTCTTAATTCGGTTACCAAAACCGGAGCAGTACTTTGCGCCGAAGAACATATGAAAAATGGAGGATTGGGCGACAGTATTGCACAGCTCTTGGCCGAAAAACATCCTGTTCCCATGGAATTTGTAGCTGTTGACGATAGCTTTGGTGAAAGCGGCGACCCAATGGAACTTCTGAAAAAATATGGACTCAGCAGCGAAGCTATTGTTGAAAAGGCACTGAAATGCATCAAAAGAAAGTAGATATAGACTACTAACCTGTTAAATGCTTTGCTATTGGCATATTGCCAAGCATCAAGTTCTGCGCAAAATTAAGATTGTATTGCCAAATGCAAAGCCAGCATTTATAAAATTCATAATGGAGAAATTTTATAATTTGATTCTGTAATACAATCTACTTACCATAAACTATTGACGATTAAAATCAAAGATGAAACATTTAAATTCAATTAGTAAATGCGACAGAGATTGATTTTTCTCTCTTTCCGAAATGGAGCGTAGCGGAATGAAGGAAAGAGAGAAAAGCCCGAAAGCATTTTCTCTCTTAAAATCACTATTGTCCGATAAAAATATGAAATAAATTTTAATTGTTGCTAAGTTGTTGAAAATCAATTCAAATATTTTGCAAAAGACTCATAATTAAAAAGTAAGCCCCTAAAACAGTGAAAGTTGGTG
>Ga0334884_1000790_pt1 | contig 54195 bp, 40 predicted proteins | sample GraSluR1_MG_7_FD_207215 | JGI IMG/M metagenome (GOLD analysis project Ga0334884, IMG submission 207215) | Sludge microbial communities from methane-producing bioreactor in Wageningen University, Netherlands - Granular Sludge_12_05 R1 | ecosystem: Engineered > Bioreactor > Anaerobic >... | reverse complement strand
TTTCCTCGCCATTTTTTAATGGTGCTCCAGCTTTGATTCCAGGCTTCATTTATATCTACAGCGGTAACGCGGAACTCAAAGACACCACGGTGGGAATAGAGGACGAATATATACCCGAGCCGGATAGTGATATCTGGGACTTGAATGTGTATCCCAATCCCGGGGGTGGTGGCAAGATCAGCATAGCACTGGCTACAGCTGATAGACGGGTTCCGGATCGGGTGCAGGTATATAACCTCAAAGGGCAAATCCTGCTGACGAGCGAAACCAAAGTCTCAGATTGGCAGGCAGGGGATATCGAGCTGGAAATACCCGGATTGACAAATGGGATCTACCTTATCCGCGTTTCCAACCAACAAGGCAATCAGACTACAAAAAGAGTGATCATCACGAAGTAACCACTAACCACTAACCACTAACCACTAACACCTAAGACCTAATCCCTCCCTATTGAGATACGGTCATGATACGGTCATGATACCGTGATTCTCATGAGCGTATCATGACCGTATCATGACCGTATCTCAATATGAACCGGGGTAGGTATGACCCCGTGGATGCTTGATCCGATATATTCATTGTCAAGCAAGTGAAATCTGAGTATACTATAGTCATCAAGAGCATGGAGGTGATCATGATCCGTCAGTTAGTTCTACACAGCAGAAGCTATCGCAGGTTTTATGAATCTAAATCGATTAAGAGGCAGACACTCAGGGATTTGGTGGATTTGGCAAGGCTTTCACCCAGCGCGGCGAACTTGCAAAATCTCAGATATTGGCTGATTGAGAGTGGCGCGGATTGTGAAAAGATCTTCCCCTGTCTGAAGTGGGCGAATTACTTAAAGGAATGGGATGGCCCCCTTTACGGTGAACGTCCGGCGGCATACATCCTGGTGCTTGCGCCGCATAACGCTACAAAGTTTCACTACTTTGATTGCGGTATAGCTTCTCAGAGCATCATGTTGGGCGCTTGCAGCCTGGGCCTGGGAGGCTGCATGATCGCCTCAATGGATAGAGAGCGTCTGCATCGGGAATTGGGGCTACCCCAGGGCATGGAGATCATGCTTACTCTGGCATTGGGTTATCCTGCTGAAGAAGTGGTGGTGGACAGCATCGACGGCGAAGGAAACATCGAATACTGGCGAGATGAAAAGGATCGGCACCACGTTCCGAAGCTGGATCTGAATACTTTGATTTTGAACTGAAGCCCAAGGCTATTGACAAAATTCCCGCTTGCGCTTTTTCTGCGCGGATATGGATAGTAACAACGTCTTCAGCGTATTTGAGATCTCCCGGCACATCCGGCAGGTAATCGAGAGCAGCATTGAGCCGCTTTATGTAAAAGGGGAAATCTCAAACTTTGTGCATCACAGTTCGGGGCATATGTATTTCAACCTCAAGGATGAATACGCCACCCTGCGTTGCACCTTTTTCAAGAATTCGAACTACCGTTTGGATTTCAAGCCCGCGAACGGGCAGAGCGTGGTCTGCTTTGGCAAGATCACCCTATATGAGAAGGGTGGTACCTACAATCTGAACGTATCCACAATGGTTCCGGCCGGTTTGGGCGATATGCATGCCCGCTTCGAAGCGCTCAAACGTAAACTGCAAGCAGAAGGGCTCTTTGCTAATGAGGCAAAAAAGAAGCTGCCACCCTATCCACAGAAAATTGGCATCGTCACCTCCCCCACTTCAGCAGCTTTGCAAGACGTGATGAACATCCTGCGGCGACGCTATCCGGTGGAAGCAGTTGTCTATCCCGCTCTGGTGCAAGGAGCTGAGGCTCCCGTCAGCCTGATCAGGGGTATCAGATATTTCAACGAAGTATTGCCGGTGGATCTGATCATCCTCACTCGGGGTGGCGGTTCGCAGGAAGATCTCTGGTGTTTCAATGATGAAGCCTTAGCCAGGGCTATCTTTGCCTCAAAGATCCCGCTGATCTCCGCGGTGGGACACGAAATAGACTTTTCGATCAGCGATTTTGTGGCTGATCTCAGAGCCCCCACACCCTCTGCTGCTGCCGAAATCGCGGTGCCCAACAAGGATGATCTGAAGGCTTATTGCGGCTCAATGGGGCAAAGCCTGAACATGGCTATCAGCCACGCTGTGGGCAAAACTAAAGCTGAAATGAACGAGGCCGGTCATCGCCTGGCCGGATACCATCCACAAAGATTGTGGCAGGACTATCAACAGCGTTTTGATATGGCCACCTTGGCCCTTACCAACATTAAACACCTGATCAAGGAACCGCAATACCGGCTGGAACGATCTCAGAGCAGATTTTTGAGTCTCAAAGATGGCAGGATCATGGCCAAAGTATCCGACGCGCGTTATCGCTTGCATAGCTATGGATTGGCCATTAGACAAACAGCTGAGCAATCCATGCTGAAACAGGCCAAACGCTTGGAATTATTGGAAGAAGTGCTGCGACAACAATCCCCAAAAGGCATCATGCAAAAAGGCTGGCTGCTGGCCATGAAGGATGGGCATCTTGTGCGCAGTGTAAAGAACCTCAAGATTGGCGACAAAGCACAGCTTCATCTCTATGACGGACAGGCAGATGTGCACATCATCTCCACCAAACAGGACGCATAATTGAAGAAGCTGTTTTTCACCATTATCCTCTTGCTAACAATCGGGATGGCCCGGGCTGAGATCCGTTCCCTTTGGGTTTTACCCTGGAACATCAAAAGCCCCGAGGCCATTGACCGGATCATCGAAGATGCCATCGCGCACAATCAGAATGAACTGCTCTTGGAAGTGCGCTATCGCAGTGACGCTCTTTATACTCCAAACCGTGTGTCCGAACGCTACGCCAATCCCGAGCCGCGCAGCTATATCCTTGATGATGAGCATTTTGACCCTCTTGACTATGCGATTATCAAAGCCCATGAACATGGCCTTCGGGTTCAGGCCTGGGTGGTGGTCTATAACGCTACTCCGCTTGATCCGAAAAGGATTGCAGAGAATTATATCTGGCAAAACCGTCGGGAATGGCTCACCCGCGACGCCAGCGGCAAAGAGATGAGCTCTAAAGAGCAATATGGCTATTTCCTGGATCCCGGAGTGCCCGCAGTGCAAGAGTATCTGCTGGATGTTTTCAGTGACATCGTGCTTTCCTATCCCATGCTGGATGGCCTGCATCTGGATTATATCCGCTATCCCAGCGTGTCCTTTGGCTATCATCCCACATCGGTGGCGCGTTATGAAGAAGCAAAGAAACACGAAAGACTAAGCTGGAATGAATGGCGGATGCGACAAGTCACCGAGTTTGTGGAAAAAGTACGTGATCGGATCAAAGGCATCCGGCCGGATGTAATCCTAAGCGCAGCAGTGTTTTCCTCCATCTATGAGGCACGCAATCTCTATGCTCAGGATTGGTTTGACTGGCTAAACCGGGGACTCATCGATTACGCCTATCCCATGGCCTACCACGTGAAGTATGACGCCTTTGTGAACCAGATGAAAGCGATGGAAGAGAATGGCAAAACGGATAAGATCGTGGTCGGTCTCAGAGCCTGGAACGCGCGTGGTGGATCGCTATTGGAAAGGCAAAGCCCACAATACAACATCAATCACATCGAGGATCGCATCCGCTATCTGCGGGAAAAGGAATTCGCAGGCATTGCCCTCTTCAGTTATGAAGGCATAATCCAGGATTCCGCCTTGAGGCTTTTGGCAGACAGAGCCTATCCCACCGCTGCCAGATTGCCGGAACTGCTTGCTGACGCGAGCTTTGGCCCCAGGACTGATGTCCGGTTTTACATAGCCGATGAGGGCTATAGGGTGGATTTGATCTTGCCGGCAGAAGGCAAATGGGTCTGGGAAATGCTTGATTCTGATCAGGCAAAGGTCTATCAGCGCTTTAGGTATTACTACCGGGGTTTGAACCAGGATGAGTTCAGTGGTCTATTGGGCAATGGACAGCGCATCCCTGCCGGCAGCTATTCCTTGCGTCTATACATCGAAGACACCGAGATTGAGTATCTCTTTCCGGTGATCCTGGAAGGGATGAATCTTGACTAATCTCAGTCGTCAGGCTGCCCTGCTATCAATGGCGGATTTCTTCCGATTCTTTCTGAAAACCATCATCGGGATCGCTCTGGCCAGACTGCTCAGTCCGCAGGATCTGGGCTCCTACCGTCAGCTTTTCCTGATCTACAGCACTCTGGCAGGAGTTCTGCTCTTGGGCTTTCCGCAAAGCATGCAGTATTTCCTGCCCAAAGCGCGGGATCAAAAAGACCGCGTCAAACTGATAACCCGAACCCTGAATGTGGTGTCCATCCTGGGCATCCTCTGCGCGGCGCTGATCTATCTGGCACGAAACACGATAGCGCATATCTTTAACAATCCGGCTTTGACTGAAGTTTTGCCATTGTATAGCCTCTACCCCATCTTTCTCTTTGTGACTCAGATCTATACATCCATCATGTTGGGGCTCAAAGAACCCGGCAAAAGCGCAAAATTCTTGATTTTCGCCATCATCTGTGATCTCGTATTGGTGCTGGGAGTAGCCTTTTGGAGCAGGAATCTCAGCCATATCGTGTGGGCGGTGGTAATCTCAGCTGCCTTGCAATGGCTGTATGCCTTGTGGTGCCTGAAGGGGCTGCACAATGTCTGGGCGCTCTCAAATTTTGATGGATTCAAGGAGCAACTGGCCTACACCATACCTTTGGGGCTCTCGCTCCTGGTGGGAGTTCTCAGTGTACAATTGGACAAACTGATGATCTCCGGCTTCTTCAATCCTGAGCAGTTTGCCGTGTTCTCTTTGGGAGCGATGGAGCTACCCCTGATCGGGATTTTGATCAATAGTGTGAATGCCATTCTACTTCCCAATCTGAGCGCGATGGATAAACAAAGCATGAGTGAGGTTTACAGCGCGTCTGTGCGCAAAAACGCCATCATCGTCTTTCCTCTGGCGGTGGTATTCTTCATCTTTGCCGGGGAGTTCATCACCTTCATCTATGGCTCCATTTACAGCGAGTCCGCTCTATATTTCAGGATTTACCTGCTGCTTTTGCCCCTGCGCGTGGCAACCTACGGCATCATCTTCCAGGCTTGCGGAAAAACGCGTCTGGTGATGTATGACGCGATTATCATGCTCTTACTTAATACGGTGCTGAATTACATCTTGATCAAGGCATACGGCATGCAAGGAGCGGCCTGGGCTACGGTGATCGTGAGCTGGCTGATCCTGGGTGTGTATCTGTGGCAGATCAAGTATCCTTTGGGCTTAAAGCTGGCTTCGCTGTTTCCGCTTTGGCGTTTGATCAAGACTTTATTTGCGGCTTTGCTGCCTCTGATCCTCGTGATCCCCATTGCGAGGCTGATAGCAAGTGGCTTTCTGCGTATGATCATTGGAGGATGCATCTATATGCTGCTCTATCTCATATGCGCCTGGTTGATCAAAGTAATCTTACCGGTGGATATTGACTTTGCCTTGAGCATGATCAAGCGTAAATCCCGATCATGAAAATCCTGATCATCCCGTCCTGGTATCCCTATCAAGCCAATCCTCTGGCGGGAAGATTCTTTGTGGATCAGGCTCTGGCTCTGGCCAGGCATGGCTCGCACGAATACTATCTCTTGGATTTTGGCCAAAATGAGTATCAGCTCAGCCTGCGCAAGCCATGGCAAAGCCTGAGGCATCTCAAACACTATCTGAAGGCTGACGCATCCACAGTATCCCGGCATGAGCGCCTGCAAGAGCTCAAGCTGCCTCTGCTGAGCTGGACCAGTCGCTTGCGTAAAGGTAACCTTGACGCATTTGATCTCAGCAAGCTACCCAAAGTGGATCTGGTCTATGCCCAGGTTTCTTTCCCCGGAGCCTATCTGGCTTCAAGAGTTGCCCGGGCTCAAGGCATTGAATATGTGGTAGCAGAGCATAGCGGGCCCTTCCCTTTGGCAGAGTTCAGCCGGGCCGGCAAGCTCGCTCCCTTGGTCTTGCATACTCTGAAAGAGGCAAAGTGCGTGATCGCGGTTAGCAGCTCCCTGCAAGAGCAGATACTGCGTAACACCGGAATCTCAGCCAGGCTTATCCCCAATATGGTAGATTGTGACTACTTCGTTCCGGCAATCAAAGAAAAGGGAGTGCTCAAGCTCTTTTCCATGTCTCCCTTTACTCAGGCCAAAGGTGTGGAAGACTTAGCTGAAGCCTTGTTAATCTTAGATAAGATGGGTATTGATTACTGCATGCACTGGGCCGGAGAAGGCGCGCTCAAACGCGTCATTATGCAAAAATGCCTTTCGCTGGCACACAAGATCAGTTTCACGCCTTATCTCAGCAGAGAGCAAGCTCTAAAGGCCTATCAGGCTTGCGACATCTATCTGATGCCCAGTCGGATCGAAAGTTTCAGTATGGTGCTGATTGAGGCTATGAGTTGTGGAAAACCGGTTGTTGCCACTGCCTGTGGCGGACCTTCTGATATCGTCAAAGCAGGTTTGGGAGTATTGGTGGAACCGCAAAATCCGCTGGCTATAGCCTCTACGATTGCGAAAATGTCTATGAATCTGAGTGCTTATGATCCCCAGAGCATCCGCGATCATTGTCGAAGTAACTACAGTGAAGAAGTGATCTGCAAGCAGCTTGAAGCAGTCTTCAGTTGATCAATTATCTTGCAGCACTCGATTGATGGTATTGATCAGCTCTTCCCGCATAAATGGCTTTTGTAATGAGGCTTTGGCTCCCAATTTCTGCGCCAGAGGCAAGTAGCTGTCCGGGCCAAACTTACCTCCACCACTCATCGCAATTATCTTCAGATCGGGGCATATCTGTAATAACTCCTGGATGGTTTCCAAGCCTTCTTTGTCCGGCATGATGATATCTGTCAACACCAGATCCGGCTCGAACTGAGCGCAAACTTCTAAGGCCTGATTGCCATCACCGGCCTGGCGTACATCATATCCGGCTTTAGTAAGCATCTGAACGAGTACGTTGCGAAAGCTGTCATCATCTTCTATTATCAATATCTTAGCCATGATTGGTATCCTTTACTTTGAGTCTTCAAATAGTTTAGAAATCCAAGCTACAAAATCGGCTATTTGTGTAAAGAGAAATTTCATAAATGCAAGGGCTAAGCAGGAGGAGTGTGGATGCTTTTCAACAGTGCTTTCGACTGGATAAAAAAATGGTGGCGAAACCCAGAATCGAACTGGGGACACAAGGCTTTTCAGGCCTCTGCTCTACCGGCTGAGCTATCTCGCCACACAGTGAAAGCATTTCTGCGAAGAGCTGCTTTTTTGTCAAGAACAATTTGTAATTCTGCGCCGGATATCCTATCCTGATGCAGTCTTACCATCAGGTTAAAACACCAATTACGGATATCTTAGGAGGTTCTATTCCACTGTCACACTTTTTGCAAGATTCCGCGGTTGATCCACATCAAATCCCTTGAGATCGGCCACGTGATAGGCCAGGAGTTGCAAAGGAATTACCGTTAAAAGCGGTTGCAGGTTATTCAAGGTGTCCGGAATGTAGATCACTTGCTCACTGATCTTTTGCAGTTCGGTATCTCCTTCAGTGGCGATGGTGATCAGCCTGGCCTTGCGTGCCCGCACTTCCTGCAAGTTCGAATAGATCTTGTCATACAAAGGATCGCGGGTAGCGATCGCGATCACCGGCATTTTCTCATCAATGAGAGCAATGGGGCCATGCTTCATTTCTGCAGCAGGATAGCCTTCCGCGTGAATATAGGATATCTCTTTGAGTTTCAGCGCCCCTTCCAGGGCTACCGGATAATTAACTCCACGCCCCAGATACAGAGCGTGCGCGCTATCCTTGATCTTGTCCGCGATATCACGGATGGCATCATTCAGCTTCAATATATCCGCCACTTTTTGAGGAATCGTCTCAAGCTCTTTGATGTATTCCACTCCCTGCACATTTGAGATGTGATTCATCCGTCCGATGAAGATGCCCAATAGAGTGAGGATGGTGACCTGCGAGGTAAAGGCTTTGGTCGAAGCTACTCCGATCTCGCTACCGGCATGGATATAAGCTCCGCCATCGCTTTCTCTGGCGACGGTGGAACCCACCACATTGGTGATGCCCAGAACTCTGGCGCCCTTAGCTTTAGCTTCACGCATTGCGGCCAGAGTATCCGCTGTTTCCCCGGATTGACTGATCACAAAGACCAGAGTATCTTCCGGGATGATCGGATTGCGATAGCGATATTCACTGGCATATTCGGCGTGCACCGGGATGCGCGCCATATCCTCGATGATGTATTTGCCGATCAGTGCCGCATGATAGGATGTGCCGCAAGCGATGAGATGGATCTGCTTGATCTTACGCAGCTCAAAACTTGGTAGATTCAAGCCGCCCAATCTGGCGGTGCCCAGAGCTTCATTGATGCGACCGCGAAAGCCGTTATCAATGGTGGTGGGTTGTTCAAAGATCTCTTTGAGCATGAAATGTTTGAAGTCACCCTTCTCGATCGCTGAGATATCCCAATCCACCAGCGAGATCAGGGGTTTAACGCTGGCTTTATCGAGGGTGGAAATCTCAAAGCCGTATCGGCGGACTATGCACAGCTCGCCATCCTGCAGATAAATCACGCGTTTGGTATGGATCACGATCGCGCTCACGTCGCTGGCCACAAAGTGTTCATCATCAGCAATCCCAATTATCAGCGGGCTGCCTTTGCGCACTGCAATTAGTTTATCCGGATCGTGTTTAGATATCACCACCAGGCCATAGGTGCCTTCCACACGTTTCATCGCTTCACGCACGGCATCTTCCAGATTTGCCTCACTGGTGAGAAACTGACTGATCAGATGCGCCAGCACTTCGGAATCAGTTTCACTGACAAAGACATGTCCCAGATCTATCAACTGCTGTTTGAGCAGCTTGTAGTTTTCGATGATGCCATTGTGCACGATGGCCAGATCGCCGTGACAATTCGCGTGCGGATGGGCATTTACTTCATTGGGTTCGCCATGAGTAGCCCAACGAGTGTGAGCTATGGCGATGTTCCCGTCACATTTACTGGGCTCCGGCAAGCTGCGTTCCAGCTCGATGATCTTGCCTTTCTTTTTGTAGATTTGCAGATCATCCTTGTGAATCAGAGCCGTGCCGGAGGAATCGTATCCCCGGTATTCCAGACGTTTGAGGGCTTCGATCACGATCGGCAGGGCATTACGTTGCCCGATGTATCCCACTATTCCGCACATGTTTGTTCTCCTGTAACCTTATGAAACATCCACAGAGCGATGATGAATATCATCAAAGCCGGCAATGCCAGCCAGTATTGCAGCATATCATCTCTGCTGATAAATATTTTTATCCAACGCTCTCCCGCAAAGGCTGTAATAAAGAGAGCCAGACCGTTGTTGATGGTATGTGATAGCATGGAAAGATAGATCGATCCGCTCCGCAGGGTCTGATATCCCAACAGCAAGCCTAACAAAAACACCGGCACAAAGCGGAAGGGATCAAGATGGAAAGCGGCAAAGAGCAGGGCAGTAACCACGATATTGACCTTCATTCCGTACTTCTCAAAAAAGCGTGGAAACATTCCACGAAACAGGAGTTCCTCACACACTCCGGGAGCGACAGCGATGATCATAAAGCTCTGCCAGAGCGGTATATCCATCTTGAAGAGCTTGGTAAGATTCTCCAGATATTGCTCTGGGAAAGGGTAGATGGCATTGATAAGTTGGGCCAAAGTGGCCACCAATATGGCAGCAGGAACCGCCATGAAGGGGACGAGTACGACCGGCAACAGCTTCGGTGGCTTCAGACGTAAAACATCCCGGCTGTTCAGTTTGAGTATTCGTAGTAGCAATAGCGCAGGAAGAGCGATGATGAAAATCTGCGTATTAAGTAAGCCCCGCCAGAGATCCTGGCCCTGCCAATAGCTGCCCAGATAGTATAGTAGCAGCAAGGCAATGCTGAAATAGACTATGCCGTTATAAGGATTAAAGAAGGATGCCTTATTCTTTTTGATGGCCTTGATGCTGCCACTGTCGTCATCGGAGCGGAACAGAATACTCTCAGTTTTAAAGAGCTTGATCGTTGCCCAAATGGCAAAGACATCCAGGATCAGGGTACTCCCGATGGTGATCAGAAGATGGCTGACCTGATACTCCTCAATCATCACAGCCTTGAATAGCAGAGCAATGTTGATCACCGGGATCAACGCCATCAGATTACTCATTTCGATAGCGGGCAAAAAGCTGATCATCGCCATAATCATTGAGACCATCATCAGAGGCTGCTCATAGGTTCTGGCTTCCTTCATGTTGCGGCTGAAGGTTGATAACGAGAGCAGGATCGCGGCAAAGAGAGTGGCCAAAGGCAACATCGCTGCCAAGAGAATCAGGATGGAATTCAGGGGCAAACTCGCTCCACTCATATCCATCCCCGCCTGGCTGAGCATATAGCGCATGGAAAAGCTGATACTGAATAGGTTTACGACCAGATTCAACATGGCCAGCGTGATGATCGTGAGATATTTGCCGATCACGATTTCCAGGCGGCCGATCCCTGATACCAGTAGGGTTTCCAGGGTCTTGCGTTCCTTTTCCCCGGCCACCAGATCTGCTGCCACCACGCTAGCTCCGGTGAGCAACATAATGATCATGATATAGGGCAAAAACATCCCCAGGATCATGCCCATTTTTCGTTGGGAACTGGCAGTATCGATCTGACGGACATCCAGAATGTTCATCACATCTGTGGGCACTCCACGCAGCTGCAACTGTTCTTGCATCAGGGCTTTCTCGGATTCAGCCAGCTGTTCTTTGAGCTTGGAATAAACCGTTCGGCTTTGCTCATTGGCAGTATCATATTGAATATAAATGTGATAGGCCGTCAGACCACCGGCAGTCAGCGAATCACTGATGGATACGATGGCCTGGATGTCCCTGTTTTCATAAAGGGCTTGAGCATTGCCGGCGGCTGGCAGGATCGTGTAGTTCTCAATCTCTGCCAGATTCTCGATGATGGCCATCGAAGCGGCATTCATAACGCTATCCTGCACCGCGACGCTGGCTCTTTTTTGCTCCAACACGCCCGTCTGCCGGGCCATGATGGCATTGAAGCCAACGATCAACAGTGGATACAGAATCACCGGTAAGAGCAAGGTGGTAAAGAGGGTGCGCTTATCTCGCAGAACTTCCATCAGTTCTTTGCGGTAAACGATCATTACTTTCTTAGAATTCATGAGCTTGCACCTCTGTCTCCAAGTCTGATTGATTCACATAGTGGATGAAGATATCGTCCAGATCCGTCTGTCCGGTCGTCTCACGCAGAGCTTCAAGGCTGCCGTCCGCCAGGATCCTACCTTTATGGATCATCACCACCCGATCCGCCAAACGCTCTGCTTCACGCATGATGTGAGTGCTAAACAGCACGCATTTCCCACGCTCCTTGCAACTGCGGATGAAGGCCACAATGTTTCTTGCTGTCAGGATATCCAGCCCGGAGGTGGGCTCGTCAAAGATCATCACAGGTGGATCATGGATGATGCTGCGCACGATGGATACCTTTTGCTTCATCCCCGTTGAAAGAAACTCTATCTTCTTGTCCATGAAGTCTTTCATGTCCAGAAGCTCGGCCATCTCGTCCATCCGCCGGGTAATCTCACTATCTGAAATCGAATACAAGCGACCAAAATAGCGGATGAACTCATGCACTCTGAGCCGATTGTAAAGCCCGGTATCTCCGGAGAGGAAACCCAGATTTTCGCGCACTTTATGAGGATGAGTAATAATATCCCAACCCTGGATTTCGGCCGTTCCGCTGCTGGGCTGAAACACCGTGGAAAGCACTCTCATGGTGGTTGTCTTCCCCGCTCCGTTTACCCCTAAAAGGCAGACGATCTCGCCGTCATTAGCGGTGAATGACGCATCATTCACCGCGTAAAACTTGCTGCCATCCTTTTTGGGAAACTCTTTTACCAGATTTTGAACTCTGATCATCCAAACTCCTTGGTTTACAGGTTTTCTATGTTTTTCAAAGCCTTCGGCGCTGTAGCCGGGCTGATTCCTTCCTGGGTAATGTAACCGATCACGGCGCTTCCGGTTGGCTTGCCTTCGGCATCTTCGCGATAAAATTCTGCTTTGATCCTCACCGGTTTGCCTTCATGCTCCGAAATATCCTTGCCTTCGGCATCTTGCTCAAACACACTTTGATAGAGCCAGACCAGGCCGATGGCGGCGGTGCCATTTTCATCATTGACATTCTTGCGCTTGGAGCCGATAGCCTGGCGTTGCTCCAACGAGAGATTTGGGGAATTGATGCTGGAAGTCACCGAGCCTATCCGCTTGCCATCAATGTATACACCGCGTCCGCTCACGATTCCTTCACTGATAATGATGTACATCCGCTTGCTCACGCCCTCGTCCAGCGCCTTTTGCAGAGCGGCTTTGCCCACAAAGTCTTCCTTACTCATGTCCACCGCGGCCTCAAAGAGAGGAGCATTGATCGGATTGTGATGGGGATCATATTCCTGACCCATCAGAGGTAAGCCAAAAGCACCGGCAGAGATGCGGTTTTCGTCCCGTCCACCCAGGCCAACCAGGAGTCCACCCAATTCCAGAGCGCGGCTCACGATCTTTTTGAAATCTTCTTCGGCTTTGGCCACCGGGATGTAGATTTCCCAACCCCAGCGGTTGGTGTAGCCGGTGCGGCTGAAATAATATTTATGACCATCCAGATCAACTTCATTGAAGCTGAAGAAGTTCATGTTCTTCTCGGGATTAATGCGGTTTCTGAGCACTTCTGCGCCATAGATCTCTTTGATCAGTTTGTAGGATAGCGGGCCTTGAATATCCACCTTCACCAGAGCTTCAGAGATGTCTTCGGCTTCCACCTCTTCCCCATCTTGCTTGTGCATCATGATGCGGTCGATATCCGCCACAAGCTTTTGCGTCTCACCATGTACTTCAGCTTCTGCTGTAATATCATGACCGGCATTGATCACGAGGATGAATTCATCCTCCGCGGTGCGCATCAGGATCATATCATCCTGCACACCGCCTTCGGGGTTTAACAGCAGAGTGTATTTACAGGAGCCGATCTTCATGTCGATGATGTTCGCCCCAAGAGTTCTGTGTAATAGAGATGCGGCATCCTTGCCCCAAAATCTTAGCTGCGCCATGTGATCGATGTTATAGATCGCTACTTTATTCACTGCAGCAGCTTCTTCAAGAACGCTGGTGAGGTAGTTTACCGCCATGTCATACTCACCGAAATTGCTGCGCTTCACGCTCTGCATCGGAATGTTTTTGTGCCTGGCTAAAAGCGGAAGGTACCAGTTTTCTTCCAAATCATAAAGAAAAGTCTTGCGAATGCTCGTCGGAAAAGCGAATCCATAGGTTTTCATCTTGATTAACTCCAAAATTCTTTCTTTTCTTTTCAAGTTCTGGAACTTGCCGTTTTTTGTAAAGCCCTTTTTTTGCGCAGCTGATGATTGCCGGCAATGCTGGATGAGCTGGGACAAGTCCGGGGGATCCAAATGATCCTGGCATCGGAGCTCCCACCATGATATTCTTACGCTAAGGACCATCGGAAATGTAGCTCCGCCGGAGCACACATCTGAGCATCCCCATTAACAGCCGGCAAGCATCATTAGCATCATTAGCATCATTAGCATCATTAGCATGAATTAGCATGACTTTTCTCAGGGTTACTGATTTCCTATGTACTTATTACACAGTTACTTATCAAGCCATAAATCCATTATACACATAATTCGCATAATTGCCCTTGCCCCCCCCCGCGGCGTAGCTATGAGGATGGTTCACAAACTAAGCGAGATAAGCCTGATGCAGGGATAAGTAGTTGCTAGATAGCATAATATGCAGGTCTGTGACAATAGGGTGGGCTATATAAAGAGTACTTAAATCTTTTTATTATATATATTCTATCCTTATCTCTATATCTCTTCAGCCCAGCATACAAAGCTACGATAAATGACTTCGGAGCTTCGGAAAGCTTCGCTACGTAACACAGCATTCCGACTGTTCGAGTAGCCCGTAGGGCGACAGATCATAGCGAGGGTGCGTAACGAAGTGTAGCCCCTCGTAATCATACACACTCTCACCGGATCAGCCCTTTATGGGCGACACTAAACCCTGTACCACTCATATCCAAGCCGGATTATTGATCATGTGTCCCCCCATCCGGGGCTAAATCATATCTTTGCAATGTGTAACGAAGGGTTGACACCCCTCGCTATAGTCTGTCGCCCTCCGGGCTAGCTGCTTCTGCCCAGCAGAGCTTGGCAGCCCAATCCCGCACAATACCCCAATTTCCCGGTATTCTGTTTCCAAGTACCAAGTCTCCAGTACCCAGCCGGGGGGGGGGGGCAAGGGCAATTATGCGAATTATGTGTATTATGGGATTTTGGTCTGCTATATGATTGATAGACAGAGATATAATAAGTGATCTTGGATGAATCACGTCATGCTAATGATGCTAATGATGCTAATGATGCGAATTATGAGGCACTACACTGAAATATGCAACACGCAAGCTGCCGCCTAATCCCCCACCAATCTCCTGCCGAGTTCTCAAACCATGCTCAGGAACTCTCCAGGAGACATTTAGGAAGCTGTTAAGAGACGAGAATGGTCTTACCCGAAACAGCTGGCTTCATAGCACTGCGGATTACGGCATAGATTTCGGTTTTGCTTATGATGTTACATGTGATGAAAAAAGCAAAAGCCCGGCACATGGCCGAGCTAAAAGGCTGGTCGGGATGACAGGATTTGAACCTGCGACCACTTGAACCCCATTCAAGTACGCTACCCGGACTGCGCTACATCCCGACCGGATAGGAACCATAGATTTGACTAAGGCTTTTTTGGCAAGGAAAAAATCATGCACCCGCATTTTTGTGAGCTACTCGAAAAATGTATTTGACAGCAGAAGCGCATTTTATAGTTTGCGCAATGAAAATACTGAACTACGAAGAGTGTATCCATGAGCTTAATCCAATGCATAGACCTCGGAATCGAATTTGGCGGAAATCACATCCTCTCCGGTCTAAATTGCACGATCGAACACAATAGCAAGATTGGCTTGATCGGTCCCAATGGGTGTGGGAAGAGTACCCTGATCAAATTGATCATGGGAGCCCTTGAACCCACTCAGGGGCAGGTGCTTAAAGCCAAAAGGTGTCGCATAGCTTATCTGGCCCAGAATGCCACTATCAATCCTGATTTGACTCTGATCGAATACATCGAAAATGCCCGTCCAGACATCCTCAGTCTGAAGCAGCAGATGGATAAACTCTCTGCCCGATTGACCGCAAAGCATGACGATCAAACTCAGGCCGAGCTGAACACCATCCTGGAAAAGATGCACGCTCTGGGGGCCTTTGAGCAGGATAATCAGATCAAGTATGTGCTCACTTCTTTGGGCTTCCCCACTTCTGAATGGAAGAAGCACATCCGCCAATTCAGCGGTGGTGAGCAAACCCGCATCTGCCTCGCAGCTTTGCTGCTGATGAGCTATGACCTCTTGATCCTGGATGAACCGACGAACCATCTGGACATCGCCATGACGCGGTGGTTGGAACGCTTTTTGTGGACAAATCCCAGACCATATATGGTGGTCTCGCATGATCGCGTGTTTTTGGATAACACAGTCAGCAGCATCTACTACATCCGGGATAAATCCCTGCAAGTGGTCAAGGGTAACTACAGATCCTTTTACGAGGCGGATAAAATCGCGCGGATGACGCAGGAACGGCAGTTTGAGCGTCAACAGAAGTTCATCGCCGAGACCGAAGCTTTCATCCAAAAGAACATCGCCGGGCAGAAAACCGCAATGGCAAAATCCCGTATCAAGATGTTGGCACGCATGGACATCGTGCAAAAGCCACACCAGACCCGAGACGTAAAACTGCGCATTGACGGCGTTGAACGCAGCGGCAATGATGTCTTCATCCTTAAGGATCTCAGCTTTGGCATCGGGGAACAGCGAGTTTTAGCTGAGCGTGTGAATATCTCCGCTTTCTGGCAGGATCGCATAGCCTTGATCGGCCCCAATGGTTGCGGTAAATCCACTCTTTTGAAGATTCTCAGGGATGAACACGAGATCCTGGCCGGTTCGCTGAAGATCGGAGCCAGCCTGAGGATAGCCTATTTTGATCAGCATCAGAGCAATCTGGATGAGGGTTTGAGTGTGATGGACACTCTGTGGAGCCTGGTGCCAAATGAGCCTAAAGGGTACGTCCTGAGTTGGTTAGCGCGCTTTGGCTTCATCGGTGATGATGTGGATAAGATGGTCTCAGTGCTCTCCGGAGGAGAAAAATCTCGCCTTTATCTCAGCGTTTTGATCCATGAAAAACCCAATCTTTTGATCTTGGACGAGCCCACCAATCACCTTGATATCCCGATGCGGGATGCCTTGTTGGAAGCGTTATCGAGCTTTCAGGGCACGATCATCTTTGTCTCTCACGATCGGCACTTTATCCGCAATCTGGCGAATAAATTCTGGGTTTTCACCCGCAAACTGGAAGGAAGACGCATCTTTAGCACCATCGTAGAACCAGATACCGATACCGATGCCGATGCAGCTATTGATCTGGCCTTCATCGAGCCGGAACTACCGAAAGACGCTCCTCCCCCACGGGAGAAAAAACGAAAGATCAATCCCTGGCATCTGGAGCAAGTGCAAAAACAGATTGAGGAAAAACACAATGACCTGGCCATCTGCCATGCCCGTTTGGACGACATTCACCAAATGCTATCTGAGACAGCCACATACGCGGACAAAGCCCTGGTGCTGAAACTCAACACCGAGAGCGAAGACATCGAGCAGAGGATCACAGAGACGAAGCAGGATATCAGCAATCTGGAAGACCAGTATTTGGAGCTGGCTTGTGACTAAGCGCATCGGATTCACCACCTCCCTACCCATCGAAGTGCTCTACGCGGCCGGGCATATCCCGATCGATCTGAACAATATCTTCCTCACTCTGGATTCATCGGATTTGGTGCATAAAGCGGAGCTTTACGGCTTTCCCAGAACCATCTGTTCCTGGATCAAGGGCAACTTCTCCGCTGCGCTTTCCACCGAGCTGGACGAAGTAATCGGGATCGTGCAGGGGGATTGCTCAAACTCCAATTCCCTTCTGGAGATGATCCGCGAAGAAGGACTGCCGGTGTGGCACTTCTCGTATCCCACGGACAGGGATTATCGCAAGCTGGATCGCGAGATACAAGCCCTGGAAAGCCACTATGGAGTCAGCCGCGCGCAAAGCCTGGAAGCTAAAGCCAGACTGGACAAAATCCGCAAAAAACTCATCACATTGGATGAGCTGACTTTTCGAGACAGAAAGGTCTCGGGCAAGGAAAACCATCTGTGGTTGGTGAATGCCTCAGACTTTCAGGGTGATCCCGATAAGTATGAGCGGGAGTTGGATGAGTTCCTGTATCAGGCCGCTCAACGTGAATCCTTACCAACGCGCATCAGGCTGGGCTATCTGGGTGTGCCCCCGATCTTCAGAGATATCTATGATTCCATATCCGAACTTGGTGGCGACGTGATCTTCAACGAAGTGCAACGCCAATTTTCCATGCCCCATCTGAAGCAAGACATCGTGGAGCAATACAGGGTCTATACCTATCCCTATTCAGCCCTGGATCGCTTGCAGGATATCCGGGAACAGATCAAACAACGGGGATTGCATGCCATCATCAGTTATACCCAGAGTTTTTGCCATTTGCAGATTGATAACCTTCTGCTGAAGAAACATATCCGGCTTCCTTTCCTGAATCTGGAAGGTGATCAACCGGAAAAGATGGATTCACGCACCATCCTGCGTTTAGAGAGTTTTTTTGAGGTGCATGCATGAAGATCGCCTTGGGAATGAGCGGTGGCGTGGATAGCACTGTCACGGCAATGATGCTCAAAGAAGAAGGGCATGAAGTAATCGGTCTCACGATGGCCAAGTGGAACCCTGAAAGCGGGATCATCAAAAAGGATAAACGCGGTTGCTTTGGTCCATCCGAACCTTTAGCTGTGGCATCAGCAGTAAACGCTGCGAGAAAATTGGGCATCGAGCATCATGTGATCAATCTGGAGCGAGAGTTCGAACTCGATGTTCTGCAATACTATCGGCTATCATACAGCGCTGGACGAACTCCAAATCCCTGCGTAATCTGCAATCGCAAGATCAAGTTTGGCGCTTTACTCACCAGAGCCCGGGCAGCTGGAATCAGCTTTGATAAGTTTGCCACCGGACACTATGCCCAGGTCAGCTATTGTCAAGAGCTGGATAGATGGCAATTGCGCAAAGCACATGACCCCTCCAAAGACCAATCATACTTTCTCAGCGGACTCACCCAAGAGCAATTAGCCATTACGATGTTTCCTTTGGGCAAGATGATGAAATCCGATATCAAAGCCTATGCCGAGTCTAAGGGCTTTGAGTATCTGATCAAAAAGAAGGAAAGCCAGGACTTTTTGGAAAGCTATGACAATTCTCCGCTGTTTGAGCCCGGAGACGCGATACCGGGAACTTTTGTGGATTCCAAAGGCAAGGTCTTGGGCACCCATAAAGGTTTGATCCACTATACGATCGGGCAACGCAAAGGCTTGGGTTTAGCCGGCTTTGCCGTGCCGCAATATGTGATCGGGATGGATCCAAAGACAAACTCTGTAATCATCGGGCCCGAGGAAGAGCTCTTTAGTGACGCGTTATATGCCAGAGACGTGAATTGGCTTTCGATCCCCGAACCGCAGGAAGTTTTAACCTGCTCCGGGAAAATCCGGCTGGCACATACACCAGTATCATGTACAGTTGATAAGATCTCAGATGGCAGTTACTATGTGAAGTTTAGTGAATGTATTTCCGCAATTACCACCGGACAAGTCATTGCCTTTTATGATGATGACCTGGTATTAGGCTCCGGGATTATAGTATGAGTATGCCATCTCTGTTCACCCCTCACTTCCCCCATTCTTGCTGTTTGAAGTCAATGCCGCCCAGAGAGTTAGGGCAATACTGAACATTGCGGTAGAATCAAGATTCCTAGGCATGTATGAACAAACATAGCGGCATTAACTCCAAAGAGACCTCCCTTGGACTTCGTAGCGAAGCGAAGGAGTTCAAGCAGCAAGATCGCTAAAGTGAAAACGTCATCTAGACGTTTGATGGTACAAGCGCTTTCCAGACGCTTGCATGCGACAAGATGTCGCATCTACTTTAATGCTTCAGGATGAAGCATCTACGACCATGCCCCGCTGTTTGAAGTCAATGCCGCACGAAAATTGAGGGCTACTCTGAAAAGAACTATAGCTTTATGTATTTATCGGCTTGAAGGGACTGATCAAGCGGCATTAACTCCAAATTCGTGCTTATTCCCACTCTATCGTGGCCGGTGGCTTCGAACTGATATCATAGACCACGCGGGAGATGCCCTTCACTTCATTGCAGATCCGCGCCGAAACATGCTTGAGAAAGGCAAAGGGAAACTCGGTCACGTCCGCGGTCATGCCATCCACGCTATTCACAGCCCTTAAGGCGCAGACCTGTTCATAAGTCCGTTCATCGCCCATCACGCCTACGCTTTGGATCGGCAATAGCACTGCAAAAGCCTGCCAGGTGCTGTCATAAAGATTCCATTCGCGCAGTTCACTAATGAAGATCTCATCGGCAGCCTGTAAGAGCCGCACTTTTTCCTGATCCACATCACCCAGGATGCGCACCGCTAATCCGGGTCCGGGGAAGGGATGGCGCCCAATCAGCTCTTGCGGCAATCCAAGCTGTTTTCCCACAGCGCGTACTTCGTCTTTGAAGAGCTCGCGCAAGGGTTCGATCAAGCTCATATTCATCTTTTCCGGCAATCCGCCAACATTATGATGACTCTTGATGGTCACCGAAGGCCCGGCAAAAGACACGCTCTCTATCACATCGGGATACAAAGTGCCTTGCGCCAGGAACTTCGCATCGAGAAACTTGGCAGCTTCTGTTTCAAAGACGTCGATAAAAGCAGCGCCGATGATCTTGCGTTTGGCCTCCGGATCATTGACACCCTTCATGCGTTCCATAAATAGATCAGAGGCATCCACAAAGTCTATCTCCAGATCGGGATAGACCTTGAACATTTCTCGCACGCGGTTGGCTTCATCATAACGCATCATTCCTGTATCCACAAAGATGGGAATCAATTGCTTACCAATGGCTTCGTGTAAAAGCGCTGCTGCAACGGAAGAATCCACCCCTCCGCTGAGACCGAGGATAACCCGTTGATTACCTACTTCTTGCCTGATTTTGCTTACGGCATCCTGTATGAAGGAGCGGGCAGACCATTGAGCTTCCAGCCCGGCAATCTCAAAGAGGAAATTGCGTAAGATCTGCTTGCCACAGCTGCTGTGATGCACTTCGGGATGAAACTGCAAGGCATAGACTTTGTGTAACTTATGCTTGATCGCGGCGTAAGGGGAGTTTTTGGTGGCAGCCAGAATCAGGAAATCCTCGGTAACGCCATCCACCTTGTCACCATGACTCATCCAGACCTGAGAACCTTCTTCCACGTTTGTGAGCAAGGCATCGTGAAACTTGATGCTAAGCTCTGCCTTACCATACTCACGTTGCACAGCGGCAGCAACGGTTCCGCCAAAACGCTGTGCCACCAGTTGCATTCCATAGCACACTCCCAGGATTGGTAAACCCAATTGCCAGATATCTTCAGCAGGATATGGCGCGTTTGGTTTACTGATCGAAAAGGGCGAACCGGACAGGATGATGGCCTGAGGAGCCATGGAGCGGATAGCATCAATGCTCATGTTAAAGGGATGAATCTCGCTATAAACGCCCAGTTCACGCGTCTTTCTGGCGATTAGCTGGGTGTATTGCGAACCAAAATCGAGGATAAGTACCTTCTGCATATTCTTTTACCTTACAAAGGGGTTGTTTAGTTTTTCCATACCGATGGAAGTGCGTGGGCCATGCCCAGGATAGACAATCGTGTCCTCGGGCAGCACAAACAGTTTTTCTTTGATGGAAGAAAGGATTTGGGCATGAGACCCACCAGGAAAATCAGTGCGACCGATGCTCATCTCAAAGAGGGTGTCTCCTGAAATCAAAAACTTGTCGATCAAAAGGCAGATGCAGCCCGGAGTGTGCCCCGGAGTGTGGATTACCCTTAGCTGATGCTTCCCCATATCGATGATGTCGCCATCTTCTAACAGACGGTCAGCAGCATTGATCTGCAGCGGGGTTCCCATGTACTCACTGAGGTTCTTTTTGTTATCGATCAGCATCTGCGCATCGGCACTGTGGATCAGCACCGGACATTTACAGATGTTTCTGAAGTAGTTGTTGCCGCCGATGTGGTCGCCATGGCCATGGGTATTGACAATGGCACGCATCGTGAGGCCCAGGCTTTCGATCTTTGCGGCCAAAGCCCGATCCGGAGCGGAGGGATCGATCAGAATGGCGTCCTTGCTCTCATCATCCCGGATGAGCCAGGTATTGGTTTGATATGCGGGTAACAGGACAAATGCTTCGATGCGGATCATAATTCCTCTAGTCATAAGATATGTGATATTTTTTGATGGCGGAGAGCTCTAGCTTCGTAGCCCGGTGTTCTGTTTTTCCTTCTGGGCTGGAGAGGATCACACTGCCGGTGTTTTCCCCTTTTTTGTGGTAATACCAGAAGATATCCAAAGCCAGGCGCAGAGTCTCTGCGGAAGGCTGGGAACCTGTGATGATTCCCAAAGGGCCGAAGATATCCCTGGCATGGAGCTTGTGCCCTGTTTTACATGCAGCTTCCAGCTTGTCATTATCGGCTTCATCACGTCCTACAATCAGCTTGCAGCGGGCATCCAAACGGTAGTGCCGGCCATAGCGAATCAGCTCCAGATTCTCATCATCAAGTTCATCGTGCTCGATCAGATCGCGCAGACGCAGAGCGAAATTGCGATCCGTGAGCAAGCATCCTCCAGCCGGAGCAGGATAGGATACAATGCCCAGTTCGCTGGCAAGTTCCATTTGACGGCTTCGCCCACGACCGTGGATATCAAGCATATCGTCCTTATCAATCCAGCCTTCACGGATGGGCAGAGTATCATTTAGAAGCTGCTGGGACAGGGGGCGGATCAAAAGGTCTTTATAGCCGCTGAGTTTGCCCACCAGGTTCATCGCGTCCCGGCGTTGACTCATGGGCCTTTGTCCCAGCACTTCCCCTGAGATCAGATAGTCCGCGTCCAAGTCAGCCATCAGGTCTCCCGCAATCTTGAACATTAAAGCATGGCAATCCACGCAGGGGTTTAGGTGTTTTCCAAAACCATAAACGGGATTCTGCATCATGGCCAGATGCTCTGTGCTGATGTCGCGCACGATGAGTTGAATGCCGTTTTCCGCGGCAGATTGGATGGCTCGATCAGCCGGCATATAGGGCGTAAGGAAGTAAACGGGATACACCTTGTATCCGCGTGATTGCATCCATTTCACGGCTAATATACTGTCCAAGCCTCCGGAAAAGAGGGCTATTGCAGCATGTGCACTTTTCGATGTAGTCATGGTGTCTAAGCATTTTTAGGGGCTCTATCTGTCAAGACATTTGGGGCGCAGTCCCTTTCGCCACTGCTCTATCTCGGGTTTAGCCCATGCTGCCCTCATCTCACGAGGAGAAGATGAGCTAAACCAAGCCAAAGCAAGAGCTATCAGCATGGTCATCAGCAGGGTTTCTTTGTGCTTGGCAGATCACGCAAGATGAGTTATGCTATCTCTAACAGATTAGCAAAATAGAGGATATGAATATGGCAATGAAAGAACAACTCCTGGCTTCCCTAAAAAAAGCCATGCAAGGCGAAATGGATAGCGTAAGCCTGTATCAAAACGCCGCGGATCACAGCACCGACCCCGAGGTGAAGGAATTCTTCCTTTCTCGTAAAGAAGAAGAACGCATGCACTACAACTACCTACTGGATTATTATCAACAGATTAGCAGCGACCTGCAACCCAGTGATGTAAGTGAAGATATGAAGCTCGAGAACCTGAGTGACAGCATCTTTTCAGATTCCTTTATCAAGCGCATCGGTGAAGATCAAGCGCTGTTTTCGGCCATCTCCACCGCCATGCTTTTGGAAAAAGATGCCATCGACCACTATCGCAAATGCGAGAATGATTCTCAGATTCTAAGTCTGAAATCCTTCTTTGGGCTCTTGGTGAAGTGGGAAATGAAACATTATGAAGACCTCGCTGCTATTCAGCAAGAAGCAGAAAGGTATTATTGGCAGATCAATAACTTTGAACCCTTTTAGGGATCCGATAAAACTGACTTAACACGCTCAGGCTCTTTAGCTTGAGCGTTTGTTTATGGTGTGCGTAAAAGTAATCCAGCAGAAAGCTGTTGATCTCCCCCACCACCCATCGATTGAGTTCCAGCCTGTGTAAGTGGTTGGCAATCTGAGGCAAAAGGCGAATGATCTCCAGGGCCAGAGGGCTGAACGCCTTGTTGCTCGGGCTCTTGCAGGCTCCACAGACCAGCTCTCCCGTTCCTGTGTGGGCATGGATGATGGACTGCTGTTTGCAGATGGAACAAAGATCAAGTTCGATGCCGATGCCAAGGAGTTGAAACACCCGCAGAAATAGCCGCCAGAGGATGAGAACCGCGTTTTTGTCCACTTTCTTAAGATAACTGAGATAGTCTGTCAAAAGCTTGTAATACTGAGCTGCTTCGGGTTGAGGAATGATGATCTGAGCCAGCAGTTCAGCTCCCGCGTCTGCAGCAGCCCAGGTTGCCACCTCCGGATAGCTGCTATAATCCTTCAGTTCTTTGGCTTCTTTGAGCAGATACAAGCCTTCTTCTTTGGGCTCCAGCAGATTCAGTTCATATTCCCAAAGCCTTAGCAGCGGCTCTTCCTTCTTGCGTATCCCTTTTGCGATCAAAGATATCTGGCCAAGTTCCGGGCTTAGCAACTTGCAGATCAGGCTACTTTCACTATAGGGAATGATGCTGCTAATGATGCCAAGCGTTTTCATCGTTCCAGTTCGCTGCGAATGCTGCGCAGGTCTTTGGGATTGGCAAAGCAAGTCTTATAGTTCGTATAGGTGACGAATCCAGCAGCACTACCCCGTGGTTTGCGCACATAACGGATTTGGGTGTAATCCACCGGCACATTAAGCGAAAACTTGGCTTGGGAATACCAGGCTGCCAGAGAGCTGCACATACGAATCAGTTCCGGCTGCGGTTCTTGCTTTTTATAGTTTCTCAATAGGACGTGCGCGCCGCGATAGATCCTGCTGTGAAACCACCAATCCATGGGTTTGCCCAGTTTGGTGGTGATAAAGTCGTTCTCTTTGGCTTTGCGGCCGATGTAGATATGCCAGCTTTCATCGATCCGCAGATTCAAGATTTTATCCAGTTCCTGCACCTTTTGCTGCATCACCCGGCTATTGTCCCGACAATCCAGATCCAGATCATCTCCCGCTTCCATGCGTGAGATCAGGCTTTGGATCGAGCGGATCTCAGCCTCAGTCTTCTCGATGTTCAGCTTGATGATGGCCAGGCCGTTTTTGGCCTTTTGATACTTCTTGATGTAGTAGTTTAGATTTTGCAGAGCGCTTTTCTCGGGTAGGAGTGGAACGGTGATGGAGCTAAGCTCAGGCGAGAGATAATCGGTGGTGATCAGCTCGCTTTGACCGGCACTTATCTGGTGCATATTCGGTTTAATGGCCTCCGCGCAGGCATGAAAGTATTCTGCCTGTTCGGCATTGCGGAGATCATGGTTCTGCATTTTGAGGCGCTTCTGAGCTTTCTTCAGCTCTCGCCCCAGCATCTTGATCTTGCTTTGCAGCTGTGAGTTACCCTCGCCTTTCTGCATGTTCTTTGTGTGTAACAAAGCGAAATACGCGTTCACGTCAGGGGCGGAGATACCGTCAAGCTCCGGAATGACGAGCTGAGTGATCACTTCCGGACTGAAACTGGTCTTAGGAGAAAAATACGGTTGGTTTTGCTGCACCATGCGCATGGGATTGTCGGCCAGGCTATATTTAGCGAGCGCTTCCAGCACGATCCTGTCACTTGCCCGGCACAAAATCACATTGGGTTTGGGCGGCATCAACTCGCAAATCAAGGCATAACGCTTGGTTTCACCATAGATATCTCTGTGTTCCAGGCTAAACTCAATAATCCGATCTCCAGCGTGAATCATGCAACCTGAAAGCTGGCTGTTTCTCAGCTGTGGCCACAGTTCCGGCCCGATATCAGATGCAGGTGGCTCTGCCCGATGATAGACAAAACTATCCCGCGGTGAAAGCACGATTACCATTGATCCTGACTTCTTCAAGCTCAGGTAAAGGCAATCCTCGCTGAGATAGACATTGTGCAACTGGGCACTGTAATCCGCATATTGTTCTGCCCACGCGGCTAAAAAAGCATGTTTCATATTTTCAATCCATCCATGATTTGCCTTGACACAAAAACCAAGTATTTTGTGAATGACACAAACCATAAAACAGATCAGGAGTCAAGCATGAAAATTCAGCATATCGTAATCGCCCTACTGGCTATCCTGGCCATAATCTTTGGAGTAGTTTGGACGCGTGCCTCCAAGAGTAACAAGGAACTTATTCAAAGCAATGCCGAATTGCAAAAGCTATACGAGCATTCCACCGCAACCATCGGAGAGATTCAGGCCAGCCTGGAATCACTCGATCAGGATCTATCGGGACAGCTGTTTACCCAATCCGAGCTCCCCGGCGGCACTCCGGCTGATCGTCGTGAACGCCTGATCAGTTCTATCGCCAATATGCGCAATCAGATCGAAGCTGACAAGAAAAAGATCGCCGCTCTCGAAGCTCAGTTGGCAAATTCACGCACTCAGCTCAAAGGCGTGCAGGAAATCGTAGCCCGCCTCAGATCCTCAATTGAAGACAAAGAAAAGATCATGGATGAACTGCAAACCCGTATGGGCATCCTCAATGAGACCATCGAAGAAGAACGCCGTAATGCCCAAATGGAAATCGCAGCCCGCGAGCAAAGCATCCAGGAAAGAGATCAAGCCCTGGAACAGGCTGAATATAATGCCAACTTCGTTTACTACGTAGTGGGAACTCGCAAACAACTGATGGATCAGGGTATCATCGACCGCAAAGGCGGAATCCTGGGCATCGGACGCGTTACCACAGTCAACAAGACCATCGATACTGCCAAGTTTACCGAGATCAACTTGCTTGATAACAACCAGATATCCTTCCCTGCTACCAAGAAAGGCTACAGCATTCTCAGCAATCACGTGGCTACAACCTATGAAGTGGAAAAGGAAGATGATGAGTTCGTGCTCACCGTTACCGATCGTCAAAACTTCCGCAAGCAGAAATTCCTGGTGATCGAGCTTCTGTAGTACGGTCATATATCGAGATAATAAAAAACCCCTCGTTTGAGGGGTTTTTCTTTTTGGACAGTTCAAAGCTCATGCTATTTAGGAGTTGAAAGCGTTTGATGTTTTTTTAAGGAAAGCCAATCTATATTGTGGCGTTCGATAAGCCTGCATCGGAGCTGCTAGTTTTGTACGCTTTCGACTTCTAACAGCGGTAATCTTTCACCAATCCGGCATGCAAGCTGCTTGAAGTCTTAGCTGCCCATATATCAAGGGCTCATACGAACCTTATCGTAGTTTGACAACTGTAGGCTCATATACACCGGGGAGCAGCTAAGACTCCAAGGGAGACTTTAGGCTAAATAGGATAGCACTTTATTGGCTTTTGCGATAAAACTCTTCAGCTCTTCGCCGCTAAAGGCTTTCTGCTCCAAGAGTGAGAGATCGTGGATGTAGCCACAAAGCACGTTCACTTCTTCTTCCTTGCCGGCCTGATCCAGATCCAGCAGCTTCTGAATGATCTGGTTTTCCGGATTCACCACCAGGGTGTGATGCTTCAGCATATCGCCTCCGCCACCCATTTTGGAAACCATATCCATATCGTGCCAGCGACGCATAAACTCGCTAAAGACGATCACTCCGGGGATGTCCTTGGTTTTCAGACTCTTAACATCCACCTTGAACTCAGTGTAGGCGTGGTTTTGCAGCTCTTTCATGGCCTCATCGCCAAGCTCAGCGCGCAGTTCATCGGGCAAATCCATCACGTTGATCAGGGTCTGCTCTTCCTGCTGCGTGATATGCGGAGTCAAAGCTGTAGCGGCAGCGGGGAACTTCTTCAGGAAATCCTTGTAACTGTCCTTGCTGAAGCTGGCCTCCACCTTTTGATTTAAAGCGCGATAGAAGAGCTTTTGCAGCTTGTGTTCGCTGCCGGCTTCCATGGCTTTGCTATCTTTATCCACCAGGATGTCGTTCACTTCGCTATCCACGCGCACAAACTCCACCTTCTCCAGCTTGCTTTCCAGCCTTTGGAAGAGATGGATATCCAGCGGTGAGGTTTGGAAGATCACTTCGATGCCCTGCTCTTTCATCAGGTTCAGATAGCTCACTTGCGTATCTTCGCTGGCGGCATACCAGATCTTGGTGTTATCTTCGCTGGCAGCGTTGCGGGCTTTGTATTCTTCGACCGTGAGATAATCACCGGCAGCGGATTTGAAGATGGCGATGTCCTTCATGGCTTCGAAGAAATCGTCTTCTTTCAACATGCCAAACTTGATGAAGGTATTGATGTCTTCCCAATACTCTTCATATTTCTTGCGGTCTTCTTTGAAGGTTTCGTTGAAATGGTCGGATACCTTTTTGATGATGTATTTGGAGATTTTTTTCACTTGGCTGTCGTTTTGCAGGAAGGAACGCGAAACGTTCAGCGGAATATCCGGGATGTCGATGCCACCCTTCAGCAGCAGAAGGAATTCGGGGATCAGATCTTCCAGATTGTCGGCCACGAAGACGTTGTTGCAAAAGAGCTTCACTTCGCCTTTGAAAAACTCCGGTTCATTGCGTAGCTTGGGGAAATAAAGGATGCCCTTTAGGTTGAAGGGGAAATCCACATTCAGATGGATCCAGAACACCGGATCCTTGTAATCATGGAAGACCTGTTTGTAAAACTCGATGTATTCCTCGTCCTTCACATCCTTGGGTTTGCGGTTCCACAAGGCTTCGGTTTGATTGATCTGTTTGCCGTCATAGCTGATGGGCACAGGCATGAAGTTGCAATAGCGCTCCAGGATTTCTTTGATCTTCTCGTCCCTGGCGTAATCTTCGTTTTCCGCGTTAAAATACACGGTGATGGTGGTGCCCACTTCCTTGCGCTTGCCGACACTCATGGAATATTCAGTGCTGCCATCGCACTCCCAAAAAGCTGGTTCGCTACCATCAGCGTAGGAAAGAGAATCAATAGTAACCTTATCCGCCACCATGAATGATGAATAAAAGCCCAGACCGAAGTGACCAATGATATTGCTCTGCACGTCCTTGAACTTATTGACGAACTCTTCAGCCCCGGAAAAGGCGATCTGATTGATGTATTTCTTGATCTCATCCGCCGTCATACCGATGCCGCTATCGATGATCTGCAGGGTCTTCTTGCTCTTATCCAGCTTGATCTCGATCTTCATATCTTCAGCTTTGAAGCCTTCATCCGCGTATTTCCGCTTATTGATGGCGTCCACCGCGTTGGAGACCAATTCACGCAGGAAGATATCATGCTGAGAATACAGCCATTTCTTGATGATCGGGAAGATGTTCTCGGTGTGGATGCTCAGGGCACCCGTTTCTTTCTTTTTAGTTGCCATAACATAAACCTCTTGAGTCATATATTCGTTTATGGTGATAAAATAGCCATTGGGCAGAATCTGTCAAGTGCTTTTTAGCAGTCATTAGTTTTGAGTGCTAATATGGGCATCATGCCGCCGTGAAATGGTAAGCTAAAAAGGGCGCAGAATCTGGACAAACCTGAAGTGAGTAATCTCATGCTGGGTAACAAACTCTAATCCATTGTAATATATAGCTTTTACTCTTTGCTCTCTCACTTGAGAGCGTTTATCAAGCCTTAATCAAGCCTTAATCAAGCCTTAACTATTAACGCTTGATTAACGCTTGATGACCACTTGATTAATACCATGAAGAGAGGGGGGAATGCGTAAAACATTGTGGTCTTTGGAGTTATTGCCGCGCCTCCTTTGGAGTTATTGCCGCTTGATGAGGTCAGACACGCCGATGAGTTTTAAAGCAACCGGTTTGCTCAGAAAAGCCCTCGATCTCCAGGCGGCAATGACTTCAAACAGCGGGACTTGGAAAGTGAATAGGTAATGCGATCCTGCTGCTCGAAGTCGTAAGCGCCTGTAAATACCCGCTTCGATGCTTGCTTTGGAGATCAGCAAAAATTGGCTTGGCTTCATATAGTTGGGATAGCGCTTACAACTCCGAGTGAGACTCCTTTGGAGTTATTGCGGCTTGATGATGTCAGATACGCCGATGAGTTTTAAAGCAACCGGTTTGCTCAGAAAAGCCCTCGATCTCCAGGCGGCAATGACTTCAAACAGCGGGACTTGGGGGCGCCTCACTCGGAGTTCATGCTGCTAATGATGGTCTGGATACCCTCCAAATTTCTGGCTACGATAAATTTGAGCAAGCTCGAGGACTTCGAGCAGCATGGACTTCGAGCAGCGGGGACGGGATTGTAGATACTTAATCCTGAAGCATGCAGGCGTCTGGGACACGCTTCTACTTTCAAACTTCAAGATGAAGTTTCCACATTAACGATCCCGCTGCTTGAACTCCTTCGCTTCGCTACGAAGTCCAAGGGTGGGAGGCATTCCGCTGCTTGAACTCCTTCGCTTCGCTACGAAGTCCAAGGGAGAAGAGCAATCCCGCTCTGCACAAGAATTTCCTTTACAAAAAACCGCTTGTCCTGGGATATGTTACAAAACAGCACAGATGCTTATTAAGTCTTTCTGCGCGACAAATCAAGGATAGATGATAGTGACACGAAATCCCTTTAGCGTCCAGAACCCGGATCAGCTTGAGTTTTTAGAGTTTTCCGAGCGCTTAAGCCGGCTGATAGCAGCCGGCTATAGCCCTTTGCACTATTTTGGTACCCCCCAGGGGCTGCTATACTCCATCATGGGGAAAAGCGGTTCTCTTGAACTCCTATGCTCCGTTTTCCCCACCGGCGGTTCTTATCCCGCTTTCAGCCAGAAAATTCTTGCGTTCACCATGTTTGAGCGCTTACTCTACGAAGAATATGGCATCAAACCGGAAGGACATCCCTGGTTAAAAGCCGTGCGCAAGCATCTTCCCGGCCAGGATCAACACAGCGACTATGAGTTTCTGGCCAGCGAATCCCCAGCCCTGCACGAAGTTGGCGTGGGCCCGGTGCATGCCGGAGTGATCGAGCCCGGTCATTTCCGATTCATCTGCAAGGGCGAAATCGTTGAACATCTGGAGATTCAATTAGGCTATCAACATCGCGGTGTGGAAGAGCTGATGCTGAAGGGAGATATCACAAGAAAATGTTCTCTGGCGGAAAGCATTGCCGGGGACACCGCTATTGGTCACAATCTGGCCTATTGTCTCCTGATCGAAGAACTCTGCGGAATCAAGGCCAGCGCAACAGGAACCCGCAATATCGCGCTCGAAATGGAACGCGTTGCCATGCATCTGGCTGACCTCTCTGCGCTGGCAGCAGACGTGGCTTACATCATGGGGCAAAATCTCTTTGCGGCACTGCGAACCACGGTAATCAACTCATCACTCGCCATTTGTGGCAGCCGATTTGGCAAACGCTGGTTGTGTCCGGGCGGAGTCAATTATAGCATATCCACCGCTCAGGCCGAAGTGTTACGCAAAACCCTGCAAGGGGTCGAAACTCAAATCATAGACTGCGCGGAAGCTATGTTTGCCAATAGCAGTGTGCTCTCACGCTTTGATGACACGGGAAAGCTGAAGTTCGAGGATGCTGTATCCCTGGGATTGACCGGCATCACCGCCAAAGCCAGTGGTGTGATGGCAGATGCCAGAATGGATTACCCATTGGATGATGAGAGTATCTTCATTCCGTTCACCGAGAATGCCGGAGATGTCTATGCCCGAGCCCATCTGCGCTACAAAGAAGCTCTGCAATCCTTGAAACTGGTTTTGAGCGAACTCGATAAGCGGGACTTGGATGATCCCTTGCCGCAAGAGCTTGGCAAGCCCCGTCCCGACACCATTGCCTGCTCAATCGTGGAAGGCTGGCGGGGATGCATCGTGCACATGGCAAAGACTGATGCTATCGGTAAAGTAGAGTGGTACAAGATAGTGGATCCTTCGCTAATGAACTGGCAAGCCTTAGCACTGGTGATGCGAGGAACGGGAATCTCGGATTTCCCGATTTGTAACAAAAGTTTTGACCTATCATATTGCGGGAGTGATCTATAATGTTCGATCTGATCAAAGCCCGGGCGCGTCATGGCTATCAGGCCATCCCTGATCCCTTGACTGTGAGTATCCACGAAAAGTTTCCCGGTCGTCCGGACTTAAGTGATAAGGCTGATTTATCCGAGCTCAATAATTTGTGCCCCAATTCCGCGTTCACTGATCGTGGCCTGGACTTGGGAAAATGCTTGTTTTGCGGTCTCTGCGAGCGGAAACACCCGGATTGGATTCAATTTAATCCGGATTTTAAGCTGGCCGTGGATAGCCGGGAAAAACTCATTATCGCTCCGGGACAAACTCGAATGCCGGAGATAGCCGCCATCGGGAATGGAGTATTTAAACGCTCTTTTGCTATGCGTAATGTAAGCGCGGGAGGCTGCAATGCTTGCGAACTGGAATTGGGAGCCAGCACAAACGTGAACTTTGATATTCTGCGCTATGGGGTTGAGATTGTGGCTTCGCCCCGCCATGCCGACGCTTTGATCCTCACCGGGCCCATCAGCAAGCACATGGCTGAGGCTCTTTGTGACACCTGGCAGGCCATCCCCAAACCGAAGTTCCTCATTCTGTGCGGAGCATGCGCCATCAGTGGCGGCATCTTCGCCGTTTCATCCGAGCTGGATCGAGGCTTCCTAAAGCATTGGCAGGCATGCCTGTATATCCCAGGTTGCCCTGCCCATCCGCTCTCGATCGTGCATGGAATTCATCAGCTGATGGGGGCCAAATGAGCATCGGCTTTCTGATCCTCTTCCTGGCGCTGATTCCCGCTTTGTGGAAGCGCTCGGGGCTCTTTGCCATCCTGTGGTTACTCGGTTCCGGCATCATCGCCTTTGAATACCTGGAAGTGCTCTATTCCTATAGCGTTCAGGATTTCCTGATCAGCTTTCCCCTGCCTTTGGGCATTGCCAATATCGGTTTGAACAAGCTTTCTGCCTTCTTTGGCACGATCTTCTCGATCGGGTTGCCGCTGGGCTTTCTATATGGACATTTTTACCTGAAACAGCATCAGGCACCGGGCCTGCGCTCACATCTTTTCTGGCTGGGAATTTTGGGGCTTAGCATGCACGGGATTCTGTGGATGCGGCATATCCTGCTATTCCTAATGGTGTGGGAAGTGATGAGCGTATCCTCCTTTTTCCTGGTGATGCATGACCGTTCCGTCAGTCTCAAAGCCGCGCTTAACTACATCATCACCATGCAGATCGGAGCGGGATTTTTGATGGCCGGGTTTGGTATACTCTATCTGCAAACCGGTAGTTTCGACTTCTCGATCTTGAGCGCGATGCACAGTCTGCCACTGTATCTGCTTTTGATCGGTTTTGGCTTCAAGGCGGGCTTTGTGCCTTTGGCATCGTGGTTGCCTCAGGCACATCCTGTAGCTCCAGCGCACGTATCGGGCATCATGAGCGCCTTGATGGTAAAGTGCGGGCTATATGGCATCCTCACATTGCTGGCGATGAACAGCCTGAACCTTAGGGAGATAGCCGTGTTCAGCCTGATCTCGATTGTCACTGCCTTCTGGGGCGTGATCCATGCCATGATCAGTACCAATCTCAAAAAAGCTCTGGCTTATTCCACCATCGAAAACATGGGAATCATCGGCATCGGACTCAGTGTTGGGCTCTTGGGTCTGGATTCTGGAAATCCCGTCATGGCGACGCTTTGTTTTGCCGGAGCACTGCTGCATAGCTTTTTCCATTCTTTGTTCAAAGCGCTGCTCTTCTATCTATCGGGCAATATCCTTTGTGCTACGCACAGCCTGAAAGCTGATGATCTGGGTGGCCTGGCCAAGAAAATGCCGCGTACGGCAATCTACTTTCTGATTGGCGTGATCGGCATCTCAGCTCTGCCCTTGGGCAATGGTTTCATCAGCGAACTGGCGATCTATTTTGGACTCTTCAATGCCATCTCAGCCAACGACCTTCCGGCCTTGGTGATGGGCATAGTGCTCTTGGGGATGATGGCCTTTGTGGGAGCATTGGCGCTGATCGCATTTGCCAAGCTCTTTGGCATCATCTTTTTGGGTGAAGCTCGCAGTCCCAAGGCTGATAATGCTTGCGAGATTCACCGTGGCATGCGCATCCCGCAGTTTGCGCTTAGTATTGGAATCCTTGCCGGGGGCGTCTTTGGCGGATTGGGCCTGCGTTTTGTGAAACCGGTCTTGCGCTGGATGGGCCTGTATATGCTCCCCGTGCTGGATTTGCAGGGCATATATCAGCGCTTAAGCGTGATTATCCTGCTCATGCTCCTTATCTTTTTGCTCCTATATTTGATCCGCAGGATAACCGTGAAGACCGTCAAGTCCGCTACCTGGGGCTGTGGTTACCAAAAGCCTGCTGCCCGGATGCAGTACAGCTCTCTGGCCTTTGTGCATCCGCTGTCTTACTTTTTGAAACCATTCATCCTGCTCAAAAAGAGCGGTACATCCGCTAAGAGTATGCATCCGAAAGAGATATCATATCATGAAGAAGCCCTCGACCCCTTCTTCCGCTACATCGTGGAACCCATCAGCAAGGCCCTGGCCTGGTTCTACTCCCTCTTTTCACACATCCATAATGGCAGGACAAATGCTTACATCGCCTGGTGTTTGGTATTCCTGATCCTGCTTTTGATTTGGGTATTGCTATGATTCATATTCTGATCATTCTTTTGCTACCGCTGCTTGTCCCCGGGCTGATCTCCAGAGTGAAAGCAATTATGGTTGGACGCATAGGACAAAGCGTCTTTCAGCCTTACTTCCACTTCGCTAAGCTCTTACGAAAAGAGGAAGTGATCAGTAGCAGTGCGTCTCTGATTACTGCTGTGGCTCCGGCCCTGGCTCTGGCGGCTACCTTCTGCGCGGCGCTCTTCGTGCCCATGGGTAACTCCGCTTCACTCTTCAGCTTCAAAGGGGATTTCATACTGATGCTCTATCTTTTGGCATTGGCTAAGGCTTTCATGGTGTTTGCCGCGTTGGATAGCGGTAGCAGTTTTGAAGGCATGGGAGCCAGCCGTGAGATCAGCTTCACCGCCTTTCTGGAACCTGCCTTTTTGTTGATCATGGCAGCTTTGGTCTTTAGCACCGGATTCACTTCGCTCAGCACACTGCTAAGTTCATACAGCATCAGTGGTCTTGAGGTCTGGAGTCTGGTTTTGGGCACGATCACCGTGTTTGCCCTGTATCTGATGCTGCTGGTGGAATCTGCCCGAGTGCCTTTTGACGATCCCAATACGCATTTGGAGCTCACCATGATCCACGAGGTAATGGTCTTGGATCTCAGCGGATTCTCGCTGGCTCTGATCCACTATACGGCAGCCCTGAAAATGCTGATCTATGCCTCACTGATCACGCAGGTACTGATTCCGGCCAATGCCAGCCTACATCTATTGTGGTATCTGATCGGCATCTTGGGCATAGCAATCCTGACCGGTCTGGTGGAGAGCCTGATGGCTCGCTTCCGCATGAATAGAAATCTGGAACTGGTGCTGGTGCCTGTCACCCTATCGGTGCTTGCGCTTGCAGCACTCATCGCCAGAAGTATGGGAGCTTGGTAATGATCGAAATCCTGGTACTCGTCTTTGGCATCACTCTGCTTTTTGCCTCAATCACCAACATGCTGAGTTCCATCATCCGCATCCTGGTGCTGCAAGGCTTGATCCTCTTTGGCATCACAATCCTAAAGAGCACTCATCTGAACTGGCTGGGTTTTGGCTTCATCGCGCTGGAAACATTAATCTTCAAAGCCATCGTGATTCCCTGGTTCATCAGCGATACCATTAAGCACAATGCCATTCATCGCGAGGTGGAAGCCTATGTGTCAAACTTCTTTTCTCTGGCTCTGATGAGCCTGATCTTCCTGGGCAGCTTTGCCTTGGCAGTGTTTTCCGGGCAACAGTCCGGCAGGCTCTTCCCGCTTGAGTTTGGCATCGCTTTTGCCACGATCATCAAAGGCTTGTTCATCATCATCGCCAATAAGAAACTGATCACTCATCTGATGGGATACCTGATCATGGAAAACGGCATATTCCTGCTTTCCCTGTCTGTGGGTACCGATCTTCCCCACATCATCAGTTTGGGAATATCGCTGGATATCCTGCTATCGGTATTGATCGGGGTGCTCTTCATCAAGCGCATCAAATCAACTTTTGACGACGCCGATAGCCCCGGTCAATTGAGGGAGGAATGATGTTGGCGATCATCCTGTTTGCCTATCCTATCCTGGCCGCGCTCAGCGCTTTGATGCTGAAGAGCAGGCGCAAGCTGGATTTCCTGGTCTTGCTTCATGCCTTACTGCATTTGGGGCTGGGTTTGCATGGATTTATCAAGCGTGGCTCTTTGGGCGCGATGGACGACATGGGGCTCTTCATCTTTCTGATCAGCTCAACCTTATACATGGCTGTGGCCTTTTACCGCTTGGGGCTGGGGCAGGATCACAATGTAAAAGCATACCGGGTGCACACGATCTTTTTGATGCTCTTCATCGCTGCCATGGATGCCGCCTGTATGGCTAAGGATCTGGGCTTGATCTGGATTTTTGTGGAAGCTACCACCATCACATCAGCCATGCTGATCAGCTATGAACATACCAAGAGCTCATTGGAAGCAGCCTGGAAATATCTCTTCATCTGTAGCGTAGGCATTGCTCTGGCCTTTGTGGGCATCCTGCTTTTGATCCTGGCGCAGCCGGAAAACGCAACTCTATTGATACATAAGATCAGTTATCCGGCCATCTCCCCCTTCTGGCTCAAGATCTCCTTCGTCTTTATCCTGGTTGGTTTTGGCACCAAGATCGGGCTTGCTCCATTGCATTTCTGGTTGCCTGACGCTCATTCCGAAGCTCCAGCGCCAATCTCTGCCCTCCTCTCGGGAGCCCTGCTCAATACCGCGCTTTTACCCTTGTTGCGAGTGGAGAGACTGATGCAACGCGCCGGACTAGGCAACACTTCACAACAACTGTATCTGATGATGGGCTTCATCTCGGTCTTCATCGCCACCGTGTTCATCTTGAAAACCAAGAACTATAAGAGGCTGCTGGCCTATTCTTCGATCGAGAACATGGGATTGATCATGCTCGCCTTTGGCCTGGGTGGATTCGGGATTTATGCTGGATATCTGCACATTCTGGGGCACTCCCTGGTAAAAGCAGCCCTCTTTTTGACGGCCGGAAACATACTCAGCATCTATCATGACAAGCATCATGCCAATATCAAAGGCCTGTTTTACCGCAATCGGGCCACAGCCTGGCTCTGGCTTCTGGCACTAATGATGATCCTGGGCTTCCCGCCCTCACCACTTTTCACCAGTAAGTTCTTCATCATCACCGGTTTGATTGGCAAAGGCTATTACCTGCCGGTGATCGCGCTGATCCTGTTGCTCGCTTCCATTGCCTGGTCGATGATTCGCATCAGTCTGAGTATGTGTAGCTCTGAGGAGGGCGAAAAAATCAGGCTTCCTTTGTGGACCTACCTGAGTCCCGCGTTATTATTACTGATAGCCACGGTGGTAGGAATCTGGATGCCCGTCTTTGAATAGCGAAACTTCTTGACAAAGAGAGGCCGCTAAATGACTTTGCTCACACATTACGAGCGGGCATAGCTCAGTTGGTAGAGCACTAGCTTCCCAAGCTGGGAGTCGCGGGTCCGAGTCCCGTTGCCCGCTCCATTTCTTTATCGCCCACAATTGTCCTGGCTTGAGCCATGCATATTGTGAAGAATCTAAATGGGAGCATCATTGAACTACATCATCACCGGCAACACCTACAATGGCAAATACGCCCAAAACCCTGAAGCAGGAATCACCGTGCTCAGCGCGGAAGAACTGAGCCAGAGCAAGCTTCGCTTCTCACCCAGAGATAAGGTCTATGTGCCATCCGAGACATCCCTCAGCCTTGTGATGGACAGGCTGGACGATTCCACCACAGTGGCAGGCATCCGAATCCTCAAGGACAAGTATCTCTGTCGCGAAGCCCTGAGCGGACTGTTTCCCGATTTCTACTTTGCTAAATGCGATCTGGATGCCATCAAAGACCTAAAGATCACAGATAAGAAGCTCGTGATCAAGCCCCGAAAAGGCTTCTTTGGCACAGGCGTGCGTTTTGCGGATATGAACACCGATCTTATCAAGCTCACGACTGAGATCAGAGCTGAAGTGGCCGCATATTCCCGTTTCTTTCCGGAGTCCATCTTAAGCGCTGCAGAATATGTGATCGAAGAGCTGATCCAAGGCGAAGAATACGCGGTTGATATGTATTTCGACGCCGCAGGCAAAGCTGAGATCATGAATATCTATCACCATCCTGTTCCGCTGAATCCTGAATACGCGCATCTGATGTACTACAGTAACTCCAAGCTCTTTGATGAGCATCTTCAAGCTTTCACACAGTTCTTTGACAGCTTTGGAGCAATCCTGAACTTGAAGAATTTCCCTCTTCATGCAGAATTTAAACTCATCAATGGTGGTTTCATACCCATCGAGTTCAATCCCATGCGCTATGGTGGCTTTGGTTTGGCAGATTTAGCCTTTAACAGCTATGGTTTCCACCCCATTGCTGCATACTACAGCGGTAATGCAGTTGATTGGAGCGATGTATGGAGCACGCGAGCAGAGCTAAGTTACGCGTTTATCCTGGCCTATAATGGAAAGGACGTTGACCTTGGTTCGATGCAGCCTGATCATGTGAAATTCCGTGCATATCTGCAAGAACGAGTGGAGATCATGGACTATGTCACGCTGGATTTCAAGCATAATCCCGTATTTGCCATCGCTTATGTGAAAAGCAGTGACGGAGACAAACTGAACTCGCTGCTGGCCACGGAGTTTAGCGATTTCTTCGTCTGATCCGGATAATATGGATGCGGTATCTTGCCGCATAACGCATCAGTAAATAGTTACTTTGCATCCTATGAAAAAAGGCGAAGCCACATTAGCTTCGCCTTTGATGTATAACAATAATACAAGGGGTTATCAGGCTTTGTCTTCCTCTTCGGGTGCTACTTCGGCCTCGCTTTCATCGATGGCTTCGCCCTCTTCTTCACCTTTTACATGAATGTCGATCTCTACGGAGCATTTGGCTACTTCGGGGTAGAAGTCATCAATATATTCCCTCACTGTGTTCTCGATGTCATCGTGTTTATCCAGGATTTCCTGGGAGAATCCGATCTTGATTTTGAGATAATTCATAGCGCGAGAGATATCCATTTTGGGAAACTCACCATAGACGTTAGAGAGAAATTCCGGCAGGGATTTTGACAGCTTGACTGTGCCATTCACCTTTTTGTAAGCTTTCATGCCATAATGAGCGGCGGCGGCTGCTCCCCCCAAGAAGAGGATGGTTTTGAAGAACTTTTTCACTTTTCAACCTCGCTTATTTGTAAATTGATTTGATTTTTCCCCAGCTACGGCTCTGCACTGATACCGGCTGGTTGACTTCAATATCTGTAGAGTTGATGGGATTGAGAGAGAATTCACCGAAGCTGAAACTCACGATTCCGGTGATGGATGAAAACTGTGAACCCAAGTTGCGAACCTGAGTTTGATCCCCAAAGCTGCCAAGCTGCACGCTGCAAATCCCGGTTCCGTCGCTGACACTGAAGCGTTGACGACTGCTCTTGGTCTTGACACTGTTTACCGAGCGAACTTTGGCATACACGCCTTCATAAGCTTCAGCTTCCATCGCTCTGCCCAATTGGGAAGTGGTGAGGATCACCGGGTGGGGCAAGGGATGGTTGCGCTCCAGGATCACCAGGTTTGAGACATCCTGCAAAGTGGTCATCCCAAAGCTTTCACGCACGGTGGCAGTGAGGCGGATTCTATCTCCCACGCGAACGTTTGCCGCGCGATCCTGCACCAAAATGCCGCTATAGGCTCCGGCAATGGGCTCGGAAATGAAGAATCCATCACCTTTGAAGTTCGTGGCAGTAACGATGCCTTCTGTGCTCACGCTTTTTCCGGCATAAGGAGAGGGATATGTATTGTCACTACCGGGGAAGGTAGTGTATTGAATCTCGTATATAGAGAGCCCCCAAGCCGTCAGGGACAGGCCTGTGAACAGTAGGATCAGCATTAGTATCTTTCTCATTTTTACCTCTATGACGCTAATCTAATATAGCGCGATATCCTGTCAAGCAAAATCACGCACTAAATCAAATAGACTGTGGAACTTATGCCACAAGCTCTGCTTCACTTAGCTATCTGATGCGCAAAATGCGCGCCAAATCTGCAGTTTATTGCTCTTTACCGGATGATCCCGGCTATACTTTGTACTGCTTTAGCCCATAATCCCTCCATCGCAGGAGGGCAACATGAGCTGAAGCCGGACTAAGATATTGGCGAAGCATCGCTATAGCCTGGCTCCGAAGAACACCGGGAGAATTTCTTGAGGAGTTTCTGAGCCACGATCAGGAACACCTCAAGAGATTGTCAGGGAATCCATAGCTGAGTAGCTGATGAATCCGGGCTGGTCGTCTTGCGGGCTGGTCGTAACGGAGCTGCAGGCGAGAGCCCCACAGTACAGGCGGTCGCCCACCGCCTGTTTTCGTAGCATCGGAATGCTACGTTACGGGATTCTCGTAGCTTCGGAAAGCTACATTACTTTGTGGCGCGTCATGTGGCGTGAAGCCCACAGATATTCTCCAGAAATTGTTTAATAGGCAGATTTGATCTTGACAAAGCTGAGCATTTCCCCATCCTTGCATTGACCTTGATATCTGAGGTCATATAAACATGTAAAGTGTGGTGAAATATGCATATCAGTCGCGGTTTACTTTTCCGATCCTTCGTCTTGATATCTATGTCCCTGTTGCTAATTTCATGCAACACACAGAGGCAGAAGCGAGAATTTCAGCTATATCTCTGCGAAAGCGATGGCGAGTCCTTTGCGCAACTGAGCAGGATACACTATAGCCTCATTGATTTGGGCTCTTTGGGCTCATCGCTCAATAACTATCCTTTTCGCGTGCATCACACCCATGCTGAAGATCTCTTACTGATGCAGAGCGATGGACTCTTTCGCTTTGAAGCTCAAAGCCGCAAGTTCCACGCCATCGGCACAGGTGAGGACTTCAGCTATATGGACAACAGTTATCTGCAAACCACAGAGCAGGAAGGCAAGCAGTATTTCTTTAACAATCACAAGCTGCATCTCATTCAGGATGATGAACCGCTGCTGGTGCAGGGCGACATCCGCGCTTGTGTGGGATTGCCCTATAGTTCGCGCTTATCCGTGTTGATGAATGACGGCCTGTCCTTGAATGATCAAGCCAGCCCCGGAAACTGGAACCCAACCATCACCCTGCCCCGAGAAGCTTCCCGTGCCTATCACTTCGCGGATTGGGGCGGCATTGTGTATCTCAGTAACAATCGTTTCTATCGCTGCGCTGGAGACGGCTCAGATGAAGAACTGCTGTTTGGTTTGAACAGCTCGGTAATGGGCTACGCTACTTTCTTTCCGATTGATGATGCCGGCAGATTCATTACGACAAACAGGATTGATGACCTCAACTGCCTGTTTTTGATCGATGCCCAAAGCGGAGACATCCAAAACCTGGGCAGTATCAGTTATTCCCAAACCAAAGACCACTTTTACCGTCCCTTTCAGCTGAGCATGAACAGCGCCCGCAGCAAAGTTTTGTATTTCGATTCCACCGCTCTGTATAGTCTTGATCTACAGAGCCTTGAGACCCAAACTCTGCTGATGAGCAATACGAGCAATCTGCATATGCGTAATATCACCGGAGCTTCTCAGAGCGCTGATGGCCGGCATTATGCCTTTTTGGCCGATCTCTATAAATACAAAAAAGTGAGGCAGGCAAGATGAAATACTGTATCACAGTCCTTTTTATCCTGAGTTGTCTAACCCTGGCAGCCGGAACCTTTGTCCCGCTCAGCAATCTTGATCAATCCCAAATGCCGGATTTTTCCATTTCTCTCAAGTGGGGATCGCTGTTGAACCTGGGCAATTGCGTCTATGAAGATGATCTTTGGTACCATGGAGGGTTCAATGATGCAGCGATCCGGATGCCCCAATTGGAGTTGAGTAGAGCGCTAAACCCCATGACCCAGATCGGTTTACAGGCATTTTTACTTACCCGAGACGAACATGAAGCCCTGATGCTGGCTCTCTATATCAAACGGATGATCGTCGATACCAAAAGCAAAAGCATCAGCTTCTCCCCCACCTTTGTCTATTCCAAGTCTCGCTTTAGCCCTTTTTATGAAAGCGCTGAGCCCTATTGGGGTCAACCACCCCATGCTGCCAGACAGGATTCATGGGCCTACAGTGCTCAGTTGCCCCTGATCCTGGCCTTCAAGGATATCGGGGTCAATTGCTCTGCCACCTTCGGCTATTCCCAGTTTTCTGCAGATGCCAAGTATAAAGTGTCCGGGAATTATCCAGATCTAGTGATGCAGAACATCAGTTATGGCCCATATGACATCCTATCCTTTAGCGTGAACGCGAATTACCCTATGAATCTGGGACGGTTGAAGATTATCCCGGAATTGGGTTATAGCGTGTTCACTTTAGTGAAGCACGAGGATGATCTGCGAGGCAGCTTGACCGGAGGCATTAGCATCGCTTTGAACTGGCCGCAGGATTAGCCCTTACTTGAGTTTGGCTCAATGTATTCGTCCTGATGCTGATATCGCCAACGGAGAAATACGCGATCCAGCACGGCGATGATGCCGAAAAGCCCCATAGAAAGCAGGATAACCGTGATGATCACGGCAAAGACCTGAGCGGTCTGAAAGGACTTCGTGGCGCGTGTCATATATATCCCCAATCCTGCCGAGCCACCCAGCCATTCTCCGATCACGGCTCCCATCACGCTGTATGTAGCGGCCAGTTTCAGGCCTGTGAAGAATCCCGGTAAGGCCGCAGGCAGTTTCAGATAGCGAAAAGTCTTGTAGCCGGAAGCGCCCAGAGCTTTCATCAGCCGGGTCTGATCCACGCTCACCTGTCTGAAGCCATCATAGAGCCCCAAGGCAATGGGAAAAAAGCAAACCAAAACCACGGTGAAGATCTTGCCTGAAATGCCATAGCCAAACCAGATGATTATCAGGGGCGCGATGGCGATGATGGGCACAGTCTGTGAAACCACCAGATAGGGATAGATGATTTGCTTAACCAGCTTTGATGCGTCCATCAAGATCGCGGTGAGGCTGCCCAGGACAATGCTGATCAGTAGTCCGCTGAGAGCAGAGATCAAAGTAGGCTTGAGATGGTGCATTATGAGCTGATGGCGCTCACCAAAGACTTTGAGCACATTCACCGGAGAGGGCAGGATCCAAAAGGCCAGAGTGGCTTTGGAGCTTGCGTATTGCCAGAGGATGAGCAGGAAGATGGTGAAGAATAGTGGAGCAAGCCAGGGGGCTTTCCTCACATCTCCCCCACCATCCGGATTTCTGTCTCCAAACGCACGCCAAAGCGCTCCAGGACAGTAGCTTGTATATGCCGAATCAGTTGCATAACCTCTGCTGCCGTGGCTTTGCCGTTATTCACGATGAAACCACAATGCTTGTTTGAGACCATGGCATCGCCGATGCTGAAGCCACGCAAACCGCAATCATCCACCAGTTTTCCGGTAAAATGCCCCTCAGGACGCTTGAAGACAGAGCCGGCACTGGGCAGATCCATAGGTTGCTTATCCCAGCGTTGGGCATCGAGATCCTGCATGCGAGCCAGGATCGCATGTGGATCGTCCTCTCTCAAACGAAACACCGAACTCAGCAGGATCAACTTGCGGCTTTGCAGAGAACTGTGGCGATAGGAAAACTCGTGCTGCTCCGCTTTCAGATGACGCACTGGATAATCTCCCTGTAAACCTTCCACTGTGGGCTCCAGATACTTGCTGCAATAAAGCAGGTCACGGATCTCGCCGCCATAAGCTCCGGCATTCATAAAGACTGCTCCACCTACGGAACCGGGGATTCCGGAAGCAAACTCCAATCCGCTAAGGCCTTCAGCCTGAGCAAACTCACATAGATCACGCAGGCTAACCCCCGCGAAAGCAGAGATATAGCTTTCATCGCGAGTGATCTTGACCAGCCCTTGCATCGAGATCACCAAAGCCCGAATGCCTTTGTCGCTGATCAAAAGATTACTCCCCTTGCCGAGGATGAAGTATGGCAGGTGGTTCACTATACAGAAACTGAGCATATCCACCAATTCCTTGATACTGCGAGGGATACAGAAGGCATCCGCAGGCCCGCCAATCTTGAAAGAAGTGTATGGAGCCAGCAGTTCCTCGAAACTGAGATCACCACGCTCACACATCTGGGGGAAGGCATCTTTGAGCATGATCTTCATCGGGCAAAAAACCTCGTAATCTCGTCCAGGAGTTGAATTTCATTGCGCACATCCAAGTGTTTGCCGGGCAGTATCTCTTTGAAGAAACTGCCATAACGCTTGCGCGATACCCGGCTATCCAGGATCAAGACCAATCCGCGATCGCTCTTTGAACGGATCAATCTGCCAAAGCCCTGTCTGATGCGCAAGAGTGCGTTGGGCAGCATGTAGTGCATAAAGCTATCCTTCTGTTCGCGCTCCAGTTTGTCGATATAAGCCTCCACCAAGGGCTCTGATGGCACTTGGAAAGGAATTTTGTAAAGGATCAAGAGTGATAGCGATTCGCCCTGCACGTCCACCCCTTCCCAGAAGGAGGATGTGCCCAGCAGCACAGCGTTTTTCACTCGTTTGAACTCTTCCAGGATCGCGCTGCGACTGCCACCTTTACCTTGCGCAAAGAGCGGTCTTTGACTGTGATAGAGATCATCTGCCACATAGTCGAAGGCAGCGTCCAGATCCCGATAGGCCGTGAACAGCGCCATCGTGCCCACATCCACCGTGTCAAAGATCTGCTTCAGAGCAGCCAAAGCCTGCGCTTGAAAGAATCTGTCCTTGGGCTCAGGTAAAAATCCGGTGATCAGCAGTTTGGACTGGCTGTCATAATCAAAGGGAGAATCCACGATGATCTGCTCCACCTGCTTTTTCTCCAGCAGACTGAGCCCGGATTGGTTCAGAAAATAGCGGAATGAACCTCGGAGGGCCAGAGTGGCTGAGGTGAACACAATGCTGGGAACTTTTTCGTAGAGCATCTTGCAGAGGTAGCTATTGACTTCGATGGGGGCGTAATTGATCACGCTGGCAGGGATGTTCCGCTCCGGTTTATAGCTGTTTTCGATCCACATGGCAAAGTTATCCAGGTCAGGATTGATCAGGGTGAGGATGGTGCCTTCCATTTCGCGCAGACGCATCATAAAGGCATCCAGATTTTCATACAACTGATCGTAGGAAGGAATCTGCTTGCTCTCCAGCGAACCCAAAACGTTGTGCAAGGCCTGGGCGGCTTTGGTCACTTCCTTGAAGTCACCGCTGAAGGCAGTCAACTGCTCAAAGAGTTCCTTGATCTCAGCTACTGCTTTGATGCGCAGTTTGTTGTAGCTATCAGCCGCGCTGCATTTAGCAGAGGCGAGATTGAAGATATCCATCACTTTGGGTCGGCCGGCTTCGATCACTCTTTCCAGATGCTCGGCTTCGGTGATGACCTGTTTCTTCTTTTCCTCAGGTAAGGCGGATTTCTCGATGGCTTTGGCTAAAAGTTGGAGAAAACCGCTTTTTTGTCTCTTTGAGCCCGAGGCAATCTGATTGTACAAAATGCTGATATCCGTGTATGAAAGCGAGGCTCCCAGATGCTTTGAGGCCGAGGCCATGAGGTTGTGCGCTTCATCGATCACCAGGTAGCCATATTCACCCAGGGTGGTATTTTCCATCCTCAGATCGGATAATAGCAGAGCGTGATTGGCCACCACCACGGAGGCATCCTCGATCTCTTTACGCAGCCCCATCACATGGCAGTTCTTATAGTGCATACACTTGCGATTACCACACAGATAGCGGTCTGAACATACCTTGCGCCAGGTGATGCTATAGCGATTGCGATCGAAGGAGGAGTTTTCGGACACATCACCCGTGAGCGTGTGCGTCTTCCAGATATACATATTGAGCAAGGCCGAGGCATCCCAGGCGCTGAGCTCTTTTTGCGTGATCATCTCTTCCCATCTGCGTTCGCAGATGTAGTTTTCCCGTCCCTTGACCAATACTGCTTTGAAGGGCACAGGCAGGATTTTCTTGAGCTGGGGTAAGTCCTTGTAAAAAAGCTGCTCCTGCAAGTTCTTGGTATTGGTGGAGACCACCACTTTGGCTTTGCTGCGATGCGCGAATTCCAGGGAAGGAACCAGATAGGCAAAGGATTTTCCCACGCCTGTCCCGGCTTCCACCACCAAGTGTTCTTCGCTGCGGAAGGCATCGTCAACCGCTTTGGCCATCTGCACTTGCCCATTGCGAAATTCAAAATTGGGGAAGTCTCTGGAAAAGAGACCATCCTCACTGAATACGGAATCGATGGCAGGGTTCTTGGCCGCGGGAACCAGATTCTCGATCACATTGTAATATGGGCTTTTCACTTTGGATACCGGAGGAGCGGAGATGGCTGAGGACTTTTGATGCAGCAAGATTCGCTCCCAAAAGCTGATGCTCTCAGATTGCGCCATGCGGGCCAGAGAGAGCACCCGGGAGTTCGTAACCATGCTGTAGTTATCCGTGATGTAATCCGCCAAAGCGCAGAGCAGCTTGCCAGTAGCTATGGCATCAGCGTCTGCCCGATGGGCATTTTCCAGAGGGATATCAAAGTATCGCACCATCGTGCCTAGCTTGTGATCTCCGGAATATGGCACATAAGCTCTGGAGATGTCCACTGTGTCCCAACGCGGATTGGTGAGCGGAAAATCACCGGTCATCACCAGATTGTGATTGATAAAGCCCAGATCAAACCCGATGTTATGCCCCACCACGATGCTATTGCCCACAAAGCTCTTCATCCTGGTGAGCACTTCCTTCAGTTCCGGCGCGTCACTTAACTGCTGGGGTGTAATATGCGTGAGAAACTGGATGAACTTTGGCACCTTGCCCTTGGGGCGGATGAAGCTGTCAAAGACCTCCACCACTTCGCCGGCCTTAAATCTCACTGCCGCGATCTCGATAATCTCGTCTTTTTGCTCGGAAAGCCCGGTGGTTTCGATGTCCAGGGCTACAAAATCCAATGTTTCAGATATCTTCATTCCTCGTCCCGGTAGAGGTTGTATCTTTGCAGCTTTTTGATCAGTCCCTGTCTGGATAGCCCAAGCTCCTTAGCGGCTTGCGTCTGATTCCAGGTATAGCGTTCCATGCAGGAAGTGATCATCTTGCGTTCCAGCTCCTCCACTGCCTCCTTGAGGTTTTTCTTGCTGCTGAGGAGATCTATCGTGCGGCTGTGTTCCAGATGACGATGCACTTCGTCCGAGAAATCTGCGGGGGTGATGAAGGTATTATCCTCCACCAGGGTGACCGCGCGTTCGATCTCATTTTCGAGCTGGCGCACATTGCCGGGAAACTCATAGTTCTCCAAGGTCTTCATGGCCTCAGAATTGAAGCCTAAGACGTTTTTGTTCATGCGTTTATTGTATTTATCCAAGAAGTGGATGGCCAGTAGCGGAGTGTCTCCGGGGCGGTTGCGCAAGGGCGGAACCACGATGCGAATCACATTTAAGCGATAGTAAAGATCCAGTCGGAAATCCCCTTTATTCACTTTTTCCAAGAGCGGGACGTTCGTGGCGCAGACCACGCGCACATTCACCTTTTCGGTCTTGGTGGAGCCCACTCGTTTCACTTCGCCTTCTTGCAGAAAGCGCAAGAGCTTGGCTTGCGTGGATTGACTGATATCAGAAATCTCATCCAGGAAGAAGGTGCCACCGTCGGCGATCTCAAAGAGACCTTTTTTGTCATAAGCGGCTCCGGTGAAACTGCCTTTTACATGGCCAAAGAGTTCGCTTTCCAATAGCGTTTCCGGCAAAGCTCCGCAGTATTGCGCTACAAAGGCTTTGTTTGCCCGATTGCTACTATAATGCAAAGCGCGCGCGATCAGTTCCTTACCCGTTCCGCTGCCTCCTTCCAAAAGCACCGTGGTGGGCGTATCCTTCACCTTCTCAATGATCTCAAAGATCTTTAGCATCTCTGGGCTTTTGCCGATGATATTGGCATAGAGATTCCCTTGGTGCAGTTGCTCACGGATGGTGGCATGGGTCTTTTCCAGGTTCGCGCTGCGGATGTTTTCGATGATCACTATGATCTGGTTTGATAGCGCTGAGAGCAGATTGATGATCCGTTCACTAAAGTAATGCGAACCGCTTTGGCAAAAGAGTGCCACCACGCCCATCGCCTTTTTGCGGATCGAGAGAGGCATTAACAGGATGTTGTTGTATTGTGCCGCAAAGTGTGGTTGCTTATAGTTTTCCAGCTTGTTTTCTGCGTGCACTTTGGCCGCCAGATTCATGATAGCATCATAATCACTGTCTTCCACAGAGATGTTCTTGAAGAGCTTATATTCCCAGGCATCAGGCAGATTGCCGCTATGATGCAGGCAGAGCAGGCCGCCGTCAGCTTCGGAGATTTCGATCAAACTGGATAGGGATTGCTCGATGATCAGATCCAGATCGGTGATAGTATTCAGTTTCTGCGTGATCTCATAGAATTGATTGAGCAGGTTTTCCTCAAACTTCACTTCCTGCATTTGCGAGGAAAACTCGCGGGATATGCGCTGCATCAGGATGTCATTTTGTTCCAGCAGTTTGATGGAACCGTATTGCTGGATTATCTTTTTGTTATTCTTTAGGATCTGCAGGGCTTGTTCCCATTCCTTCATTTCCAGCAACACGCCTGCTAGCTCGTAATTTGCCAGTGAAAGCTCATAATGATTTCCCGAAGCTACAAAAAGCTTGATCGCCTCGTCCAGATAGTTCTTGGCACTGTCCAGATTCTTACGTTCCAGGAGCGCTCTTAGATAGTATGTCCAGCCGATGCCGAAATCATTCTGCTGTTCTGTGGCCATCTTGTGAGCTTCATTGATGAAATAGTCGGCGCTTTCGGCATTGCGGGTAAGGATGAAGTAATAAGCTTGATTCTGGCAGCCTTCAATGATCTTGTCACGAGCACCCAGAGCCTTGAAGAAGTCAAAACTCTCCATCAGATAGCGGTAGGCTTCTTTGAACTTGTGCAGCTTCGTGAGCACCGAGCCCAGATTCCCGTTCAGCTCGGCTTTGATGTAGTCATCACTCACGGTTGGTAACAGCTCCAATCCCTTGAAATACAGGTCATAAGCAAGATTAAGTTCACCGCTTTTCTCATACACTTCACCTAAGTTATTGTAAGAACGAAGCAAGCCTTCACCAAAGTTATTCTCTTCTGAGCGTTTGATTGCCTGCTCATAAAAGGCCATGGAGCCCTTCCAATCGCCCTTTTTGAAAGCCAATGCGCCCAGGTTGTTCAGCGACGCGATGGTATTGCGGAAAAAGCCAAACTCCAGCGCGGTCTCCAGTGATTTTTTAAGGGCATCTTCTGCGCGGGCATAGTCCCCATGATCCATCATCGTCACGCCGATGTTGTTGTAGATATTGGTGATGTTGTAAGGTTCCGAGAGCAGTTTTTGGATCTTCAGCGCTTCCTCGAGATAGTAAAGCGAACGGGAAGGATCGCCTTTGTCGTCCATCAGGCCACCGAGGTTATTAAAACATACAGAGATGCCATTGAGGTTATAATATTCTTTTTCAAGGCTCAAGCTATTGAGAAAATAGGTTTCGCTGCGTTCCCAATCGCCCTGGAACATATAGAGTACTCCCAGGTTATTGTAGATTGCAGCCAGTCCTGCGTGGTCTTCTGCAAGATTATACATCGTTTCGGATTCTTTGAATGCCTCTTCAGCCTGATCCCATTCTTTGATATAATAGTGAATCTTGCCGCGTGTCTTTTTGGCTTCTGCTTGCACCAGATAGCGTTTGTGTTGATCATCAATGGCGCTCATGGCCAAAAGCGTGGTATCCAGCGTTTCAAAGGCAGCATTAAAGTCCTCGCTTTCGGCCTGAATATCCGCTTTGAGCAAGAGGATGCGCGCTTTCCAGAATGCGTCGATGGTAGCGGGAGAATATTTCTTGATGATCTCCAGGGCAAAGCTGCTGGAATTTACCGCAAAGAGGTTGTTTGAAAGCTGATACACGATCTCTTCCGCGGGCAGGTTGTGCTCCGTACAGATGTGCAGGCATTGACGATAGTAGTCCACAGCATTATCTTTTTCGCTGAGATCAGAATGACAAGCCGCAATGCGCGCGGTATAGCGCAGGCGGTCTTCCGGGCTCTTGCTCACGGAAAGCAGGTAAGCAAAGACTCCCAACAGGCTATTGGCATCGCTGATGCTCTCAAAGAGATGAATCATGGGGTCGAAGACATCGGCCTTGTAGCTCCCGCTGAGAATGTTCAACCGTAAGAGCACCTGCGCCTGGAGCCCAGCCTTGGTCAAATAGTTCTTTAGCTTTGTGATCAACGCGACGGACAGGTCTTTATCCTGCGCGGCCAGCCAATTTTGGAAGGCCAACTTTTTTTGCACCACGCAGCGCTCATCCTGAATCGCCAAAAGTCCCTTTTCTAAGAGCACTTCCTTGTCCTTGGCAAAGCTCTTGCGGCCAATCGCGGAGCTGATCTGATCGCAATCCAGCCCATCCAGATAATACATGGCTAGTAGCACTTCCAGCTGCGCTGTGCTCAGTTCATCCAGATTTGCGTAATAGATGTCATGAGCGTCATAGGTCTTTTCCAGATATGGGCTTAGATCAAAATCCCCCTTGGGGTTTTGCTTGATCATCTCGCGCAGGATCTTTTCCAGGGTCATCAGGTTCCCGCCCGAAATCTTTTGCAAAATCTCGCCTTCGGAGATGTATGAGAGCTTGGCCGAAGGAAACATCTGTCCCAAAAGCTTTTGCAAATCCTCTGCTCCGGGACTGGGGAGATTCTCGACCATCGAAAAGGGAAAAAGACGCTGTTGAGAGATAGCCAGAATCTGAATCCCACAATCCGCCGCGTATTGCACCAAGTATTGCAAAAAATCCCTGCTATAAGCATCCAACACATCGCAATCGTCGATCACCAGAAGCGTGGATTTGAGCAGGTCTCGCTGCAGCAGCAGCTCAGTAAGATAATAGAAAAAGTCATACTTACGCCCAGTGTGATACTTGCTGAAATGCTCTTCATAGAGCTCCCTCTGCGCGGCCTCATCCAAACCAGTAAATAGGGTCAGCAGCTCTGGGAAGTGATTGAAATATAAAGGGTGAGGCGTAAAGTAGTGAATCTCGGCATAGCTCGCGCGCAACGCGCTGATGATCGGAGCAATGAGGTATGATTTCCCAGATCCGGATTTCCCCGTGATCTCCACCAGGTGGCTGCGCTTCTTGTCCTTCAATATATCCAACACACGCGATATATCAAAACGCTCGGATACGAATTCGTGCATCTTCTGATACAACTTTTCAGGCATGCTTCCCACTCCCTGATCTTTAGTTTACAGCGCTACTGTAAAAAGAATTGACATACTGTCAAGCAAAAAATGGTTTCACACTCAGATGGGGAATGATTGGGACAAAGTGACACCTGTAAGAAGTGACACATGAAATGTCAAATATAAAAAGTCTTGACCAGACTGTTCAGGTTATTATCGTTGTTCTCATGTGCAGACTATCACCCAAACGGGTATCGGTCAAGCATAAGAATGACCACTGGGAGTGAATATGGTAGCCAAGACAGTCGGTGATCGACTCAAAATGCTGGTCAGATCGCTAAGTATGACTCACGGAGATTTTGCCAAACAAAATGCAATTTCACTGAATTCCATGAGCCGATACATCAACAATAAGAGGTCTCCAGACCCCGAATTTCTCATCAAATTGGCAGAGCAAAAAGTGAACTTGATTTGGCTGCTGAGGGGTGAAGGTGGCATGTATGTGAGTGCCCCCTGGGACCCCAAGCCAGAGTCAAAGACCAAGTCCAAGGTAGAAGTCGTGTCAGCTAAGGGCAAGCTATCAGATTGCACAGATAGCATTTACAGCCGTACAATTTTACTTCCGATCCTCGCTGAAATTTCTGCCGGAATGCCAGCCGAAGTCACAGAATATTTTGAATATGACAATTTCGTGGAATTACCGCGGATATACCTCAAGGACAAGATCGATAACTATATGGTATTCAGAGTAAATGGACAAAGTATGGAGCCTCAGATCATGAATAGCGATATCGTGGTGATCCAAAGAAAGGACGATTGGAACAATACCGATGGGGCTGTCTGTGCGGTTAGATTGAATGATGGCATCACCCTGAAACGTATCCAGTTCGATCACCAGAGGCAGCAGGTGCTGCTCCATCCCTTCAATGCCGATTACCGTGTCCAAGTGATAGATTCGATGCAGGGAGATGATATCTCGCTAATAGGTACTATGGTGATGCAGTTGAGGATAACTTGATGGTCTTGTTCCCCAAATCAAACATATCAAGACCCTCAATTAAAGACGGAATTGACAAAATAAACATAGAACTTTATCATGTTCCATGGCGCAAATCTGTAGAGAATTTGTAATGAGTTGAAGCGCTTGTCTGACTCAGTATATCTATACAAACAAGAGTAAAGGAGTACACATGAAGTCAATTGTCATAGTCACGACTAAGGAGTTAAAGAACCATGGCAGAATACTATGCCATTTGTTAAGCAAAAAAGATAGCTTGAAAGCAGGCTTGTGGGATTTAAAAGATTATACTGGAAATGAGAAGACAGCTGCTGGAAACAACTACTTTGTCTTTATTGGCGATAATGAAGTAACAAAACCGCTAACTCCCATGGTAGAAAACTGGATAGAAGATCAGGGAGTAAAAGTAGGCTATGACTATCGCAAGGCTTTCATTCAGCAGTTTGGTAAACCTACTGATATGGAATTGCTGAATAAAGCTCTTAAGGACTATTGGAAAGAGATCCTAGTCGCAATCTTTGGACCTGCGATATTTGCTACGGCAGCAATGTCATTAATAGCCATGCCACTCCATTTGTTGAAACCCTTCCCGATAGTAATAGCTCTGAAATACATCAAACTCAGTAAAGATCGGAAAAACACTACCATGAATCAGTATACTTTTGGGATAAAGAGGTTTATGGAGGCGTCACTTGAAGGATTCCTCAACAACTGACTCAACTCATGTTCATGCAACCCAAGCCTATGATGATATAATCAAGAGCTTCGGTGCCTTTAATGGAATTGAGATTGGTGCCGAGTATACTGAGTCTGTCAGTGAGGCAATAGAAAGAGCAAGCGAGTTACTAAACCAGATCGTTGACAATAAGAAAGGTGTTCACTATTTAAAGGGAGATTTAGCAGAAGTTTGGCACACGGAAACTGCTAACATTAGTGCTGTAGCGAAGGGATATGAAAACGAGTACTTCATTGCCCCAAGGGATTCTTCGGTCATTGATATCACTGGCTCTGATGCCCTTGAGTTTCTTAAGTACCAGCTAAAATACTTCAAGACTCCAGAGGATACTGCAAAGGCGATAAGTGATCCAAGATACTTTGGATTGCTAAAACTAGTGCCAACAGATCAACTGAAGGAAGTTAAAGAAGCAGCATATTTACTTTATCTGAAGAACCTAAATACTAGACCTGAACAAGCTGCAAATTACTTACATACTTATCAAGTGGCCACTGATACGGTAAAAGCTGGGAATGTTGAAAGCACACCGTTAGGCGAGCAAGAAGCCCTTAAAATCGTTAAAGAAATTCAAAGAGACAAGTTTTCTGGTAAAGAACATGGTTTATCTTTATCAGAGTATATTGAATGGACAGATATAGCCCGAGCATCTGGCGAAGCTGCGTTAACGGCTGCTATTACAACAATAGCATTGAAGATAGCTCCTGAACTGCTATCCCTCTTAAAAAAAGCAATATCGGATGAAAATATCGATTTATCCGACGTCCAAAGATTGGGTGCTAAAGCATTTGAGGGAGGGGTTGAAGGTTCTTTGAGAGGCGGAATCGCAGCTTTCATAACTATTGCCTGCAGAACGGGAAAACTAGGTTCTGCCCTTATGGATGTTAATCCATCTGTTATAGGGGTAACTACAGCGGTGGCCATTAATTGTATCAAGAATGCCTTTAGCTTGTATTCTGGTCATATTACACCCTACGAATATGTAGACAACTGCCTACGAGATTCTTTGGTTCTTGGACTTGGTATATCTGGTATGGTTCTGGGGCAGATACTAATTCCTATACCTATATTGGGTTCAGTAATGGGAAACATAGTAGGCACTCTCTTTGCAACAGCTATATATACTGGAGCTAAGACCTTTTTATTACAGCCTATGCTGTTATCTGGATTCACTTTCTTTGGTTTGGTGAAACAAGATTATACTCTACCAAGAAAAGTTCTAGATGAGATGGGAATTGATACCATAGACTTAGACATGATTGAGATAGAACACTTAGACCTCGAAAGGGTAGACTTGGAACTGATCGATCTTGATAGAATTGAGTTTACCATGTTAGAGCGAGGGTTTGTAAAAGTCGATGTTGTTGGCAATATAATGATCTAACGCATATGCATTTCTATTCAATACAATCTGATAAGGAAATGAACCACCTATACTAAGACGTAGTTTGGAGAGAACAGAGATTCTCTGCTTAACCCTTTCCACTCACACTGCGGCTCTTTCCAACTGGTCTATTTCGTTGAGATTCAGGAAGTTCCGAAACCAGTCCGAAATCAGTCCATATTTGACACAAAGCTGTCACAAACCAGTCCAAAGAAGTCCATAACCACTGTGACATCTTTCCGAAAGCAGTCCTAAGCATCTCTGCACCAGATAAAGGCTTATGCCTCTTTGTCACAGTGATGGCTATATGACATTTGGGGTGTCACTTTATAAAGTGACACCTGGAGTTTGGACATTATTTACTGGTTTACAGCCATACCAGCCCTCTTGTTTATGTATAGATTGAGCTCTTTTTGCAGCTCCTCATCAGCTGCGAGCTCTTTTCGCATCAGATTGACCATATCATTG
>Ga0334884_1000778_pt1 | contig 54715 bp, 35 predicted proteins | sample GraSluR1_MG_7_FD_207215 | JGI IMG/M metagenome (GOLD analysis project Ga0334884, IMG submission 207215) | Sludge microbial communities from methane-producing bioreactor in Wageningen University, Netherlands - Granular Sludge_12_05 R1 | ecosystem: Engineered > Bioreactor > Anaerobic >... | reverse complement strand
CTCAACCGTATGGGACTGCTTCAGCACAGGTAGCGTGAACGGTGTATCACAAGTTGGGGGGTTGATAGGAGTTAATTCTGCTGCTGTCTTTTCCAGCTACTGGGATATCGAGACTTCAGGGCAAGATGCTTCTAGTGGTGGTTATGCCCGAACCACCGAAGAGATGACCTCTCCCTACGATTCCGATACATACGTTGACTGGGATTTCAACCTAGTTTGGGGTGAGGATTTTGATTACGAATTAAATGATGGCTACCCCTACCTGCGCGAAGAGGAGCTAGAAGTTCCCAGTGTATCTACATATTCAGTTGAATATATTACTTCGCACACAGCGAAGGCTGGAGGAGAGGTTACCGCTGAGAATAGCGCTCCCGTTACGGATCGAGGGTTAATCTGGGGATTTGACGAGGGTATTTCTCTGGACTGGGAAAACTATGAGGGATTGGTTTACTGCGGATACGGCTTAGGTTCGTTTACAGCCATAATGCAGCCCCTGACACCTTCCACAACCTATTATTACTGTGCTTTTGCCATCAGCGAAGCTGGCTATGGGTATGGTGAAGTACTATCCTTCACAACACCATCGGCCATGAATCTTTGCGTAGCACTGGACAACTGCGATTTGGTATTTGAAACAGGTGGTGATAGCGATTGGTTTGGACAGAGTGTTACAACTCAAGATGGAATTGATGCTGCACAGAGCGGATATCTTGGTGATAACTCATACTCCGAAATCAGCACAACTGTTCAGGGACCGGGAACGCTGAACTTCTGGTGGAAAACCTCATCAGAAGATGGAGACTTCTTACGATTTTATGTGGATGGCATCCAGCAAGCGGAAATTTGCAGCGAAACTGAGTGGATCTATTTTGAACACGAAGTGTACGAAGGGCAACATTCCCTTAAATGGTCTTTCGAGAAGGACGAAGCAGGATCGGATGGAGAGGATTGCGGATGGGTTGATCAGGTGGTTTATACGCCCTATGGCGTTAACTTTCCAACCGTTACTACAACTGCAATATCAAATATTACTGAAACTACTGCCACTTCGGGTGGTAATGTAACCGACATAGGTGATTCCGATGTGAGCGCACGAGGTGTTGTATGGAGCACATCCGAAGCACCAACTGTAACCAATAACGATGGAATTACATTAAATGGTGTTGGTGATGGTGAATTCACCAGCGAGTTGACCGACCTCACTCCAAATACAACGTACTATGTTCGCGCCTATGCAACCAACAATCAGGGAACGGGTTACGGTGAGGAGTTAAGTTTTATAACGCTTGCATCAGCACCTGAGGCGGATTTTGTGGCAGATATAACAACTGGGGTTGTTCCTCTTACAGTGCATTTCACTGATCTGAGCATTTATGACCCCACATCGTGGAACTGGGAATTTGGCGATGGAAGCGTATCGGATGAACAGAACCCAACACACATTTACACATCTGTCGGAACATTTACAGTTTCCCTAACTGTAACCAACGAAATGGGCAGCGACACCGAAACAAAGGTTGATTATATTCTGGTCATCCCTTCGGAGGTATTGCCCACATTAACAACTTTACCGGTTACCAACATTACGCAAACCTCTGCCACCTCAGGTGGCAACATTACATCAGATGGTGGCTACTATGTATTCCAGCGCGGTGTAGTTTGGAGCACAACGCAAAACCCAACTACCTATAATTACGAGGGTATAACAAATAATGGCGATGATATTGGCGAATTTGTAAGCGAATTAACCAGCCTGACACCCAATACAAAATACTATTTAAGGGCATACGCCACCAATAGCGAGGGAACAGCCTACGGAAACCAGCAGAGCTTCTCAACCGCTTTTTCGGTAACGTTTACTGTTTACAGCGAAAGCGGATATCCCATTCAGGGAGCTTCAGTAGCACTTAACGGCGATACCCAGACTACAGGAACCAACGGTATTACTGTATTTTACTTAACCAATGGTGATTATGAGTATACCGTTTCTGCAACTGGTTATTTAACAACAGGAGGTTATATAAAAGTTTTAGATGAGGATCAAAACTTAAAGCTAATGCTTATTGCTGATACATCAACCCCTCCATTTATTATAGGTGAAGATCATGTTTGTAGAGGATCCGAGGTTATCTATTCAATCAGCGCAACCCTTGGGGGATCGTGGGAGGCGGTTGGGGGTAACTTGCTCAGTAACTCAACCAGCCATGCTTTAATCGAGTGGCATTCTGCTTCTGAGAATAGCCGAATACGTTACCGAATTACAAATACCAGCGGATACCAAATTACCTATGAATTACCGGTAAGTGTCGATACTCTCAACATTGTTACAACATCTCACAGACCAAATATCCATGTTAAAGGGAGTATTCCTATACTGATCTGCACAACACAAAACCTAGCATATCAATGGTTTATGGACAATGAGTTATTGTCCGGAGAATCGAAACAATTCTATGTTGCTTACGATAAGGAAGGAGAATTTAGTGTACAAGTCAAATATAGCAATATGTGCCCTTTTATATCTAACCCCGTTTCTATAATCAGTAATACAGCAAAGGATGCTCAAATTACTGTATTTCCCAACCCAAACGAAGGAAATTTCATCATAAAAATCCAAAGTACAAGCATCGGAAAAGCGAAGCTGGTAATAATCGATGCATTTGGCAAAGTTGTTCACACCGAAACATTTGCAAAGAATGAGGAATTTTCAGAGAGAAATATATTCATTAACAGTTTACCTCAGGGTGTTTATGCTATCTGGGTACAAATTGGAAATTCATTACCACTAAATACCAAGTTAATAATACTTTGATATTACTGCAAGATACTATGAAAAAGATAATGATAAAACGTTGGCAAATAACTTTGCTCATTACTTTTAGTCTTTTAAGGGTAAATCAAATTCATGCTCAGATTCTGACTCAGGATCAGGAAGAGCAATTCCGACAAAAGATTTACCAGCTTATGAAAACCCATGCAGAGTCCAATCAATTAACCCTCGACTGGGAAAGGTTGGATCAAACCATGATTGACAAACTAAAGGGAACCTTTACCAACACAACAAAAAAGATTGTATTCAATGATTTACTACCCCAAAATGTAAAGGAAGATAAATACTTAAGTCCGATTGGTTATATTCTGTTTGCACAACGGTATTTTCCCGAGGGAATTGATGTAGTTTTGGATGTTCTTAACATTGAAATTACTAATAAAGATCACAAAAATGGAACCTGCAAAGCGTTGGTAAAGGCAAAAAAAACTGTTAGAGGACTATATCAAAACAAGAAAATTCATAAATTCTCGGATATTCTCTACTATTACATTGATGCAGATCTAATTGAGGGTCAAATTCAGGGAGTATTAATCACCAGGGTAGCTGATACAAAAATGCATGCTCAGGTAGAGGGAAACAAAATTTATGGGGGGCTATATGTTGGAATAAGTGGTGGTTACAGCCAAAATGTGTTGTATTATCCCCAAATTATTGGAGATAAGAACTGGGCATGGAAAGTTGGATCCAATGTACACCCAATGCTTGAAGTGCACTATATGTTGACACGTGGCTTTGGGTTAGCAACCGGAATAAAAGTTGGAAGCTACTCACCGGGTCTATCTCTAAAAAAATTTTCAGAGCAACTATCAACCCCTTTTACCGATCAGGATAATGATACCTACTACCCAATTTATGATATCTCAAATTTTCAGGAAATAAACAGCATTAAATCAATAGACATACCGCTTTTTCTAAAGTTCAGAACAGGAGCCGGAAATGTTGGGTTTTATATTGACGCAGGAATAGTTTACTCCTCATATAGCAGCATGTCGTATACCCTTAGCGGTACTGCAACTCGTAAGGGTTATTATCCTGCGTATAATGTTATTCTTGAGAATATACCCGAATATAATTTTTTCTCGAATTACACCTTTAACCCAAAGGATAGAATATCACTCCAAACGCCATCTTACGGACTATCGGGGTTAGTATCATTGGGTGTATCCATTTCTGTTTATAAGGATATTATGCTAAGAGTGGGAATCAGCACCTACTATGGGCTTGTGAGTATGGGCAATAGCATCCCTAGTCATTCGGTTGACTATTTTAACACAACCGGTATACCGAAAAACGATATTTTTCTCCACTCAGCAAGTATTGAAATTGGTTTATACTATAGGGTTTTTGTTAAGTAACTTAAATTAATTCATAGCCATGAAAACGGTAAAAAGGATTACAGGGATGATGCTTCTGCTAATGATCATAGGCTCTGCATCTATGGCTCAACGGCTTGTGGTTTTTTCGGTTGACGATACAAAGTATGGTCAAATTTTCTACTCTTTCGGTACCATCAAGGATAACCTTTTCGATCTTTCCCTATCTGCGGTATGGACAAATAGTGAATTGGTTCCAATAACAGATCGTTACTCTGTTGTGGGCTTTGAAGTTGGTAAAATAAGCGTTAACTCGCCCCATATTAAGATGGTTTCTCCTGTTGCTCCCAATAATTTGTTGCTGTTCAATGATAATATAACCCTAAAGTTTGAAGTTAATGAACAGTTTCCCGGAGGTGACATTAAAATAGATTTTCCCTTCTTTTACTGTACATCAGCAGATATAGCTTTTAAACCTGAATGGCGTTCAAACTTTACCTTTTCTCGCCCCAAAAACTACGTGGCAGCCACTAGTATCGAAGTATCTAAGCTCATCGACAAAACCCCTCCTAGTGTAACTGTTATTAATCCTGAAGGAGTTTCTGAAGGGCTAAAACCTATTCTTGAAACGGACAGGGTAAAGATTACTCTAAACGTCACAGATTTCTTTGGTGTTAGTAAAGTATTGATAAACAATATACCAGCACAGCATATGGGGGGTTCTACCTATGAAACTGACCTTTCAGTACGGTACGGATTCGAAACTCCCATAAAGATTATTGCTGAGGATGTGAGCGGTTTGCAAACCGAGAAAACTTTTACAATCGAAAGCCGTCAGCCTATGCAAACCGGGATAGGTTCTTCCACATCATTAAGCGATAGGACCCAAATAGGTTCAAGGAACAAGCCCTTTGAGCCATCGGAACTCACAATTGATTTACCCGACCTAGGAGTAAAGAATCCTAATAGATATGCGCTAATCATCGGAAATGAGGATTACTCATCGTTTCAACGTGGGCTCAAAAATGAGTCGGATGTCGAATTTGCCATTCGCGATGCCGAAACCTTTAAACTATACGCAACAAACATATTGGGTATTCCTGTTGACAACATCATTCTGCTAAAAAATGCAACATCAATAGAAATGCACCGATCAATAAACCAGATGAATACACTAGCCCGATTGGCCGAAGGAAAAGCAGAAATCTTTATCATGTACGCAGGTCACGGATTTCCCGATGAAAAAACGCAAGAACCTTACTTGATACCGGTAGATGTAAGCGGTTCAGACCTTGAATTTGCCATCAAGTTATCATTCCTTTATCAAAAGTTAACAGAGCATCCCACCAAAAGGGTAACCGTATTTCTTGATGCTTGCTTTAGCGGTGGAGGAAGAGAGCAAGGATTAATAGCAGCACGTGCTGTGAAGGTAAGCCCAAAGCAAAATATTTTATCGGGCAATATTGTTGTGTTCGCGGCTACAAGCGGCGATCAATCAGCTATGCCCTGGAAAGAGAAACAGCATGGAATGTTTACATACCATTTGCTTAACAAACTCAAAGAAACAAATGGCAATATTAGCTATGGAGAACTCTCAGAGTATCTAAGAATTTCAGTAGGCACCCGCTCGGTTATCGTTAACCAGAAGGAACAGAACCCACAAACCAATATCAGCCCTAATGTTGAGAAAGTATGGAAAGAATGGAAGGTAAAATAGGGTTAACTAAACTTTTTTGCAATAAAATACATATACTTTCATTGCGTTCATTTGGGTGGACATGATATTTTTACCCGCTTTAACCTGCCATCTATCAAAACATCAAGTACATTAATTGAAAAACTTATGAAACAATAAGCATTTTATCAATATTTATTTTAGTTTTATCCCCCGAGAAATAGTTTTGCAGATATGAATGTCCTTAAAAGACTTGATAAATCAGCAAGATTTGTTAATTTCCTTATCAATCCTTTTTTTCATGCAATTATAATATCTGCATTGGTGCTGTGGTTACTCTATCCCCTAACAAAAAAATACCAAATCGAACTCCATAAAACTGGCGTTTTAAGCACACGGGAGCAAATAATACTCTTCGATGATTTGAATGGCGATGGTGACACTGAAATGATCACCCTGGGGACTAATTTACTGGGAAATCTCTGTGTTTTCGTGTATGAAAAAGAGGATAAGCTTATTGATCAGTGGAATTTTAAGGGAAAAATGCTAAATCCAGATCTGGGTGGGCACTTTACCGGGTCAAGCCATTCCAATGAATTAAAAAAAGTCTTTATTCTCTCACAGCAACATGACAGCATATTTTTAAATGCCATTGATCCTTTGGGTACCCGTAATTTTATATTTCAGAACCTTTTTATTTGCAAGGTTGGTAATGGTATTAATATCTTCGATGCAACCGCTCATTTTCATGGCTGGGCAGACTTTCATGGATCGGGATACAATCAAGCTTTGTTCAGCATTAACGCAGGGCATTCGTTAAAGCCGAGGCAGCTGTTTATATTCGATCCGACCACCCTTACTCTCCTCGCTTCACAATCAGATGGAGCTCCAAAACATACCACTGAACTTTACCAAAGATCGTCCGACTCAAGCCTTTTCATTGTAAGCAAAACTCCTGCTGTTCAAAATTTCCCTGATTCAACGAGTGAGGTTTTTCACGATCGTATCTGCTGGTTGTTCGTATTTGATAAAAGCCTCAAACCATTGATAGATCCAATCCCTTTTGATAAACCCAGATCCAGGCTGAACCACTTCTATTATACTGACGAAAAGGGCAATGACATTAACTTGGGCACATTTATTTACCATAGCGATAACAGCTGGCAAATGGATTTTTTTGAACTTGATGCAGAATTCAAAAAAGTGGACATTGAAGCTGTTTGCAACTACAGTTTTTCGGAAATAATATCGTGGCTATCATCAATTTATAAAGCCAAATGGAAGGACAATTTCTATACATTAATATTTACCAACAAAGGATCAATCATCCCTTTGATCAAGAAGAATGATAAGGTGCTTATTAAAAAGCCTATCGAAACACCCATAGGTACTTTTCGCATTGCCGATGATGGCAATAACAACCAATTACTAGCCATCTACAGCCTTGATAATAAATTATGGTTAAGCAAACCCGATTTGAAGCACCCTGCAATAATTGATTTGCCTGCCATGTTTGCAATTCCTGATGCCATTTTCCGTTTTTCTGGTGTTTTTTCCATGGGTGGAAAAAGCATGCCAGCCTTTAATATTGGGAAATTATGGTTTACTGCTCAACTTGTTAAGAACCCTTTTTACTCATGGAGATTTGCCATATATCTTCTAATTTTCGGGAGTATTTATGGTTTCATACTGCTTATTAGGCTCTCTCAAAAGTATCAAACACAGCGCAGGCGAAAAAATGAGCAAGAAATGGCAAAACTTCAACTACAGGTAATAAAGAATCAAATTGATCCTCACTTCACCTTAAACGTACTTAACAATATCAGCAGTGTAATTTTCACCAATCAAAAGGAGTTAGCATTTGAATTTTACAATCAGTTTACTCAGCTAATTAAAAGGGTGCTTACAAATTCTGGAAAACTTTTCACAACTCTTGCCGATGATATACAATTCATTGACAACTACCTGGCTCTTGAGAAGCTAAGACTTAACAACGACCTTGATTATAATATTAACATAGAAAATGGCATTCATGTTAATGATATAAATGTACCCAGAATGCTTCTTTTCACATTCGTTGAAAATGCAGTAAAGCATGGGCTTTGCCCAAAAGTTGATAACAGAAAGCTAATCATATCCATAACCAAAAATGCAGGAGTTATTACCGCAACAATTGAAGATAATGGAATTGGTAGAAAGAAAGCAAAAGAGATGGGCACAACAGGAACAGGAAAAGGTTTAAACATTGTAGATCAAATAATTGAAATGCATAAAAAATTATCGAATCAGCATATTTCATATAATATTGAGGATTTACACTTTCCTGATTCTGAAAATTTTGGTACTCGTGTAGTTATTGAAATCGGGACGTAACATCTCAAAAAAAATAAAGAAACTTGTATAATTTTCAATTCATTAAAATATTAAATGATACGTAAAAAGTTAACCTCAATTGTAATCGATGATGAGGCTCCTGCAAGAGCCATACTTAAAAGTATATTGGAATTGCACGGTGGTGTTGAGGTTGTTGCAGAAACTAATAATGCCAATACAGGAATACTTCTAACCATTGAATACCAACCCGATGTGGTCTTTCTTGATGTTGAAATGCCCGGCAAATCGGGCATTGAAATGATCGATGAATTGAAAAAGTTGAACTTAAACCCAATAATTATTCTTACCACTGCCTTTCCCGATTTTGCCATTGAGGCTATTGACAGGGCCGTTTTTGGCTACCTGGTTAAGCCTATTGATTTGGATAAACTAAATCGTAATGTAAACCGTGCGCTATGTGAAAAATACAAAAAAAACATTTCCAATAAGCTGCGTTTTACGGTTAGCAAAGGTTTTCTGTGGGTTGAAACAACCGAACTTATATGTGCCATTGCACATGGCAACTACACCGAACTGTTCCTGTTCGATGGAACCAAACACACCATAACCCAGCAACTGGGCAAACTTATCTCCATGTTACCCCAGCACAACTTTATGCGAGTAAGCCGCTCGGCAATTATTAACAAGCAGTATCTGAAGTTTATCGATAAGCAAAAATTAATTTGTACTCTTCAGGTGACCTCACAAAAAATCGAAGTTCCCATTTCAAGAGAAACACTGAAAATTCTAAAGGAAGTCAACTAAAGAGCATGCAACTAGTTGGTTTTTTCCAATAGTTATCAATTATAAAAAAGTCCTCTGTACAGAAAAGAGTGGGCTTTATACACAGAATATCGAATCGTGTACATTTTCTTAATTGTGCCTTGGACGATAGTAAAATATTGGCTAGATTTGAATTACAGCGATATTGACTTTTAAAAAACATTACCCTTTAATAAAAATCAAAAAAACATGAAAACTTTGAAAATTGGTCTTTCTTTGATTACATTAGTGCTGCTCTTCTCATCGTGCACAACAACTAAAACAATCACTGCAAAAAGAATGGATATCTATGGCTCAGGCGTTATCCAACAACCCATTGTGGCCGAACTAGACATTAAAGCCACAAAGGTAACTGGCACCGCAAAATCTTCCAGCGGTATGATTGAATCGGTAAAGAATAGCGCTGTTGCCGATGCTTTAAGCAAATCGAATGCTGATGTGCTGATTGAACCGAAGTTTGAAACAGAAACAACAAATGGTGTAATTAGAGCAACTGTAACGGGGTACCCTGGTACTTATGTAAATTTCAGACCTGTTACCGTTGAGGATGTTCCTCTTCTTGAACTTGGCTACGTTCAAAAAGCTACAGTTTTTGAACCACAAGTTAAGGAAAAACGTAAATCGAATATTGGAGCAATACTGGGTTCCGTTGGAGGATCCATTTTACTGATAATTTTAATTTTAGCTGCTATGGGTTAATGTAAATTTTAATTAATTATAATATTGTATCTAACATTTTTTTACATCAGTTAGCTTAACACAATCACAGAATGAGGTTTGACAATTAGTCAAACCTTGTTTTTTTACTATACATGTTCTTATTATGTATTGAAACCTCCAAAATTCTATATTAACCCTCAAACTTCTGTTAATTTGACACAGCCCTTTGCTTGGTACAGGAATTGTATTGATGCGCTACGAATAAACAATCACAAAACATAATAATCATGCTAAGATCATCCAACCCTGCTCTAAGCGAGCAGATATTCGTCAAGCAAAGAACCGCAGCCACTTCATCGGAGGTGATGACCATTGAGGGAACCAAGTACAAAACAATGCTAATGCTAGGGCTGGTTGTCCTAGGGGCAATATATACCTGGCGCCTTGCATTCATCGAATCTCCTTCAGTTTTTACTTGGATGATGGTGGGGGGTATTGGAGGGTTAATTACAGCAATTGTAACAGTCTTTTCGCCCAAAAGTGCACCCATCACCGCCCCAATCTATTCGGTGCTCGAAGGTCTTTTACTGGGAGGCTTGTCAGCCATTATGGCAGCACAATACGGTCTTGGAATTATAACCCAAGCAGTAGGCTTAACCTTTGCAACTTTTTTCTTTATGCTAATCCTTTACCGCTCGGGCACTATTGAGGTTACTGCAAAGTTTCGCATGGCGGTTTTTGCTGCCACCGGAGCAATTGCATTAATGTACTTCATTTCGTTTTTAATGAGCTTGTTTGGTGTTCCAATTGGATTTATTCACGATGGAGGAATACTCAGTATAATCATCAGTTTAGTGATAATAGGGGTTGCTGCCCTAAACCTTGTTCTTGATTTCGACTTTATTGAACGGGGTGCAAATGCCGGTGCACCGAAATATATGGAATGGTATGGTGCTTTCGGGTTGATGGTAACGCTTATTTGGCTATACATTGAGTTTTTAAGATTACTTTCGAAGCTAAACAGAAGGAACTAAGACAAAAAACTATATAAAAAAATATCACTGTTATTTTGTTATTATGTTTAATGTTAATAATTTTGCAGCCCATAATTCAGGTAAAAAGTAAAAAAAGATTAATACTTGCAAAATGAAAAAGGAAATACATCCCAAGAATTATCGACTGGTGGCGTTTAAGGACATGTCGAACGAGCATGTTTTCATCACCAAATCGACTGTAAACACAAGAGAAACCCTTGAGGTTGATGGCGTAGAGTACCCATTGGTTAAAGTTGAAATTTCGAACACTTCGCATCCGTTCTATACCGGTAAGATGAAACTGGTTGACACTGCTGGACGCGTTGATAAGTTCATGTCGAAGTACAAAAAACATTTAGACAAGAAAACAAAGTAGACCTTCAATTCCAATCGCACTATCTATACTTGGGATTGTATCCATATACATTAAAAGCTCCTCTGGGAGCTTTTTTTATTGGCATATATGACAATTTCCTTATAATGGTATAACTTTGTAATCAACATCGTAAAATTAAGTCAATGGAAAAACATGTAATTCTCTTTGACGACTCAAGATGGGAACATCTTCTTCCACTAACCTATACACGTCCAGTTGCATTGATTCGTTTAGGGATTTTAACCATAAAGGAAAAATGGGAAAAGATTCTCAAGGTTCATTGCTATTTTCATACTAAGGATTATTTATCAGAAAAGTTTCCTCTCCCCAAAAACAACGCACCTTGCCTTTTGATTAATGGTGGAGTGCTCCCCGATGAAACTCTAGTCAAGAAGATACAATCATTGACAATTGGTAATGCTTTGGCTTATAAATCAACATTAGTTGCAGCATATTTACCATCACTTCCTGATAGTAGTTTTTTGCCAGACCCAGAAGTATTTCCTAATACCCAAGAACTTTCCGATGAACCTTTAGCAATATTTCACCCATGGGATATCTTCACTCTCAACGGAAAGGCTTTAGAGAAAGATTTTGAATTGATCACAAGGGGAAAAAAATCACAACCCCTCTCTCCTACCAACAATGTGCTTAACCCTGAAAGGGTTTTTGTTGAGGAGGGTGCCAAGCTAGAGTGTGCCACTCTTAATGCCCAAACAGGACCAATTTACATTGGAGCCAATGCCGAGGTAATGGAAGGTTCTTTGGTTCGCGGTCCCTTTGCAATATGCGAAGGTTCAACGTTGAAGCTTGGGGCTAAGATCTATGGCCCTACTACTATCGGTCCGAGTTGCAAAGTGGGAGGGGAGGTAAACAATAGTATTTTCTTTAGCAACAGCAATAAAGCGCACGATGGTTTTTTAGGGAACTCTGTAATAGGCGAATGGTGTAACATTGGTGCCGATAGCAATAATTCAAACCTAAAGAATAACTACGCCGAGGTAAAACTCTGGTGTTATGCAAAGCAAAGCTTTGTGAATACAGGATTGCAATTCTGTGGTTTGATCATGGGCGATCATTCCAAATGTGGAATCAACACTATGTTCAATACAGGCACTGTGGTTGGCGTTAGCGCTAACATCTTTGGCGATGGCTTCCCCCGAAACTTTATCCCCTGTTTCTCATGGGGAGGTGCTCAAGGTTACACCACTTATAAACTCGATAAAGCTATAGAAACAGCCCAAAAGGTAATGGAAAGAAGAGGAATCGAATTAGATGAAAAAGAGATCAACATTCTCTCGAAAGTATTTGAACTTTCTGCATACTTTAGAAGATTCTAAATTTGGCACAAGCCTTGCACAATAGGTATTTCGCATTGCAAATACCTTTTTTAGTGACATGTTGTCACACTTGTAAGAAATTATAGCATTAAACATGACCAAAAAATTCGATTTAAAAATAATCAACCCTTACGAACTAGATTCTGTTGACCGCGAAGCTGAATTTATCCCGCTTTTCACCGATGAGGATGGAGAATTATCAAAGACTGATATCCCAAATACACTTCCCATACTTGCACTTCGAAATACTGTCCTGTTTCCTGGTGTTGTACTTCCCATTACAGTGGGTAGAGAAAAATCTGTTCGTTTGGTAAAAAGCCTTGCTGGTAAAAACCGGTTTATTGGTGCAGTATCACAAATGGATGCCAAGATAGAAGATCCAGAGATCAAAGATCTTTTTACCCTTGGTACAGTGGCTCGCGTTCTCAAGGTTCTTGAAATGCCCGATGGCAGCACCTCGGTTATTCTTCAAGGTTTCCATCGTTTTCAAGTTGAAGAATATCTAACCAGTGAACCATTCTTCAAAGCATCGATTAAAGTTCTTACCGATGAACCTATTGACCAGAAAGATGAAGAGTTCAAGGCTTTGATAGGTTCAATTAAAGACTTTGCACTTAAGATTATCAACCTTTCACCCAACATGCCCCAAGAGGGCAGCTTTGCCATTAAGAATATTGACAACAACTACTTTTTGATAAATTTCATATGCTCCAACATTGAATTCCCTGCTACCGACAAGCAAATACTGCTGGAAAAGAACGATCTCAAGAGTCGAAGTGTTCAGCTGCTCCAATACCTTTCGCGCGAGATTCAACTGCTGGAAATCAAAAACGACATACAAAACAAGGTAAGGCTAGATATGTCGCAGCAGCAAAGGGAGTTTTTCCTCCATCAGCAGATGAAAACCATTCAGAATGAGCTGGGAGGAAATCCCATGGAGCAAGAGATTGAAGAGTTCAAGAAGCAAGCCTCTGCCAAAAAATGGAGCAAGGAAGTAAAGGCAATATTTGATCGTGAAGTTACAAAACTAAGCCGAATGAACCCAATGGCTGGCGATTACTCGGTGCAGCATAACTACGTTCAACTTATCCTTGATTTACCCTGGAATGAGTACACCAAGGATAGTTTTGACCTCAAAAAAGCACAAAAGATCCTCGATGAGGATCACTTTGGACTAGAGCAGGTAAAGGAGCGAATTCTTGAGCATTTGGCCATTCTGAAGTTGAAGGGAGATATGAAGGCTCCTATTCTTTGCCTTTATGGACCTCCGGGCGTGGGGAAAACATCACTGGGTAAATCGGTAGCCCGAGCACTCAACCGTAAGTACGCACGCATATCGCTGGGGGGATTACACGATGAGGCAGAAATCAGAGGGCATCGGAAAACCTATATTGGTGCCATGCCCGGAAGGATTATTCAGAATATAAAAAAGGTAAAGGCATCAAATCCTGTATTCATCCTCGATGAGATAGATAAAGTTGGAAAAGATTTTCATGGTGATCCTGCTTCTGCACTACTGGAGGTGCTTGATCCCGAACAAAATAGTACCTTCCACGACAATTATCTGGATATTGAATTTGACCTATCCAGAGTGCTATTCATTACAACCGCTAACACTATTTCCTCTATAAACCCTGCACTCCGCGACAGAATGGAATTGATTGAAGTAAGCGGTTACATACGAGAAGAAAAGGTGGAGATTGCCAAACGGCACCTTATCCCCGATCAACTTGCAAACCATGGGCTTAAGAAAAATCAACTCACAATACCCAATGAGGTTTTGGATGAGGTTATACAGGGTTATACCCGCGAAAGTGGTGTCAGAACTCTTAATCAACGTATTGCCAAAATTGTAAGGCATACTGCCAAGAAAATCGCCTTTGGCGAAGATCATTCAAATACGGTAACCAATACCGACGTTAAAAAGATATTAGGTGTGCCAAAATACTTAAAAGATATATATCAGGACAATGAACTGGCAGGAGTTGTTACCGGGCTTGCATGGACTGAAACAGGAGGGGATATTCTTTTCATCGAAACCAGCCTAAGCAAAGGCAAGGGTAACCTTACCATTACTGGCAACCTAGGCGATGTAATGAAAGAATCGGCCATTATTGCTCAGCAATACATCAAGGCACACAGCGAAGTTCTTGAACTAAATCCCGATCTTTTTAGCAACTGGGATGTTCATCTCCATGTCCCCGAAGGGGCAATTCCCAAAGATGGACCTTCGGCGGGTATTACTATGGTTACATCGTTAGCTTCGGCCTATACACAGCGAAAGGTGCGTAAAGGGATTGCCATGACAGGCGAGATAACATTAAGGGGAAAGGTTTTGCCAGTGGGTGGAATCAAAGAGAAGATTCTTGCCGCTAAACGTGCAGGAATTAAGGAGATTATCCTTTCGGAGGATAATGAGAAGAATGTATCGGAAATAAAGGATATCTACATCAAAGGGCTTACCTTTAAGTATGTTGATCATATCAGCGAGGTTCTTGATTACGCACTATTGAAAACCAGGGTTAAGTCTGCAAAGATTATTGCATAAGCGAATAAACTTTTCATTTGTGGTATTCAACCTAAAAGGTATTACCTTTGTACTTGTCCCTTAATACAAAATAATCTATATGGAAAAAATTGCAGTATTCCCAGGTACGTTCGATCCTTTTACAGTTGGACACGAAGCCCTTGTAAAAAGAGCATTATTTATCTTTGATAAGGTCGTAGTTGCTGTTGGCAAGAATATCTCAAAAAAAACACTCTTTACCCTGGAGCAACGCATCAACATGATAAGTGAGGTGCTTGCCCATGAACCCCGGGTTTCAGTTAAAGGCTACGAAGGACTTACCGTTGACTTCTGCAATAGTATTGGTGCCCGATTCCTCCTTCGGGGGCTTCGGACTTCTGCCGATTTTGAGTACGAAAGGGCCATAGGACAGGTAAACAAGGCCATGAAGCCCGATTTAGAATCGGTATTTCTACTTACTGCTCCTGAGCATACTCCAATAAATTCAACCATAGTAAGGGATATTCTGGAGAATAATGGCGATGCCTCAAAATTTTTACCCAAAGGAATCAACATAAATAAGTATCTCAAACGTTAAGGGTTTAATTGTAAGGTTTAATATTTAACAATTCTCAAATGAGCCCCTTAAAAATAATCCTTGCGTGTACCCTTTTGTTTTTCATACTATTCTTCAAAACAAATGCTCAGGTAACACTTAGCGGTAATGCTCCCTCATACAAAGGCGAAGAGCTGGTTTTTTTTCAATTTTCCGATTTAATATCCCGAACCGAAATACCCATTGGACGATGCATTGTTATGCCTGACGGCAATTTTTCGGTTGATCTAAAAATTGATGAAACTGAATTTATTTTCAGCCATCTTGGAATCTATAAGATCTATCTATTTGCTGAACCTGGCAAAAAGTACCAAATTGTGTTACCCGAAAATGAGCCCAAAACAGAAAGTCAGAGGCTTAACCCATTCTTTCGGGAAGTGGAGGTACATGTAGGAATTACCAATATCGAAAAGGATGATCTTAATGTTCTCATCAGCTCTTTCGATACCGCCTTCAACGAGCATTTTGATCAGATAGTCATGGATGCATACGCAGGTATTCAAAGCATCCCTCTTGATTCATTGATCAATCAACTTGAGTCAATATTCAGCAAGTTTGACCAACCTTTTTTCACTGCTTATCGGCAATACCGATATGGGTTAATTAGTCAGCTTTCGCTGATGCAAAAATCACGAAGCATATCAGACAACTTCTTCCTCAATAAACCCATACTTTACAATAATCCATCCTACATGGAATTGTTTAATCTGCTGTACGATAAGTATTTTCTATTTTTTGCCCGATCCGAATCGGGGCAGGCTGTTTTCAGCAATATTTCCGATGAAAAGAGCTACACAAAACTTAAAACCACGCTAGCCGAAGACGATGTGCTAGCCAACGATTCGCTGCTTGAATTGGTAATTCTTAAAGGTTTACACGATGGTTTCTTCGACGATAAGTTTTCACGATCTGCATTGCTCACAATTCTAGATTCACTATACAAGCAGACTAAAATTGCAGAGCATTTAGTTATCGCCGAGAATATCCGTTCGAAGGTAACCCGTCTGCTTCCGGGCTTCGTTCCCTCCCCATTCGAATTATACTCATCGAAGGGAAAGCTGATGTCACTCAACGATTTTGAAGGCAAGTACGTTTATCTTAACTTTTGCAGCACATCGAGCTACACATGCTTACAGGAATTCTCCCTCCTGGAAAAGCTTTACGAAAAACATGGAAAGTTTCTTGAAATTGTAACCATATCGATTGACAAAGATGCGCATGAGCTAAAGGACTTTGTTGAGCAAACAAAGTATCCGTGGACTTTTCTACACTATGGCAATAAGCCAGATATAATACGTGATTTTGATGTTAGGGCATATCCCACTTACTTTCTGATTGGTCCCGATAGAACATTGATCATGTCGCCAGCAGCATCGCCCAAGGAAAATTTTGAAATACTTCTTTTTAAATTGCTAAGATCAAAGGGAGAGATATAGAGTGAACTAAGCTTTTAGTTTATTCCTGCCGACAAAAAAACATCTTTAACTGAAAGGTACGTTCCATTAAGGTAATTTCTGATCTCATTTCTATTGACCCAACGAGCTTCAGTGATATTTTCGACAGCTTGCGGAACAAGTTTTTCGTTACCTGAATATTTCATGTTATACCATTTGGTTTTTTTCAGCACTCGTTTTTCCCCTTCCAGATAGGTATGAAATGTTGTAACCAAAGGCTTATCGATGGATAAATTGGAAATTCCACATTCTTCGGACACTTCGCGAAGTGCTGTCTCCTCCAACTTTTCGCCAGCATGCCCTTTCCCTTTGGGTAAATCCCAGTAATCGTTTCGCTTGATAAGGAGATACTGCCCCTGTTGGTTTTGAACAAGGCCTCCTGCCGCTTCTATAACTACATAATGATTACAAAGTGTATTGAATATTGCATCTACATCTTCGCCATAAAGAAATAGGTTCTGAAGGTTTATCGAGTTATGAAAAAAATCCAGTAATTTTGTAACCTCATCAGGTTCTTCGTACTTAATGAATAAGCCCTCGCCCTCATTAAAGTTTTGTATTACCTGATTAGTAATGACAATCTTTCTTGCATCAAAATAAACCGAATACTCTTTTGCCATGATTAAAAGTAATATTGTTACAAAGTTAATAGAAAAAAATGCAATAAAACTAAATCTTTCTCATCCTTTTACCTGGGCATCGGGTTGGAAATCTCCAATTTACTGCGACAACCGTAGAGCCCTTTCTTACCCAATTGTACGCAGAGAAATTTGCGAAAGTTTTCAAAATATTATCAACAGCCAATTTCACGGGGTAAACGTCATTGCTGGAGTGGCAACTGGCGCAATTGCTCATGGTGCATTGGTTGCTCACGAGCTAAATTTACCCTTTGTATACGTACGTTCATCCCCCAAGAAACACGGTTTGGAGAATTTGGTTGAAGGCGACTTGAAGAAAAATTCAAAAGTTGTTGTTGTAGAAGATCTTATTTCAACAGGGCAAAGCAGCTTGAATGCGGTGGAGGCAATCAGAGCAGCCGGCTGTGAAGTTATGGGAATGGTAGCCATTTTCACCTACGACTTCGATGTTGCAAAGCAAAATTTTGCGAAGCAAAATGTTTCTCTCTTTACCCTGGCTTCTTATAACGATTTAATTGAACATGCATTGGAAAAAGGTTTAATTAACTCCAATCAGCTTGAAACCCTCAAAAAGTGGAGAGAAGATCCCGAACATTGGGGAATTTAAACACAGAAAAAATAGTTTAAAATGACCTCCGTCGAAAGCAAAATAGTGTCCATTAAACGGCTCGATGAAGATGTTTACAAGGTCTTATCGAGTTTTAAGAATTTCACACCATTTGCTCAAGCAGCAAAACTCGATAACTGGCAGGCTGATGATGATTGGTGTCGATTTGATGTTCAGGGAATAAAGGATGCCGGATTAAAAATTATCGAAAGAGAGCCTTTCAAAACCATCAAGCTTACCGGTGATGGAAAAATTCCCTTCGAATTCTTCGTTTGGATTCAGCTAAAACAAGTTGCCCCCTATGACACTCGGATGAAAATTACCCTTAAAGCTGATCTGAATTTTATGATGAAGACGATGTTAGGTTCTAAACTTCAGCAGGGTGTTGATGCTATAGCCGATCAGATAGCTGCAGCATTTAACAGATAAACTAAAGAAAAAAGGGTATGAGGTTTAGCCGTTCACTTTGGTTGGTATTCAAAGCATTTGTTAGTCAATAACAAATGAGACCTCCTTAAAGACAAATTCCTTTATCTCGCCTGAATCCGTTTTTAGCAGGAGCTCTCCCGAATCCCTTACACCAAAAATCTTAGCCTTGAAGAATTCACCGTTTGCCTTGTAGGTATAATAATCTTCCTTTCTGTACAACTTGCTATAGTAGTCATTTGAAATTATATCAATTGAATTACACATAAGTTGATGGTACCTGCTTGATAAAGATGCACAAAGTTTCTGAAGCAGATCGTCAAGGTTAAACAATCGTTGAGTTAAAATATGCAGAGACGTGGGGTTAGGGATATCATCGGAAAAAATTTTCTGGTTCACATTCAAACCAATGCCAATAATTGACATGTCCAACAGGTTCGAACTAAAACTGTTTTCAATAAGGATTCCTGCTATCTTACGATCGCCTACATAAATATCATTCGGCCATTTTATCGATGTATTATTCACCAAAGTTTCAAGAGTATCGCAAATGGCAAGTGCCGTTATTTTGGAAATTAAAAATTGATTCTTTACTGGTAAAAAATTTGGGTATAGCAATACGCTAAAAGTAAGGTTCATGCCATTCTGGCTCTCCCAAACATTACCTCTCTGCCCTTTACCTTCTGTTTGAAATTTTGCGGCAACAACAACTCCTTCAGAAATCTGCTTTCGTGCCAGTATGGCAATGTGGGAATTGGTAGAGTCTACCTTGTTGAGCCAAATAATACTTTCGCCAATATTAAGCTGTTGCATTGATATGCTTGTATAAACTTTACAAAGATAGCAATTACAACAGCGAATCTAACCTTTGTGTAAGTTGAAAAAGTTAACTTCCCTAAAAAAAATTAACGATTATCGTCAAAATCGAAAGTGCTCTTTAAATAGGATGAGAATACCCCTAATCCCCCATTAATATTAGAATAAATTGGAGTTGGTTCAATAAAAGGATTATCCCCTTCCCAGTTAAAAAGGGTGCGATGGTAGTTGTAGTAATGCTCATCGGTCGAAAGTATAATGATGCTAATATTTTCCCAATTCATACCATAGAAATTCATCTTAAAGGAAATATTTTGTCCATCACTATCAATATCAGAGAATAAATTACGTCCCGTTATACTAGTATAACAGTATGTAGTATCCTCCCAACTATCATAAAAGCATTGGTAAAACGTGATTAAACTCCTATAGAAATTTTTCTCTCCTGCAGGGTCTTTAATCAAACCTGAAATAACAATATCATAATAAATTTCAGATGGACTATAATCCCACGTATATGTTCCAATGGTATCAATTGATATTGATAAAAGTTCAGGTAGATTATTGGGAACAACTGTTCTGGCTGTAACCTCTTTTAGTTCAACATCTTTCACTTTTAACTCATACTCTCCTCCTTTCTCAATGATAAATTCTGACGGAGTTAGGATATATTGGCCAAAAATTGGATTATATGGAATTATCATATAATCATCAGAATTAATATTTCTTATGGTAACCAATGCATCTTCAACTGGTGGAAACTCCTGATAAGGTTCGTAATATGAGTACGAATAATTGTAATAAATTGGCATCGATTTGGTTACAAGAACCTTTATGGTATCGTTAGGGCTAATAAACGACGTTACCACCAGTTTAGGACCTGTTTTTGGAAGATCAATATCAGGTACATCCTCAACGCAACTCCATGTTAAGAGGAGAGATATGCAGAAAAGAATTTTATAAGCTAAAGACTTAACATTGATTTTAACAATCATTTTCATAATAATAACATTTCAGGATTAAAACTTTATTGACCAGGAAGCAGAAGGAATAAATGGGAATATACTTACCTGTTTTAGCTTGTTCTGGTAAGTATAATCTGACTCTTCAGACCAATCTACCTCGTTTGTGATATAATAAAAAAATGGATTATGCCTGTTATAAGCATTGTAAACACTGAACTCCCATGTCCTCTCATACTTATCGAACTTCTTGTGGAATTGAACCCCAAAGTCGAGGCGATGGTATGGGGCCATCCTGAATGAGTTTTTCTCACCATAATCTTCAACTGTCCAGTACCAAGGATAATAACCAGATGATCCTGGGGTATGTGGTTCAACCGAATATGTTGCTATGGGAATACTTATGGCATTGCCTGTTCCGTATACCCATGTAGCCGAGAGGGTAACGTTCTTGTTCAATTCGTAAATACCCACCACCGAAACATCATGACGCCTATCGTATCGAGCGTAATACTTTTTGCCCTGATTTATTTCATCAAACTGCAGCTGTGTCCACGACAGAGTATAACCAATCCAGCCAGAAAGTTTTCCTGATTTTCTGTGAACTAAAAATTCTAAACCATAGGACCAGCCTTTTCCGCTAGTAATATTATCCTCCCATTTTATTTCATTTGCTCCTTCAGGATCGTCAATCATTAGAAAACTTGCCCCTTCTCGATAAGTTATCACATTCATGGATTCCTTATAATACCCCTCCAATGAAACTGTGGTTGAGTATTTTTGAAAATCTTTGGCTAAACCAAACGCTACTTGCCAGTTCTCCTGAGAAGGAGCAAGGTCGGTGGCTGGCACCCATAAATCGGTTGGAAGACCGATTTGAGTACTTGTTATAAGATGGATATGCTGATTCATCTGGGCAAACGATGCCTTAGCGGACATGTCTCTGGTTAAAAAGTAGCTGCCCGAAATTCGGGGCTCAAGTTTTAGACTACTATTTTTTTCATAAAGATGATGGCTCAACCGGGTTCCAAAATTGACAATTCCCTTATCGAAAAGTTTGATCTCATCCTCAACATATATGCCAGACTCGATGGTGTTTATTGTTTGAACTTTGCTAATAAACTCATTAATATAGTCATCTCTTACAACAATAGCACTGGGATTAAAGCTATGCCATACAGAGCTAAAGCCAAACCTTACCGTATGAGAAGGTAAAGGGAGCCATGAGAAATCGTACTTTAAACCGTAATCACGTATACCCGAACGATAGCTTAACTCAAACCTGTCGTTTCGATACTTCTCCATGGCATATATCTTCAATCGATAATTGCTAAAAATTAGAGAAAGGTTTGAAAAGAGTTTGTCTGTAATCACGCTATTCCAACGAATGGTTGATGTGGCATTGTCCCAGAACAGTCCAGCCTCCATTTCAGAATATCGGTCTTTCTCTCCACCGTAAAATTTATCCTTTCCAAAATAACCACTTATGTAAACCTTATTCTTCGGGTTGATCTCCCAGTTTGCCTTGGCATTCAAATCGTAAAAGTAATACCCACCCTTAACATCATTTGGTAAAAATGGCATTATTAAAAGATCGATGTATGTTCTGCGTCCAGAAACAACAAACGAAGACCTATCCTTTACAATTGGCCCCTCCAGAACTAAGCGTGACGAGATTATGCCGATTCCAGCTTCACCGGCAAATTGCTGTTTATTCCCATCCTTCATGTTGATATCAAGTACGGAGGAAAGTCTCCCGCCATACCTTGCGGGAAATCCTCCCTTGGTTAGCTCAATGCTTTTTATTGCATCTCCGTTAAATAATGAGAAAAAACCAAAGAGATGGTATGCGTTGTAAACGGGAGCATCATCCAAAATAATAAGGTTCTGATCAGGTCCTCCTCCTCTTACGTAAAGTCCACTCGTTCCTTCAGTACCTTTCTGCACCCCTGGCATTAGCTGGATAACCTTTAGAGCATCCTTTTCTCCCAGCAGAGCTGGTATCGATTTTAATTGCTGTATAGGAACCTCCATAACGCTCATATGCGAACTTCGGCTTGAGGTTTTTGAAAGTTCACCGACAACCTCAACTCCCTCCAACTCAATACTAGGATCAAGTTCAACATTCAATTCAATGTTTTTATCCAGCGAAATCTTAAAGCTGCGAGGTTGATATCCAACGAAGGAGTAAACAATCTCCCAATCGCCTTTTGGGAGAGTCAATGAATAGAATCCATAGCTATTGGTAACTGTACCAATGGTTGTACCTGCAGCATAAACGTTGACTGCAAGCATGGTTTCACGGCTACCTTTTTCATATACAAATCCACTAATGGTATGCCGCTGAGCGTAAACTTCAACGGAAAATCCTAGCCAAGTGGTAATAAAAAGGGCTAAAAACACAATTAGTTGCTTTTGCATGGAAATAAATTAGGGGATAAGGTTAATGTAAATGAATAGATAACTTTTATGTGGGAAAAAAAGTATTTTTATTTAAAAAAAATTAGAAAATTTCCACATGAAAAAGTTTTGGCCAGTTTTTCCCGGTAACAAATAATCTGTGGTTCTCCTGATCCCAGGCAATTCCGTTGAATACATCAATATTGCGATGCTTGTCTGAGGAACTTAAAAGCCCTTTGAAATCAACCTGTGCCTCCACCATGCCCGTTGCAGGATCGATTATTACAATTCTATCAGTTTGATAAACATTTGCATAAATCTTACCATCAATATACTCCAACTCGTTGAGTTGGGTTACTGGCCCATTATTATCGTAAACCTCTATCCGTTTCAACTCGGAAAATGATTTGGGCTCCAGGAAGTAAAGTATATTAGAGCCATCGCTCATAATCAATGTATCACACTTGGTGGTTAAACCCCAACCTTGGGTCAGATAATCGAATTCTCGGATTAGGTTAAAGTTTTGGGGATTGTAAACAAACCCTTTACGCGATGTCCATGTAAGCTGATAAATCTCACCATTGTAGATAGTAGTTCCCTCTCCAAAATATTTTTGGTCGAGATTAACACTTTGCAGAACCTTGCCCGTTTTCAATTCAACCCTCCTAAGGCTTGAAGAGCCTTTCTGTCCTGTGCTTTCAATCAGATAACCATCGTAGTAAAACAATCCCTGAGTATAAGCTTCTTTGTCGTGAGGGTATGTTTGTACAACTCGATAACTCAATATACGAGGAGGTTTACTGGCTTTTATTCTTATTCCCACCGAAGCGGTTTGTCTTTGACCATCAAGCCAAGCACTGGCTCTTATCTGCTTATTACCTAAAGTTAATGATTGAGTGTTAATTTCATAAGTAAGATCTTCCAATTGGGTCAATCGCTTACTATCCATAAAAAGTATAACTGAATCAAGTTTTATGGTATCCGAAATATTTCTAATGCTTACCAATACCTTTTCTCCCTGAGCGAACATACTACCATTAACAGGTTGCTCTATTCGAATCACCTGAAGTACAGCCTGTTTCTTTATCTCAGAGATTCTGTCGGGGGTTTTTGAGCCGTTGCAGGCAGCAAGAGTAAAAATAATGATTCCAATTAAATGCAAAGACGAACAACTTTTCGACATCGTTTACTGAATTTTATTATTTCTATCTGATTTTATTAAGAAACTGTTTAAAATTTAACTAATAAGTTGGTTTTCAATTGCCACGGGCTTAAGCCCGTGGCAGAATTGAGTGACAAATATTGGCATTAGCCAAATATTATACTTTTTCTTTTGGGCTAAAGCCCAACATTCTTCTTTCTTCTTGTCCACGGGCTTAAGCCCGTGGCAATAATAAGAATACTATTCAGAAACAAAATTTAAACAGTTTCTAATATTCAAATCATTTTCTCTTCATAAGCCACCTTTTCCAGAACGGAGGTTTGCGCATTTGCTTGACTACCATTTTCTCCATCTCCAGGTTCTTTTCTTCGGGAAACATCATCTGCCATACCCTGCTCCACCCCACAAAACCACCAATGTTTCTGTCGTCAATGAAAATGTCCGCTTCAATTTTTCTTGAAGTATCCTCGTCAAGTTGCTCCTCTGGGTAATTCCGGTTGATAGCATAGAACTCTACCCCATGCTCTTGACAAAACTTAACAGCATCGTCAAGGTCCTTTCCCTTTCTCACAGTCCATAGGATTAAGAAAAATCCCTTATCCTGAAGTGCTTTAAGCGTTTCGAAGGCAAATAGCATGGGTTTCCCTATGGCTGGGAATTGGTTCTCCACAATGGTTCCATCGAAATCGACAGCTATTCTGAGCATACCAATTGCAATTATCATTGCAAATATATACAAATTTGTCAGTTAGTCTCAGGCTTGGATATTGACCAATTCATCTATCAAACAGAAATTTTACAGCAAAAACGAAGGATTGGTTTTAAACAGAAATTTAAAAAAACTCATAAAATTGCCTTCTACAAATACATTTTAACATAACTTTAGTAGGTTAAAAATCATCAAAAAAACACCACCAAAAAAATTAAACCTCATGAAAAGCAAAAGGTTATTCATCGTACTGGGAATCGTTGCACTTTTAATAATATGTGCTGCAACTATATATTTTTACCTTATAGGGTCAAGGGCAAGGTTGCCTCAAAAAGACTTTAGCAGCTATGTATCGGCATACACCTCCGGAGTTATTTCAACTCGGGGATCAATTCGAGTTGTTTTCACATCGAACATAGCCCGCTACGAAGAGGTTGGCAGAGAGACCGACCAGAAAACTTTTCGGATTAAACCATCGGTGAAGGGATCTCTTATCTGGCTGGATGAGCGAACTCTTGAGTTTAAACCTAGTGATCCTCTCTCTGGCGACAAAGTGTTTCAGGTAAGCGTTGCATTAAACCGATTGATCGATAATCTTCCAAAAGGGTTTGAGGAATTCTCCTTTTCGTTCCGTACCATTAAGCAGTCGATGGAGGTAAGGGTTGGTGGTATTGAGTTTTACGATGATGCTTCTAGACTGGAAAGACGAATATCGGGAAGAGTACTAACAGCTGATTATGCCGATAGCGATAGAATTCATGAAACACTCAAAGCATCACAGCAGGGGAAAAATCTTGAGGTAACATGGGAAAGCAGCTTTGATGGACGCAGCCATCGATTCTGGATTGAGGGGGTAACCCAATCAAATGAAGCGGATATGGTTGTTTTAAAGTGGAATGGCAAACCCATTAATACAGATTATGATGAAACAATAAACGTTGAAGTACCTCCGAAGGGAGTATTTAGGGTAATTTCGCACGAGGTGGCACAGGTTCCAGAGCAATGCCTCGAAATACGTTTCTCAGAGCCCCTTGATGCATCACAAAATCTAAATGGGCTAATTTGGGCTGATGGAGCACCCAATCTTCGCATTCAGGTTGATGGAAACATTGTCAGGGTTTACCCTACAGCACGATTAACGGGATCGTACAACTTTAATATCTCCGATGGAATAAGGAACAATAATCGGCAAAGACTCCAGGAAAGCACTGTGCTAACAATAACCTTTGAGGTTTTTAAGCCTCAGGTTAAACTCGTTGGGCAAGGGGTTATCATGCCCTCATCCGATGGGCTATTGTTCCCAATCCAAGCAGTAAGCCTTAGAGCTGTAGATGTGATTATTAATAGAATATACGAACAGAATATTGGCCAGTTTCTTCAGGTGAATGCTTTGGATGGTCAATCTGAACTGAGGCGTGTGGGAAGACAAATCCTAAAAAAGACCGTTCTTCTGGACAAGTCGGGTCAGGTTGATTTTGGAACATGGAATACCTACTATATAGACCTTGCTGAACTTATTAAAACCGAGCCCGGTGCCATTTATCAGGTAATCATCAACTTTCGCAAGGAGTATTCTACCTATACCTGCGAAGGAGAAACCAATGATCAACCCATTGAACTAATCGATGAGTCTTATAATCCCGATGATGATATACCCCGTAGCTACTATTACTACGATGATTATGAATATGACTATGAGTACTACGACTGGCAGGAACGGAATAACCCCTGCCATGTATCCTACTTTCGAAACAAGAGCGTTCGTCGTAATGTGCTTGCGTCCGATCTGGGAATGATTGCCAAATCCGGATCCGATGGATCTATGCTGATCGCTGTAACCAACCTAAACACCGCCCAACCTGCAGGAGGAGTTAATGTTGATCTGCTAAATTATCAACAGCAACTTTTAAAAACCGTAACTACTGACAATAACGGTTTGGTAACCATTAAACTAAGCGAGCAGGAAAGATCTTTCCTTGCTGTAGCAAAAACCGGGAAACAACGGGGTTACCTTAAACTCGATCAGAACTCATCGATATCCCTCAGCGCATTCGATGTTTCAGGAGTAGCCGTTCAAAAAGGACTAAAAGGGTTTATATACGGCGAGCGAGGAGTATGGCGCCCCGGCGACACATTATTCGTGTCTTTTATCCTGGAGGATAAAGCCAAATCGCTACCGGCCAACCACCCCATTGCATTTGAACTTATCGACCCAAGAGGCCAAGTGGTTTATCAAACAGTTGCAAGCCAGTCGGTTGGTGGAATGTATGCTTTCCAGGTTCAAACCCATAGCGAAGCACCCACAGGAACGTACACTGCCAGAGTTAGGGTTGGAGGAGTAACCTTTACCGAGCCATTAAGAGTGGAGGCTATTATGCCCAACAGGCTTAAAATCAACATAAAGTTTGATGATGATGCCTTGAGGTACGGCAAAACGAACAAGGCTGATCTAGTATCTGCATGGCTTCATGGGGCTCCAGCACGAAATCTAAAGGTTAAAGTTGACGCCATTCTTTCGCAGTCAACAACTTCCTTCGAGGGATACCCCAAATTCTCGTTTGATGATCCTGCAAGAACTTTTTACGCTGAGGAACAGGCTGTCTTTGAGGGAACGCTCAACGAAAAAGGGCAGATTTCATTCAGCCCAAATATTAGCGTAAGCACTTCTGCCCCAGGGGTGTTAAAGGCAAACTTTACTGTTAGGGTATTTGAACAGGGCGGAGCATTTAGCATCGACCGGTTCTCCATGCCTTACTACCCTTTCCGCCACTTTGTGGGCGTTAAAATGCCCGAGCCTGGTACACGCCGCAACACATTCTACACCGATACAACCTACACCGTTGAGGTAGTAACCCTAGATTCCGAAGGAGTTCCTGTTCCACGAAAAACCCTTAACGTTGAAATCTACAAGATCGACTGGCGTTGGTGGTGGGAACGCAGCAGCGAAGATTTGTCGAACTATATATCCAGCAGTTACCACCGTCCAATACAAAAAGGGAGTGTTACAACCGATTCCAAGGGTGTAGGTTACTACAATCTAAAGATTAATCAACCCGAGTGGGGACGATTTCTCATTCGAGTAGTTGATCCTAGCGGTCGCCATGCTGCAGGTACAGTTGCATACTTCGATTGGCCCGGTTGGGTAAAACGCGATAGAAGTCTTACTCCTGAAGCGGCCAGCATGCTTGTTTTTGCTTCGGATAAGGAGAGCTACAACGTTGGAGAAACGGCCAAACTAACCATCCCTTCGCCCGAAGGGGGAAAAATATTTTTAACCGTCGAGAATGGGATAAGGGTTTTGCAAACACACTGGGTCGATGCCAAAGCCGGAGAGACCAACTTCTCGATTCCCATAACCTCGGTGATGACACCCAATGTTTACATCAATGCAATGTTGCTGCAACCCCACGGGCAAACTGCCAACGATCTTCCCATCAGGATGTATGGTATTGTGGGCATATCGGTCGAGGATCCAACGACTCACCTTAATCCTGTGATAAGCCTGCCAGATGAGTTAGAGCCAGAGAAGCTGGTGAACATCACTGTATCAGAAAAGGACGGTAGGCCTATGGCGTTCACCCTTGCTGTGGTTGATGATGGGCTCCTTGACATAACCCGCTTCCGTACACCAAATCCATGGCGGAGTTTCTACGCTCGCGAAGCACTGGGTGTTAGAACATGGGATCTGTACGATTTGGTAATGGGTGCACAGGCAGGAAAAATGCAACGCATTATTACCATTGGTGGTGACGAGGATGCTATTGATCAAGGTGATAAATCGGCAAACCGTTTTAAACCGGTGGTTCGCTACTTTGGCCCATTTGATCTTGGGAAAGGTAAGAAGGAGAAAATATCGTTCACTATGCCCAACTATATTGGCTCTGTGCGTGTTATGGCTGTTGCTGCAAAGGATGGTGCCTATGGTATGGCTGAGAAAACCGTACCGGTTCGCAAACCTCTTATGGTGTTATCAACCCTTCCAAGGGTTCTGGGGCCAGAGGAAGAGGTTGTTCTTCCTGTTTCCATTTTCGCCATGGATAAAAAGGTGAAGCAAGTAAAAGTTAGGGTCGAAACTAACGATATGCTGACCATTAGTGGAGGTTCAGAGCAAACCATCAAATTCGATGACATTGGCGATCAGGTAGTTCAATTCAAACTAAGGGTTGCATCAAAACTTGGAATTGGAAAAGTAAAGGTAATTGCCGAAAGTGGCAAGGAAAACGCAACACACGAGATTGAGCTGAATGTTCGAAATCCGAACCCAGCAATGACAATGGTTCAAGATACCGTACTTAAGGCTGGCGAAACATGGAACACTCGCTATAAAGCCTTTGGAATTCAGGGAACCAATACTGCTGTTGTGGAGCTAAGCACACTACCTCCAATAAATATGGGAAGTAGGTTGAGCTACCTGTTGGGATATCCGCATGGGTGCCTTGAGCAAACAGTTTCTAAAGCTTTCCCTCAACTATTCATCAGCAAACTTGCCGATTTTGATGAGGCAACAAGGAAGGTGTCAGAAGAAAACGTACGTCATGCCCTTGATAAGATTAAGAACTTCCGTTCATCGGAGGGAGGGCTATCGCTATGGCCGGGTGCATACTACCCCGATGAATGGGCAAGTACCTATGCTGGTCACTTCATGCTGGAAGCAGAAAAATTGGGCTACTCCTTACCCATGGGGATTATGGATGGCTGGAAAAATGTTCAGAGAAAGTTGGCACGTAACTGGTCACAGGGAAGGGAGCAGGGTTTCCGCAACCGCGATCTTATGCAAGCCTATCGGCTTTACACATTGGCTCTGGCCAAATCGCCTGAACTGGGAGCTATGAATCGCCTTAGAGAATTACCCAACCTGTCGGTACAAGCCAAATGGAGGCTTGCCGCAGCCTACGCCCTTTCGGGAAATCCCGAAGCGGCAAAGGATTTAATCAGAGGAATACCCACTTCGGTAAATAGCTACCGTGAGCAGGGTTACACCTATGGGTCCGATATACGCGATCGGGCAATGATTGTTGAGACACTTGTCCTTATTGGAGACTTCGAGACCGCCATGCCAATTCTTCGTGATCTTTCGCAAAGGCTCATCTCCGATTATTGGATGAGCACTCAGGAAATATCGTATAGCCTTTTGGCATTCGCCAAGTTTGCCAGCCAAAGTCCTGCAACCGAAGGGATTGATGCCAACATTGGCATTCATGGGCAATCATCCAAAAGGTTTAACTCCAAACTTTCAGTACTACAAAATCACTTTGATCCAGTACAAAGTGGATCAGAAAAAATTGAGGTAAAGAACAATGGGAAAGGATTGCTTTATGCAAGGCTGATAACACATGGCATACCGGTTGCTGGGCAAGAGGTTGCCCAAAGCAACAACCTACAGATGGATGTAAACTTCTTCCTGATGGATGGCACTCCAACCTCGACAGGATCAATTGTCCAAGGCACTGACTTCTATGCCGATGTAAGAGTTTACAATCCTGGTACACGGGGAAATCTTGAGCAGCTTATACTATCATTTGTAGTTCCTTCGGGTTGGGAAATACGCACCAGCAGACTCGATGAGGGGCAAGCAGCTTTAAAATCATCAACCTACGACTATCAGGACATTCGTGATGACAGGGTATACACTTACTTTTCCTTGCCTTATGGCGATGCCAAAAATTTCAGGATCCGTTATAATGCTACCTACGAGGGAAGATTCTACATGCCGGGAGTTTCGTGTGAGGCAATGTACGATAATTCCATCAACGCAAGAAGGCAAGGTGGTTGGATTGAGGTTAAGAGGAATTAGAAACGTTTGATGAGGGTGTCTCAAAAACTCACTGTGTGACTCAGTAAAGGACTCTGTGAACCTCTGTGGAATTTCTAATATATTGTGCCACAGTGTATCATTGTGAAAACACAGAGTTCCACAGAGAAATAAATCTAATTCTATAAAGTTTTTAAGACATCCTCTAACATGAACTTAAAAAACTTTGAAAACATGAAAATATCTGCTTGTGGATTATATTGCAACGAGTGCTCTTTTTTCACAATTGAATGCGATGGCTGTTTTCAGGTAAAGGGAAAAACTTTTTGGGCAGTCGATCACACTGCTAAAGGTGTTTGCCCCATATTCGACTGTTCTATTAACAAGAAAAAGTTTAATAGCTGTGGCGAATGTGAAGAATTACCCTGCAATATTTTTACCCAGCTGAAAGATCCCAACATTTCGGATAGCGAACACCAAATGTACATACAAAAACGTGTTGCGGCTTTACGAGGATTTAAACAATGATTTTTGGATGTTTTTTCTCCAAAAATCAACAATTTTCTTTATTTGCTGTTAAACAATAAGAAACCAAAATGGTTTTTCTATGGACATAGCGATTATTTCTATCGTAGCATTTGCCACAGCTATACTTACATTTTTCTCGGGTTTTGGGCTTGGAACTATTCTAACTCCAGTTTTTGTTATTTTTTTCCCCATTGATGTGGCCATAGCCCTAACGGGTGTTGTGCACTTTACCAATAACCTATTTAAGATTACACTAGTTGGGAGAAATGCTGATAGGTCTGTGCTAATCCGTTTTGGAATTCCAGCCATTCTGGCATCGTTTATTGGAGCATGGATGCTTCTACAGATAACCAATCTTCCATCCATGTTCGTTTACCAAATAGGCAATGGCACATACTCTGTTACGCCGGTAAAGCTAATCATAGCTTTGCTGCTCATTGTATTTTCAATTATGGAAATTTCGCCAAAATTGCAGAAAATCCAATTTAGCAAGGATAAACTCATCATTGGTGGAGTTCTCAGCGGTTTTTTTGGTGGACTAACAGGAATACAGGGTGCGCTTCGGAGTGCATTTCTGCTCAAAAGCGGATTATCCAAGGAAGCATTCATTGCGACCGGTGTAGTTATTGCCTCTTTTGTTGATTTCACAAGGCTATCGGTTTATGCCACACGATTCTCTTCGTCGAGCCTTTCAGAAAACATGATGCTGGTAATTTCGGCAACCCTTGCAGCCATAGCAGGTGCTTTTATTGGCAGCAAACTACTGAAAAAAGTTACCCTGAGGTTTGTCCAAATTCTTGTTGCAGTGCTTTTAATACTTATTTCAATTGCCTTAGGTGGAGGGTTAATCTAATATACAACTATCAATTGATTCATTCTACAATTGAGTTAAATCATCTTTATTAAAAAACCTTTAAGTTGTTTCTCCATCAATATTCTATTATATTTGTCTTACCTAGTTTGAAATAATATCTAACCTTACTGAAAAACATTCTTTAAGATCATGGAAAAGTTTACCGTTGCAATGACTGAGGATACCCCTGAGATTATTGTTGATTACGAAACGGGTACTCTTGAAATTTCTGGTTCCTCGCTACCAGAAGATTCTGTTGCATTCTTTCTTCCCATCCTTAAAGCAGTAAAGAAATATATCGTGAATCCAAAATCAAAAACTATAATAAACCTTAGGATAAAGTATCTTAACTCATCATCGCAAAAGAGAATGCTGGAATTGGTTTCGCTTTTTCACGATTTTCCCAACAAAGGCTTCAATGTAGAAATAAACTGGTATTACCCTGAAGATGATGATGACATGCATGAGGAAGGAAAGGATTTTGCAAGACTTATTTCATTACCCATGAATATTATTCCCATTTCAAAATCAATTTAATGTGCCAGCTACGAAAAAAACGAATTTCTAAAGTTAAAATGATTCCAATCGTTTTAACCCTTTCGTTTTTATGTGTTTGTCATACTTTTGCCCAGACTATTCCCGATAACCTAACGAAGGAAATTGAAGAGAACCTATCGAAAGCTAAAAGTTTTGAAGCGGCAAACGATTTCAACCAGGCTGCTTTTCACTACAATGCTGTTGCAAGAGTTTACTGGGTAAATGGATTTCCCTCGCAGGCTATAGAGCATTTCTTGAAAACCGTTGAGCTGAATAAAAAAATTGGTAATCTCAATGCCCAAAGGGTAATTTACAACAATATAGGCATGATCTATACCGATGAGGAGAATTACCCCAAAGCACTTGAGTATTTCAGGGAGAGCCTTGAAATATCGAGAAAGATGAGCCGGAAGGTTGATATTGCTTCAGCTTTGCTGAATATTGCCAACGTTCAATCGGAAACCGGATCTTATCACGATGCTGCGAAAACATTAGATGAAGCCAATGGCATAGCCCTTGAGCTTAACGATGAGAAACTGCTTAGCAATTGCTATGCACTTCTTGCTGATGTTTATGAGAAATTGGGCAACTCTGAAAAATCCTCAGAATACTTTACGCGATACAAAGCTATATCCCAAAAAATTCAGCGAGACGAGATCCGGCAGAAGGAGGGTGAAGCCAGAAAAATTGTTGATCAGGCAAAAACACAAGTAAGCGAAATTGAAAAGGCTAGGAAGGTGACAGAGTTAGAATTAATGGATAAGCAAAAAGCACTTAAGGAAACCGAGGATAGTTTAGTGCATATTCAGCAACTCACCCATGAACAGCAGATGCAGATTGATCTGCTGAATACCGAGAAAGAACTTCAGGAAGCCATAATACGTAATCAACGATTAATGCGTAATGTGTTTATCCTTATTATAGCTGGTGTATTAGTTATTGCTGCAATGATTTTATACAGCCTAAACCAGAAGAAAAAGGCAAATGCCATGCTATCGAAACAGAATAAGGAGATTGCACATAAGAATGGCCTAATTGAAGAGAAGAATAAGGATTTACAGCTTGCATTTGGAAAGATAGATAAACAGAATCGAGATATCACAAGCAGTCTTAACTATGCCCAGCGCATACAACATGCAATGCTCCCCACCGAGGAGAATTTTCGAAAGGTGATCCCCGATTCTTTCATATTGCTTAAACCCCGTGACATTGTTAGCGGAGATTTTTACTGGTTCACCGGTTTTGCCTCTGCAAAAATCCATAAGGAAAGGAAACGGGAGAACTTCCTCAAGCTACATAATGTGTGTGCCGATGAAAGTGGTTTTTTGATTACTGCTGTTGATTGTACTGGTCACGGTGTTCCCGGAGCGTTTATGAGCATGATTGGGTTTAACCTGCTTGAAAACATCACCCGAAATGGTAAGGTGATGCCGAACGAAATGCTTTACGACCTTCACGATTCCATTAGATATCTGCTAAAGCAGCAAAGCAGCGACAATCAGGATGGAATGGATATGGCTCTGTGCAATATTAGGGACAATGGACGTAAAGTTCTTTTTTCGGGGGCCAAAAATCCGCTGATCTTCATCTCCAATGGAGAAATTAATCACCTTAAAGGCGATCCAGTACCTATTGGAGGGTTACAAATTGAGGAAAGAAGGGAATTTACACTCCATACCATCGAAGTGGAACAACCTACAGCATTTTACATTTATTCCGATGGTTATCCCGACCAATTTGGGGGAAGTGATGGCAGAAAATATAGTACCCAGAAACTTAAAGAACTTCTTTTGGAAATTTACAAAAAACCCATGCAGGAGCAGAAGATTATTTTAGATCAAAAAATAACCGAATGGATGGGATCAAGGCGCCAAATTGATGACATACTGGTCATAGGTTTCCGAACCGGGATGGATGGAATTGACATTTAATATAATTTTAATAAGTTTGAACAAAAACAAAATTTGAATTTCATGAGGCTTTTTCTTACCCTTTTTTTAATTTTTATTTTTTTTGCTACTACCAAAGGGCAAGAGCAACTCCTACACGAACCTTCCCTTTACGTTGATAGTACTGGGCAGGTATTTACCCAATCGAAGCAACCCGCTTACTTCTTTGTATCGCCTGAAGCAAAACCAAATGAGCTGATGGCAATACCCAGTTCCGACCCCAACGCAACACCTATGTATTGGGATGGAGAGGGTGTTCATTACATTTCACATAAAGAAGCAAAAACCAATAAGACTATACTTTTTAGAATAGTTGCTGATGACACTCCACCAATTACTGATCTTGCATTTTCGGAAGGGGTAATCTTTGTAATGCGAAACAATTTCTATGTTGAATTAGGCGCAACTGCAATATCAAAATCAAGGGATGGAATGACTGCTGTACGGGAAACCTTTTACTCAATAGATGGAAGTCCATATCAATCCCTCGAGAAAGGATTTAAATTCTCAACTGAGGGGGTGTTCGCTGTTAAGCTGTATTCGATTGATATGGTAGGCAATGTTGAGGATCCGAAGGTTTTCAAAGTGATAACTTCAGCTGATGCTGTCATACAGATGGATAATATTTACTTCGATCTAAATAGTTCGAATCTCCGTAAGGAATCAGTTCGGGAAATTAACACACTAATTGATTTACTAAATGAATACCCAAATATAAATATTGAGCTAAGAGCTCATACCGACACTCGCGGAGAATCACGTTATAACATGGAACTTTCTCGTGCTCGAGCAAATTCAGTGGTGTCATATATGGTGAGCAAAGGCATTTCACATGAACGATTAATCGCAAAGGGATATGGCGATACCATTCCACTAAACGAATGCAAAAAGGGAGTTAGATGTTCAGAGGAAATGCACCGGCAGAATCGTCGGGTAGAATTTTTAATCATTAAAGTTAAGGACTAGAATAAGAAAAAAGTGTATGCAACAATATGGTAAAATAGCATTCCTGACAATAGCCTTAGCATTAATGTTCAGTTCTTCTTTTGCACAAGATACCGAAGGTTTTTATATTGATTCAACCGGTAAACTTTTTGTGAACCCAAATGCTCCTGTTTTTTTATACATGTCCCTCTCTCCCGATGGGAAGGATGCTGTTAGATTGAAGAGCATACAACCAGAGGGAAATCCCCTACAATGGGATGGCCATGGTCCTAAGTACTTATCGCATATTGATTTATACTTGGGAAGAAAAATAAAATTTGAACTCTTTGCCGATGGCAAACCACCAACCACCTCACCAAACTTTGATTCCAAAAAGGGGTTTCAAGAGGATGCCATTATATACTTATCGGGAACAAGTGTGCTTGAGATTAAGTCAACCGATGATGATTCTGGTGTTAGTAATAGTTTTTACTCGATCAATGGGGACAGTTTTTTGAAGTACGAAAAACCAATAATCCTAGAAAAGGAGGGGAAATATTTCATCCAATTCTACTCAATCGACAATGTGGGGAATAAAGAAGACGTTGGAGAAAGAACGCTATTCATTGACACATCACCCCCCGAAACCACACTGGAAATTGAAGGTCCAAGATACAACGATGTTGTATCGGCAAAGTCAAAGTTTATCCTTAGTGCCACTGATATTGTGGGAGTCCGAGAAACTTACTACTCCATAAACGATGGTAAAAAAACTCTGTACTCCAATCCTATCTCAATATCTCAACTACCACAGGGCGATTACACAATTAAATGGCACTCCATCGATATGGTGGGAAATACTGAAGAGCAAAAAACTTATTCATTCTTTGTTGACACTACTCCACCCATGGTTTTCGAAGAAATTGCTGGAAATACTTACATGATTGCGGGCAAAGAGTTCTCTTCAGGACGAAGTCAACTTCGTATAGTTGCAGTCGACAACAAAGCGGGAGTAAAAGAAATTCACTACTCAATAAACAACGATCCCTTCAAAATTTACGAAAAACCTATATATCTTTCCGATATCACGGGTGCTGTTACCATACGCTCATATGCCATTGATAATGTTGGGAATAAAGGCATGAGTAATGTTGAAGGACAACATTTTAGCATGCCCCAGGTGGACATAAGCGGCCCAAGCATCAGCTACTCTTTTACTGGCAGAAAGATTTCGCTTCGTGATACGGTTTGGATTAATCCAAGTACAAGGGTATCCATAACAGCATCCGACATGGGTTCAGGGCTAAACCGGCTTGATTACAAGCTGAATGATAACCCCAACCTACCCTACTCCGATCCATTCACAGTTGATCAAAACGGATACAACAGGATAAGCTGCACTGCATGGGACAATGTGGAAAACCTCAACATCCTGAATTTTGGTTTTGGGGTTGATGGAGTTGCTCCTGAAATATTCCATCATTTCTCGGTTCAACCACATCGGCACGATGTGATTAATGAGGAAACAATTCCTGTTTTCACAGCTGACTTACAGCTTTATCTGGCTGCCACCGACGATAAAACTGGTATTGATAAAATTTTGGTATCACTGAATGATGGAAAGGAAAGGATATACGTTCAACCACTTAGCGGTTTTAAAGCGGGACAACTCACCACCATTATTCTAAAAGCCATTGACAAGCTGGGGAATGAGTCTGAGAAATCTATTTCTTTTTGGGTTGAATAGAGATAAAGCGTGTATTGGAAATCGGGTTACAAATTCCCTCTCTTTACAAACGGTTCCACTGCCCTTTTGAATATCCCGTTTGTAAAGGCAATTGTCATTCCATAGTTTGAAACAGGTATACCTGCATCAATGGCTGGTTTTAGACGACTTTGAAGCTGCTTACGGGTAATAACGCACCCACCGCATTGAACCACCAGAGCATAATCCTTAATACTTCGGGGTAACTTATCAAGTCCGGTAACCACGTCAAAGTTCAATTTCTTACCCGTAAACTGGCTAAGCCAGCCAGGTATTTTGTAGCGTCCAATATCATCGCACGAAACGTGGTGGGTACAACTTTCCAGAATAAGCACCCTTTCGCCATCCTTTAGGTTAGCTATTCTTGGAGTTCCTTTGAGGTATTCCTCAAAATCGCCCTTCAGGCGGGCAAGGAGGATGCTGAAACTGGTAAGAGGAACATCTTCAGGAATCATATTATTTGCCTTGGCAAATATCTGGCTATCGGTAACTGCCAATGCCGGTTTGATACCGGTTTTCAGGAGGAATGACTCCACCTCTGTCTCCTTAAGCACTATTGAAACAGCACTATTGTCAAGCACATCGCGGATTACCTGAACCTGAGGTAGTATTAACCGCCCTGCGGGGGCTTCGGTGTCGATGGGTGTAATGAGTAGAACAATATCCCCCTCTCCAATCAAATCGCCCAAAAGGGTTGGATTCTGATACGATAATTCAGGGATAGATTCCTTAATGGCTTCGGTGAGTTCAGGTAAACCAACACCTTTGGTAGCAGACACCTCAACAATATTTGGATTATTGAAGGCTTTATTTATTGTATCTCTAAAAACGGATGTCATTGGCTCCACATCATGTTTATTGTGAACCACAACGAAAGGAGTGTTAGTCTTACTAAAATTTTCTACAAGCATTGTCTCGAATGAATCCATGTGGTTACCAGCCAAAACAAGTATGCCCAGATCAATATGCTTAATGGTCTCCAGAGTTTTTTCGATGCGAAGCATACCCAAATCACCAGAATCATCGATACCCGCAGTATCAATAAGGATAACCGGGCCAAAATCAAGTATCTCCAAAGATTTTTTAACCGGGTCGGTGGTTGTGCCAGCATGCTCCGACACAATAGCCACATTCTGACCTACTAACATATTGATCAGCGAACTTTTCCCATTATTCCGACGTCCGTATATACCTATGTGCGGCTTACTCTCCTTGCCTTTGGACATGATTTTACTTTTTTTTGCAAAGATAGAAAAATCAAAGAACCACATTGTGAGAAAAAGATTGCATAGCAATCAAAAAAATGAATATCTATTTATAATGCGAAAAGCTGTTGTACTGTTCAGGTATAAAAATACAGATTTTTATATTTGGTTAATGTCCTATGGACAAACACGAAGTGGGGTTTGGTTTTTTAATGATATTAAAGCCTGCCTACGAAAGGTAAGTCCTACGAGAAAAGTGATGCTTGGTGTTCAATAAAGTTTTAACCAGCTAATTTGCCCGTAGGGCAAAAACATCAATAGTAGGCAGAATTAAAAAAGTTAAAGCCCTTCCCCATAGGGGATTAACCAATGTAAGACATTTTAAAAAGATACAAGCATGTTCGTTATTATAGCATCATTTGTTCTACTGCATTGATTATCAAGAAATTTATCCTGATGCAAAAGCAGGTAATCATTAAAAAAATAAAAAAAAATAGAATCTTTCCTCTTGACAATTAAAATACCTTTTGCTTACCTTTGCAAGTACATTAAAAAGTAACCTAAAATCCAACTATTATTTTTATGAAAAAACTATTTTTTTATACAATTACCATTCTGTTAATCCTTTTCATTAATCCAATCGCCAATGCTCAGGTAAAGGGGTTGCTTCGTGATAAGGCCATTGAAAAGATTAAGCAAACTCAGGGGCATAAAGAGGAAGAGCCTATTGAGCCAGTACAACAGCAGGAAGAGGAACAGCAACAACCTGTTCATCAACAGAAAAAACCCGGATCATCGTTTTTGGAAAAGAAGATGATGAGCGCCATGGGACTAAACAACGTGGTGTACGAAAAGCAGTATAACTTCACATCGAGCATGATGATGGAGATAGAAACCGTTGACTCTCTTAACCAAAAAGACAAGGTGAATTACTCTACATTCTTCAGTCCTAATGACAAAAGTTTTGCTCTTGTTTTCGATAAGATTAACAGAGAAACAGGGCAGAAAGAAAAAAGTACAATAATCTTGGATGCCAAGAACTGGGCTATGCTAATCCTTGGCGAAAAGGATGGCGAGCGTAGCGGAATGGCCATGTACGTTGCTCCCGATTCTTCAGCAATTAACGATACTCCAACCGAAACAGAGCAATTCTCGGAAGATTTTGTACACCCCTGGTATACACCCACAGGACGGAGCAAAACCATTGCTGGCTTTAACTGCAAGGAATATACCTACAGCAACGAGGGTGGCAGCGTTGATCTTTGGGTAACCAACGACCAAAAGCTAAACTTCTCCAACGCCTATGGTTACATGAATGGCTTTCAGGCGTTAGCCTCCGGTGGCTGGGCTTACGGCATGGGAATGGTAATGGAAATGGTTTTCCGCGATGCCAACTCCAATGCAAGCACCCATATGCTGGTGAAGGAGATTATTCCCAACAAGTCAAAGTTTCTGGATATTTCCAACTACCAGATTATTGGCTTTGGAGGGGAGCAGAAGTAAACCAAAAAAATGAATCTAAATTTATTGGGGGTGCCTTAACAGGGCACTTTTTTTCATTTTTGGGGTTAGCAATATAGTATATCATACATATAATTAAGCAAAACCTAATGAGTTGGTTTGCCTTTTTTAAATACTTTTGCAGTTGATGTTAACCTAAACAGCTTGTCAAACACAAACCCTCATCATGTTTATCAGCAAGATTATATCATGGTACTCTACGAATATGATTAAGAAAACCATTGTTTTTGTTCTATTCCTTGTTGTCTTCGTAAACTTTTTCCACGGTCGCTACAACAAACCCGATGGAGTAATTCAGTGGGACATCAAATCTTACTACGCCTATCTACCTGCCACTTTTATTTACAAGGACCTTTCGCTTCAATTCCGACAGGACAACATTAAAAAGTTTGGGGATTTGATTTGGCCCATTGAAACCCCAATTGGCAAAAAGGCCATTATTACAACCATGGGGATGTCAATACTATATACCCCTTTCTTTTTTATTGCGCATACAGTGGCTCTTCTTACTCCCTATGAAACTGATGGATACAGTATACCATATAAATTTGCCCTTACCTTTAGCGCTCTTTTTTACCTTTGGCTTGGGTTGCACTTTCTAAGTAAAATTTTACGAAGACATTTCCAGGAAAAGGTTATTGCCTTCACCATTCTGGCAATTGGTATTGGAACAAATTTGTTTTACTATTCGACCTATGAGGCACCCATGACCCATGCCTACAACTTCGCATTAATAACTATTTTTACCTGGTACACAATAAGATTTTACGAAAATCCTACAATAAAACACATCCTGCTTTGTGGCTCACTGGCTGGTCTGATTACCCTTATTCGTCCAACCAACATTATAGTTCTTTTACTATTCTTCCTTTGGGACATTAAAAGCTGGACCTGCATTAAAAGTAGATTTTTTTACTTCATAAAGCATTTTCACTGGTTACTTCTAATGGCAGGGGCTTTTATCTTGATTTGGGTACCACAATTTATTTATTGGTATAATGTTTCCGGAACAATTTTCTACTTCTCCTACGGAGAAGCTGGCGGCAGCTTTTTCTTTAAAAATCCTCAAATTTTCAACATCCTGTTTAGCTATAAAAAGGGCTGGTTGGTTTTTACACCAATTATGATCTTCGCTCTTGGGGGAATGATATTGCTGCCCAAAAGGATACCCGGAGCTCTACCTTCAATTCTAATCTTTAAAATTTTAAACATATACATACTGGCATCGTGGTGGAGCTGGTGGTTTGGTGGGGGATTTGGGCTTCGTGCCTTTATCGATTCCTATGGAATACTCGCAATACCCTTTGCCTGCTTCGTCGATTTTAGCTTTAACCTAAAGTATAAGTGGAAAAGGATTGCCATTTTTTCTGTTCTAACGCTGCTTATTGGGTTTAACCAGTTTCAAACCCGGCAGTATGTAAATGCTGCCATCCATTGGTGGTGGATGAATAAGGAAGCCTACTGGGAAACCTTCCTAAAACTTAGACCAACTGCACGTTTTTGGGAGGTAGTAACACTTCCAGATTATGATGCTGCAAGAAAAGGTATATACAGAGAGATTAAACCTAATGTAACAAACAAAGCAGCTAATGCTGCTGAATGGAAGCATATCACTGAGGAATCGTTACTGGAATGGCTTTCCCTAAAAATTAAAAACGATACTGCCTACGAGAATTCTCTTAATAGGCTTTTATCAGTAAATGCTGACACCATGGAGGTGGTAAAGAAACTTGCACAGGAGAAGATTATTGAAAAGGGGGCAGACTTTTGGATTAGAAAAATGGGAATTGAACTCCTTGTTAAAGAGATTAAAGGGAAGCCTGACCTAATGAAGCAGATTGAGGAAAAAGCAGCTAAAAATAAAAATCCATTGGACTCACAGGTTCTATACGATGCCATTTGGATTTATAACCGGGAGACGAAAAAGAAATAACCAGATACTCTGGTTGCCATTAGGTGGAAATTGTTTTCACCCGGTTCCTTACATACGATACTCCTCCCAATAAACCTTGCAGTATCATTATAGTTGACATAAGAAAGGCTATTGAAAAAGCGTAATCGGCAGGAATTCCAATTTGAGGAAAAACTGCAACGGCGATGTACTCGCTAAGCCCGATGCCTCCCACGGAGATTGGGATGATCCTAGAAATCATTATAAAGAAAATAACTATAAAAAATGCCGCAATATTGAAATCAAATTTCTGTAAAAGAGAATAAGCAATACATAGATAAACAATTGCAATAAGCCCATGTCGAAATATAGCTATGGCAGTGTTGTAGGATATTTCCTTCCAATAACCTTCCCTTTTATCAAAATTTAAATTCCAAGACCTGAAAAAAGGATGAATCTTATGAAGGAGGTTTACAATGCTTTTAAAAATTTCCGGTCGGTTAAGCACTAGTAAAACAATTACCTCAACTACCAGAAGCGCAAGGATAATAAATTTAATCAAACTAATTACCTCTATCAGTGCGAGCAAGAGTATTGGCAGAATAACTATTGTGAGTCCAAAGGTGTAAATTAGCCTATCAAGCAAAACGACAAGGGAATTTTTCCAGTAGCTGGATCCGTATATGTTTTTGAAGGATTGAATTTTAAATGCATCGCCAAGCAAAGGGAAAATTAATGAGAAGAAAAAACCCTGTAACTTTATAGTTAGAATTTTAAACAGCTTAGTTTCAACTCCATAAAAACGGTATAGCGAGAGAATCCGATAACTGTTTATAATTAGATCGGCAAACAGCAGGAAAGGGATGATAAGCAAAGGCCAAAAGTAAATCCCTCTGGCAATTTCCTTCAGCTGGGATGTATCAATCTTCCTTAATGCCAAATACAAAAAAACGAAAGTGGCAACAATCTGAACTATCCATTTTATAACTTTTCGGCTCACAAAAAAGGGTTAGATGAAATTAATGATCAATTCGCAATTAAGGCATTACTTGTAAAGTCTTTCGTTATCCTGAATATCCATCCACATGGCAAAGAGTAAGGATTGAAGGGCGCTAACAACCAGAAAGACAAACATGATGGAGTTCAGGATTGGCCTTTCGCCAATGGTGTAACCCATAAAGTATTTTAAAATATTTATTGCAAAGGGTATGCTTGCAAAAAGGAGCACAAAACCCAAATTATACAAAATGAAAAGCGGATGAAAATCCTTGATAAAGTATTTAACCCAAATGCGCTTAAAGAATAACCTGAAGAGTAAGAATGAAATTCGGGGGATCACCTTGCGCACCCTCATCTTCGATTGCTCACCAATACGATAAACTGGTTTTATGGGAACCTCACGTATTGTACAGTAGGCAATGTTGAGCTTTACCAGCATGTCGTTGGGCATTCCGTACCGCTTGTAAATATCGTATAGCTTAATTGATTTCAAAGCATCCAGCGAGATGGCGGTGTAACCAGTTTGAGTGTCTGAAATTCGCCAGTACCCCGATGCGATTTTGGTAACCAGCGAAAGGATAGAATTGCCAAAAAACCTTGTACGCGGTATGTAAAGATTGGCGCTACCGTGAATCAAGCGGTTGCCCTTAACGTAATCGATACCCTCGTTAACCACAGGCAGGCAAATGGATTTCAGCTCAGCGGGGTCCATCTGCCCATCGCCAGCCATAACCGCAGTACAGTCGATATCGTGATCCTTACACCACTTATAGCCTCGGGCTATACTGCCCCCCACACCAGCATTCTTCAGGTTGGTTATCAGAATAATTCGGTCGGTATTCGACCCAGAATTGACTACCCTGAATGGAGTGAAAAAATCCATCTCCTTTCTGTTCATCTCCTCCAAAAAAACATCTGCCTGATTGTAGAATGTGGATTCAACTTTCTTTTTCTCTATGATCGTTTTTGAAATATTATGATGGGTGCTTAGGAAAGTTGAAACAACCCCCTCAGTGCCATCGGTTGAATTATCGTTGACAACGATAATACGATCCACAAAATCGGGCATGGTTTCAATCACCATCCCAATCTGTTTCTCCTCGTTGTATGCGGGGACCACTACGGCTACTGTTTTTCCTTCGAGCATAATTATGTATTATAAAATGGTTTTTCTTTTTCGGCTATTTTAATGTCATATTAAATTTCCCTTAATGAACATCAATATTCGATTCATCAATTATATAAAGGGGTCTTTTTCGAACATCGGTATTGATACGGCTTATATACTCACCAATAATCCCTATGGAAAGCAGCTGAACACCTCCAATAAACATGGAACTGATAATAAGTGAAGTCCAACCAGTTATAGTTTGATGAAGGATAAAGTGCGAATAAAGCGCGTAAAGAATCACGATGAGCGAGAAAAGCGAAATAATCAGCCCAAGATTGGTAACCATCCTAAGGGGTGAATTGGAGAAAGCGGTTATTCCATCCAGCGCGAAGCGTACCATTTTTCTTAATGGGTAACCCGTTTTACCGGCCATACGACTATCGCGCTCGTAATCAATAAATGTCTGCCTAAACCCCAGCCAAGCTATTTGACCTCTCAGAAACTTATGCTGCTCAGGCATCTGCCTTAAATACTCAACAACCTTGCGATCGATTATCCTAAAATCGCCAACATCAATGGGAATATCGATGGATGTGATTCTGTTCAGAATTCTATAGAATAATTTAGCAGTAAGCAGTTTAAACCACGTTTCACCTTTCCTCCTTGTTCTTCTGGCGTAAACCACCTCGTAACCCTCCTTGTATTTTTTGTATAGGGTTGGAATAAGTTCTGGCGGATCCTGCAGATCACCATCGATAATAACGACCGCTTGCCCCTTACAATGATCTAGCCCTGCCGAAACGGCTATTTGATGTCCAAAATTTCGGCTGAAGCTAATGAACTTAACCCGTTCATCCTTTTGCGATAATTCCTTTAGCTTTTCAAAGGTTGAATCACTACTACCATCATTTATGAATAGCAATTCGTAATTCCGGGTAAGTTGCATGACAGACAAAGTAAGCCTATCGCAAAGTTCAGCCAGAATGGCTTGCTCGTTATATAAGGGGATAATAACTGATAGTTCAATCATGGTTCTTCGTTCCGGTTATTTGGTAGAATACTACATCCTTGTTTGTCTTTATTACTTCGTATGTGTAATTCTCTGAGATGAAATTTTTTATATCGCTCTGCTGTGCAAAAACCTTTTCGTTAGGCTTCAGGTTTTTTGCATCTTTTCTCAATGAGATGTCAATCCCTTTGTCATTCATAACAGTAATATAGAAATAGTGATGAGGTGCATATCCTCCATGTAACAGGGTATAGCCGCTTAAATCTAACTTTCCCTTCAGGGCATCCTTAAGCAAATAGCCCATCCTATACTTATCTACCTCCCATGAAAACTCTTTGGGAGGATTCATTCTGCCAATTATATGACTAACAGGTTTTATGCTAACTAGAAAAAGGAAAATGTATGGAAGAACATTAATTCTTAGATTACTTCTAAAAAGTGAAATATTAACTAAGAATTGGAAGACAAAGTTGATGAAAATGGCTACAATCATAGCAAGGAAGGGGTACAAGGGCACTGCATACCACTGGAGCTTTGTTTTACCAAATGAGATAACCAAAAAGTAAAAAAGAACCAGAGAAACCAGATATATGGTAAGATTGCGGTACGCTGGGTTTTTATGAAATAATCCCACCAAAACGCCACAGGGTATCAGAATATACCAGTAAACAAGAAGGTGGTCAACAAGTAGCCGGTAATAGTACCAGAAACCACCCTTATGACCCTCGATCACCTCCACGTACCTTCCTCCCACCTCATTGTTCCAAACAACCTTAATGAAACCCGGATTCATACTCTCGCGGAGCAAATAGTAGCCAATGGCGAAGAATAAAAAAATCCCAAATCCTATGTATAAGTGCTTACTCTTAATAATGCTTACTAAATTTCTTTTAAAAACTGCGAACAGTGGAAGTACGGGAACGAAAAGCAATCCCGCAACACCTTTAGTCAGCACGCTTAGGGTTAAAGCGATAAAGGTAAAGTAGAGATATCTAGTCCTTTTTGTTTCAATGTAAATAAAGAAAAGCAGCGGGTAAAGTGTTGTGAATAAGGTGAGCAGTGAGTCATAGTCCCCTGTTCTGGTTGCATGGACGTGAATATAGCCCACAGTTGATGATAAAACAATACATGCAATTATTCCAAACCAGGGATCGTTTAGGTGTCTTGCAGAAAATATCAGCAGAAAAATGCAAATCAGGAAAGCGGCTATAGCTGCTGGTAGACGAATGGACAACTCGTTTACCCCAATAAGTTTCATAAACAACACTTGCAACCAAATCATCAGGGGTGGTTTTGTATTCCACATATCAGGTTTTTCCTCAAAATGGGTTACAATCAAATTGCCATTATTAAGCATCTCATATGCGTTTAAAGCGAGTCGGGCTTCATCAAAATTCCGGATAGGAAGAGTATCTAGGTGGCCAAATATTGGGAAATAGATTACTGCAAACAGCAAAAAGTACTTAATAATACTAATCGATTTAACCTTCATCTATTGAAGCCTATTAGAAAAAGTGACAATAATAATGAATTAATTACTATTAATGAGTTTTTTAAAGTTTTTCAAAAGTAATTAATTAAAATGAAGTCACAAGGAATGTGTATAAAACGAACCATTATCATAAACCTATTTAATCAAATTTGATAGTTTAATCCTGACAAAAAAATTATGATTTATAATTAATAAGTATAAATTTGCACTTAATTGGGATGTTGTGTTTTTATAAAACCTTATTTCTTCGATGAGATTTTCGAACCCCATTAGGAATGCATTAATTAGCTTACTGAGTCTAATAATTGTTACCGGATACTCTACTGCACAGATCAATTCCGATGGAATTCCCTTTATAACCAATTATTCGCCTCGTACTTATGCTGCCTCTGAACCCAATTGGTCAATTGCACAGGATCATCGGGGTGTGATGTACTTTGGCAATTCAAACTGCATTCTAGAATACGATGGCCATGTATGGAAAAAGATAGAGGTTCAAGGCCAAACTTACATCCTCTCCCTTGCCACTGGCCCTGACGGAACCATTTATGCCGGAGGAATCGATGATTTTGGACATTTGGTTGTTGACCAACAGGGGCAACTTATTTACGAGTCGCTGGCATTAATAATCGACGATAGCATTAGTATAACGCGCGTATGGAAGGTATACTCCGATAAGCAATATGTCTACTTCTGCACTTTACAGTACATTTTCATTTACAACCCAGAAACCAAAACCCTAGAATCAGTTGAATTACCAAAGGATAACTTTTGGAGTTTTCTGGTAAACGATCACCTTTATACAGGCAATCCCGATCTAGGGTTGCTATACCTCGAGAAAGGGAAACTACTTCAGGTTAATGGTGGGGATTTCTTTGTAAACAAGGATATCTTCACCATGCTTCCATGGGCAAGCGATACACTTCTCATTTCAACAGCCCAAACCGGATTATGTTTTCTCAATACCCAAACCGGGAAGGTTTCAGGTTTTAACTTTAACGCCAATGCAACAAGAACCAACAAGATTCTTCAGGATAACTCACTATACACGGGCGTTAAAATTGATGAAAACCACTTTGCCTTTGGAACCCATGTGGATGGGGTATTCATTATCAACAAGCAAGGGTGCATAGTTACACACCTCAATGAGCAATTAGGCCTACAAAGTGAAACCGTTTCAAACCTTTTCTTCGATCCTTCCAAATCGGGGGTACTTTGGATTACCCTAACCAACGGAATTTCCTCAGCCAATATCTCTTCTCCCATTAGAAAATTTTCGGGGGAATCTGGATTAAATGGTGCTTTACACAGCATAGTTAAACACAAACAGAACTACTATGCTTCAACAATGCTTGGCGTATATAAGTTGATTACTAAACCCGGGGAGAATACCATTTTCAAAGCAGTTTCAGGCATTTCAGCCGAACCTGTTTATTCTCTGCTCAACATTGTCACCTCCGATTCTAATGAAATACTTATTGCAGCTAGTGTTAGGGATATATATGAAATTAAAGATGAAAAGGCATTGCCTTTAAACACAAATGTTGAAACATACAAGCTACTCAAATCACAAACGGTTGACAACAGGGTGTATGTTGCCACTTCGCGTGGCATTAGGATCATTCTAATAAAGGATAACCGCCTAGATTTTGACAGTAAAGTATTTGCCCTTAATAACGAATCAATCACAAGAATTTATGAGGATAAGAAGGGTAATCTTTGGTGTAAGTCATTCTCAGGATTGCATCTTATCGATTCCAACGGATCACCTCTGGTATTACCAGAATCAATAAATGGAAAAATTGGCGACTTTTTCAGCTTCGATAATGAAATTTTCTTCAATACTAATGGTTTAATCTACAAATACAGCCATTCTGATCATGATTTTAAACTATACATTCCCCTAAATTCCCTTTTTAAGAACAAGAAAAAAAACCTGAAGGAGTTTTTCCCCTTGAACGATACGCTGGCATTGGCATACTTCAGCACCGACAATACTTCTCAGGCTGACTTATTAATAAAGAGAAAGGAAAAATGGATTAGCGATACTCTCTCCCTGCGGATTATCCCTCCCATGACAATTTACACTGCAGTAAAAGACTCTCCATACATTCTTGTCGGAGGACAAGATGGTCTTTTCATTCATAATAGGACAAGAGAAAAAGATTATTACCATCAATACGAATCCCTTATAAGGTCAATCACCATTGGAACCGACTCGGTTATTTTTAAAGGCGGTGATGGCTTTCTGACAAAAGGTTCGGGCGAAGCATCAAATGTTCAAATATTCACTTCTCCTTTAGAATTCAAGTACAACAACATCGCATTCGTTTTCTCAGCCAGCTTCTATGAAGACGAGGAGGACCTCCTCTTTCGATCTTATCTAGAGGGAAACGACCGCGATTGGTCACCCTGGCAAAACGACACCTATAGAAACTACACCAACCTTAAGCATGGAACCTATCGTTTTCATGTCAAAGCAAAAAACATGTATGGTGTAGAAAGCCAAATGGCAATTTTTGAATTCAGGATTCTACCCCCTTGGTATCTCACCTGGTGGGCTTACCTTTTATATGTTTTACTTGCTTTTATTATTATTCGCGTTACAGTTGCCCTATACACAAAGAAACTTCAGGAAGATAAGAAACGACTAGAAGCGATTGTTAGAGAACGAACCGCTGAAATTGTTGAGAAAAATAAGAGGATTGAACATCAAAACATTGCCATTACCGATTCAATTAGATACGCTAAAAGGATACAAACCGCTGTACTACCAGATAAGCAGACATCCAAACTCTTCGACTATTTTATCTACTTTGCCCCAAAAGATATTGTAAGTGGCGATTTTTACTGGATTCACCATTTTGAAAAGCAGAACCGACTTATTGTTGTAGCAGCTGATTGTACTGGACATGGAGTTCCAGGTGCTTTTATGAGCATGTTGGGTACCTCTTTCCTAAACGAAATTGTTGCTAAACTCGACGTAAATCACTCTGATTCTATCCTAAACCAGCTGCGAGAGTATGTTATAAATACTCTAAGCCAAGGTATCAAAGAGGGCAAAGAGGATGAAAGAAAAGATGGCATGGATTTGGCCCTAGCCTCCATTGATCTTAAAACCATAACACTGGAATTTTCAGGAGCCAATAACCCTTTAGTACTAATTCGCGATAATCAACTCCTCGAATACAAACCCGACAAGATGCCTATTGGTGCATATGTTAAGCAGGATGAGCCATTTAAAAGAACTGAAATTAAATTGAAAAATGGCGATGTTTTCTATCTCTTCTCCGATGGATTTGTTGACCAATTTGGTGGAGATGATGGTCGTAAGTACATGAAAAAGCAATTCAAGGATTTCCTGTTCTCAATCCATCATGAGCCCATGGAAACTCAAAAGGATTTTCTAAAAACCGAAATGGAAAAATGGATGGAGGGTTATGAACAAATCGATGACCAGCTAATTATTGGGATGAAAGTTGTTCTTTAATTATCACTTCTACATAAACTTTTCTCAAAATTATTTGCTTGCAAACATATTATTTTCTTAAATTGTTAAGAATATAATTTTTGCTTAAAATATGCTTCGGTTGGTTCAATTTTTGATAAATTTAATTCTTTTAATCGTTCTACTTTTTATTCACCTTTTGCTTTAGTTTACAATTTGTTGCATACATATTCTGTTTTAACATTATGTTTAAGTTACAATGCTTTCTTCAATTATCGCTATTGCTGAATTCATTTTTAATGAGCATAATATTCTTTTTTTACCCTGTAAATATAGAATCAACCTGTAAATATATCATTAACCTTAAAAAATCAACATTATGAAAAAAAATCTACTAACCTTGCTCTTCCTCAGCATGGGAATTTTTTATGTGCTGGGGCAAAGCCCGCTGGGCTTTAACTATCAGGCTGTAATTCGAAACTCCTCGGGTGAGATCGTTCCCAGCCATACGGTGGGCATTAAGATCAGCATTCTGCAGGGCAGCGTTACCGGTGATGAGGTATACTCCGAAACGTTCACCCCCGAGACCAATGGTTTCGGGCTTGTAAACCTCATCATTGGCTCAGGGGTAACTAAGTTCGGGGATTTCATCGAAATCGACTGGTCCTCAGGAGACTTTTTCATCAAGGTGGAACTCGACCTCAGCGGTGGCGAGTCCTACACCGAGATGGGCACCACTCAGCTACTCTCAGTTCCCTACGCCAACTATGCATTCTCGGGCAATCCGGGTGCATCCGCTTATCAGGTATGGTTGTCCCTCGGCAACGAGGGCTCCGAGGAGGACTTCATCAACTCCCTCACCGGACCTTCCGGCGATGCTGGTCCATCCGCTTACCAGATCTGGCTTGACCTCGGCAACGAAGGTACTGAGGAGGACTTCATCAACTCCCTTACCGGGCCCCAGGGCGATGCCGGACCCTCTGCCTATCAGGTATGGCTTGATCTGGGCAACGAGGGTACCGAGCAGGACTTCATCAACTCCATCTCAGGTACATCTTCATGGACAGATGCCGAAACGTCCGTCTCCACTTCCAAGCGCGTGGGCATCGGCACCGACGACCCTGTTGGCATGCTTGAGGTAGCCTCCGATGGCAAGTCCGATGAGGGCACACCCCTCTTCGAGGTCAAAAACTCGCAGGGAGAAACCGTTTTTGCCGTTTATGAGAACAGCGTAAAAGTATTCATCAACGAGGATGATGGAGAGGGCAAAACCGTGGGTGGTTTCGCCGTTTCGGGCCGTACCACCACCAAGGATGTACAGGATATCCTCGTGGTCACCCCCGAGAAAACTAGGGTATACGTCGATGAACCTGATGGCAAAACTGTGGGTGGGTTCGCCGTATCGGGGCGTACCACCACCAAGTCCGATGACAGCCTCTTCTTCCAGGTAACCCCGGGTCTAACCCAGGTGTTCGTAGACGAATCCTCCGAAAAGACCGTGGGTGGGTTCGCCGTGTCGGGGCGCACCACCACCAAGGGGGCTCAGGACATCTTCGTGGTTACCCCCGAAAAGACCAGAGTTTACGTGGATGAACCCGTTGGCAAAACTGTGGGAGGTTTCGCCGTATCAGGACGCACCACAACTAAATCAGACGACAGCCTTTTCTTCCAGGTTACTCCTGGCCTAACCCAGGTGTTCGTGGATGAGACCTCCGAAAAGACCGTGGGAGGTTTCGCCGTATCGGGTCGCACCACTACCAAGGGGGTCGAGGAAATACTCCACATCACCCCCGGATTCACACGTGTGTACGTAGGTGAGAGCACTGAAAAGACTGTGGGTGGATTTGCCGTATCGGGTCGCACCACCACCAAGGAGGGGGGCATATACGATGTGTTCAAGGTCTTCCCCGAGCGTACCGATGTATTCATCAAGCCTAGCCCCAGTAAAATGTTCCCTGACGGTTTTAGTATCTCTGCTTACAATGAATTCTTCGAGCCCACGGAACTCTTCAACGTCTCCGAGGAAGGTACCTTCATCAACACCGACCTAACCATCGTACCTAAGGTTAACACTACTGATCCTTACGATATAACCCAAACATCAGCAGTAGCTGGCGGTAATGTTCTGAATTATAATGGCTCTCAGATAATCAGCCGTGGAGTTGTATACAGCATTACCCCGGTACCTTCTGTCGATCTTGAAAGCCCAATACTACCTGAATCGGGAACTGTTTTTGAAATGTACGGTGGTTTCGGAGAATTTACCGTCTACCTCTCAGAACTTATTCCTGCAACAACATACTATGTAAGAGCTTTTGCCATCAATGAAGAAGGGCTTATAGGGTATGGTGAACAGAAATCATTCACAACGATTGCTCCATATACCCTCACCTTCATCGTTCTCGATGGAGAATTTAGTGAAATTAGCAATGCTACAATCACAATCCAGGAAATGGATAATCCAAATCCCATAATTAATCCGGTAGGAAATTATGTTTTCAATGTAATTGAAGGAGTTTACTTCTACAGCATTCAAGCACCTGGTTACTATGAATATGTTGGTGAAGAAGTTTATGTAGAAGGAAACACCACCGAAACTGTTATCCTTAGTCCTGCTCCTACTACAGTTACTTTCATTGTAAAAGATCAGGATGAAAACCCTGTAAGTGATGTAGAAATTGAGGCAACTGATGATATGTTTTATTACTACTATTACCAGACTACAAACCAATTGGGGATTGCAGTTATTAACCCTGAACCTAATTCTTATAATTATAATATTAATCCAATTTTTGGCTATGAAGTTCATGAAGGGGGAAGTTTTACTGTAAACAATGGGGATATTATTGAGATTCCTATCACGCTAACTGCATTACCGAAATATACCGTAACATTTAACGTGGTAAATGAATTCTTAGAACCTTCGGTAGGGGCAGAAATATATCTTTATTATGATGGGGAAAAGAAAGATGGAGCAAAGAATTATAACGAAACACTCTCTACCGATGAGTTTGGAGTAGCCGTCTTTGAGAATGTTGTCCAAAATGCAAACTATTCCTATGAAGTATATCATCCAATTGATGGATTTGAATACAATAATATATCAATTCTTGAGGATACTATTATTGAAGTTACCCTTATGGGTATAAAAGGTAATGAATTAGAGATAAAACCATCGTTGCCTAAAAATTAACACTAAATCAAATAATTAAATGGGCATGAAAAAAACAATTATATTCGCAATCCTTCTTTGCCTCAGTATAATTACTTGGGCGCAGGAAGCAGTGGTTTCCAGCGGTAATTTCCACAAGAATACCAGTGGGTCAATCAGCTGGGGCTTGGGAGAAACTGTAATTCAAACCTTTGTCGCTGGGGAGAACATTATTACACAAGGGTTTCAGCAAACAAGGCTAACCATTACTGCGGTAGAAGAGATCCCTGGATTGGATTTTACCATTATCGCCTATCCAAATCCGGCTCATGACTTTGTAAACCTTAAAATTGACCGGGAAGATTTTAAGGGTTTTCGCTATGAACTATTCGATCAGAATGGTCGTATCCTAAAACAAGGTATTTTCGAGAACAATCCTGTTCTAATTCCTTTTAGCGACAGGAATTCTGGAATTTACTTTTTAAGGGTTATTTCAAGTAACAACGAATTGAAAACCTTTAAGATAGTAAAACAATAGATATTGGTTGAGCTAATAAAAAAACTCGTTAGTTTCCTTACTAACGAGTTTTTTTATATAAGGTCGAACATAACTTCAAGCATATTCCCTTCCCCATCAACCAATGTTAACCTATGCTCACCCCCTCCAGGGTTTATGGCCATTCTATGAAACGATTTAGTTGTACCCAAGTATTCTTCATTAAGATGCCAATATATTATTGCATCATCATTTCTATGAGCTACTTCGAAAATTGCCTCGCTAAAGCTCCCATCAAGGTTCCTTGGAATGTGAAGTGTTGTTCTTTCAATTCGTGGGTATAGCAATGCCATTGGATTGGTAACCTTTGCTGGTTCACATCCTTTAAGGTAAGGGGGCAATTGCCTGTAATAAGGATTTTTACTTCTGTAGAACCACTCCATTGCCGGGGGAAGAACAAACCAAGATTCTGCTATCATTTGGCTAACGCTTGTGCATCTATCAGTAACTCTATGCGTTCGCTCCTGGTTTAAGTGGACAATCTGATGGTAAGGGCAATCAACTGTTTCCAATCCTTTTAAGGGTATCCAAAGGGTATCGACAGGATCACAAATATCTGAAGCCCTATGTCCGCTAAAGCGGCATATCGGAACCCTTGCCATATCATCGTTAGGAATATCAAACCAAGGAGAAGGCGGGAGTAGTTCAAAAATATCGAAAAGTATGGGTGCTGCAGCACTAACCCCTGTCAGGTTAGGACGACCTTCTCCGCTTGCATTTCCAACCCATACAGCCACTACATATTGAGGATTCAATCCAATTGCCCAAGCATCGCGATGGCCAAAACTTGTTCCCGTTTTCCATGCCACAGATCTCGATGAGGAAAAGTAACGCCATCCTGCCAACTCATCGGGACGAGAAACCTCCCGCATAGCTTCAAATGTGAAGTAAATTGCCGATGCATCAAGTATAGAATGAAACTGTAATGGATGACTCTTACCTTCCATTGGAAACTCAATATAGTTGGGTTGCCTGTAATCTCTCCTGCTGTATCTGCTCTCATATCTTCGAAAATGGTTAAGGGTTCGGGCCATACTGGCATAAACCCCTGCCAAATCCCAAAGTGTTGCCTCTGCACCTCCAAGTATCAGCGAAAGGCCGTAATTATCAGGTGATCGGTTAATGGTTGTTAACCCCAAACCACTAAGTAGATGATGAAAGGGTGTTACACCGTATTGCTGTAGCATTCTTACCACTGGTACATTTAATGAACGAGACAATGCACGGGACGCAGGAACAGCCCCATCGTACCCGGGGTAAAAATTTTTGGGAGTATAACCTCCAATCTGTGTTGGAATGTCAGGTATTAGGCTATTGGGTAAAATTATACCATCATTGAGC
>Ga0334884_1000777_pt1 | contig 54733 bp, 46 predicted proteins | sample GraSluR1_MG_7_FD_207215 | JGI IMG/M metagenome (GOLD analysis project Ga0334884, IMG submission 207215) | Sludge microbial communities from methane-producing bioreactor in Wageningen University, Netherlands - Granular Sludge_12_05 R1 | ecosystem: Engineered > Bioreactor > Anaerobic >... | reverse complement strand
ATTTTTATGATCAAAGCGAAAAGCTGATTTACGTAGGCAAATCTGTGAACATCAAAAGCAGGGTGATGCAGCATCTGAGCAACAACAGCAGCCGCAAAGCCATTGAAATGAAAAATAATATTGCTGATATAAGCTACGAACTCACTGGCAATGAGCTGATCGCCTTGCTGCTCGAATCAGATGAAATAAAAAAACACAAACCCGTTTATAACCGTGCCCAACGCAGGTCGTTTTTTAATTACGGACTTTACAGCTACCAAAACGAAGCCGGCTACCAATGCCTCAAATACGCTAAAACCATTGACACTTTACTGCCGCATCACACTTATGCCTCTTTGACGGAAGCCAAAAATCATCTTTTTCAGCTCACCGAACAGTTTCAGTTGTGCCAGGGACTCAACGGGCTTTATCCGGGCAAGGGAGCCTGTTTTCATCACCAAATCGGGCAATGTTTGGGAGCCTGCTGCGGAGAAGAAAATCCGACCGATTACAACCAACGTGTTGAACAAGCTCTGGAACGCTATCATTTTGATTACGAAAACTTTATGATCATCGAAAAAGGTATTGAACCGGAACAAAAAGCCATCATCAAAATTGAGCAGGGCATTTACAGGGGATTTGGTTATGTGCCGGCATCACTTTTAAATAACGGCATAGCCGAAGCCGACGACTTTGTCCGGTCTTATCCCGACAACCGTGATGTGCGACAAATCATACAAGCCTATCTACGCAAGCATCCCAGGGCTTTGTTGATCCCTTTTTGAAATCCAAAAAAAAGCTGACAATATGCCCGAACGCACCATAGCACATCTTGATCTCGACACTTTTTTCGTGTCGGTGGAACGTTTGGTCAACCCATCGTTAACAGGCAAACCTGTCATTATCGGAGGGGTTTCGGATCGGGGTGTGGTGGCCAGTTGCAGCTATGAGGCCAGGCGTTTTGGTGTGCATTCGGCCATGCCGATGCGTATGGCACGGCAGCTCTGCAGCCAGGCTGTTTACATCCGTGGCGATATGGAACTCTACAGTCGTTATTCGCGTCTGGTAACCGATGTGATTGCCGACAGTGCTCCGCTTTATGAAAAAACTTCTGTGGACGAGCACTATCTTGACCTCACAGGGATGGATCGCTTTTTTGGCACTTACAAATGGACGCACGAGCTTCGGCAGCGCATCATTTGCGAAACCGGTCTGCCCATTTCTTTCGGGCTTTCGCAAAACAAAACCATTTCGAAAATTGCCACCGGACAAGCCAAACCCAATGGCGAGCTGCAGGTGCTTCCCAATCAGGTGCATCCTTTTCTGGATCCGCTCTCGATCAGAAAAATCCCCATGGTAGGCGAAGTGGGTTATCGCTTGCTGAGGGCTATGGGTGTGGCTAAAATCGGCACCCTGCGCCTGATACCTCCCGATATGGTGCAACAGGTGCTGGGCAAAAACGGCCTGGTGGTATGGAAAAAAGCCAACGGCATCGATCCCAGTCCGGTTAAGCCTTACAGCGAACAAAAATCGATCAGCAGCGAGCACACCTTTGAGCAAGACACCACAGATATGGCTTTGCTAAAACAAACCCTGACACATATGGTGGAAAAAATAGCCTTTGAAATGCGTAGCAAACAAAAACTTACGGGATGCGTTACCGTGAAAATCCGCTATGCTAATTTTGATACACACAGCCGCCAAAAGCACATTGCCTATACTGCTTTCGACCATATCCTGCTCAATACCGTGATGGATCTTTTTGCTCAGCTTTACAACCGGCGCATGTTGATCAGGCTGGTTGGCGTAAGACTTAGTCATCTTGTGGGAGGCTCTCAACAACTCGATCTTTTCGATAATAAACCTGAGATTACCAGACTTTATCAAACCATGGATCATATTCGGCAACGTTATGGCAAAACAGCCGTTGGCAGGGCTGGCGGGCTAAAACCATCCGAATAACAAAAAAATAGATGGAAAGCCTATTTATAATGAGTATAAATTCCAAAAGTCATCACACTAAAACATCAATAATTTACTGGAGTTGCATAGCTTTGCAAGTCCAAAACCATTTTGCAGAAAAAGTGAATCAAAATATCTTGATAGGCATTGATGATACCGACAACAAAGAAAGTCGTGGCACAGGCTACAATGCCCGTCAGTTAGGACATTTGTTGAAACGAGAAAAACTTGGAGAGGTCTATACCATCAGTCGTCATCAGCTTTTTGTGCATCCGGATATTCCTTTCACCTCTCAAAACAGTTCAGCCTGTTTGTATATTCAAAATGGGAATATTGACCAGCTTATTCCTGTTTGTCAACAATTTATGCAACAAAGCTGTGTTCCAGGATCCGATGGTGGCCTGGCAATTGCCAGCCTGGACAACATCGCAGAGAAAGTGATTCACTGGGGTAAAATGGCAAAAAAAATTGTTTTAAAACAAGCAGATGCATGGCAACTGGCCAAGGAAAATGATATTTTTCTGGAAGGTTTTACTGGGAATAATGACGGTGTGATAGGTGCTTTGGCTGCAATCGGACTCAGAAAATGGGGAAACGATGGCAGATGCATCTGGCTAAAAGGCAAGGAAATCCGTGAAATTTCCGGAATTTTTTCTCAGGAATCGTTGAAATCAATTTGCCCGATTGACCTTATCATCACCGAAGAAGGTATCGCAGCAGAAGCAGACGAGCTTATCCAAACCGATGACTGGATGAGGCCGGCAATAAAAAATCACAAGATCACCCTTTATATTGAAAAGTCGAATCACCCCAAATACAAATGGCATGTTAAACCCAAATCCCTTCTCAAAGCACTTACCGATTAGCCGTACAGCCCTCGAAATTGCTGTGTTATCACTGATTGGAATAGCAGTCGTTGTGATCAGGACCAAACTGCGAATTCCACTCAATATGCCCGGCCATCATGGGCTGGAAGTGATGGCAATTCTGTTGATCGGACGTCATTGGGCAAAATTGCCATTGGCTTCTTCGGTCAGCAGTATATCAGCTGCCCTGTTTTTATTGTTGCCCTGGGCTGGCATTAAGGATCCGTTTCTTCCGTTCATATATATTTTGATGGGAATCATAATCGATCTGCTTTATCGGTTTACCTTTTCTGAAAAAAGAATGTTGTTATCACAGGTAATTATTGGAAGTATTGCGTACAGCATCATCCCGCTTTCGCGCCTTTTAATTCACTTCTCAGTTGATTATCCTTACGGCTCATTTCTTAAAACCGGTTATTTCTATCCCGTTTTTTCTCATTTTATATTTGGTGCTGCCGGCGGATTGTTAGCTGGTCTGCTGATCAAAGCACAACTAAAAATCACCAAATAATTGATTTTTATAATATGATATTAACAAGATTTAGAGTCATGCGAATTGCAATAAATTTCATAACGATTGTAACATTCTTAGCCGTCTTTTGCTTTGTTGGCTGCACCAAAGACAAACAACATCCAGGATTAAAACCTGAAATTATGTTTCTCAAGACGGCAGGATTAATTTCTTCGGACACCATCCTGGCCATCAATCAAAAAGTTAAAATCGGAATAGAAGCCAGCTCCAAATCGAGTGCTCCAATCACCCAATTAACTGTAATTTCAAGCTTTGATGAAAATACTACCTCAATCGACTCGGGATTATACAGCTCCGAATTTCAATACACCATAGAAATCACGAAAGGTTTGGCCGAAACTGAACATTGGCGGCTTTATGTGAAGGATCGGGATGGTAATTATTCAGATACCATTGGTTTGAAACTTTTTAAAGATGAAAATTCAGGATTTGGTCCAATCCAATCATTTGAAAACATTGTTTTAGGCGGACAGTTCAACCCTGGTCAGGGAAGTTTTTATTCCTATGAAACAAACCATACTTACACTATTACAGAGGCTTACAATAATCAACAATTAATTGATTTGTTATACTATTTCGATCTTGTTGAAGCTGACGCGCACACCATTGCCTCACCGGGAGCCAATATTGATCAGGCCATATATAACAGCGATCTGGCTCCTGCCAACTGGACAAATCGAACAACTTTAAGATTCGAGTATTTGCCAGAGCTCACTCAGGAAGATTTTGAAACATGTACGAATGATAGCCTGATTCTTTCCAACACTTTTGTTTTTGGATCAGGCAAAAGAAAAGCAAAAAATTTATCTCCTGGACAAATGTATGCCTTTGTAAGCGAGACCAATGAAAAAGGCATCTTCCTGATTCGACAGCGCCAAGGTGATGCAGATGGAATCATACAGTTTTCAATCAAGATGCAAGAACCATGAAAAAATTATTGATACTTACCTATTTTACTTTCACAATCATTTGCCTTTCAGGGCAAACTCAAGACAGTTTGAAACGTGAAATAGAACTTGGTGAAATAGTTGTTACAGCAACACGTACTTACCGTCAGGCCAACGATTTACCTGTACAAACCAATTCCATTTCCGCTAAAATGATTCAAAACTTTCCGGTTTTAAATATCGATGATGTTTTAAAAACAACTGCCAATGTGTTTGTGAACCGAAGCTGGGGAATTTTCTCTAAAAATGCTGCCGTCACCATGCGTGGACTCGAAAGCAGCGACAGGACGCTAATTCTGATTGACGGACTTCCGAAAAACAGATTAGCAGGTGGATCTGTCAACTGGCATAATATCAATCCGGATCAGATCGAAAAAATTGAGATCATCAAAGGACCAGCTTCAGCATTGTATGGCAATAATGCCATGGGCGGCGTGATTAACATCATCACAAAAAAACCACAAACCGATTTAGGTGGAAATGCACGTGTTTTCTATGGCAGCCACAATACATTAGGCGGATCAGTAAGTGCTGCAGGCCGTAAATTTGGAAACGACAGAGGCTTCTACTGGCAAGTAACCGGTAATTATAGGCGGGGTGATGGTTACGTCTTTGAATTGCCAGAGTTTCTGGACGAAACAGACGCCAAAACAAAACTCGATGAAGGCGGCGGAAGCCTAAAACTGGGTTACCAATTTAACAAGTATAATAACATAGAATTCGCAATGGATCATTATCAGGAGAAACGCGGAGCTGGTCGTCAGGTTTATGATCCCGATGGCAGCTTTGATGAATACCTGACAAATACATTTCGTATCACTGCTAATAATTTAATAGCTGGTGGACTTTTGCAAAGCACCATTTATTATTCCGCTGAAAACTATTACGGACAAAAGGAAAGCTTTAATGAATCAAAAGAATTCAAATTGCTGGATGCTTACACTGACAGGGAAGATTTTGGTTTGATGTCGAACTGGTCGAAACGCCTTTCTGCAAAGCACCTGCTAACAGCCGGAATAGAAGTGAAAGCAGGTACAATGAAGTCGCATGAAATCTATCGCACTTCACCAGATGAAATAGAAGCTGCCAGTAAAATGATCATTTATGGAATTTATCTCCAGGATGAGATCAAGCTTTCGCCTGAAAAATGGCAGCTTATCGCAGGAATCAGGGCTGATTTCTCAAACTTTTTCCAGGGATGGCAAAGGGTTACGAACCCCACAAAGTCAACAGGTTTTGAAGAAAGTTTTTATGAAGATTTTCCGGAAACAAGCTGGTCAGCTTTGAGTCCTAAAATCGCATTGCAATATCAACTTATTCAGCAGCTGGAGACCTATGTTTCTGTTGGAACTGGTTTTAAACCTGCGAAGCTCAAAGACTTAAGCCAGTCAGGAAAAATTAATAAGGGATTTCGGCTTGCCAATCCCAACGTAAAACCCGAATACCTTACAAATTTTGAATGGGGTTTTCATTTTGATCCGAACAACAAATTCAGGCTTTCCGGTGCAATTTATCACAGTATTGGCCGTGATTTTCAGTATTCGATTGGAACAGGAGATTCCGTCGACACCGGTGGCAACAGCCTGAAACCTGTAATTCTTACTGATAATGTAGCTGAAATTTCTGTTACAGGTGGAGAATTGTCCATGCATTATTTAGTGCATCCGCAAGTGCTTTTTCAGGCGAGTTATTCTTATAACAATTCAGTTATAACTTCTTATATCCCAAATATTAACATGCCGGATTACAACCTCTCCGGAAAGAAAATGACAGAAGTGCCACCCCAGCTTTTTTATGCAGGTGTTTTCTGGCAAAATAAATATTTTAACCTGAATATAAATTGCAGCTTCATTGATGAACAATGGTTTGACGTAGAAAACACCATAAAAGTTGACAGCTGGTTTTTGATTAATGCCAGGATATCACGTATTTTTGCCAAACAATATGAAATCTATATAGATATTCAGGATTTGCTTGACAATCCCTATGTTGATCGTAAAGGTCAGCTTTCGCCGGGCAGATTTATTATAGGAGGTATAAATTTTAAATTTTAATAAAAACTAAACTATGAAACACATTTATCTTTTTCTGATCACTTTGATAATCTCTGCAAGTACTTTTGCACAGACTGAAACTCTTGCAAAATGGACTTTTCCATCAAGTGATGTTGCCGATACGCTGGCTGAAGAAGCTAACGAATTTAATCAAAACGCTTTCCTGTCAACCATGGGTGGAACCGGAGCCATTGAAATGAAAAATGGTGAAACCACTAAAGCCGCTCAATGTAATGGATGGGATAACGGTGCTGGTGCCAAAGCCTGGTACATTCAAATTAGCACAGAAGGCCGCAAGAATATTACTGTGAGTTCCAAGCAGCAATCCGGCAATAACGATCCCGGACCAAAAGACTTTAAACTGCAGTACAAAACTGAAGATATACGCGATTGGATAGACATTGAAAATGCTGAGATTTCCGTAGTAAACGACTGGACTACAAGTGCTTTAGTTGATTTTCAACTTCCTGAACCTTGTGAAAATCAGGAAGTGCTATTGATCAGATGGGTTATCACTTCAAACCTCGACATCAACGGTGAGGAACTACTTGAAAGTGGCAAAACCAAAATTGATGACATAGAAATAAAAGGTGAAGTTTTTACATCTTTAGATCAAATTGATGACAAAAAAAATCCCGTAGATCTTTATTATAATTCTGACAATCAGATTCAATTCAAGAGTTCAATTCTAATAAAGCAAATATTACAGTATGATTTGTCGGGTAGAGAGCTGCAAAAAATTAGCATTGATGATTTTTCTGGCACCATCACAAACCAACAAAGACAAGGTATTAGCGTTCTTGTTTTTCAGGATCACCAAGGCAAAAGTTATGCTAAAAAAGTTTTAAACTTCTGAAGATTAAGATTTTTATATTTTACTTAAAACACTGATAATGTTGTAACTGTATAGCATTCGCTTCATCGTTAGATAATAAATAAAGAGGCTGTTTCAATACCTGATACAGCCTCTTTATTTGGTAGTTAAACGGGAGTAAATTTAGAAGTTATAGTTAATTCCTATACTTATTGCCCTGCCGGGTTGATACACTTCGAAAGGCTGATTTTCTGCTTTATAAGATTTGTAAACTTCGTTGAATGTTTCTCCAAGCAGATTGGATATTTTAAGGTCAATCATTGTTTTCCCGGATTCTCCAAGCTTCTTGTTAATGCTAAAATTCAAACTATGAAACGGTTCGACATAAATATCCGGGAAAAGCCCGCCACCGACAATGGTTAAAGTAGAACCCTTCACATTGTAAAACATACCTGTTTCCATGCCAATCTTATCTATGCTGTATGTTAAGCCGGCATTAATCACATAAGGCGACTGACCTGCCATCACACGAGATTTTTTTATTGATTCGCCCGTTTTTTCGTAGGTTTTACGCGAATTAAATTCTGCGTCAGTCATATCAATTTCTGAATAAACCAGCGTCAGGTTTCCACTAAAACTCAGTGCTTGTAAAGATGGAGAAAGGAAACTCATGTCTTTGCGCAATTCGACTTCGAATCCAAATAATTGCCCATCGCCCACATTACGTGCCTGATATTCAGTACTAGTTTGTTGGGTAGGTATGCGAACCAATTCTATCGGTTTATCAAACTTTTTGTAAAAACCACTCAGGCTTATCATTTGCCCTCTTTCCAGGAACCATTCCCATCTGATATCCAGGTTATCAATTCTTGTCTCAACCAGATTTCCATCCCAATCGGGATATTTGTGTAAACTTCCATTAAAAATACGATTGGTTATCGGGTCGATAATCTGAGCATAAGAAAGTTCTTTAAACGAAGGACGTGCAATGGTTTTTGCGTAAGCTAATCTAAGGTTTTGATCAGGCGTTAAGCTATAGATAAAATTAATTGAAGGAAAAAAATCCATGGCATCAAGCACAATATCATTATCCAGATTATTACCAGCTACTCCTCCACTTCCGGAGAACTCCTGATCGCGACCTGTATGTCGCTGCACAAAATCTTCCAACCTGACTCCCAATATGGATTTTAATCTGTTAACAGGCTGAAATTCAAACGATATGTAAGCAGTCAAGTTATTCACATTCGAACTATATTCATTTGAGTTTGGATCATTATTTCCGGTTTGATAATAAATACCATTAGGCCGGTTGGGATATAAATTTTGATCGTTCAGCACATCGTTAACATCAGAGCTTTCCCAGCTTTGTCCGGACGAAAACTGAATATCATAAAACAGGATTTCATAATCTCTTATCTTGTAATTATGACTTCCTCCAAATTTAAGCTTTGCAGGGCTTTTTCGAATCACCAGATTTTTTGAGACATCAATTTTAGCGGTATTGTTCACCTCATCCAGATAACGCCAGATACGTGAAGGATTGCCACCAGCACCTGCCATAAATAAGGTGTCGCGCTCCCTGTAAGTAAATGCTGTTTTTCTGATATCCGGATCATCCGAACCTGACTTTGTTGGTGATATCCGCCAGTCGATTTCCCAACCGGAGTTACTTAAAAGATGAGTTCCACTCAATAAAAGATTTGTCAGTTCGCGCTGGTTATAAACCAGGTTATCCAGTCCGGCAATATAACCAGACTGACCAACGGCCTCACCATCGTTATCAATAAGAAAATGGCCGGCACTACTTACCCCGTTTTGCAGGCGCATTACTGTTAACTTAAACTTTGAATACTGAGATTTATAGGCTATCCCGGCTAATCCGCCAATCAGAACACTATGTTCGGACAAGGCACCTTTTTGAATGGTGGCATAACGCATTTCATATTTTTCAGGATCAATAAATCGCTGATATTCACCGTAAACATTATTATCATAAAATTTCTGCTCTGATTTGTATGTCAACGAAAAAATATAACCTAACTTACGCGATTTTCCTTGTTTAGACATTATATCAATCTGATTTCCAATGGACAAGCTAAGGCCATAATCTGCAAAGCTTCTTTGTTTTGTAGCACCAAGCGTTGGATTAAAACTTCTGACAAAATCGACCACCTCCTGCTCTGAGGCACCGTTATATGGTGTGGGAATAGTTTTTCCTCTGGCTCCGTCAGGCAATGCACGTGTGCCGTCATCAAAACCTAAAAAGTCGGTTTTGCCACCTTTATAGGATAAGTAATCAGGATTGAAATGCATATCAGGATTAAAACCCATATCAGCTGATACCGATATTGTTTTGGCTTCGGGAAAATCTTTGGTCTCAATATTGACAAGTCCTCCGGTGAAATCAGCCGGAAGCTCGGCAGTAAAGTTCTTCACAACCATGATATTGCTTATCAGATTGGTGGGGAAAATATCCATTTGCAAAGAATTGCGGTCAGGATCGAGCCCGGGAATATCTACATTGTTGAGTGTAGTTTTTGAATAGCGATCACCTAAACCTCTCACATAAACATATTTACCATCTTCAATGGAAACCCCTGTAATACGCTTGGCCGCTTCCACGGCATTACCATCTCCGGTAAGTCTTATTTTGGCTGATGAGATACCATCAAGCATGGAGGCCGATTTTTTCTTTACGGTAAGCAAAGCCGCTTCTGTCGTGCGGATTGCCTCGGCAGAAACAACAACCTCAGCTAACTCCTGGCTGCTCTCTTTCATGATCAGATTATCAAGCACAGTGACCTTATTGGCGTCAACTACAACATTTTCCAACACTATGGTCTGATATGAAATATAGGACAACTGCAGCGTATATTTCCCGGGAGCAACTTCAAGAGTAAATTGTCCATCAAGATCGGACATAGTTCCGGTTGTTGTTCCAACAAGAAGTACAGTAACACCAACCAATGTTTCACCGCTAAGGTCCTCATAAATGGTCCCCCTGATTTTTCCGTTTTGAGCCTGCAAACTCACAACTGAAATTATAAAGCTGATTATCAGAAAAATACGCTTCATGGAAATGAATCTTTTTGTAATTATTGAAAACCAAAGAACAGATCCACTGATTAGCAATGGATCTGTTCGATATTCAAGCACAAGTTTTTGAAAATACTTTCAATCGGGTCAATTAATTATAAGCCAGCCAAAGCACCAGCATTTGAAGCCCATGTCCAACCTAAAACTGATACATTAGTTGTTGCAGCACCGCCAGCAACAATGCCGGCAGGAACAACATCGCCAGCCACATAGTCAACTAAATTGGCCGCTGGAACATTGAGCATGATATTATCGAAAATAACACCAGTTGCATTAACCCTGTTTATTTTTTGTCCTTCTACAATGGCAGTGAAGTAAATATTTCTGAGGGTAACTATTGAATTGGCATCCACATTAATCAAATCAGCCGAATAGCGGTCTAATTCAGGATCACTGGCAATGACAATTCCATTTTGAATGGTATGTCCGGCTTCATAAGAACCTTCAGGGCCATCCAACTCAAAATTATGATCTCCGGGAGCGATGATCACAAAATTATCAAGCGTACCAGCCCACGATTGGTCAGTATCGATGGCGTCATCACCGGTATTCCAAACCACAACATTTGAAACGCTTACAGTACCGCCAAACCATTCGATTCCATCGTCCTGGTTGGCCACTATTTCTACATTTTCAATAACTGTACCTGAACCGACCCCGCCAAGCGTTAAACCATTGATTTCGTTTCCAGCACCAATGTTCGTACCACCATGACGGATAGAGATATATTTGATCACGCCAGAATTATCTGCATCATTATTACCACCATAAAGACCATTAGGATCTGAAGTAGGAATACCTTCAATCTGAACCTGACTTACATCACCGCTTTCGTTAGAAGCAGAAATACGGGCATTCCCAAGAATAATCACACCACCCCACAAGCCATTCAAATCAGGATCGAGGTTGGGACTGGCGATCTGTCCGGGAATAATTTCATCGGCCACTGTAGTGAAGATAATAGGGGCATCTGCTGTACCTTCTGCCATCAGTTTAGCACCACGAGCTACCAAAAGTGCAGTGGCATTAGCACCGGTACCTGCTTCGCCCTTAACTATGACACCTGGCTGAATTGTTAGTGTAGCACCAGCTTCAACGGCAATACGGGTTTCGAGGATATATATTTTTCCTGATTCCCAGCTTGTGTTTTCGGTAATATTGCTGTTGACACGGAAAACTGTTTGCTCGGCAACAACATTTACAACTGCAGTTGCATCATCCGAACGATTACTTTTATCAGCAATGCTTAAGGTTACAGATCCGGCTCCGGTTGTGTTGCCTGCAGTAAAACTCACCACCACAGTTCCAGAAGTGGCACCTACCGTACCATCAGTTTTTACGACAGCCTCACCATTGGTGGCAGTAACATTGGAAGATGCAAATCCATCTTCAGCATTATAAGTAAACGATAAATCAACAGTAGTTCCGGTTAATGCTTCGGTTGCATCAGGAGCAATAACTTTTGGAGCCTGTTTCACATCAGAATCATCATCTTTTTTACAGGATGAAATGATTGCCATTGAAGCAATCAATACATACATCAGGAGTTTTTTCATTTTTTTAGGTTTAAGTGATAAAATTTTTCTGCAAAAGTGATCTATTCAGATCATCCGGCTAATTAATGAAGCTTTACATAAATGTTAAGGTTTCATTAAGTTGAAATAACAGTAGCTTGACAAAGGAATATACCCCTTGTAAATGAACTTTTTGCAAGCCATTGAAACGGGTTTTCTTTTATTGCTTATTTTTACAAAAAGTTAAACCCATGAAAGTTCTAGTTCCTTTTCTGATAATTCTGTTTACATCTTATCATTCAATATCTCAATCTGTTAATCCCGAAAAAGGCGTTGTTTATTGTGATACACTTGTGCCACGGATCGACATCGCCATTCATCCGGATACTTTAAACTGGATTTATGAAAATGTGCAGAGCGACATAGAGTTTCGCGCTTCATTTGTCTTTGATGACGGAAATGTGCGCGATAGTATTAATCCCATTGGATTCAGATTGAGGGGAAACACCTCGCGTTTTAGTCAAAAGAAATCCTTTAAAGTATCATTCAATACCTGGACAGATGGTGGCAATTACCACGGCATCGAAAAGCTCAACCTGAATGGGGAACATAACGACCCTTCGATAATGCGTGCCAAATTGATGTGGGACTTATTGCGAAAATGGGGTATTCCTGCACCAAGGGCAAATCATGTACAAGTATATATCAACGGTAATTATTACGGACTCTACATCAATGTGGAACATATTGACGAAGAATTTGTGGATTTACGTTTTAGGAACAAAGATGGCAATATGTATAAATGCCTTTATCCGGCCGATCTGGATTATCTGGGCAGCGATCCTGATTTATACAAACTCGAAGAAAATGGCCGTCGGGTTTACGAGCTCAAACGAAACGAAGAAGCTGATAATTACAGCGATCTGGCAAATTTTATTTCCAAATTAAACACTAGTGATGATACCACTTTTAACTGCGAAATAGATCAGGTTTTCAATACAACTGACTATCTAAAAGTAATTGCCGCTGATGTACTTTGCGGAAACTGGGATGGCTATATCTATAACAAAAACAACTATTATCTTTATCACAATGAGTTTTCTGATCGCTTCGAATACCTGATCTATGATGTAGATAATACTTTTGGGATAGATTGGTTCAACATCGATTGGACCAACCGCAACCCTTATCAATGGGAAATGGACGGCAACGAAAAACGTCCGCTATATACACGGATTATGGAAGATGATATTTTGCGCAGGCAATATACATGGATAAGTCAGCAACTTATAAATCAGATTGATCTGGATTCATTATTTCAATCCATGCAGAACAGGCAAGCTCTGATCGCTCCTTTTGTTGTAAACGATCCCTATTATCCCCTCGACTACGGATATTCCTTCGATGATTTTGAGCACTCATTAACCGAAGTGATTGGTGCTCACGTAAAAACAAGCATATTCGGGTTCCTCACAAATCGATTCAGTACTATGCAAAATCAGTTGGAAAACACCCAGGCAACTCCTTTGATCAATCATATCAGCCACAATCGGTTAGATGATAATCGCCTTTTTGTTGGTGCCTGGGCTGATGCGCAATTTCCGTTTAATATTGATGCACAGTTAGTTATCGACGAAGATATCAGCGATAATGCTACAATGTTTGATGATGGATTACATGGAGATGGCGAAGCCGGAGACAAGTATTATGGTACAATTCTGGAAAACATCTTTCCGGAAACCAGTATTCTTTATCAAATTGTAGCCGTTGACACAACCAACCAAATCACTGTTAAGCCCTGCGACTATATCCATGTAAGGCCACTTTCGGGCGAACTGCCATTGCTGTATATCAATGAGTTTATGGCCGATAACGACAACTATATCGCAGATGAATATGGTAATTACAGCGACTGGGTAGAGCTTTATAACGGAGACACTGAAGCCATCTTTCTGGCCGATTATTATCTTACCGATAAGCTGGATAATCCCGACAAATGGCAAATGCCGGAGATTTTTCTGGAGCCAGGAGCCTTTATACTTTTCTGGGCCGATGACGAGGAAAATCTGGGCGAGAGACACACAAACTTCAAATTGAGCAAAGAAGGAGAAGCTATAGGTATATTTAATGGACTTGAAGAAGTGGTTGATGAAATTACCTTTAACGCACAAACTACAGATGTGAGCTCTGGGCGTGAAACAGATGGCGCCTCAAACTGGATCTTTTTTGTGCAGGCAACACCAGGCGAATCAAATAACCATAACGTTTTAACTGATTTTGAATGGAATTATGGCAATCTGGTTTATCCAAATCCTGTGGTTGGAAAAAAGATTTACTTTAACATACGCGACAAGTTCTATCTTTACGATCTGAACGGCAAACTCCTGCATAGCAGTGCACCCGTTGACTATTTAGACGTGAGTGCATTGTCACAAGGTGTTTACCTGATTAAAACGCAAAATTTTGGAAGCCAACTTATTCAAATAAAGTAAGTAAACTATTCAAGCATCAAACCATACAATCGAAGCTGGTAGTGCCTTGTAAAAATCGGGAGCTAAAAAATCAGAAGAAATAAGATGGTGCAATACGATCATTTTTAAAATTCTAAAGAAAAAAAATTCCTGATCATTAAAAACAACTTTGGATCAACCGAATTTTAGGTTTGAGTCAGTTTTCTCATGTTGAAAACGCTAATCCTTCAAATTGAAATTGACAATTAGTTCAGGTTGACTAATTGAATCTGATTTTTTTTTCGGCTATCAATACAAAACTTGCTTTTGGTTCGTTCTACTATTGACTAAAAAGGTAATCATTAAGCATAAAAGCCTTTGTTGAAAAGGAGAATCCAAAAATGAAAACTAAAAACATGAAACGATTCATTGCTGAAACCACCTTTACTGTCGTGAAAGAGTTTTTGATTTTTGTCAACCTCGTAATACATCCAAAAATAATAAATTTGCCATTCCTCAGTGAATAAAGAAAACCTGAACATCATGATCCGTTTCTTGCTTCCCATTTGGGTATTTTTACCCGTAATACTATTTGCTCAGCCCGATACCAATGAAACCGCAAAACCCGATACTGTCCGATACTGGACTTTCACCGGAAAATCTGACCTCACATTTAACCAGCTATCACTTACAAACTGGGCTTCGGGTGGCGAGAGCTCAGCATCGGGAAAAATTAGCACCAACACAAAAATCGTATATAACAAAAACGATTTTCAGTTTGAGTCGGTTTCTAAACTGGCTTTTGGCATTGTTGGGTATGGCGGTAAACGCATCGAAAAAACAGAAGATCGCATCGACTTAACTACCTCTGCAACGATAAATTCAGACAAAAACTGGGCTTTCTCTTCGGTGCTTTCACTTAAAACACAATTTGCAAACGGATATAAATACCCCAATGACAGCACACTCATCTCCACGTTTTTCGCGCCCGGCGTTGTGAATGCTTCCATTGGCTACCGCTATAAAAAATCAGAAGTTTTCGAGCTCTTCCTCAGTCCGGCCTCCGGCAAATTCACTTTCGTATTGAACCAGGAATTAGCCGATAAAGGTGCTTTTGGCGTTAGGCCGGCCATTCTTGACACTAACGGACTGGTGATCGTGCCTGGTAAAAATCTCTTTGGTGAATTTGGTTTTAATGTGCTGGCCAATTTTGCAAAAGAAGTATCAAAGAATATCGAATTATCATCAACCTTAAACCTTTATAACAACTACCTCGACGACAACCTCAGCAACCGATGGAACATTGATGTGGATTGGGAAACAACGATAAATTTCACTATTAACAAACGTGTTCAGACAGTGTTATTTATGCAATTGAAATACGATCACAATGTAAAACTCCCTGTTTATGATATGGTCGATGGCGAGAAGGTGCAGGTAGGTGAAGGCCCCAGACTTCAATTTAAAGAATCTCTGGGAATTGGGATAACCTATAATCTGGGTTAAACGCTAAAATACTCCGCTGATTTGTCAATATAATCCTTGCATCACAGTGGAAATTCGCTTTACTTTGCTCCAAAATATAATCCCTAACAAACAACTTATCTCATGAAAATCTCCATCGTTGGAACCGGTTATGTAGGATTGGTTACCGGAACATGTTTTGCCGAAGTGGGCATTGATGTACATTGCGTTGATATCGACAAGAAAAAAGTAGAAAACCTCAACAATGGCATTATCCCAATTTACGAGCCCGGCCTCGAAGAAATGGTAGCCCGAAATGTGGAAAAGAAACGTCTCTTTTTTACTACCGACCTGGCTTCAACCCTGCCCGGGTGTCAGGTAATTTTTAGTGCTGTTGGCACTCCTCCGGATGAAGATGGCAGTGCCGATCTGAAGTACGTGATCGAAGTAGCCCGCGAAGTTGGCCGAAATATCCAGGATTATGTTCTGATCGTTACAAAAAGTACAGTTCCCGTTGGCACTGCCGAAAAAGTAAGAATTGCCGTTCAGGACGAACTTAATAAAAGAGGAGTAAACATTCCTTTTGATGTAGCCTCAAACCCGGAGTTCCTGAAAGAAGGTGCTGCTGTTGACGACTTTCTGAAACCTGATCGCATCGTTGTGGGTGTGGATTCAGAACGTGCAGAAGAACTCATGAAAAAACTTTACAAACCATTCACCATGAACGGTCATCCGGTGATTTTTATGGATATCGTTTCTGCCGAAATGACTAAATATGCTGCTAATGCCATGCTGGCAACCAAAATAAGCTTTATGAACGACATCGCCAACCTCTGCGAAATTGTTGGTGCTGACGTAAATATGGTTCGCAAAGGTATTGGATCTGATAGACGTATTGGTAAGTATTTTATTTATCCCGGAACAGGTTATGGTGGCTCCTGCTTCCCCAAAGACGTAAAAGCACTTATCAAAACTGCCAGAAACTATAACTATAATTTACGTGTGCTTCAGGCTGTTGAGGATGTAAACGACGATCAGAAATCAATTATGTTCAACAAACTCAACACCTATTATGGTCATGATTTAAAAGACAAGACGATAGCCGTTTGGGGACTTTCGTTCAAACCTAACACTGACGATATGCGCGAGGCACCATCGCGTGTAATTATTGCCAGGCTGCTCGAAGCCGGCGCAAAAGTAAAAGCCTACGATCCGGTTGCTATGGAAGAGGGAGAACGCATCTTTAATGATAAAATCGAATTTGCAAAAGATCAGTATGATGCTCTGATTGATGCCGATGCCCTGATAATCGTAACGGAATGGTCCGAATTTAAATTCCCTAACTTCAGGGTGATGAAAAAACTCCTTAAGAAAGCCGCTATTTTCGATGGACGTAACATTTACGATGCCAAAGAAATGCTGGCCGAAGGCTTTGATTATTTTGGAATAGGGATAAAAACCTTTATCTAATCCGCATACAATTCAAATATCAGACATTTCCATAATTAAAAATCCCCCCATGAAAAGCATATTAGTAACTGGTGGTGCAGGCTTTCTTGGTTCACATCTCTGCGAAAGACTGCTCAACGAAGGCAATGAGGTAATCTGTCTTGATAATTATTTTACCGGACAAAAAAGTAATGTGGTTCATTTGATGGATCACCCCTATTTTGAGCTGGTACGTCACGATGTAACTACACCATTTTTTGTTGAGGTGGACGAAATTTACAACCTGGCCTGTCCGGCTTCACCCGTACACTACCAGTATAATCCCATCAAAACAGTAAAAACTTCGGTGATGGGAGCCATTAATATGCTTGGCCTGGCCAAACGTATCAAAGCAAAGGTGTTGCAGGCCTCTACCTCAGAGGTTTATGGCGATCCGGAACAGCATCCCCAAAAAGAAACCTATTGGGGACACGTTAATCCCATCGGGCCAAGAGCCTGCTATGACGAAGGTAAACGCTGTGCCGAAACACTATTTGTGAATTATCATCAGCAAAATAATGTGCGTATCAAAATCGTACGTATTTTTAATACTTATGGCCCGCGTATGCATCCACACGATGGTCGTGTTGTTTCGAACTTTATTGTGCAGGCATTGCAAGGTAAAGACATCACTATTTATGGCAACGGAATGCAAACCCGTAGTTTCCAATATGTTGATGATCTGGTCGAAGGCATGATTCGGTTGATGGCCACACCGGACGATTTTACAGGCCCTGTAAACATAGGCAATCCGGGTGAGTTTACCATGCTCGAGCTGGCTCAACTGATTATTCAGAAAACCAACAGCAAATCCAAAATAGTTCATTTCCCTTTGCCAGCCGATGACCCCATGCAAAGACGCCCGGATATCAGCCTGGCAAAAAATGTGCTCGACTGGGAACCAAAAGTACCTCTGGATGAAGGTCTCGACAAAACAATCGCATTTTTCAAAACCATCGTGAAATGAACATTTTGATAACAGGCAGCAACGGCCAATTAGGAAAGGAATTTCAGAAAATTGCACAAACTGATCGCAAACATGTTTGGTATTTTACCGATGTGGACGAACTGGATATCACCAATCCAACCCAACTAAAGCACTATCTCAATGCCGAAAACATTGAGGTTTGCGTTAATTGTGCTGCCTACACTGCAGTGGACAAAGCCGAAGATGAACCTGAGAAAGCCCAGCTGCTCAACGCTCAGGCACCTGCTTTTCTGGCCGAAGCCTGTAAAAGCGCGAATGCTCTGTTAATGCACATCTCAACAGATTACGTTTTCAGTGGCAGACATTATATGCCCTACACCGAAGATCATCCTGTGTCGCCTGCTTCGGCCTATGCACAAGGTAAGGCTGACGGAGAAAGAAACATCATGTTGAGCGGGGCAAATTATATGATTATCCGAACTTCGTGGCTTTATAGCATAACCGGAAATAATTTCGTAAAAACCATGATCAGGCTTGGAAAAGAAAAAGAGTCAATTAATGTGGTAGCCGATCAGGTTGGAACACCAACCTATGCCTTTGATCTGGCAGCAACTATTTTGTTGATGGTCGAAAACCAAGATGAAAATTCAGTTAATCAGATTTATCATTATAGTAATGAAGGAGCCATCAGTTGGTACGATTTCGCTATGGCAATCATGGAGTTAGAAAAACTTGATTGTAAGGTAATTCCCATCGAATCAAAAGATTATCCTGTAAAGACCGTTCGTCCTTTTTATAGTGTGATGAACAAAGCCAAGATCAAATCAACCTTTAATATTACTGTTCCTTACTGGCGCGACAGCTTAAAAAAATGTCTGGAGGAAATGAATGGACAAAAGCAGGATTAATCGCCTTGTTATGCAAGTTTATGAAGCAGCACGAGAAGTACATGAGCAATGCGGAACAGGCATTTCTGTTGCGCTTTTTAAATCATGCCTGGCCCATGAAATGAGACTCAATGGACTACGATTCAGGCTAGATCAGGCTTTTCCTGTTGTTTACAAAAACGTTAAATTAGACCACAAGCTTACCGCTCATTTTTTTGTTGAGGACATACTTCCGCTTAACCTGATACAATCAGGAGAGGAAGCTGCTCAGGAAATGCTTAGTCTGCTGCGCATGAATGATTTACCTATTGGATTAATCATCGAAATAAACAAAACACAACTTGTTGACGGTTTAATAAAAATTCAAAACCCTTTAAAACGAACATTATGACTACCATTGACCCTCAGGTTATGGCTGAAGCCAAAAAATGGTTGCAACCACCTTACGATTCAGAAACGATCAAAGCAGTGCAACAGATGATCGATAAGGACCCAAAAGAGCTGACAGAAAGCTTCTATAAGAAACTGGAATTTGGAACCGGCGGTTTGAGAGGCATCATGGGTGCAGGAACAAATCGCATGAATAAATATACCGTTGCCAAAGCCACACAAGGACTGGCCAATTATATGAAAAAGATGTTCCCTGGTCAGAAGCTTTCGATGGCTGTGGCTCACGACTGTCGCAACAACAGTGATTATTTTGCTCGTATCACAGCAGAGATCATGTCGGCCAACAATATCCAGGTTTACCTTTTTAATGGATTAAGGCCAACGCCTGAGCTCTCGTTTGCTATTCGCGAACTTCAATGCAAAAGTGGTGTGGTAATCACAGCTTCGCACAACCCGAAAGAATACAATGGCTACAAAGCTTATTGGGAAGATGGAGGCCAGCTGATTGCGCCGCACGATAAAAACGTAATAGCTGAAGTGGAACAAATTGAAGACCTCTCGGAAATAAAATTTGATGCCAACGAATCGCTGATAACTTACCTGAATGAGGATTTTGACAAGAAATATATCGACAGAATAAAATCGTTAAGCCTGTCGCCTGATATTATTCAACGTCAGGAAAATATGAAAATCGTTTATACACCAATTCATGGAACCGGCGTTAAACTTGTTCCGGAAGCTCTAAAAGCAGTTGGTTTTAAAACTGTGTATAATGTACCTGAGCAGGATGTAGTGGATGGCAATTTCCCAACAGTACACTCTCCAAATCCTGAAGAGCCGGCTGCGCTTGAAATGGCCATTGCCAAAGCCAAAGAAGTTGATGCCGATCTGGTGATGGCTACCGATCCGGATGCTGATCGGGTGGGTTTGGCCATTCGCAACGAAGACAATGAGTTCATCCTTTTAAATGGCAACCAGGCCGCAAGCCTGTTGATATATTATTTACTCAATAAATGGAATGAAAACAGAAAACTTACTGGTAATGAATATATTGTAAAGACAATCGTTACCTCAGAACTGTTGTTCGATATAGCGGATAAATTTGGCGTGGAACGTTATGACGTATTAACCGGATTTAAATATATCGCTGCAATAATCAAATCGCTCGAAGGTAAAAAGCAGTTCATCGGCGGTGGCGAAGAAAGCTATGGCTATCTGGTTGGAGATTTTGTACGTGATAAAGATGCTGTAAGCTCGTGTGTGATGCTGGCCGAAACAGCAGCCTGGGCAGCCGATCAGGGCAAAACCATGCTACAATTGCTCAAAGAGCTTTATGTGGAATTTGGTTTCTACAAAGAAAGTCTGCTCTCTGTAACAAAAAAAGGGAAAGAAGGTGCCGAGGCTATCAAGGCAATGATGGACAGCTTTAGGAATAATCCTCCGGTTAAGATTGGTGATGAAAAGCTGGTTGAAATAAGAGATTATAAACTTAGCGAAACACATAATCTCGATAACGGTAAGATCAGTAAAATTGATCTGCCCAAGTCGGATGTGCTGCAGTTTATCACTTCGGACGGTTCCAAAATTAGTGTACGACCTTCGGGCACTGAACCTAAAATAAAGTTTTATTTTGGTGCAAAAGCTAAATTAAATTCGATTGCAGATTACGAGAAAATAAATAATCTTTTAGACCAAAAAATTGAAGCTTTCAAAGCCTCTTTAAATATTGGTTAACACCTTGTTTACTATTGTTTAAGATCATGCCACGGCTTACTGCTGCAGCATGATTTTTTCATTAATTGAGATTTAACTTTTTGTTTTCCAGCACTTTATTTTTAAATTCGCAAATTCTTTCAGACAAATAAGTTATAAATTTTTTGATCCTCGTGATTACCGATATCTGGCAAAAAGACGTTGAATAATTATACCCTTCCCCTATTGTTCAGCAAACCGCTTATTGGTCGAAGTTGTAACAAAAATCTGGTCTTAAAACTCTGGCAATAGATTTTAAATCGCAAACTGACAGGCTTTTTGATCAGGTCAATAACCGGCGTACGATACAATCTGACCTACTCGTAATTGTGCAGCCGGTAAATAATAACTTTTGTATTGCTTATGCACCTTATGGCCCCGAGCTGGAACCGGAAGAAGAAAAACAAGGCATGTTTCTGGAAGCACTTTCCGAAAACCTGAAACCTCAGAATGGAATAGCGAACCTCTGGCTGCCATGTTTTTGATTATATCCGACAAAAGAAATTCTTATCTGTATGGTGCCTCAGCGGCAAAACATCGGAATGTGATGGCAACTTACGCCTTGCAGTGGGAGGCCATTCAACTGGCAAAAGCAAAGAACTGCACTGAATATGATATGTTTGGTACTTCCCCTACACCTGACCCAACACATCCCATGTACGGACTTTACAAATTTAAGAGTGGTTTTGGTGGCAACCTTTTTCACAGTTTGGGCTGTTGGGATTATCCCCTGCTTCAAAAACCTTATGAAATGTATAAAGCTTTTGAGTCGCAGGCTGCAGGATTTCATATGAGCCGACAGTTGTGCTCCATCCAGAGCAAATAGCGTAATTTTCAATAAATCCCTTTACAAAATACAATCTACAGACTAAATCCCTTGAAATTTTGTTACAAAGAATTGTAAAGTTTAATTGACTTTAAGGAAACTACACATTACTTTTGCGTCAATTAATTTATGATGATAAAGCAAAACTTTCTTTTCCCAAATAGTTTTAAGAAAATTGGTTGGGGAGTATTAGTCACTGGAATTGTATTGGGGATAATCTATCTGTTTGTGGACGATGATCCCAATTTATTGAATCTGATAGTGTTTACTTTTGCAGATGAGCAAATTTTTGGTGAATCAAGTTATTTTGCACTTGTTGAAAACAATATTTTTGACGAGTTAATCAGTTTACTAATTATTGTGGGCGGATTATTGGTTGCATTCTCAAAGGAAAAAACTGAAGATGAATTTATTAGCAAAATCAGACTCGATTCGCTTGTTTGGGCAACCTATATTAACTATGCCATTCTGATAATAGCTCTTATTTTTGTTCACGACATGAGCTTTTTATGGGTATTGGTTTTTAATATGTTCACGCTCATTTTGTTTTTTGTTATACGTTTTAACTGGATATTGATTCAATCGAAAAAGCTTATCAGGGATGAAGAATAGCATAAAAGTTGAACGGGCAAAAAAAAATCTCACACAGGCTCAACTTGCTGAAATGGTGCAAGTAAGCAGACAAACAATCAATGCGATCGAGGCCGGGAAATTCAATCTTTCAACGATTCTCGCCCTGAAGATTGCGCATATTTTTAAGCAACCGGTCGAAAACATTTTCGTGTTGGAAAAATCGGATTGGCAGGTTCAATAAGCACATCTAAAAATGATAAACAACTCCTATTTGATTCGAGGTCTGCTATATTTCTCTGTCCTGATAATTTTGTTTTTTTTACAACCGGCGAGTTTAACAGCGCAACAAACTCGAAAACAACCAAAAACAACTTCCGACACAAATCAAAAAAATGATCTTAAGGAGCCCGACTCTGTCCTTTTCAAGAGATTAGAACAAAAAGGCAATAAGAACAGGTTATTAAAAGAACTCATAGATATCACCTTCACGGACCAGGAAGATACGGAGCAAAAAGAATTAACCGACAATACAACAAAATGGCTGCCTTTCAAAGGTTTATTTATCAGTCGCATCAGCATAAGACAACCTCCTCCGGGCAGTTCCATTTTACCCTATGTATCAGAAAATGACAGCAGCCGAATCGAACAAATTATTAAAAAACTACATATCTATACCAAAACCTCTGTTATCCAGAAAAACCTGTATATCAAAACAGGCGACAGTCTGATACCCTGGCTAATAGCCGACAACGAAAAACTCATCCGTGATCTGCCCTTTATCGAAAATGCACGTTTTTATCCCGAATCGGTCACCAACGATTCCATCAATCTAATTCTGGTCGTTCAGGATAAAATTCCTTACGGTGTTTTTCCGGTTATATATTCCGCCAACAAACAAAGCTTAAAAATATGGAACTCAAATTTTTTAGGCTATGGCAATGAGGTTGGATTCAGTCTGACGAATGAAAAACCCGATTTTTATATGTCAGATATTTATTTTAAGCTAAACAACCTGGACAAAAAATTCATTCAAAACAGTCTCCGCTATCAGCGTTCCTTAAAGCAGGAATACTACACCTTAACGCTCGAAAGGCCTTATCTGCCAGGCGCCTACAAACTGGCCGGAGGGCTTGAGCTGGCACGCAAACAGGAAAACCTCCCCGACTATTATACTGCGCAAGCTGATGCCATTCTCGAGACAAGGTATTTTCAGGGAAATGGATGGCTTGGGTATCAGTTTGAACTAAATAAACATCATGAAGATAAACGGCCTCAGTACCTTGTACCCGCCATTGGAATTTACAACACCTATTTTCAGAAAAGACCCTTTGTAAGCGCAGATTCTAATTATGTATTGAGTAATTATACGCGATTGATGGCCTCGGTAAACTGGGTTAATCAGAATTTTGTTGAAAGCGACAAACTCTTTGCTCAAAACCATCCTCAGGCTCTTCCGGTTGGGTTCAGAATCGGTTTGACAGGTGGCTATAGCTGGAATGAGTTCAACAAAATGCCATACTTTGGAGCAGAATTCCTATGGAGTTCGTTGGGTAAAAAGCCAGATTATTGGGTTGTTTCAGCTGGATTTGGGAGCTATATTCATGCGCAAAAGCTTCACCAGGGGGCTGTTAAAGGATCGATGTACTACTTGAGCAATTTGGCTCCAATTGGTGATTATGCTTTCCGGGTTTTAAGTGGAGTCAATTACGTTAGAGGAATTAACCGCCTCAGCTATGACAGTTTGCACCTGAACAACGGACATGGAATTACAGGCCTGCGGACCGATGCCCTGAGAGGAATGCAGCGAATTAATACAGAACTACAATTTATGCTCTATACCCCTTGGAAATGGCTTGGTTTCAATTTTACACCCTATCTGCTTTGTGAAACAGGTTTTATTGCAGAAGCAGATGAAGAATTATTCAACAAGCGCCTGGTGACCGGTCTTGGTATTGGACTCAGACTTCGGAACAAGTACCTGGTTTTTTCCTCAATACAACTTCGGTTGATGTTTTATCCCTATGTTCCGGAAGGTGCGGCGGCATGGTCTCTTGACCTTTCTGACAACCTCGGTTGGGAAATCTTTAATTTCGATCCAAAACAACCGGATGAATTGATCTTCAGATAGAACTATCCGATGCCATGAAGAGAAATTCTGCAGTAATCAAATGATCTGCAGGATTTTGTATTGCTTATTGTTAAAGATGAAACTATCACCAGTTTTTCTGGTTTTCATGGCATGATATATGGGTACAAGCATCGAAATTACAATAACGTCTTCCTGCTTAAACTGAAGTATGCCCAAACCTACAGCAATAAAAAACAAATCAGTATCCGTTTGAATAAGCGCACCGAAACCCACTTCTTTTTGGGGTTTATTGATTTCAGGCTTTTTAAGCAAATCCAAATATCGCATTGCCTGGCTCAATTGCTTGGCATACATATCTTTTTTTCGGAGTTGTTGGTTTCTAAAACCATCGTACCGATCCTTGGGTGTGCCGTAGTTGTTTGCCTCTTCCTGAGCCTCATCCATGGCCTTTCGGGCATGTGTAATGGCAGCCTCCTGCATAGCAATCAAATGCTGAATAAGTTCCGCTTTAAACTCCTTTGTTCTCATCAGATTACTTAAATTTGCAATCATTTGAGCAAATTTAAGGCTTGCTTTGTAATAAACCAAAAATAAAATGAGCACATCTGATCCTACCCTATCGCGTAACATCTTGGAAATGGTAGCCGTAGCAAGTGAATTTTGTAATTTCGTGGAAGATACCGCCAACCTCAGGCAACAAGCTTTTTTCAATTCGCTGCAGGGACTGGTTCCATTGCTTTATCTGCGCGGCACACTCCTGCCCCACATTGAGCCTGAATTTCCGGAAGCCAACGAAAGATTTGTCACCGAAGAGCAATATGAAGGACTTTTCAATGCGCTGCGTGAATTAACCGGCGAATTGGATGAGTTTTGGTATATCGATCACAGTGGAACACACATCACCGAAACACTCAAAGGTAGCTTTGCGGAGCATCTTGCCGATATCTACCAGGATCTGAAGGATTTTGTCATGCTTTTTAAAAAGCCCCAACTTGCAGCCCGCGAAAATGCCATTGCCAGTTGCAAAGCTAATTTTGTTCCCCACTGGGGAATCCGACTGGCAAATTTACTCCCTGCCTTACACGAGCTTGTGGCAGAAGAGAAACCTGCTGATCAGGACGATGATTTTCTTCTGGACTAAGGAATACCTACTATTAGGTATGTTGCGACTTTGGTATATTGCTTTTTTTTGCCTTTTGGCAAAATAGCATGATATGAAAACCCTGGCGGAGCTGAAAGAAGGAGATAAAGGGATCATTACCAAGGTGAAAGGTCGAGGTGCGTTCCGAAAAAGAATCATCGAGATGGGCTTTGTGGTTGGCAAACCCGTTATCGTTATAAAAAATGCTCCGCTGCGCGACCCAATTGAATACAACATCATGGGGTATGAAGTCTCGCTCAGAAGAAGCGAGGCAGCATTGATCGAGGTGCTAAACGGTGAATCCATGAAGATGGTTAATACTTCAGCCTATCATGGCGTTCAGGCCCTGGAACAATCTTTGAAACTCAGACCAATCAACAATGCAAAAACAATTACCGTTGCATTGGTCGGAAACCCAAATTCGGGCAAGACAACACTTTTTAATTTCGCTTCCAATTCCAAAGAAAGAGTTGCCAACTACTCCGGCGTTACAATTGATGCTAAGTCAGCGATCTTTAAACTTCATGGATACACCTTTAAGCTTGTTGACTTGCCTGGTACATACAGCATAACAAGCTATACACCGGAAGAACTTTACGTAAGAAACCACATTTTTGATGAATTGCCTGATGTGGTACTCAATGTGGTTGATGCTTCCAACCTTGAACGAAATTTGTATCTCACCACGCAGCTGATCGATATGGACATCAAGGTGGTGCTGGCACTGAATATGTATGACGAATTTCTGCAAAAAGGCGATGTATTTGATTATGATATGCTTGGCAAAATGCTCGGGATTCCAATTATACCAACCGTTGCATCCAAAGGCACAGGCATCATTGAGTTGTTCGAACGCATCATCACTGTGCACGAAGATCGCGATCCCGATATCCGACACATTCATGTTAATTACGGCGAAGAAATTGAAGCCACCATTCATAAGCTTCAGGAACTACTAAAAGTTAATGGCAATCAGCATATTACCAATATTATATCGCCCCGTTATCTTTCGATCAAACTACTCGAAGGTGATCAGGAAGAACTCACGCGCATCCAGTCATGCATCAATCATAGCGAAATCTTATCAGTACTCAACAAGGAAACAGAAAAAATTTCAACAACCTTCTCTGACGATCCTGAAACAATTATAACAGACGCTAAATACGGTTTTATTGAAGGTGCACTCAAGGAAACTTTTAAACCTGTGAAGCAGACTTTAAAAACTAAAAGCAGAAAAATTGATGGCATCCTGACGCATAAGCTTCTTAGTTATCCCGTTTTTATTGGTGTAATGTGGGGAATCTTTCAGGCTACGTTTATTTTGGGTGATTATCCCATGCAATGGATAGAACTTTCGATGGAATGGCTTGGTGGATTGATGTATAAAATTATGCCAGACAATTTTTTGCGCAACCTTGTTGTTGACGGCATCATTGGTGGCGTGGGAGGTGTGATCGCTTTTCTGCCAAATATTTTAATTCTGTTTTTCTTCCTTTCGCTACTCGAGACGACAGGATATATGGCCAGAGTTGCTTTTATAGTTGACAAATTGATGCACAAGGTAGGTCTTCACGGACGTTCATTTATTCCGCTTTTGATGGGCTTTGGATGTAATGTTCCTGCAATAATGGCTACCCGTACTATCGAAAACCGAAGCGATCGAATGGTCACCATGATGATCATCCCTTTTATGTCGTGTAGTGCACGTTATCCGGTTTATATCCTGATTATCAGTGCTTTTTTTGATTCCTTCAGAGGCACAATACTTTTTGGAATCTATTTGCTGGGAATTCTATTTGCCGGTTTGTTTGCCTGGTTATTCAAGAAAGTGCTATTTCAGGCTAACGAAATGCCTTTTGTGATGGAGCTTCCTCCCTATCGTATGCCAACCGGCAAGGCAATTTTTAAACAAACCTGGTTCAAAGGACGCCAATATATCCATAAAATGGGTACGATTATCCTTGTTGCTTCCATCATCATTTGGGCTTTAGGCTATTTTCCGCTGGGTCGCCAGATCGATCGGGATTATGAAGAAAAAATTGCCCTGGTTGTCTCTGATTATGAAAATCAACTATCTGATATTAAGAGCAATGAAGCCAGATATCTTCTGGAAGAAGAAAAACATGCCCATATTCTTCAGCTGGAATATGAACAGCAAAGCAAAAAACAGGAAAACTCCGTAATCGGACGTATCGGAAAATTTATAGAACCCACCATTCAGCCACTCGGTTTCGACTGGAAAATGGGCGTGAGTCTGCTGGCTGGTATGGCAGCCAAAGAAATTGTGATTTCTACGATGGGAGTGCTGTATCAAACCGGCCCCGAAGCTGAACCATCCGAAAGCCTGATCACAAAGTTACAGGATGATACCTATAGGAGTGGCACCAAATCAGGCCAGAAAGTAATGCGACCCTTGGTTGCACTTTCGTTTTTGGTTTTTGTACTGATCTATTTCCCTTGTGTGGCTGTGTTTGCAGCGATCAAAAAAGAGTCAGGTGCCTGGAAATGGCCGCTATTCACTTCGTTTTATACAACAAGTCTTGCCTGGATAGCAGCTTTTGTGGTTTATCAGATTGGTTTATTGCTGGGATACTAACTGACCAGATTTTTTGCCTGCCTCATCAAGTTTACCCAGGTGTCTGATTATTTTTTCACTGAATTTCAATTCATTTACTTTATTGTTTAAGCTTGTGAGGGAAATACTTGTCTTTCAGCAAAAACATCACTTCTCATTTTTATTTCTTTCTTAATTTATTCATTAACAACACTTAACAAGTATTAAGCTATAAAACTTATCAACGAATTCAAAGCATTTGCAATGCGCGGAAACGTCATCGACATGGCAGTAGGTATCGTTATCGGTGGCGCATTCGGAAGATTGTATCTTCCTTTGTGGCTGATGTAATCATGCCTCCGATTGGTCTTTTGGTGGGCGGTGTCAATTTCAGCGATTTGCAAATTACTATCAAAGAAGGCATTCCGGCACAGCTGGATGCAGCTGGAAATGTTGTCTCCGAACTCATTCCGGCAGTAATCGTCAATTATGGCAATTTTATTCAGGTTGTTGTCGATTTTCTGATCATAGCCTTTGCAATTTTTATGGTCATCAAAGCAATGAACTCGGCCAAAAAGAAGGAAGAAGCAAAACCTACTGCTCCTCCGGCACCTTCAAAGGAAGAAGTACTGCCTACTGAAATCAGAGACTTGTTGAAAAATAAATAAGTGAGCCCACTCCGAAAAGTTAAATCAAACTAATTTGAGATTTTCCATCTTTATGCGATAATAGTAATGTTTGCAATCTGTTTGTGAATAGAATGGAAATCTAAAATTATCTTACATTTGTAGCTAATAAAACCTCACAAAAGGTAGCAATGAAAGTAATCAATAAAGAAGCATTTCTGGATACTTTTCAGTATTTTGATAAACCTATCGTACTCGAAATCATTGATATATTCATTCAGGAACATCCAGATCGACTGGAAAGGATTTCCAATGCCATCAAAAATCAGGATTTCGATTCACTTAAATTTGATTCGCATAGTCTCAAAGGCGTTATTGCAAATTTTGTAGCCGAGAAGCCACTTCAGCTTGCGAAAACAATGGAAATGAAAGGAGCAGAAAAAGATAATTCTGAGCTGGAAACCCTATTTGATCAATTAAAGGTGGCCACCAATGACTTGATTGACGACCTGAAATCCTTACGCCCCGAATTTGAAGAGTAACTATTTACGCCTGTCCAGCCTGTTCAAACCCTCAACAGCTAAGGGATAATTTGTTTGTTTGTCGAGCACCTGTTCATAAATATCCCGTGCTGTAAGGTATTGCCCCATTTCTTCCAAAGTCCTTCCCTTGTTATAAAGTGCATCTATGTAATTGGGATCAATCGTCAAGGCCGCATCAAAATAGCTTATAGCCTGCTCGTATTCCTGCAAATAGACCAGATGCACAAAACCCAGGTTATGATAGATATGGCTATTCTCGGGCTGCATGGTTAATAAAGTATCATAGTGTGTAATTGCCTCATCCACAGCATTATGATCCTGAAGATAGAGTGCCAGTTGATAGCGGGCTACAAAAGAGTTCGGAAATCGTTTAATGGCATCCTTCAGAAAATCAATGGCTAGCGGATTATGTTGTGCTGAATAAACCACTCCGATTTGATACAGTGCTTCAAAGAAATTTTCATCCTGATCGCGTGCTATCATAAAGTTTTTAAGTGCTGACACGGTATCTTGCCGAGCCAGAAAAATCATCCCCCGCACATAGTACGCATCCGGATTGTGATTTTTCATTGCCAGGGCTTTATCTGTATATCCCAATGCCAGATCAAGTTTGCGTTGCAATAGATTTATTTCGGCTAGCTTAACCTGTGGCCTGGGATCGTTGGGAGCAACTTCTACTGCTTTCATCAAAGTCCTTCTTACATTTTCTGCCTGCCCCATGCCATAATAGATTTCTGACAAAATGAGATAGGCCTCCAATTGCTTACTGTCGTAGCTAAGTGCCTGATTGATATCACGTAATGCGCGATCGATGCGATCCTGATTAAAATAGAGTTTTGCTCTTTCGACAAGCAAATCTGCGTTGGTACTGTCCTTCGCAATTTGCTTATTAAGAGCTACAAGTGGATCAGTATCTTGCTGATTTACAGTATTATCTTGTGAAGCCTGATTTTCAGAATCAGTTGTATTCTCACATGAAACCACTAAAAAACTCAAACTAACTAACAGGATAACAAATCGATACAGCATGGGTATTAATATATTTCAGACTACCAGAAGGATGCCTGGAGATTAAATCACTTAAAGAATAAACAGGCAAAAAGTACTATTCAGAAACCGTATTCAGTACGAGCCTGATTTTTTCTTCCAGTTCTGCCGAAAGCTCAGGATTTTCCTCGATAAGGTTTTTAACAGCATCGCGTCCCTGCCCCAGTCGTGTTTCGCCATAGCTGAACCAGGAGCCGCTTTTCTTGATGATATTATGGTCCACACCCAGATCAATAATTTCGCCAACCCGCGAAATACCTATGCCAAACACGATATCAAACTCTGCCTTGCGGAAAGGTGGGGCGACTTTGTTTTTTACCACCTTAACACGAACACGGTTACCAGTAGCGTTTTCACCATCTTTGATCTGGCTGATTTTACGAATATCAAGCCGTACGGAGCTGTAGAATTTAAGTGCATTACCACCTGTAGTTGTTTCCGGATTGCCAAACATCACACCAATCTTATCTCTCAATTGATTGATAAAGATACAGATAGCACCTGTTTTGCTGATTGTTGCCGTAAGTTTTCGCAAAGCCTGCGACATCAAACGTGCCTGCAAGCCCATCTTGCTGTCGCCCATCTCGCCTTCAATTTCACTTTTTGGTGTTAAAGCTGCAACGGAGTCAATCACAATGACATCGATGGCACCTGAACGAATCAGATTCTCGGCTATCTCGAGTGCTTGTTCGCCATGATCAGGTTGCGATATCAGTAGTTCCTGAATATCTACTCCCAACTTTTGCGCATAAAACCGATCAAAAGCATGTTCTGCATCAATAAAGGCAGCGATACCACCAGCTTTCTGAGCTTCGGCAATCACATGCAAGGCCAGGGTAGTTTTACCAGAACTTTCTGGTCCATAAATCTCAACCACACGTCCTTTGGGTAAACCTCCAATTCCAAGAGCAGCATCAAGTGCAATTGATCCTGTAGAAATACTTTCAATGCTTTCGATGGCATTGTCACCCAACCTCATGATACTACCTTTTCCATAGTTTTTCTCGATAGTTCCAAGTGTTGCTTCCAGAGCTTTAAGTTTTTCCAGCCTGACTTTGTCAGCGTTTTCTTTGGCTTTTTCTGATGTCATTATTTTATTTTTTAGTTATACAATTTAAAAATCTGATTGGCGTGATCGTCTGTTTTTACCTTCTTGATCACTTTCTCTATAATACTTTCTTCGTTGATAATGAAAGTTGTACGCAAAAGTCCTTCGTATTTCCTGCCATACATATTCTTTTCGCCCCAGACACCAAAGGCCTTAATAATCTTGAGTTCCGGATCGGAAAGCAATGGAAAAGGCAACTCATACTTACTTGCAAATTTCTGGTGCGAATCTTCACTATCCGGACTTACGCCCAGTAAAGCAAAACCTTTGTTGAGCAAATCTGCATAATTGTCGCGCAAATTGCAGGCTTCTTTGGTACATCCGGGGGTATCGTCTTTTGGGTAAAAGTAAAGTATCAGCTTTTTCCCTTTAAAATCATTTAGCGAAACCACCTTACCCTGCTGGTCTTTTGCAGTGAAATCTGGTGCCTTATCCCCTTTTTGAAGCATAATATTTTATTTAAGGTTACAAATTTAGTTTAACTCATGACTAAACCAACAACTAAACTTTGACTTTTGTTGCAGTTTTTGCTTTTTGTCGGTTTCTGTAATAATTACAAAGATGCGATATTCCGCAGTTTTCGCAATCGGGTGTCCGGGCTTTGCAAACGTATCTGCCGTGCAGTATCAACCAATGATGAGCTTTGGGAATGATATCATCAGGCAAATATTTAACCAGTTGTTTTTCGGCATCAAATGGATTTTTTGCAGCTGTTGTGAGACCTATTCTTTCTGAAACTCTGAATACATGTGTGTCAACAGCCATAGCTGGTTTGTTGTAGACAACAGAAGCAATTACATTGGCAGTTTTGCGCCCAACGCCCGGCATCCGTTGCAGTGCTTCAACCGTATCGGGTACCACACCCTTAAACTCATTGAGAAGGGTTTTTGCCATTCCAATCAGGTTTTTCGCTTTATTATTAGGATATGAACAGGATTTAATCACTTCATAAACAGCTTCCTGGCTGGCATCTGCAAGTGTATCAGCTTCAGGAAACCGATCGAAAAAGGCAGGTGTAATGAGGTTTACGCGCTTATCCGTACATTGTGCTGACAATATTACAGCAACCAGCAACTGGTATGGCGAATCAAAAGATAGCTCAGTTTCAGCTATAGGCATATGCTCTTCAAAATGAGCAATTAAGGCGACAAACTTTTCTTTTTTGGTCACAGGAAATTGTTTGATACAAATGTAATGCTTTCGCTAAAATAAATAAGAGTCTTTGCCACTTTGATGCAGCAAAGACTCAAAATTAAACAATGAAAAAATTACTAGTTCATCAAAAGTTCCATCTCACCTGTAATATAGCTTTTGCAGCAACTTAAGGCTGAAGCATAAGCCGACAAAAACCTCAGATTAAATGCTGAAGGTTTGAATGTTTCTTCTTCCATTACTTCTTTTAGTCGCTTTTCGAGAGTTTTGTCGAGATAATTTGCAGGATTGGAACAGGTGTCAAGGGTAAAAGATTTGTTCATAGGCAGTAACTAAATTTATTAAGTTAAAGTATGAACGTATCAACAGAACCGTTTATTACATCCGCTTCAATTTTTTATTGGGTCAGCACCAGGTTTTTCTCATTTATCATCTTCCTTATGTTGATCAAGGCATAGCGCATCCTTCCCAAAGCAGTGTTAATACTAACATTGGTGAGTTCCGCAATATCCTTAAAACTCATTTCGGAGTAAAGACGCAAGTACAAAACTTCTCGTTGTTCCTCTGGCAAAAATGTGATGAGCTGACGCAAGTCCTCATGTATCTGATCCGTAATCATTTGTTGCTCAACTGATGGGTCGGCCAGGCCGATATTCTCCAGAAAATCGTAACTATCATTCTGAACATCAGAATAAGGAATTCTTTTTGACTTGCGAAAATGGTCAATTACAAGATTATGAGCAATGCGCATCGCCCACTGAATAAATTTGCCTTCTTCTTTGTAAGTGCCGTTTTTTATGGTTCGAATAATCTTGATGAAGGTATCCTGAAAAATATCATCCGCAAGCTGCTTATCTTTGACAAGCATCATGATATAAGAAAAAATCCGAACCTGGTGGCGATTGATCAATAACTCGAAACTGGTATGATTACCTTTACGATAACTCTCAACCAGCTCTTTATCAGTGCATTCTAATGCATTCATAGAGCCTCCCTTATTTGCAGTTTTAAGTTTAAAGGGTAAAAGTTATCGCTATATTGATCCTCCTAAGATTTTATTATTACAGGTTTGTAAACAACAAAAAGTTGAATTTGTTAGGGCAAATATACGGATAGATTTAAAAAATGCAAGTAGTGAGCAGTTTTTTTTTAATTTTTCGTAAAAATTTCACAGACATAACCTGAACTATTTTCACCAAATCGAATCGAAGTAGCTACGATCTTATCTTTAATTAATTGGTAATTTCGCAAAAATTTATCCCAAAGCATGACTAAGTCGCTTACACAACTGCAAAGCATTCATATTCAAGGCGCAAGAGTAAACAATCTCAAAAATATAAGTCTGCATATCCCAAAAAACAAGCTTGTTGTTATAACCGGCGTTTCAGGTTCGGGCAAGTCGTCGCTGGCCTTCGACACCTTATATGCCGAAGGTCAACGTCGCTATGTGGAAAGTCTGAGCTCCTATGCCCGCCAGTTTTTGGGTCGTATGAACAAACCCGATGTGGATTATATCAATGGCATTTCGCCGGCTATTGCCATCGAACAAAAAGTGAACAGTCGCAATCCGCGATCAACCGTTGGCACTACTACCGAAATTTACGAATACCTCAAGTTGTTGTTTGCACGAATTGGCAAAACCTATTCACCACTTTCGGGCAAATTGGTTAAGCGACATCGGGTTTCGGATGTGGTAAATTTTGTGCTCTCACTACCAAACGAAAGTCAGGCATTGGTTTTGGCACCCCTGAATTTACCTCCCAAACGGACGATCAACCAACAACTAGGCATTCTGATGCAGCAGGGATTTAGTCGTTGTATGGTAAATGGTGAGGTGAAAAACATAGAAGACACGATTTCATCTGAAGCACCCAAAAAATCTGACAAAGTCTTTATTGTTGTTGACAGATTACTTATCAATTCCAATGATCCTGATCTGTCTGCCCGCATCGCCGACTCTGTGCAAACAGCTTTTTACGAAGGGAAAGATCAGTGTTTGATTGATTTCAAAACGCCTGAAAAGCAAGGTCACGAGCTTTTTTCTTCCAGCTTTGCAGCGGATGGGATTCAGTTTGAAGAACCAAGCGTGAATATGTTTACTTTTAACAATTCTTATGGAGCCTGCAAGCGTTGCGAAGGTTTTGGCAGCATCATCGGGATTGATGAAGATCTGGTAATTCCCAACAAAGGACTTTCTGTTTATGAAGGAGCAATAGCTTGCTGGAAAGGCGAAAAAATGGGTGAATGGAAAGACCAGCTCATCCGCACTGCCCCAAAATTCGATTTTCCGGTTCACAAACCCTATTATGCTTTATCTGCTGAACAGAAACAATTACTTTGGACTGGTAATGAGTATTTTCAAGGCTTAAATGATTTCTTTCAGGAATTGGAAGAACAAACCTATAAGATTCAATATCGGGTGATGCTTTCGCGATACCGCGGAAAAACTATTTGTCCTGAATGTCAGGGTACAAGACTGCGAAAAGACGCATCTTATGTAAAAGTAGCCGGCAAAAGCATTTCTGAATTGGTACTGATGCCATTGGATCAGCTTTACAGCTTTTTTACTGCAATTGAACTTGATGAAACAGATCATCAAATTGCCAAACGCTTATTGAGTGAAATTACCAATCGTATTCAATTTTTGCTTGATGTAGGATTGAGTTACCTCACGCTCAATCGTTTATCCAATAGCCTTTCGGGAGGTGAATCGCAACGCATCAATTTAGCAACCTCGCTCGGAAGCAGTCTGGTTGGTTCTACTTATATCTTGGACGAGCCCAGTATTGGTCTGCATAGCCGCGACACAAAAAGGCTCATCAAAGTATTAAAAAAACTACGCGATATTGGTAATACAGTCATCGTGGTGGAGCATGACGAAGAAATTATGCAGGCCGCAGACCAGATCATTGATATTGGCCCTGAGGCCGGAAGACTCGGCGGCGAATTGATCTTTCAGGGCAGTAGTCAGGAAATTATGCATCATCCGGTCAGCCTCACTGGAAAATACCTTAGCGGCATTTTGAAAATTCCGGTTCCTTCGTTTCGACGAAACTGGCACAACTATATTGAAATTAAAGGTGCTTCTCAAAACAACCTCAAACAAATTGATGTGAAATTTCCGCTGAATGTGCTAACCGTCATTTCCGGAGTGAGTGGCTCAGGAAAATCATCCTTGGTGCGCAGTATTCTTTATCCTGCCCTACGCAAGCATTTAGGTGGCTATGCCGAAAAAACCGGAAGTTTTGGCACGCTGGAAGGCGACTTGAATAAAATTGGAAGTGTGGAAATGGTTGACCAAAACCCTATCGGACGCTCATCGCGCTCTAATCCGGCTACCTATATCAAAGCTTACGATGATATCAGGCAGCTTTTTGCTGACCAAAAACTGGCAAAGGCAAGATTTTACAAACCTGGCTTTTTCAGTTTCAACGTGCCGGGTGGCCGCTGCGATCAGTGCGAAGGAGAGGGCACTGTTAAAGTGGAGATGCAGTTTATGGCTGATGTTTATCTGGTATGCGAGTCATGTGGTGGCAAGCGGTTTAAAGAAGAAGTACTGGACATCCGTTTCGAAGGGAAAAACATTGCTGATGTGCTGGATATGACTATTAATGAGGCAATTGAGTTTTTCGGCCAGGAAACAAAAGCCAAAGTTCAATGCAATAAAATCGTAAATAAACTTAAACCACTTCAGGAAGTCGGATTAGGTTATCTAAAGCTGGGACAGTCTTCCAGCACACTCAGTGGCGGTGAAGCACAACGTATCAAGCTGGCATTTTTCCTATCGAAAGGTGCAACCGATCAACCCACACTTTTCATATTTGACGAACCTACCACCGGCCTTCATTTTCATGATATCAATAAACTTTTGATCGCTTTTCAGGCATTGATTGAAAATGGTCACAGTGTTTTGGTCATCGAACATCATCCCGATATCATAAAATCAGCCGACTGGCTCATTGAGCTTGGCCCTGAAGGAGGAATCCTTGGAGGAAAAATGATCTTTGAAGGTACACCCGAAACGCTGACCAGGCAACATAAAACGCATACGGCTCTTGCAATCGAATTGAAATTGTAAGCAGGTTTTAATATTTTTTAGAAATTAATCAGGCTGAATATCTTGATTTATCTTGTATTTTTGCTCCAAATTAAAATCATTCTAAATAACATGAAGAAATTTCTGATACCAGTTTACCTTGTTTTTTTATTGAGTGCTTGCAATTCGCCTTCAGGCTCGCCTTCAGGCTCGTCTTCAGGCCATAATCATGAAGGCCACGATCATGATCACGAAAGCGGCCATAGTCATGCAGAGGCAACAGTAAGTAATGTAATTCATTATCCTGAAGAAAAGAATCTGACAAACGTAAAACAGCTCACTTTTGGAGGCGATAATGCTGAAGCATATTTTAGTTTTGACGACGAAATGATTGTCTTTCAATCAAATAATCCTGCCTGGTCGCTGGAATGTGATCAGATTTTTTACACCCGTCTCAACGAAGCCAGAATGGATAAAGAAATTCCCACGATGATCAGCACTGGCATGGGAAGAACAACCTGCAGCTATTTTATGCCTGGCGACACCACGATTCTTTTTGCTTCGACGCATATGGGCGATGGCAGTTGTCCGCATGTTCCTGCACCTCGTGAAGACGGCAAATATGTATGGCCGATCTATGAAGATTACAATATTTTCGTATCTGATCTCAACGGCAATATCATTGACACACTAACCAACCGGCAAGGTTACGACGCAGAAGCTACTGTATCGCCTAACGGAGATAAAATCGTTTTTACTTCCGATCGCAGTGGTGATTTGGAACTCTTTACGATGGACATTGACGGAAGTAATGTAAAACAAATCACTTTTGGCTTGGGTTACGATGGCGGTGCTTTCTTTTCTCCAGATGGCAGTAAACTGGTTTTCAGATCATCGCGACCAAAAACAACTGAAGATATTGAAGAGTATCGCAACCTTTTGGCCGATGGACTTGTAATGCCCACCAATATGGAAATCTATGTGTGTGATGTTGACGGTTCAAACCTGATTCAGGTAACAGATCTGGGTAAAGCCAACTGGGCTCCTTATTTTCATCCTTCAGGCGAAAAGATTTTGTTTAGCTCCAACCACCATTCCGACAGAGGTTACCAGTTTAACATCTTCCTGATCAATCTGGATGGAAGCGGACTCACGCAAATCACACACGATAAAACTTTCGATGCTTTCCCGATGTTTTCGTTTGATGGCAAAAAACTCATTTTTTCCAGTAACCGAAACAACAACGGAACCCGCGACACCAATATTTTCCTTGCTGATTGGATTGAATAACAATATTTTATGACAAACAAAACCTGCAACATCAAAACAACTATGCTGCAGGTTTTTTTGTAAAAATCAAAAATATTATTGCATTTGATCAACTAAAAACCCAATAAATTGCATGATTTTAGCACTAAGCTGAACATTAAGGTTTTAGATGCTGTTTATTTCACTTACCATTAAACTCAACTATCATTATGAAGAAACCCATACTTTTTCTGTCAATTTTATTCCTGTCCATTACTACTTTTGGTCAATTGAATATGTCATTAGTAGGACAGAAATCTTATAATCAAGACCTTAGCGATGTTTGGGGTTACGTTGATGAAACCGGAATTGAATACGCTCTGGTGGGTGTTTACAATGGTTTGTCGGTAGTTTCGCTGGAAGATCCTTCCAATCCTGAAGAAGTTTTTTTCGGCCCGGGCCCAAATTCAATCTGGCGCGATATTAAAACCTGGGGCGATTATGCCTATGTTTCCAACGAAAGCGGTGGCGGCGTTTATATCGTTGACCTGAGCCCGCTTCCGGAAGAGCCGATTACCTCTACAACAAATTTTACAGGCGACACTTATCCTTTCCAAACCATTCATAATCTGTATATTGATGAATCAGGGAAGCTTTACATTTTTGGTTCCGACAACGGAAATGGAGGTGCTATCATTTGCGATCTCACCCAGGACCCCATGATTCCTGTTGAGTTAGGTCGCTACAACACCTATTATTTTCACGATGGAATGGCGCGAGGCGATACGCTCTGGGGTTGTGCTTTGTACCAGGGCTTGCTTACTCCAATTGACGTTTCGGATCCTTCAAACCCCACTTTGATGGGCTCAGTAGAAACGCCTTCACAATTTACGCATAATGCATGGGTTTCGGATGATGGTACACATGTGTTTACGACAGATGAAGTTACAGGAGGATTTATCGGGGCATATAATGTTGTTGATCCATCAAATATGTACGAGGTAGATCGCATCAAAACGAGCAAAGGAAATAATGTAATTCCGCATAATGTGCATGTTTTCAATGATTATCTTGTCACTTCGTATTATCGCGATGGCATTGTTGTTCACGATTCAAAATATCCTGACCGACTTTTTGAAGTAGCCAATTTTGATACCTCTCCACTCTCCGGTGACGGTTTTAACGGAAGTTGGGGAGCATATCCATTTTTACCCAGTGGTTTGATTTTGGCCAGCGATATCGAAGAAGGTCTTTTTGTGCTGGAAATCGAATACCAACGAGCTGCTTATATTTCTGGTTCTGTGAAAGATATCTCAACGAACAGCCCAATCTTCAATGCTGAAGTCAGGGTTTTGGAAACCGATTTGGAAACCCAGACAAATTTCGCCGGTGGATTTGAATTAGGCACTTTGCTCAACGGCACCTTTGATGTGCTTGTTTCGGCAAATGGATACAGCCCTGATACTATCCGTAATGTGGAGCTGATCAATGGAGAAATCACAGCATTGAATGTGGAATTGGATGATTTTTATGTTGGCCTTGCTGATCAGCAGGAAATGATAACTATAAAAGTATTTCCAAACCCATTCACTGATTTGATTACAATTGAAATTCCTCAGGAAACTGAAAGTCAGCTAAGTATGACCATCACAAACAAACTGGGACAAGTTATCTTTAAAGGCATTGTAAATTCGGAAAGCTTCAGCCCGAGGCTTGATCACAAGCTTCAGCCAGGAAGTTATTTGATCAGCATTTACGATGGACCTCAAATAATTGCCAAAGAAATTGTGATAAAAAAATAACCTGAAAATTATCTGAAAGAACGCAAGCTGGAAAAGTTTGCGTTTTTTTTTGCCTTTTATTGCACCAAAAACTTACCCGAAGACCTTATCTGACTGCTCTTCAAATTGATCAGATAAAGCCCCGAAGCTAAATCATTCAATTCAATCGAATTAAGCTGCTCAGGCAAAATGCTTTGTTTCATAACCAATTGACCAAAAGTATTATAAATTGCAAGCTGTAAAGGCTCTGTGAGTTCAGCAGGCAATTCAAAACGGAGGAAATTTGTTACAGGATTTGGCTGAATTTTCAAGGTTGAAAAGGAAAATTCATCAACACCATAAAAAGTTGGAGTTCCGCTGCGATAAAAACCAATTCCACCAGTAAACGATCCACTTACAAAATATTTGTTTCCCATTTCCGGCAATTCATATCCACTTAGAGTAGTATGCATCCCGTATAAATTCAATGAATCAACCAACCGAAATTCACCTTGAAGATTGTTATCAATCTGATCATAAGCATACACCCATCCCTGCTCGGAACCCACGTACAACAAACTGTTGCCAAGACTGTCAACTGTTAGAAATGGTGCGCTGAAACCCGTAAATTCGTTTGGCAGCACATTCAACTTTCCCCAATTGGAAATGGTAGGTTCAGCCGAAAAATGCGCTTGATGAACAGTTCCGGCGTTTTCAAAATACAAAATACTACCACCCCGTTCGCCTGAGATAATGTCCGTTAAGCCATCTTTATTCACGTCAATCAATTGTGGTTTAGCTGATTGCCCCACATCAATCTGAAAATAATTGGGGTGGGTCAACACGAAATCTGCGGGAGCTCCGGCCTCTGCCCTGTTCTCAAAAAGATGCAACTGACCAACCTCATCACCAATTAGCATTTCGGCATCACCATCGTCATCCAGATCGCCAAAAGCAGGATAAACACCTTCAAATTCATAAATTGAAAGTCCTGCAAAATCATCCGTAACCCATTCAAATTCAGGTGCTGATGAAGAACCGATATTTCGGAGATAAAGCAGCTGACTGGCATAATTTCCGGTACTCTGATAAACACCAAAACCACCTGCGATGATATCCATCAAACCATCTGAATCAGCATCGAAGAAAACCGGATAAGATCGCTCACCTAAATCTATCATACTTTCAATCAGATAATTATCCTGCTGAAAGACAAATTCAGGAACTACTGTTGCACTTACATTCTTATACCACCAAATCTGGTTTGTATTAAGCGAGTTATTGGGATTATTAGGCGCAACCAACAAATCCTTCAGCCCATCCTTATCCGCATCCAGGTGATAAACCGCAGGAAAAACAGCTAAATCAACAGGAACCGTATTAGCAGGAAAATTGGTTTGCTGACTCACCATGGATGCTTCCTGCAGATTCCCGCCATTAATCAAATTGACAAGATTATTATAAGTAATATCTCCCAGTAGCAAGTCTTTCAAACCATTACCTGTCAAATCCAATGCCAAAACAGTGGAGCCGGCATGTTTGCCATCTGCAGTTTCACGACTAACGCTGTTATCGCAGGTATCGAAAAGCGTAACGGTATTGTTGTTTCCATCCTCCGAAAAATAACCCCAGCAGCTACTCGCTTTTTCAAAAATCAGTTCACCACAAGCTGTAACCAACTCCTGCGAAAGGTTGCGATGAAATTCCAAACGGCTTCCAACCAGATTAAAACTCAAAATATCCAGATCGCCATCGTCATCTACATCAACGATAGCCGGAATATCCGTAACGGCAACATACAAAGCTGTTTGATTTCCATCGGAATCGGTGCTCAGTAAGAAATTTGCAGTCTTCACAAATTGAAAACTTCCATCGTTTTGTAATTTCTGCTGCCAAACAGCCACTCCGCCGGGAACAGAAGTAAAAATATCCATCAATCCATCGCAATTATAATCCCTGAGCAACATCCAGTTACGCATTGCAGGAAAAGCATGATGGTATTCGGGTGCGTATTTCCAACCCGAATCGGTATGTAAAAAGCATTTCACAGATCCATAAAATCCCCTTTCAAAAGCTACCAAATCCATAATGCCATCTTTGTTGAGATCCATCTCCGAAAACTGTGGCGTATTAAATCCTCCGGCCCAGGGATTGGCTTGTTTTTCATTGTTTTTCCAGAGCTTGATGTCGTTGTCCGGTACAATTTCCAGTTGCGCCATCACCCAAACTGGAAAAAAGAATGAAAGAAATAAAATCGTTAATGTTATTCGATTAATCGGCTGGTGCATAAGCTGAATTTTGAATAAATGATGTGTCAGAAAGCGTTTTCAGAAAGGTGAGCAGGTAGAATTTTTCCTCTTCAGTAAGCCGAACCCCACCCTCACCCACATTCTTCATCAAAGGATCGATCGTTTCGCTGTATTGCAATCCTTCGCTATAAAAATCAATCACTTCTTCCAGGGTTTGAAACCTTCCATCATGCATGTAAGGTGATGTAAATTCGGCATTACGCAAAGTTGGCGTCCGGAATCTTCCCAGATCATTAGGATCATTGGTAACTTTAAAGAGACCAGAATCAGCAAAGATGGCATCCAATCCGTTGTTATGGAAATCGTTGTCGGTAAATAAAATCGTTGTGTGGCAATGAAAACAATCCCCTTTCTCGGTAAAGAATATCTCAAAACCACGACTTTCGGCCTGTGTAAGGCTCACTTCTCCCCGCAAATAGCGATCCCATTTTGAATTGGATGAGATCAAGGTCCTTTCAAATTGCGCGATGGCTTTCACAACATGTGTTGAGTCGAAATCAAGGATACCAAAAGCCTCATAAAACATCCTTTGGTAAGTAGAATCATTTTTTAAACTCATCACTGCCTGAGGCCAGCTGTTGTGCATCTCAACCGGATTCACCACCGGTTCAAAAGCTTGTTCTTCAAGTGATTTGGCACTGCCATCCCAATTTAGGTGACTCAACCAGCCTACATTAATCAGAGCCATGGCATTACGACTTCCTTCGAGGCCATCGATGCCCGTGCTAAAGCTATTGGGATCAGCAAAAGAAAAGTCCTGCATATGACAGCTGGCACAGGATTGCGTATTATCAGCCGAAAGAATGGGATCGTGAAATAATTTGCGTCCCAGCGAAATTCCTTCTTCAGTCAATTGATTATCAGCAGGTATCATCATATATGGAAATCCTGTTGGAAATTCCAAAGCAAAAGGCGTGGGATCAAAAATATAACCATGCCCCGCAAGCTGATCCTCATTGTTTTTCTGACACGATAGCAAAAGTGCCAATGATAAAATTGGCAATAACCACTTCAAAATTTTGATAACCTCGATCAACTGTATGCAATTTTTGTGATTAATTCATGTAAAACACCAATCTAAGCCCAAAGTTCTAACCAACTCTAAACAATTAAATGCTGTCAAAACAAATAACTATCTGTAACGATCATTCAAACCGATTCCGGATTCGATCATCGGAATAATTTTCTTCAACCTTTTCAATTGTGTTTCAGTTCTTTTTGCAAAAGCCATAAATTCAATATATTCCTTTTGTTTATAAGCTGTTAGCGCATTAAAAGCTGCATTCAGTGCTGCTTTACTTTGTAATTGTTCCGCCAATATTTCAGGGATAGCTATGCCTGAAGCATCTTCCTTTTCAAGGACAATTCCTTTTTTTTCAACCCGAATGGCTTCCCGTATATAGGCTAAAATCAGCTGTTCATCAATCTCTTCCACAGCAGTAAACCGCCATTGCCGCAAAGCTCTGGTTTTGCCTTCCTGCGCATTGACAAGCTTGTTGCTCGCATCTTTCAAGAAAACACCTTTGTAGAACCAAAGCGCAAAATAATGTTTGAAACCTCCATAGCTGATCACATTCTTTCCTTGAAAAATAAACACATCGGCTCCCCATTTGGTCTCACATTTCAAACCTGATTTTTGCACAATTCCTTTCAGAACAGTCAGTTCATCAGCCCATTGTAGTGTATAATCCTTCACGAGCCTATCTTTTTAAATTAGTTTCATATACTTCGATCCAATCTGCGACAGTGAGTTTTTGCATCAACTGAGCAATCAGATCATACGGAATATCATCCATTTTTTTGAAGCGGATGCAGCTTTTGGCCATATCAGGTTTGCCTTTTGCATGAAAAGTATAATTTTCCTTAAACCAATTATACATTTCAGGAACCGCATACATTCCAAAATGATACAGCACTACATTGTTCTTTTGTGAGGCAATGCTTAAAAATGGCAGTGGATCCTTGGGATTACAATGATAACCAGCGGGATAGATTCTGTTAGGTACTACATAATTAATCATGCCATTACTGATGGTTTCTTCAAAACCTTCGGGCAGATGTTGTTGAATTACGGATCTGATTTTTGAAATGACTTCCCTGCGATCATCCGGCAATTGATTGATATATTCTTCTGGTGTTACCGCGTGTATTTTCATAAAACAGTTCTTGATTCAAGCCAAAAATACAATTTCCCCGAAATTGCATTTTCAATTATTCTCAGGCTTATTATAATATAAGTGCAAGCGTTTTTTTATCGCAAAAAAGCGAATCACTCCAAAGAGTGCCATCAAAAAGCTCAAAATAATTATCGCCACTCCAAACCAGCGGATGTGTTCAAAATCCTGCATTTGCAGAAATGCAATTCCGCCAAGAAGCAAATATAAAGCAGTACGCACATAAGCCATTAAGGTGCGTTCGTTGACCAGACGTGTGCGTTCAAGTGCCAGGTAGTCGCGCATGATAATCGGCTATTTTTGAACAAATTGATTGTTCATGGGCAACAAACTTTTAACGATTCTCTTCATACATTCAAGGTTTATCCTACAATAAAATTTTCAATCAAAAACAAAAATATAAACAACAGCCAGCCTCATTCACGCCTGTATTTCAATTCTCTCTGGGATCTTTACTCACAGGCATGCGTGCCATTTTTTCCACTTCCATCATGGGATGACCAAACTCTTCCACGATTTTGCCCAAAAGCAGATACATCCCGGCTCCCTGAAAAGGATATTGTTTGAGCGATGGCGGAAAATGAACCGTATCAAACAATTCACCCCGATGATCTACAAAGGTACCAAAATGCATCAGTTCGCCCCGCACGGTTTTCACGTATTTAATTGTCACCAGTTTACCCAGCATCCGCTTGCGCTGCCCCACATAATCCAGCATGGTTTCGGCCTGCACCTCCCCCCTGAATTTGGTGATCAGCAAATCAAAATCTGTCATACTCACCGGAAAACCAAGCAATTCAATCTCATCATAAGCATCCTCAATAGCTTCGCTATCCAGCTGCGGCAACTGATAACGCCGGGCTTGTTCCTTAAAAAGCAGCGAAGAACTCTCAACGGTTTTACTCTTCTTTCGATACAAATGTGCCTCCCAAAGCAAACCCGATTTAGGCTGACCCTTAAAAGCAAAAGCCCCCGAACGGATCAAAATAACAATCTGCTCTATGCCGGGCTTCACCCGATCAATAAAATCGTGAAGCCCCCGATAATTACCATGTTTATCGCGTTCTGCTACCAAACTGCGCGCCAGTTGCTCCTCCAGTCCGGCAATATGCACAAAACCAATAAAAATAGTCGTGTCCTGCAGCGAAGTAAGGTATTGGCTGTTGTTCACACAAGGCAAATGAATATAGCCACCCTGCCGGCGCGCTTCATTAAAATAAACCCAGGTGTGGTAAAAACCTCCAAAATTATTGATCACAGCCACCTGAAACTCCAGCGGGTAATGCGCTTTGAGATAAAGACTCTGAAAACTTTCAACGGCATAAGAAGCCGAATGCGCCTTTGAAAATGAATAACCGGCAAAGGATTCTATCTGACGCCAAACCTCTTTGGTCACGGAATCAGGATAACCGCGCGCTTTACAATTCTCAAAAAAACGCCTGACAATCTCCTCAAACTCATTTTGCTTCCGTTTTTTACCGCTCATAATCCGGCGCAGCACATCGGCATCAGCCAGATCGAGCCCTGCAAAATGATGACACACCTTGAGCACATCTTCCTGATACACCATCACGCCATAGGTCTCGCTCAACTGCTCTTCCATCACCGGATGGAGGTACCGAAAACTTTTAGGATGATGAAAACGTTGGATGTATTCGTGCATCATCCCCGATTTAGCCACTCCCGGCCTGATGATAGAGCTGGCAGCTACCAGCGTAAGGTAGTTGTCGCACTGCAACTTACGCAATAAGCCCCGCATGGCCGGACTTTCTATATAAAAACACCCATTCGTTTCGGCTCTGCGCAATTGATCTTTTACTTTTGGGTCATCCTTAAACTGCTGCACCTGATGGATATCAATGGTAATTCGCCGGTTACTTTTAATGATGTCTGCTGCCTCCTTGATATGTCCGATCCCGCGCTGACTTAAGATATCCAGTTTTTCATAACCCAAATCCTCAGAAACATACATATCCCACTGCGTTGTTAAAAAACCTTTGGGAGGCATATCAAGTGCCACATAATTGGTGATTGGCTCTTCTGAAATGAGTATGCCACCTGCGTGAATGCTGCGCTGATTGGGAAAATCAACAATGTGTTGTGCCAGTTGATGGATATGACGTGTGATTTTGTTCAGGTTGTAAAATTTTCCGGGATTGCTCACCAGTTCGTCTATCTCTGCTTTGGGCAGGCCGTGCACCTTGCCCAACTCGCGGTAAATTGACTTTCCCCTGAAAGTTGAGATCGTTCCCAAAAGCGCAGTATGCCGGTTGCCATAACGCTTAAAGATGTAGTCGATCACCTCATCACGCTCCTTCCAGGAATAATCAATATCAAAATCGGGCGGACTGCTGCGTTTAGGATTCAGGAAACGCTCAAAATATAAATCCAGCTCTATCGGATCCACATCGGTGATACGCAGGCAATAAGCCACCACACTGTTGGCTCCGCTGCCACGCCCCACATGATAAAAGCCGCGCGACATTGAATATCGGATCACATCCCAGGTGATCAGAAAATAAGCCGAAAAACCCAACTTATCAATAATAGACAGCTCCTCCTCCACCCTGCGTCGCGCACGCTCATCATCAGAACCATAGCGATAATGCAAGCCATCATACGCCAGCTTGTGCAGCAAATCACGATCATCCGCAGCATTGCCTGTGAAAGTCTTTTTATTTTTTATGGTCGAAAAATCAAAATCCAGCTCACATTCCTGCACCAGCCATTCCGTGGTTTTGAGCAAGCCCGGATAAAGTACAAAAGCGGCACGCAGTCGTTCGGGTGGCAGCATAAACTCATCCGCAGCGGCAAAAGCAGCAGGTTCCATCCGGCTAAGCAATTCGTTATGAGCAATAGCACACAGGTTTTGATGGATGTAACGATCGGCTTCATCACGAAATGTTACCGGCTGCATCAACACCAATTTATCCTGTTTAAAGCGTAAATCGGAATTCAATAACTTAGCAACCTGTGAAAGTCTGACACCTAAAAACTCATGCTCCTTAAGCTGACCAATTTTACGGCTTCCGGCCGGGTAAATCACAAAAACATCTTCAAATACAGGAGCCGCTTCCGGATAAGGACTGCCGTCCAGGTTATGTGTTGTCAATAGCTCATTCAGCTCTCTGAAGCCCTTATTGCTACGGGCAATCCCCACATAAAGCAACTGATCTTCGTTACGAAACTCAACGCCAGCAATGGGTTTTATTCCTTGCCGCCGGCATTCGCGTACAAAATCGACCATCCCCATTGTATTGTTGATGTCGGTGAGTGCCAACGCAATAATACCAAAACTTTTGGCCTGTACAACCAATGCTTCAACCGACAGGGTGCCATAACGCAAACTGTAATAACTATGGTTATTCAGATACATTTTAGGATTTTTTTGTTTAAATGCTTGACAAAACAGATTATTAACGTATATTTGACGTGTTTTTAATCATTTTTATGGCGTCAATTTAAACATTCCCCTGATGCAAATGCAAGTTTTCTGGAAATTAATTTGTGAATTAAATCGGGATACGCTGGAAGTCGAGCTGAGAAATCAAGATATTTTACCTTATAAAAATTATAGTTATGTATTTTCATTCCAACATTAAGTTTTTACGCAAAAGACGCGGCCGCACACAAGATGATGTGGCTATGGCACTCAATATGAAGCGATCTACTTTAAGTGGTTACGAAAACAAAGTAGCCCAACCAGGTATGGAAGCCCTGATGGCTTTTTCGGAGTATTTTAAAATAGCGGTGGACACCTTAATTAAAATCGACCTCACAACGTTGAGTCAATACGAGTTACAGCAATTAGAACGTGGCTTTGATATTTACATCAAAGGCAGTAAACTCAGGGTGTTGAGCACTACAATAGATCAAAACAACAACGAAAACATCGAACTGGTAAACGAAAAAGCCAAAGCCGGTTATGGAACAGGCTTTGCTGATCCTGAATTCATCAAAGTGTTGCCAGCTTTTCATCTACCATTTCTTTCTAAAAGCAAGAAATACCGCACCTTTCAAATCAGTGGCGATTCGATGCTGCCCATCCCGGATAAGTCATACGTTACTGGAGAATACGTGATTGACTGGCAATTTATCCGCAGCCATCAACCGTACATCATCCTCACCCGCGAGGAAGGTGTGGTATTTAAAATTGTTGAAAACAGACTGAAGGAAGAAGGAAAACTCGTGCTTAGCTCGCTCAATCCCTTGTATGAACCCTACGAACTTCAGGCAAATGAAATAAGAGAGGTGTGGAAATTTGTACATTATATCAGCTCCGAAATGCCCGACACTAATCGCGAACGCGAACCGCTGGCCGAAACCGTGAAGCAATTGCAACGTCAGGTACAGGCTATCCAAACAAGGCTCCAGCTGGATATATAATATTTAATGAGACCTAATAAAAAAGGGAATGCCCTTGAGGTGCGGGGAAGTTGATAAACAACAAAATCAACTTGCATCTCAAGGGCATGTAGTTCGAACTAATAAAACAACCAACCAATTTGATTGACAAAAGTATCTCATTGCACAATACCTTGATTTCATTGAAAAGTTATCGGCGAAGTTCAAAAAGACTACGGGAATGCAGCCCTTATCAAGAAACATGAATGCCATAAAAAGGAATGCCCTTGAGGAATAAATGAATTGTAAAAAACAACAAAAACAATTCAAACCTCAAGGGCATCTTGTTCGAACTAATAAAACAACCAACCAATTAGACTTCAAAAATACATTTTTTTGTTATTTGATTAACAGTAAAAATAAGTTTCTGGTATAATTCAGCAAGATAATGGTTTTATTGCTAAAAATAATCCGATCACCCCTACTTAAAATGCTGATTTTTTGTCATTAACAAAAAACAATCTCAAATGACCATTTTCGAACATGAGAGCCCAATAAAAATGTCCTTGAGGAGTAATTCGGCTTTGGGCGACCGAAAATCAAACCTCAAGGACATTAAGTTCGAACTAATAAAACAACCAACCAATTATGAGACTGCAAGATTACTTTAAACTGTGAATCGTTTCACAGATAAATCAGTCTAAGGTCTGTTCTTTCCAGTTTATGGTAATGTCTCCTTTGCATTTTGTATGGCCTGATTCAAAAACGCAATAAACGGATTCATCTTTAAAAAGGTTTCCACACTTGTTTTCAATAATTTATCAAATTCCAAAAAAGAATCGTCAAGTGTATGCGAAACAACATAATGCTTGTATTTGAGCCATTCAATATCTGGAAAATCTACCGGAAAACCTTTAGGAGGTCGCTTCAAACGCTCATCCATCATATCCCCAAAAGTTTGATTAAAGGTTTTGTCCAAAACAATTTGCTTGAACTCAGCAGCATTAAAGTAAATTTCCTGACGTATTGCCTGTAACACTTTTGGGTCAGGCGCATACACCCCACCACCTATAAAACTCTTGGCAGGCTCAATATGAAGATAAAAACCTGGATTTCCGCTGCTCCTTCCACCAGGAACAATGAAAATTCCTGTATGAGTCTTATAAGGCTCTTTATTCTTCGAGAAACGAATGTCACGATTTATCCTAAACAAACAGTTTGATGGCTTAATGGCAGATACCCAAGGTACTGAATAACTAAGTTGCTTTAAAATCTTTTCGACCAATTCAACTACTTCCACCCGTGCTTCCTGATATTGATCACGATGCTCATCAAACCAGTTTTTATTGTTATTTTCTGTCAATTCGATTAAAAATGGAATAATTTTAAGCATAGTCTATAAATTTTTTCAAAAATAACCTAAATTCGTGACGCAATAAATAGCCAATCAAAAATCTACTTTAATATGGCATTTAGAATAAGATTATACGGTTTACTACTCCTAACATTTTTATTTTCAGGCAATTTAGTAGCCGCGGAAGGAACAGGGCCTGTTGGTGGCCGGACAGCAGGTATGGGCAATGCATCTGTCGCATTAAGTGATTTTTGGTCGATTCATAACAATCCGGCCGGAATTGCTTCACAAAAAAATATCGCTTTCGGTATTGCCTATCAAAATCGTTTCATGATGCAGGAATTGTCGTTGCAGAGTGCTGGAGTTGTTGCACCTACGAAAATAGGTGTGTTAGGTTTGAGCTTTAGCCAATTCGGATATTCCTTATACAAGGAACAAAAACTGGGTCTTGCTTATGCACGGGATTTTGGTGATGTGTTAAGAATTGGTTTGCAGCTTGACTATTTTAGTACTTCTTTTTCGGATGCTTACGAAAAATTTCAAGCCATCAGCTTTGAGCTTGGAGTACAATATGCTGTCAACGAAAAACTTACAGCAGGTGCATACGTCTTTAATCCGGGCAAAGCGCGATTATCAGAATATACAGATGAACGACTTCCGGTGATAATTAGATTTGGTTTGGCTTACCAGTTTTCGGATCAATTAATCGGGACAGCAGAAATTGAGAAAAATTTTGACCGTGAGGCCAGTATCCGTGCAGGCTTGGAATATTTTGTACTGAAGAAATTTTTCGTCAGAGCCGGTATTAATACACAACCCGGCATATTCACCTTTGGAACCGGATTCGATCTGGGGCCGGTAAGAATAGATCTTGCCGGAAATCTGCATCAGGTACTTGGCACCAGCATTCAATCGAGCCTGATTATCCAGTTTGGTAACAGAAATAGCGAGTAGCATGATGAAACGATTACTGATTTTTTCAATTTTACTTGGCTCATTGCTGTACTTTAACCCTTCAATGGCTCAGACGAATGCCGATAGCTTACGCAACGCCTTAACCGAAAGACTTTCGCAACAACTTGAGATCATTGCCGAAAACTCCGAAGAATCCTTCGACTTTACCGATCTTACCGAAACTTACTTTTACCTTTACGAGAATCCTGTAAACATTAACAATCCGGCAGAACTTGAACAACTTTTGGAAATTTACCTCATCAACACCTTTCAGTTTGAACAACTTAAAACATATCAACAAAATTTTGGTCCGCTGTTAAGTAAATTTGAACTGGCTGCTATTGACGGCTTTGACGAAACAACCATTGCACTGCTTGAGCCAATCATTGTGATTGAAAGCACTGACAAACCACAATACAAACTCAAGGCTAAGAATATATTCAAATATGCACGTCATCAGTTGTTGTTGCGAAGCGAAATGGTTCTGGAACAACGCGAAGGCTATAAACCAATTTCAGATTCCGCTTTGTGGGCCAAGCCTAACAGCCGCTATCTGGGAAGTCCGGAAAAATATTATGCCCGTTACAGCTTTAATTATCGTAATCAGTTCAGAGCAGGAATCACCATGGAAAAGGATGCCGGCGAAGTATTTTTTAAAGATAATGTGAATGATAGCCTGCAGCGAATTTTAGGAGACAAACTCAAATCAGGTTTTGATTTTTATTCTGTTCATGCCTATGCCGCCGATCTTGGAGTGTTGAGAGCCGTAGCCCTTGGCGATTATCACCTGGCTTTTGGTCAGGGATTGACGATGTGGTCGGGACTTTCTTTTGGGAAATCTACCGAGGCCAGTTCGGTGATGCGCTATGGAGCCGGATTAAAACCCAACACTTCAGTTAACGAAAACTATTTTCTGCGCGGTGCTGCTGCTACCTTTGGTTATAAAGGCATTGAACTCACTGGTTTCTACTCCAAAAAAAATATTGACGCCAATATCGATCAATTCGACTCTATTTCGGGCGAAATTGCTGTGGTAACCAGCCTGCAGGAATCTGGTCTGCACCGCACTGTGAACGAGTTATTAGACAAAAACGCAATCCAACAACAGTTGATCGGCGGCCGGTTAAGCTATAAAGGACTTTTTTTTGATGTAGGAGCAACAATTCATCAAACAAGTCTCGAAGCCGAGCTGGTTCCGCGGATTTATCCTTATAATCAGTTTCAGCTGATCGAAGGCGATTTGATGAATTATGGTTTTGATTTCAGGCTTACCCTCCCGCAAATCGTATTTTTTGGGGAAGTTGCAGGTTCAGATAATGGCGGAATGGCCGGACTTGCAGGTTTCACTGCACAGCCTACAGGTTTCCTGACAACAACGGTTGCCTATCGAAATTATCAGAAATCGTATCAAAACTATTTTAGTAATGCCTTTGCCGAAAGCAGCAACACCAATAATGAAACAGGAATTTATTTTGGAATCAATGCTTCCATTGCTCCACGTTGGCAACTGAAAGCCTATGCAGATCACTTTCAGTTTCCGTGGCTGCGCTATAGAACCGATGCTCCAAGTTATGGCCATGATTATTTTGCCCAGCTTGATCATGAAATCAGCAGAAGAGCCGATTTCTATTTCCGTTTCAGAACCAAGAAAAAACTCATCAACAGCGATGATCCGTGGAATAATATTGATTTTGTAGTACCCTACCATAAAGACAGTTACCGTTTTCATATCAATTACAGTATCAGTCCCTCTTTCACGCTCAAAAACAGAGCCGAATGGATTGTTTACAAACATGAAGAAAAGCCGCAAAGTACTGGCTTCCTGATCTATCAGGATATATTTTACCGGCCGCCATCAGATCGGTTGCAGCTCACGCTTCGTTATGCGATCTTTGATGCCGACACCTACGACAGCAGAATATACGCTTACGAAAATGATGTGTTATATGCCTTCTCCATTCCAGCTTTCTACGAAAAAGGAAGCCGGGTTTATTTCCTGGTAAAATATAGCCTTAACAAAAGCATGGATCTTTGGGCCAGAATTGGTCAAACCTGGTATTCTACACGTAACGAAATTGGAACCGGACTCGAACTTATTGAAGGGAATAAGCGAACAGATCTGAAAATTCAACTAAGGGTGAAGTTGTGATCCATGCATTTTGCTCAGTGAGGAACAGATTGCACTTCGGCAGGCACCCTTCAGCTTGCTCAGTGCATCGTAACCCAGGCAAATCAGTGCCATCCTGGAGGAAGTCGATAACAAATCAACGTCAAGGAGAAATATATTTATGAAAGCAAAATTTTTAAACTACAGCTTACTTCATATTTTACTACTCATTTTAGTTGTTGGATGCAGCAAAAATGATGCAATAAATAATGCAAACACTACTTGTTCAACTTCAACATTCGAGATTTCCTTAGAAAAACATTTAGGAGTAATTGATCTTTGTGAGGATAATTTGGGGAATATTTTTATTCTGGGTCAAAAGGAAGGTCAAACCAGACTTCTTAAACTAAATGATGAGGGCAAAATACTGTGGTCTAATCCTATCGATAATAGCATGACACCGAGAGAAATAATTGCGCTATCTGACAACTCTGTCATAATTTTATTGAAAGGCGAATCGGTTAAAACGTATTGTGATGCACTGTATGAAGAACAAATGAGTTGGATTCAACATGGCTATTATGGTATGAATTGTATTCCAATTTACGAATTAGGCAGAAGTGTATGCTACTCATATGAAAGTGAAGTAATGTTGTTAAAATTCGCTGAGGATGGAAACCAATTATGGTCAAAAACTATTCCAGACCATTATATTGATGGTTCTTCATTAGCAGCAAATAATAACTCCGATTTTTATCTCCTGACTGGTCATTTTTATGGCCTGCAACCAGAATATGTATATAATGACCAGGGAGAGTTTGCTGATACCATTATTTATCCGGCTTGACCGGAATCATTTAACGCTTTATAATATTTCCTATGAGGGACATATAATCTGGGAAAGAAACCTTACCGACATCTACAATTCGAGTGAACGCGACAGATTTTACACAGGCATTAATATAGCTAACGTTGAAGAAAGTATCTTAATAAAATGCCATAATGAAATCATAACTGTAAATAATCAGGGTGAGGAAATTAGCCGGCTTGATGTGTTACCAGATATATGCCACGACCAGCTATATTACCTGGCAGGTTTTGAAGAAGCTTACTATTTGTTGAGTGGTTCATATAGTGTTTTTGATGGAACACAACAGAGCATCTCTTATACTGAACTTAGGAATTTGGATCACGAGATTATTTGGAAAAAAGAAAAAATTTCTTTCTTGGCAGATGCTCAACGCGACAATTATGTTACAACGAATGCCTTCTCTATTGATTACTTTAATCGAAATGGTGAACTTGTTTGGACAATTAAAGAGTCCGTTCTTGGTGGGATAAAAATAAATTGTAATAATGGAGTTATATTTTCATCATTCAAAAACGGCCAAACATATATAACTAAAACTGACGAAAATGGCAATTATAAATAAGTCTAAAAATTCCTTTAACCCAACTTGAAAATTTTGGTCTATAAATTGCTGGTATAAAAAATTTTTAATTTTTTATACATTTGAATAACAGATGATTACGAAATCCGGCGTTTTTCATGTAAAACATTATATACCTGATAATCATGTTTATGCATTTTTTAAATGTCAAAGGTAGTCCCCCATAGATTTGCATATTAATTTTATTCTACTTACTTTTGCGGGATGTTTGT
>Ga0334884_1000761_pt1 | contig 55497 bp, 33 predicted proteins | sample GraSluR1_MG_7_FD_207215 | JGI IMG/M metagenome (GOLD analysis project Ga0334884, IMG submission 207215) | Sludge microbial communities from methane-producing bioreactor in Wageningen University, Netherlands - Granular Sludge_12_05 R1 | ecosystem: Engineered > Bioreactor > Anaerobic >... | reverse complement strand
TCGGGCGACAAGTCCAGGGACAAGGTGGTGCTGGTGCGGGGCCTCACGGCTCAGGAGGTTCAGGCGAAGCTGCCCGGGTGATGGGGGTGTCGGGGAGTCGCACGACGGCGCGACTGCGGCCGTGGCAACGTGCGGGGGGTGAGGGTTCGGGGCCCGGCTCAGCCCCGCCCGGTCACGAGGCCTGAAAGAGCATCGAAGTTCCGCTCCGCGGCCGCTTTGAGCTCCACCGCCGTGGCGCGGCGCTTCTCACTGCCCACCCCGGCCTCCGCCAGGATCCCGTCCACCAGCGCCGTCAGCCTCTCCTGAGTGCAGCCCCCGAGCTTGACCACAGGCTGCCTGGCCCGGCCGCCGAAGGCATTGAGCTTCGGATCGTAGGAGATGCCCACGGCCGGAACCGCCTGAGCCGCGGCGAAGATGATGCCGTGCAGACGCATGGACACCACGGCACGGGTCTGGGCCACGACCCCCATGAGCTGTGCCGGACCGTCGGGGCAGCGCACCAGGCGCGTGTGACGATCCGTCCGGCAGAGAGCCTCGGCGATCGCCACATCCTCGGGCTCCTGGAACGGGACGGCAATCGCCCGCAGCCCGTACCGGCTCCGGGCGCTCTCGGTAATCGAGGCCAGCATCGGCATCAGGCGGTCCACTCCCGCCCAATCCCGCAGTGACAGCAGCAGGAGCCCGGAGCCGCCGTCCACCTTCGCCTCTTGCAGGGCCGCCGTGGCCGCCTCCATGTCGGGCTGCAGGAGCAGGGCCGGGTCCGCTGTGAGCACCGGCTCCACTCGTCGTACCCCCAACCGCCTCAGCTCGTGGATGGTCTCCTCGTCTCTGGCCGTGATGGCCGCCAGGGCCTCGTACTCCCGCCTGGCCACCAGCCGCAGAGCGGGGTTCCGCAGCGGCCCGAACCCCTGGGCAAACACCATCGCCGGTACCCGCCGCATCCGCGCCATCCGCAGGACCGCCAGATAGTACAGCGCCGACTTGGTCGAGGTGGCGTCCTGTATCAAGCTCCCGCCGCCCTGTATCAGCAGGTCGGCGCCGGCCAGCTCGCGCCACACGTCCCCCAGACACCACCGCTGCACCGCCTCCACGCCGTGCTCCCGCTGCGTGGCCTCCGGGTCGGCGGAGAGCACGCACGGCCGGCAGTCCGGGAAATGGCGCGCCAGTCCCTGCACAATGGCCGCCAGCACCGCCTCGTCGCCGGCGTTGGAGAACCCATAGTAGCCCGAGATCACACAGCGCATGGAGAGTCCTGGGCGGAAGTCGGGAGTCGGCGATTCGCGGGTCGCGCCTCACCGGCGTCTACAGCCACGGCGGGAATGGCTACGGCGTCCACGGCAACGGCGTCTACGGGCACTGCGGCGACGGGTCGACGGCGGCGTCAACGAGGCCGCGGGCCCACACCTACGTCTCGGCGGAAGACTGCCCCGGAGACGACTCCAGGGGCTGCAGCCGCCTGATGAGCGGCCGCAGCACGCAGAAGAGGGCAATCCCCAGCAGAGCGCCTACCCACAGCCCGTTGCAGACCCGCATGACGGTGAGCAGGAGCGGGGTATGGATGTGGCCGAAGGTGTTCACCAGTGAGACCTGCCCGATGGCTCCGGCGACCATGCCGATCCACAGGCCCCGGCGCCATCCGGCCAGGAGCAGAGCAAGGCTCACGATCATCAGCGGATGGCCTACAAGGATCTCCTTGGTCCTGGGGCGCACCAGCAGAAGCTTGTCCAGGAAGGAGCGGACGGCCAGTTCGAGCTCCGAGGGCGGCAGCGCACTCACATTCCCGGAGCGCATGAGCATCACCGCGGCCGCCGCCAGCCCCAGCACAATCAGGCCCACATGCCAGTAGCGCACCAGAGCCTGCCCCACGTCCAGGGCGCCTGCGCGCAGGGCCGGCCATTCCCCGGCGTCCTTGTCCGTCTCGGCTTCCACCTTGCGGTAGGCCTCGGTACCGCGGGCTATGAACACCAGCGCCACCGCCAACAGGGGCACGATCTGCGCCAGCTTCACACCGCGGAAGGCGGCGATCTGCATCATGTGCGGAAGATCGCTGATGCAGGCCGCGGCCAGGAGGCCGCCCAGAGCGCTGACGGCCGACACGCCCAGGAAGAGCGTGATGCCGCGCCACAGGGAGGGCTCGCGGCTCCCGGACGGGATGCGGAGCCTGCTCATCGCCAGTATCGGAAACAGCACTGCCGCGCCAAGAGGGCCGGCGGCGGTGGCCAGGCCGCGGGTGGCCACGGCGGCACCCGCGGCCAACACCACGTCGGCGGCCAGGAGGCCCCAAAACAGCGGAGATGACAGGGGATAGAACAGGCCTACCAGCCAGATGAGGGCCGCCCCAATCCCTGCCAAGAGCATGATGAGGGCCGGCTTCGACACCGAGGTGAGTGGATAGGCCTCGGGCTCTCCCAGAGCAAAGCCCGCCTTCTCCATCTCGCGGCACGCGCTGTTCACGTACTGCTCCGCAGCGGTAATAGGGTTCTCGGCCGCCCGGTCGTACGGGCGCAGATAGCACAGGCGCACGTTGCGCTCGCGCACCGCCTTCAGGAAGCGCTCCACGGCACGCTCGGGGGGCACCTTGATCATCTCCGCCTGTGCCAGAGCATGGCAGCGGACAATCCGACACTTCATGGCGCCCGCCATCTTGGCGTCCCCGAACTGCTTGGCCATCTCGATATAGCCGAACCGGATGCCCCGCTGCTCCATCTGCTTGGCGGCGTACGTCACCAGATCGTGTACCCCGTAGACCTCGATCCCCGAGAACACCACGAGGGTACAGCCAATGTCCGTCAGGGCCTCGAGACTGGCGTTGATGGCTTCCTTGGTCAGCGCCATCTCGGCGATGGGGCGAGCCACAATCTGCAGCCCCGCCGCCCGGGCATCCGCCACGGCGTTCTCGCGGTAGCCGACCCCCATCGGTCGCAGAAGATCGAGAGTACCGATGTTGTCATATACCAGACCCGGCCCTGCGGGGAGCGAAGCGTAGTCGGCCATGTCGACCTTGAGGTTCGCCGAAGGGCCCGAGTAGGGCTGGCCGCGGGGGATGCGGGCCCCAAGCTGGTTCAGCACACGATCGCGCACGCTGGGCGCCGGCACCAGGAGCGCGAAGTCATCGCCCTCGTAGAGCTGCACCTTGTGCTCATCGATCAGGTCGCCCACACACTGCTCGCGGATCATGACATGGGTCGCCCCCGCGCTCTTCATGCGCTTGAGCGCATCCACCGTGTCGATGCCGGACAGCGCGCCCAGCTCGACCAGGAAGGCGTAGTCCACCGTGATCCCGACCGTTCGGTTGCCTCGCTCCACACCAACGCGCCGGACCAGCACTGCAGCGGCCGCCACCACGGCGAGGCCGATCACAACGCAAAGAACTGCTCTGTGTTGCCTGGGCATAGCGGGATATCTCGCTCCTGATGCGGGGAATTGCCGACCCTCATGCGCGCACCGCCGCGGCCCCACGGCATCCCTCCGGACAGCGGCCGGAGACTCGCGGCCGCCGGTAACTCTACTCGAGTGCGAGCACGACCCGGCGGACGAGGATGCGGTCACACAGTACCGGCCCGTCCTGTGGCATCCAAGGCCGTCCTCAAGTGGGCTCAGTTTAGCACACCGACGGGCACAACGTCACGAGGCACAAAGCGCCCCCCGGCGATCCGGCGGTGGGAGCAACTACTGCCTCTCGGGCTGTCCGCAACTGCGGGAAGGGCGAGAGGCCCCATGGAAGGTCCGGAATCAAGGGCGGCCCGGAGCACGGCCCGGGGGCGGCGAGGCGGACCCCTAGCCGGCGCCCGGGGCACCCACCGGCAGACCCCGGTACGGCCGGCCCGCGAAGGTCCCTGTCGGCGGAGGGCGAATAGTGCCGCAACGCTCAACCCGACCACTAAGGAGTGATCGGCTCCATGAAGCGAATGTGCCCATGCCTACTGGTGACAGTCGTGCTCGGCCTCGTGCTGGGCGGATGCTCCCGTCCCAGACCCGCGGACACCCCGGGCCTGCCGCCTCCCACCGCCGATCGGCCCGCCTCGACCGCCGGCGCCACCGGAGAGCTGAACCTGTGGACGATCTGGAACTCCGAGCCGCGGAAGACGGCGCTGGAGCATGTCGTCGCGGGGTTCGAGAAGGAAAACCCCGGGGTCAAGGTCACCGTCAGCAACCTGGAGCCCGATGCCTACAAGACCAAGATCCGCGTGGCGCTCGGCGGCGACAACCCGCCGGACATCTTCTTCGTCTGGAGCGGCGAGAAGATGCTGCACAACTTCGTCCGCGGTGGCAACTGCCTGGACCTCACCCCCTATCTGGACGCCGACGGCGGCAGATGGCGGCAGGCCCTGGTGGCCAACTCGCTGTCCTCCTTCACCCACAATGACGCCACGTGGGGGATACCCTACCTTCTGCAGTGCACCTTCTTTCTCTACAACAAGGACATCTTCAGCAAGGCCGGGGTCGCGGTGCCCAAGACCTGGGCGGAGTTCACCGCGCTGTGCGGCAAGCTCAAGCAGCAGAACATCATCCCCATCGCCCTGGGTAACCTGGAGCGCTGGCCGGCCCACCACATCCCCTGCGTGCTGTTCCAAAGGCTCATGGGCCACGACGCTGTGATGGCCCAATACGCCCCCCTGGGACCCGGCGACTACTCGGATCCCCGCTGGCTGCAGGCCCTGGACATGTTCCAGGAGACGGTACAGGCCGGCTTTTACACCCCCTCGCCCAACGGCGTCAGCCGCGCCGACGCACGGATGATGTTCTACACCGAGAAGGCCGCCATGTTCTACACCGGCACCTGGGACCTCGCCCAGCTCAGCGAGAACGGCGAGGCACCCAGCAGCTTCTGGAACAAGTGGGACTTCTTCAACTTCCCGGCCGTGGAGGACGGCGCCGGCGAGCAGGACGCCCTCGCGGGCTCCGCCGACGGATATGTCGTGTCGGCCAAGTCCAAGCACCCCGAACAGGCCGTGGCCTTCCTCAAGTACATGACTTCCCAGCCGGTGGCGGCGGCCTTCGTCGACGAATGCAAGGAGCTGGTGCAGGTCCACGGAGCCGTGACAGACGACAACTCCAACTGGTACCTGCGGCGCTACGCCAAGATGGTGCAGGACGCTGAGGTGATCTCGGCATGGACGGACACCATGATGGAGCGCTCCGTGGCAGAGACCTTGATGAACGGCATCCAGGGGATGATCGCGGGTGAGAAGGCTCCCGAGCAGGTGATGAAGGAGGTCGCGGCGCGGCAGGCGGAGGTCAAGAAGGAGCTGCAGGCCACTCAGGCCGCCGGCGGCAAGACCGCAAGCGATAGTTAGGCCCGCTCAGGGTGACCCGCTGCGGGAATGGAAGAAGCCCGGCAGCAAGTGCCGGGCTTCTTCGTTACGTTTGGAAGGCTGCTACCCGAAGAAGGTGGGGACCTGTCCCTTTCTGAGATTCTCTCTCCTCAGTTCCAGGCCCGGGTGCAGTCCAGAGAAGTCACGCCAACCGACAGCTATTTCTTCTTGCTCCCGCAACCACAGCCGCACCCTGACTTCTTGGTCTCCTCTTTTTTGGCTCCTTCTTTGGTACAGCCACCCTTTTTGTCAGACATAGCTGGCTACCACCTCCTGTGGGAAATCGCGTGAGAGTACCAACTTGCGGTACGACACTCATACTATACAGCACCATAGGCCGAATGTCAAGTTACCTGCTAGTGCGTTCCGGGCAGCCCCGCTCTCCGACGCCTCGCGTCGCCCTGTCCCCTCATCTCTCCGGCCGCAGCATCTGGAGATCCCCGCCGGCCACATCCAGCTCGTCATACTTGGCCAGGCGGAAGGTGTGCCAGTAGCAGGTCCACCTGCAGTCCGCCTGCAGGATCGCGCCCAGCCGCCGGATCATCTCCGACTTCACCGGGGCATACTGCTGCTCCTTGGCGAGGTCTCGGTAGGTGAGGTCCGCCAGGTCGTACAGCTCGTCCAGATCGGAGGTGAGATTGAAGGTGTACATGAACCGGCGACCGTCCTGGAGTTGGGCGACGGTGGACACCGCCGGATTGGGGCACACGTGCCAGCCGCACTCGAACAGCAGCGGCTTGCTCCTCCGGGCCACGGTACCCGTCGGCGGCGGAGGTCCGGAGGGAGGTTTCGCCGTCACCAGCGGCAGCAGCGACTGCCCATCCAGCCGGTCGGTCACGGTGACCCCGCCAAGCTCCAGGATCGTGGGCGCGATGTCCAGCAGGGAGACGGGGGCGTCCACCTGCCTGCCCGTTGCCGTATCTCCGGGCAGCTTCACCGATAGCGGGACACGGGCCACCTTCGGATGACCGTAGACACCCTTGTCCACCAGGCCGCGCTCGCAGTTCATCTCCCCGTGATCGCCCAGGAAGATCACCGCCGACTGCTCGTACAGGCCCAGACCGTCGACGGCGGCCAGCAGCTCGCCGATGGCTCCGTCGAGGGCCTCCACCTGCAGGAAGTTCATCAGCATGTAGCGCCGTGCCGCCTCCGGGTCGTAAAGGCCCCAGTTCCACTTGTAGAACTCGTAGACCCGCGGCCATTTGGCCTCCCCGCTGGTCGCCTCCGAGTAGGACTCGGGAAGCTCGATACGCTCCGCGAGCTCTCTTGCTCGCTCGCGGTAGCAGGTGGGGACGAAGAAGGGCTGGTGAGGGGCGAAGAAGTCTACCTGCAGGTAGATGGGTCGGTCTCCGCGCTGAGCGACGGCGGCCTGCAGATGGTCCGCCGCCAGCCGGGCCAGATACCGGCTGTAGGTGGCTTCGGGTGGGAACTCCGAGCCGTCCGGCTGAACGACCCAGCCTCCGTAGCTGTTGCCCGCAGTGGTCCTGTCCGGGCGCAGGCCCCGGATGGGGTCGGACCACACATGGGGCACCAGCCCCATGTCGCGCAGGTATCGTAGGTAGCCGTCGTCGTCGCCCAGGGGAGGCGCCCAGCGATCCCAGGGCGAGGCGTTCTCGCCGAAGGCGTCCAGGAACTTGGCCGCCCCTACGTGGCACTTGCCGGCGTGCTTGGTGACATAGCCCGTGGCCCGCAGGTATTCGGGGAAGATGGCGTCCGAGGGACGCAGTGCATACTCCGAGCCGTCGTGGGCCCGCTCTTCGTTCACCTGCAGGTACGGGTAGCGGCCGGTGAGGTATCCCGCCCGCGAGGGGCCGCACAGCGGCGAACAACTGAAGGCATGGGTGAAACGCACCCCATCGCCCATGAGCCGGTCGAGGTTGGGGGTGTGCAGGTGCTCGCGGATCGGATGGCCGGGGGCATAGCTCTCGGGCGGGATCATGTCCACGCTGATGACCAGTACATGCGGCCGCCGCGCCGAGGGATCGTGGAAGAAGGGGTGCGTGCCCCTGCGACTGTCCAGATAGCCGGGCTGCTCCATGCTAACCTCGCTGGGGAAGGATGTGAGACAGGCGCGGCCTGCGGCGTCGACCGCCGGCCCCGGCGCCGCCAACGCGGCGCGGCTCGCAGCCGGTGACCTACGGCTCGCCGTCGCCGTCAGGGATCTGCTCCGCGGGAACGATCACCGGGAGCGCGCCGGCCCGGGTCACACACTCCACGGGCGTCAGGCCCCCCAGCTCCCCATCTACCTGCCAGGGAGCCGGGGGATCGCAGTTCAGGACAAGATGCCGCCCCTGATGGGTGGTCACATACGGGCTACCGGAGGCCGGCTTGCCCAGTCCCATGGTGTCCATCACAATGCGCAGGAACTCGGAGCGGCTACAACCACCGATGAAGGTGTACTCCAGGAAGCCGTCATCCGGCGCAGCCTGAGGGCACAGCACCAGCCGCCAGGTGTAGCGGGGACTGTTGCTCACAAGCAGCAGCCACATCTCACCCTCGAGGTGCCGTCCATCCAGCACCGCCTCGTACCGCCACTGCTCGCGCCTGGCCAGATGCGCCAGGCCGATGCCCACGAAAGCATAGGGGCCGAACACGGTCTTCGCGGGCCCCACGGCATCCTGCACGATCAGGGCGTCTAGCCCCACGCCGGCCATGTTCGCGAAGGGGCGCCCTCCCAGATAGCCCAGGTCCAGGCGCCTCACGCAACCCCGGGCCACCGCGCGGCAGGCGGTCTGCACATCACCGGACTGCAGACCGATGTTCTGCGCCAGGGCGTTCACCGTGCCCACGGGCACGATGCCCAGAGGCACCGAGCCGCCCGCAAGCCCGACTACCGCCTCGTTGACGGTCCCATCGCCACCGGCGACCACAACCCTCTGGTACCCTCTGGCCCCGGCCTCCCTCGCCACGTCGGTGGCGTCACCGACGCCCCGGGTCAGATGCAGATCGGCGGCGACCCCGTGAGCACGCAGAGAGGCCCCCACGCGGTCAGGCAAGGACCGCTGCAGGGGCGCCGGCCCCGCCCGTGGATTGAGGATCACCAGGGTAGCGCCCAAGTCGTTCGCCCCCAGCACCCATCGTATGTCTCGGCCCGAGATTCCTGCAGGACAATTCCGCCGGCGTGGCGAAAATCCTGCGTGTTCGGTCCAGTCTCGGGCCTCCAGATGACCGGCGTTGGACCCGCGTTGGCCACCTGGCCCCCCGCGTACCTGGCCCCCGGCTACTCGGTCCCCCCGCGCGGATGGCCGCGGCAGGGCCCACGGCGGCGGCGAAGGGCCACCGCAGTGGCGCACACTCCCGCCGGTCCCGCACAGTGGTTGGCCGCCGGGCCGCGTTACGTGCGGGTCACCGGTCCCGGGAGTTCGGCAGAGGCGTACGCGTAGGGCTATCCACCACATCGCCGCAGGGCGGCACTGGAGTGAGCGACCCATGTCGGGAATCCGAGCGATGGTTCTGCCGGTCATCGTCGTTGCCGTCGCGTTGCTTTCGGGCTGTCCTTCCCAGCAGCCGGCCTCGCAGACCGAAGGCCCAATGGTGGCGAACCCGGCCAAGGCGGCCGGCCAAGCGTCCACGGATGCGGACACGCCGGAGCCGGAGGCGGTCGTCGGTGACGAGGACGTTGCGGCTCTGTATGAGGCCAAGTGCGCCAAGTGCCACGACCTGACGCAGATCGAGGGCCGGACGGACACAGCGGAGGGCTGGCAGAAGACCGTCAAGGCGATGCAGGCCAAGGACGCATCCTGGATCTCGGACGAAGAGGCCGAGAGGATCGCCGTCCTTCTGGCCGAGAAGTACCCGAAGGACTGAAGTCGGCGGTGTCCCGCGACGGCGCGCTTCGGATCTCCCGACACAGTCTGGGGGGCCCGTCGGCACCCACAGTCCCCGGGCCGGTCTTCCCGCGACGCGCCTGGTGCCGTGGGACTCACGTGTTGGGTTGGCCCCGGGGAGCCTGTGGACCAAAGCGGCCTCGGGCCGCCCAAGCGAGGGGGGCACGCATGAACTCGCGCACAACAAGCACGGCCCTGGCCGTCGCGGGAGGCGCCCTGGCCCTGCTGCTGGTGGTGGGCTGTGACAGGAGGCCCGGTGCCGAGCCGGGTGGAGGTCCCGGTCCGATGCCAAGTCAGGCGGCGCCAACCATGACGGAGGCGCTCCCAGAACAGCAGAACGAGGAGGCGACCGTGGTGGACTGGAAGCTGACGAGTCCGGATTTCGCCGAGGGCGAGCCAATCCCGGCCAGGCACACAGCGGACGGTGCCGACGAGTCACCGCAACTGGACTGGACCGCGCCGCCGGAAGGCACGGTGGAACTGGCCCTCATCTGCGACGATCCCGATGCCCCGGCGGGCACCTGGAACCACTGGCTGGTCTACGGCCTGGCGCCGGACGTACGCGGCCTGCCGGGCGGGCTGGCCAAGGACGCTGAGATCGCTGACCCGCGACTGATGCAGGGGAAGACGAGTTTCGGCAAGACCGGCTACGGCGGTCCCGCGCCGCCTAAGGGCAAGCCCCACCGCTACCAGTTCACGCTCTATGCGCTCAGTGCGCCGCTGAAGCTCAAACCGGGCGCCGGCAAGGCCGAGGTGCTCGCAGCAATCACGAGCGGGACCCTCGCCCAGACCACGCTGGAAGGGACGTACTCCAGATAGGCGGAGCCCGCGTGACGGCAACGGCCTCGTGGCGAAGCTTCGCCGCAGACCGACGAGCGCGGCGCGGAGGTCTGTCGCGTGCCACCGACGTACGAGTTCACGGACGGCGGGACTGCGGCCGCGGAGCTTGCCGCAGACGTCAGGAAGCCCGCCTATGCGCTCATCCAGATGGCGGGCATCATAGCTCGCCGCCGAAAGCCTCCAGGACGGCCGCGTAGGTGATCTCTCCGCCCCGCGCATTGAGGCCGCCGGCGATGGAGGGGTCTTGTTCCATGGCCCTGTCCAAGCCGAGATCGGCGATCTTCGCCACATAGGGCAAGGTGGCGTTGGTCAACGCGAAGGTGGCCGTGCGCGGCACGGCAGAGGGGATGTTGGGCACGGCGTAGTGCACCACGCCGTGCAGTGTGTAGGTGGGCTGCGAGTGGCTGGTGGGGCGGATGGTCTCGATGCAGCCGCCCTGGTCCACCGCCACATCCAGCACCACGGCACCCCGGTGCATGCTGCCCACCATGTCTTCGGTTACCAGATGGGGTGCCCGGGCACCGGGGATGAGCACCGCGCCGATAACCAGATCGGCGTACCTCACGGCCCGGGCGATGTTGTACGGCGTGGAGTACCAGGTGATGGCGCGGCCGCTGACGATGTCGTCCAGGTACTTGAGGCGGCCGGGGTTGATGTCGATGATCGTCACCTGCGCCCCCATCCCCAGCGCGATCTTGGCCGCATTGAGGCCCACGGCGCCGCAGCCGAGGATCACCACATCGGCCGGAGGCACACCGGGCACGCCGCCCAGCAGGACGCCTCGGCCGCCCTCGTGGGCCGTGAGGCAGTGGGCGCCGATCTGCGTGGCCAATCGCCCGGCCACCTCGCTCATCGGCGCCAGCAAGGGCAGGTTGCCGTCCCGGGTCTGCACGGTCTCGTAGGCCACGGCCGTCACCCCCGAGTCCCGCACGGCCCGGGTGAGCTCGAGGCTGGAAGCCAGATGCAGATACGTGAACAGGATCAGGTCCGGCCGCAGCCGGCCGTACTCGGCGGATAGCGGCTCCTTGACCTTGATCACCATCTCCGCCGCGCCCCACACCTCCTCCACATCCACCAGGCGCGCCCCGGCCTGCTCGTAGTCCTCATCCGTAATCCCGCTCCCCTCCCCGGCACCCGCCTGGACAAGCACCTCGTGGGCGGCGGACTGCCGCACCAATAGGTCGACACCTGCCGGTGTCACAGCGACGCGGTTCTCCCCATCCTTGATCTCTGTCGGCACACCGATTCTCATCGCTGTCTCCTGCCGGTCTGCGAGTCTTCTGCGTCGACGTGGCCGTGGAGGTCACGCCGCCTTCGCGTTTCCTCCCCACTCGGCCGGCCTCAGCGACCACCACGGACATCGCCCGGGCTCTCCCACCCCAGCAGCTTCACCAGCGCCTGGGTGCCTTCGTCACCATAGCCGGCCTCGGCTGCCTCCGCAAACAACCTCGCCGTCAACTCCGTTCCCGCCAGAAGCCCACCTGCCGCTTCCATCGCTTCCGACGCGATGCGGAGGTCCTTGGCCTGCAGACGCACCATGAAGCCGGGGGCCCAGTCGTTCTGGACCATCTTGGGACCCAGGTTGGAGACCATCCAGCTCCCGGCGGCGCCACTGGAGACCACTTCCAGCGCGACGACGGGGTCCAGTCCCGACCGCTGCGCCAGCAACATGCCCTCGCTGACGGCCAGGATGTTCAGGGCACAGATGACCTGGTTGACCGCCTTCACGCGCTGGCCGTGGCCGTGGGGGCCGCAGAGGATGATGTTCTTGCCCATGGCCTCGAGGGCGGGCCTGACCCTGGCGAACACCTCCGGCTTGCCCCCACACATGACGGTGAGCGTCCCGTTGACCGCTCCGGCCTCCCCGCCGGAGACCGGGGCATCAAGCATCTCGACACCCGCCGCCGCGAGCCTGCCGGCGAACTGCTCCGTGGCCGCCGGGGAGATCGTGCTCATATCCACCACGATCTGCCCGGCACTAAGGCTCTCATGGAGACCACCTTGGCCGAACAGGACCGCCTCCACGTCGGGCGTATCGCTGACGCAGATGAAGACGACTTCGGCACCGGCGGGCAGGTCCTGCAGGCGCGCTACCACAATCGCGCCCGCCTTGTGCGCCTCGGCACAACGGGTCGGGGTGCGGTTCCATACCCGCACCTCGTGTCCGGCCTTGAGCAGGTTCTGGCTCATGGGCGAGCCCATGATACCCATCCCGGCGAAAGCGAGTTTCATGGCAACAACCTCCGCTGCAAGCGGCGGGCCACAGCATGTCCTGTGGCCGCCGCCGCGTGGTCAGACGAGAGGGGACCCGGCTTGGAGAGCTGCGGCGGGGACGGCCGAGAGATGCCGCTGATCCCGCCGGGGCTCAGCCCCCGGCTGTGCGGTCGTTTGCACGGCCCGCGCGGACGGCGGGCGACGCTAGACGAACCTCAAGCCACCGTTGGGCTCATCGCAGGCGGCCTCCAGCCATCCCGCGAGCTCCAGGAGGCCGCCGGACATGTCATCGAATATGCGAAGCTGCTCGGCGGTCGACACGATGGCGGGGTGCGACTGGTCGCCTCGGGCCTGCCCGACGGTGAACATCATCCCCAACGCCACCTGCGCTATGGTGGAGGCCATCACCATGTCATCCACATCTTCCTCTTCGGGCGCTTCCTCGGGCACAGGTCCGACCTCCTCGCTCAGAGCTTGCGCCATCCGCAAGAGGAAATCCCAGTCATTGTCATCCGCGGCCTCAGAGCCCATCTGCAGTGCGTGCGAGATGACCGTCAGGACGCCATCCGCCCCCGATTCCCGCCCGATGGCCATGGCCCGGGACAGAGACTCCAGAGCGGTGGACTGCTCGCCCATGGCCTGCCACAGGGTGGCGAGGTTGCACATGACGGGCACCATGGCGGCCGGGGCGCCGAGCTCCTCGTAGATGCCCAGAGCATGCTCGTAGGTTGCCCTGGCCTCCGTCCATCGCTCAAGCTCGGAGTACAGCATCGCCAGGTTGTTGAGGATACCGGCCTCCGGTTCGCGCTCCCCGACCTCTCGCATGCATTCGAGGGCCTCCTCGTAGGTCACTTCCGCGTCATCCCAGCGTTCGCTCTCGGCGTATACCTGTGCCAGGGCGTTGAGCACAAAGCCCTCGGCGGTCCGATCTCCGAGCTCCTGGGCCAGGTCGAGGGCCTCGTCCAGATAGGCCTCGGCTTCCTCGTCGTCGCCGATCATGCTCAGTGAGCGGGCCAGGCACTGGAGCGCCAGCAGCTCGCCGGGGCGATCCTCCTGTTCCTCGAACAGCACCCGGGCCTCATCGAAGACAGCGAAGGCTTCGTCGAAGCAGAGCACCGACTCGTACGCCAATCCCAGATTGACCAGGGTGGCTGCGTCGGAGCCCTTGACCACCTCGGCGACGCCGCGGGTGGCGGCGAGGAAACCTTCGTCGTCGCAGATCGATTCCCAGCCCACGTCGGCAAGGGCCTCGTCGGCATCGATGAACAGGGCGGCGTCGGGGTCGAGTTCCTCGTACCAGTCTCTCCCGGGACCGGCGGGGAAGAGCGCCTCGAAGAGGTCTTCGCCTGTCGCCGCGGTGAGGGCGTCCGGGTCAACGGTCCAAGTGACCCCGTCGGCGGTGGCGGTGTGTCCGTCGATGGAAAGCACGTGCATCAGCATGGTGGTTGATTCCTGTCTGCTTGCAGGATACGCGCAGATAGAGTAGGAGGCTTTTCGCCGCAGCCCGGCACAGACCTGCACGGATGCCGAAACGGCGCATCCGACAGTCCGCACAGACGTCGCCGGGCTCCCGGAGATGGCGGCGGTGCGGGGGGGGAGGTGGCCCCGCGGCCGGGGGCGAAGCCCATGTCTCACTGTGCCATCCCCTGGGATCAGACGGTGAGTGCACCATGAGCGAGTTTGGCCTGGCAAAGGTAGATATCACCCCCCGGGTGGGCGTGGAGCTGTACGGCTATGGGCCGTTCCTCAACAGACACTCCACAGCGGTGCGCGAGCCCTTGTATGCCCGGGCCTTCGCGGCCTCAGACGGCGAAAGCACCATCGTCATCTGTAGCTGCGACCTGGTCGGGGTGTCGCGGGAGGTCACCGCGGAGGTGCGCCGGCGGGTGACACAGGCCACCGGCCTCCCCCCGGACAACGTCTGCGTCCACGGTATCCACACCCACTCGGGACCACGCACCAAGACCACCATCGGCTGGGGCGCCGACGATCCGCCCTACATGGAGCTTCTGCCCAGGCGCATCGCGCGGGCATGCGTCCAGGCCGTGGAGAACCTCACCCCGGCGAGCCTGGCCCACACCGTGGTACCCTGCGAGGGCATCGGGTACAACCGCGAGCAAGACACAAGACCGGAGCTTTCCGAGGCGCTCTCGGAAAGCTGGCGTCCCGCCAGGCCGGAGGTCACAGATACCGAGGCCCACGTGCTGCGCGTGGATAGCTGCGACGGCATCCTCGGGTTTCTGACCTACTTCTCCTGTCACCCGGTGGTAGGGCCCTCCACCAGTCGTTACATCCACAGCGATTTCGCCGGGGTTGCCACCAACTGGCTCGAGCGCGAGTGGCCCGGTACCGTGGGCCTGTTCCTGCAGGGCTGCGAGGGTGACATCAACTCCTGTGTGGTGCACCACAGCGAGCAGGAGTCGCTGATCGCGCTGGATGTCATCGCGGCCCGCTATGCCCGGCAAATCCGCCCCGGCCTGCAGGAAGCCCCGGACTTGGGGGACGGGCCGGTGCGGGCACTGCGGCAAACGATCCACCTCAGCCGTGCCCCGGTTCCCCGGGAGGAGCTCGAGCAGATGCTGCGCGAGCGCGAGGCCATCCTCGACGTCCTCGACGCCGACGACGCCGACCATGCGGTTCGCATGGCGACGGTCTACGCCATCGCTCTGCGCCGCGAGCTGGCCCGGCAGGAGGCCGCGGGGCCACTGGACCATCCCGCCGAGATCCAGGGCTTCCGCATCGGTGAGCTGCTGATTCTCGGCGGCCCGTTCGAGATCATGCACCGCTACAAGCTGAGGGTGCAGGCCGAGTTTGAGCGGCCGGTGCTGGTCATGAGCCTGTGCAATGACGCCATGGGCTATGCCCCCGTCAAGGAGTCCTTCCAGAAGGAGGGCAACTACGCCGCCCGCATGGTCCCTTACCTACTGGGCTATCCGCCCTTCGCCCCCTCGGTGGAGGACGAGCTGGTGGCCGCACTGGTCGGGCTGGGCAGGCGGCTGGAGGAGGCGTAGAGGCCGGATCAAGCCGCAGACCACCGGCGGCCCGGCGGAGGCCTTGGCCCCGCGCGTGCTCCGGTGCACCGAGCACAATCACCCATCTCTGAGGGGAATGCGCCATGTCCGACGTAAGACCGACCATCGGTGACAGCAATTGGTTCGTCCACGACCGTTTCGGCCTGTTCATCCACTGGGGCCTCTACGCCCTGCCCGCACGGCATGAGTGGGTCAAGCAGATCGAGCAGATCCCCGACGATGTGTATGACAGGTACTTCGCGCACTTCGACCCGGACCTCTACGAGCCGGAGCTGTGGGCGGCCGCGGCCGCGGGGGCGGGGATGAAGTACTTCGTCGTCACCACCAAGCACCACGACGGCTTCTGCCTGTGGGACAGCGCCCTCACCGACTACAAGGTGACCAATACGCCCTACGGCAAGGACCTCATCGCCCCGATGGTGGACGCCTTTCGGGGTCAGAGCATGCGCGTGGGCTTCTACCACTCACTGATCGACTGGCATCACCCGCAGTTCGTCATCGATGACCTCCACTCCATGCGCAACAGTCCCGACCGGGCGGAGCTGAACAAGCCCCGGGACCAGAAGAAGTACGCGGAGTACCTGCGCGGCCAGACCCGCGAGCTGCTCACGGGCTTCGGCCGGGTGGATCTGCTATTCTACGACTTCAGTTACCCGCCCGGTTCGCACGGCCGGCCAGACTCATACGTCGGCAAGGGCCGTCTCGACTGGGACAGCGAGAACCTCATCAAGATGGTGCGCGAGCTGCAGCCGGACATCCTGGTGGACGACCGGCTGGACCTCAGTGATGTCGAGGGCGGCTGGGACTACCGCACCCCCGAGCAGTTCATGATGCGCAAGTGGCTGGAATGGGAGGGGCAGCGGGTCGTGTGGGAGACTTGCCAGACCTTCTCCGGCTCGTGGGGCTATCACCGCGATGAGGCCACGTGGAAGAGTGTGGAGCAGCTCCTGATGCTGCTGATCGACACCGTGGGCAAGGGGGGGAACCTGCTCCTGAACGTCGGCCCCACCGGCCGCGGGGAGTTCGACGAGCGCGCCCTGAGCCGGCTGTCGGGCATGGGCGAGTGGATGAAGCGCCACGGCCGCTCGATCTACGGGTGTACCCAGGCGCCGGATGAGTTCAAGACTCCCGCCGACTGCCGCCTCACGTACAATCCGGACAAGAGACGACTGTACCTGCACATCCTGAACTGGCCCATTCGCCAGCTTCATCTCGATGGCTTCGCGGGCAAGGTGGAATACGCCCAGCTTCTCAACGATGCCTCGGAGGTGAAGTTCCACGCCGTCGCCGGCCACCAGGCGGAGGTGGAGGGCGAGGCCCATGATACGCTGACTTTGGAGCTGCCGGTGGTCAAGCCCAACGTGGCGATACCTGTGGTGGAGCTGTTCCTGAAGTAGGCGAGCGGATAGGGAAAGACGGAGGGCGCCCGGCCTGGAGCAGGCCGGGCGCTCCCCAACCGGTCGGCAGAGGGTCCCGCCCCCCACGGAAACCGTGGGCCGCCTTGCCACCGTCCTGCGCTGCCCCGAACCCTCGAAACGGAGGCATACGCGGCTATGTCTGGACCCCACATCACCTGCGTCGTGCTCCTGCTCTCGGCCCGCCTGTGCGGGGCCGTTCCGCTGTGGTCCGTCCTGACCGACAACGCAACTGGGGACGAGTCCGCGATACCAACCGGAGTGACCTACACCGCGGACCCGCCCTTCAGCAACCCCGCGGATCCTGAGGGCAAGCGCCTGACCGATCGCGGTGGGTCATACGACGACTGGAACAACACCGCGGGCATCAACCACACCGATCAGACCGTGACATTCGACCTGAAGGGCGAGTACCGGGTGGCCAAGGTGGCCCTGCTGTTCGACATGGCGGCCAAGCCGGAGTTCGTGGACATCGGTGTGTCTGCAGCCGCAGACGGCCCATGGACAGCGGCGGGCCGCATCACCCCCGAGGAACGCACGGGCTGGTACGAGATGCCCCTCGACCCTGTCCCACCCGCGCGGTTTGTGCGGCTCCTGTTCAAGCTCAAGGAGTGGGGCTGGTACACCCGCGAGGTCAAGCTATGGGGCACTCGCGGCAATGAGCCGGGCCCCGAGGCGGTGCTGCCCGCCGAGCGAGACGGGGGCCGGATCCTCCTGACGCGGGATGGCGAGCCCCGGGCATCGATCATCGTGGCCGCCAGCCCGACTCCAAAGGCCCTCCGCGCAGCACGCGATCTGCAGGAGCACGTGCTGCTGATCAGTGGCGCCACGCTCCCCCTGCGCACCGATGACGCAGACTGGACCGGGACGCTGGTGCTCGTAGGGCCCAGCAGATACATGAAGCGGGCCGGTGTCCAGGTCCCAACCGGCTATCCGGGCAATGAACGAGTCATCCTCCGCACCGTGGGAGACGCCATCGCTGTGGCCGGCAACGATGATGGCGGGTTCTGTGGGTCGGAGTTTGCGGTGCAGATGCTGCTGGAGCGGCTCGGCTGTGGGTGGTTCGGACCTGATGCATTGTGGCAGGTTGTGCCCCGCGCCGCGACCCTTGCGGTGCCGCCGCTTGAGGTTGACCATACGCCCGCCTTTGCCGCGCGTAGCCTGTGGATCGGCCGGGACAAGCGCTGGTACCTGGGCGGCCTGCCCCTGAGTACCGGGCACGCCCACTCCGAGATTCTCCCGCCACAAGAGCACTTCGCCCAGCACCCGGAGTACTACGCCCTCGTCGGCGGGAAGCGCACGGCTGAGGGTGAGTGGCAGCTTTGCACCTCCAATGCGGACGTCATCCGACTGACGACTGAGAAGGCGCGGGCCTTCTTCGACGCCGACCCAGAACAAGTCATGTTCTCGCTCTCCAACAACGACTGCGGCGGCTTCTGCGAGTGTGACGAGTGTCGCGCCACGGGAGCCAACCCGGGGGCGCGCATGCTCTGCTTTGCCAACGCCGTGGCCGGCGGGCTGCGCCGGACGCACCCCGACAAGTGGGTGATCTTCCTCGCCTACTGGTACACGGCGGCCGCGCCTCCTGAGCCGATCCGCGCGGAACCCGGCGTCGCCGTGATGGTCGTGGGCTCGGGCTGCCACGTCCACCCCGAGACGGACGCGCTCTGTCCTACCAACACGGGCTGGACAGAGAATCTCCGCCGCTGGGTGGCCTCCGGGGCCCTCATGGGCATCTACGAGTGGTATATCCCGGGCTGCACCCACAAGGCGTGGCGCAGGCTCCCGTGGGTCGCAGGCGAAACCGCGGCCAGGGACCTTGACCTGTGGCACTCGCTGGGCGTGCGCTGGGTCACCTATGAGTCCCAGACGGCCTACGAGGAGACCCCCTATCCGTTGCGCTGGCCGCTGTTCTATGTGGCCGCCAGGCGCATGTGGAATGCCGGCTTGTCCGCAGACGAGATCCTCACCGACGCCTGCGCCAAACTGTACGGCCCCGCTGCCCTGCCGATGCGACGTTACTACCGGGAGCTGGAGCACACGCTGCGCAACACCGCGCTGCACGGGGGCATCTGGAACCTTCCCCCCGGTGACGCTCTCTACACTGAGGACGTCTGCAGCCGTCTGCGAGCGAATCTTGTGGAGGCCACCGACGCCGCACGTGAGGCGGGTACAACAGTCCAGCAGCGCGTGGCGGCGGAGGTCGCGGCCTGGGACTTGGCGGAGCGGACCCTGGCCGAACTCCGTTCCGGCACCGGCCCCGCCGCCAAGCACGTGGTCGTCAACGGCACCCAGCACGCCGTCGAGACGCCAACCATCACCGGCAAGTTCGTGCGGGAGCTGGGCGGCATCGCCGCCGAAGAGGCCGTACTCGTGGTCGTGGGCGACGAGGAGCGGGTGGTTGGCGACGACGAGCAGGTCGAAGTCGTTGAGGGCATGCAGTTCCGGTCGGCGCCGCAATAGCGATCATCTCAGAGGCCGGCGGCGCGGCCCCGGTGGCCTCGCCGCCGGCTGCCTGGGACCCTATCCCCTCCTTTCACCCACCTTCGGGTTCGCTCCCGGCTCCCAGGTCTCCATGGTCCGGTTGTGCATCACTCCCTGTCCCAGATGGCTTGGCCGCTGGCGGCGCGCGAAGTCTCGCCAGCTTCCCATCCCGATGACGTTCTGAGCCGTGACCGACAGATCCAGCGCCCCCTCGCGCATCAGCCTCCCCTCGATGCACAGCACCGGACTGGAGTACAGCGCATGGCCGCAGCGCTGATAGGTCTCCTCGAAGACCGCCGTATCCACCAGCCCGAACTCGTCCTCCAGCGAGATGAAGATGGCCGTCTTGCCGCTGCGTGTGGGTGGGCGGGCACGGGCCACCACGATGCCCGCCACCCGCACGATGTCGCCGTCCTTATAGTTGTAAAGTGCCGTGGTGGGCACTACTCCAAGTTCTTGCATCCTCTTCCGCCAGAAGCTGAAGGGATTGGCCGTGGTGCTCACATAGATGAGCTTGAGGTCCAAAGCGACCCGTCCCACCGCCGTGGTCGGGTCGAAATCAGGCAGTTGATCCAGGAAGGCCTCATCATCCTCGTAATCGAGGGTGGGTTGGATGGGCGCAGAGCTTGAGGGGAGCGGGGCAAGAGCTGGAAAGCCCGCGCCTGCGAAGGCGGCCTCATCCGAACCAACGGCCGGGCCGGATGGTCGACGCGACTGCCCATTCGGCCCCTCCAGACGGCCGGCGGCATCACGGACGCCGGCGGCGTGGGGCACCATTACTCTGGGCAGGGCCGACAGCAGCCACAGCAGTTCCTGCTCGGATTGACCGGTGAAGTCGAAGGCGCGGGCCAGGATCAAGTTCTCCACAATCGGGCGCGGAACCGCCGTGCGCCGGCAGAAATCGCGCAGTGACTCAAAGGGGCCACCGTCCTGCCGGGCGCGCAAAACCGAGCGCATGGCCGTCTCACTCATGCCGCGTAGCAGGCGCAGGCCCACGCGGATGTCGCGGCCCTCCACCGTGAACCGATCGTCGCTACGATTGACGCAGGGCGGGAGAATCCGGCTCCCCAGGCGCTTGGCCTCCTCGGCCACGGTGCGCGGTGGGTAGAAGCCCATGGGCTGGGCCGAGAGGATACCGGCCAGGAACTCCGCGGGATAGTGGCGCTTGAGCCAGGCGGTCTGGTAGGAGATCTTGGCAAAGCACGCGGCGTGTGCCTTGCAAAAGCCATACGCCGCGAAACCCGACACCTGTCGGAAGACCTCCTCGGCCACGGCGCGCTCCACGCCGCGCTGCACGGCCTTCTCCACGAAGGTGTCGGCCATGGACATCATCTCATCCCGCGAACGGTCCGAGGTCATGGCCCGGCGGAGCTGATCCGCCTCCCCGAGGGTGAAGCCGGCGATGGCCGCGGCGATCTCCAGCACCTGTTCTTGATAGATCAGGACGCCGAAGGTCCGGCCGTAGATGCGCTCCAGGGCCGGGTGCAGGTACGTGACCGGCTCCAGCCCGTGCTTGCGCCGGATGTAGGGGCGAATCATATCCGATTGCACCGGCCCGGGGCGGAATAGCGAGATGTTGGCGATGACCTCCTCGAACTCCCGGGGCTGCGCGCGGCCCAGCAGATTGCGCTGTCCGGGGCTCTCCAGTTGGAACAGGCCGATGGTCTGGGTGGCGCGGAGCAGCTCGAAAGTGGGCTCATCGTCCAGAGCGATGGCCTCCAGGTCGATGCGCTCGCCGGTGCGCTCCTGGATCAGGTCCAGGCAGTCGGCGATGGCGGTATGGGTGCGCAGGCCCAGGATGTCCATCTTCACCATGCCCAGGTCCTCGATGTCATCCTTGTCAAACTCGGCGATGACGATGCCCTTCTGGGCCAGGCACAGGGACAGCACATTGGTCAGGGGCTCGGCACCGATGACAAGCCCGCCCACATGCACGCTCAGGTACCGGGGCAGTCCGCTCACCTGACGGCACAGCTCCAGCAGCAGGGTCTTGTTGCCCAGGTCAATATGGGCGCCCCGCACCTCGGGGAACCTCTGGGCCGCCTCGGCGATGGCCGAGGCCGAGATGTGGGGCAAGGTCTCGGCGATGACGCCCAGCTCGTCCTTGTCCAGGCCCAGAGCCGCGCCCACCTCGCGAATGGCCGAGCGCGCCCGGAAGGTGTTCACCGTGCACACCGCCGCCACTCTCTGCGCGCCATAGCGCCGGTAGACGTAGGCGGTGACCTCGTCGCGCCGCCGAGAGTCGAAATCCACGTCGATGTCCGGCATCTGACGCCGCTCGGAGTTCAGGAACCGCTCGAACAGGAGGTCATGGGCCAAAGGATCCACGGAGGTGAGTGCCAATAGATAGCTGACAATCGAGTCACCGGCGGAGCCGCGGCCGGTGGTCATGATCCCCCGCGAGCGCGAGAACCGACAGATGTCCCAGACGATGAGGAAGTAGTCGCACAGGCCCTGGGAGTTGATGACAGACAGCTCGTGCTCGATGCGCCCGGTGACGGCGGAGGGCAGCTCGCCCTGCTCCGAACAGGGGTACAGATGCCTGGCCCGGGTGGTGCACAGTCGGCGCAGATAGGCCGAGGTGTCCTCGTGAGGCTGGGGTGCGGGCCAGGGGGATGAGATGGGAGCGGTGGCCGAGTCGGGCTGGGAAGACCGACCTACGCGATCCGCTGCCGCAACGGCCGAGTCAGCCCGACCTACGCGGTCGGCGACGGGTGGCGTGTCGCCCTGCGCCTCATCATACTCCCCCACGGTGGCAAGGTCGAACTTGGGGAAGTGGAAGGTCTCCAGGTCCAGCTCCCAGTGGCAGCGCTCGGCGATCTCCTCGGTGCTGCGTAGCGCCTGGGGCTGGTCGTGGAAGAGCCGCCGCATTTCATGCTCGGGTTTGAGGTCATATTCGCCGTTGACCTTCCGATCCGGGTGGTACTCGTTCACCGTCTGCAGGGCGCGAATGCACACCAGGATATCCTGGGCCTGGGCCCGGGTGCGCTCGGCGTAGTGCACGTTGTTGGTGGCAACGATCGGGAGTCTTAGCCACTCGGCGAGGCTTTGCAGCTTGTAGCGCAGGCCACTTGCCGGAGGGGCCAGGAGATGGTTCTGCAGCTCGATGTAGAAGTTCTCGTCCCCGAAGAGCTGATGGTAGGTGTCGGCCACCATCAGCGCCTCCCGCCACTTGCCCGCGGACAGTAGACGCGGGATCTCTCCCTTGTCGCAGCCGGACAGGCAGATGAGGTCGGCGCTGTACTGGGCCAGATGCTCCTGAGAGAGAACGGGTTTCCTGCGGTCGATGCTCCGGAACTCCTCGGAGAACGGCCCAGAGTGCTGAGCCTGTCCCAGCCGGGCGCAGGTCACCAGGCGGCAGAGGTTGCGATAGCCTTCATTGTTCCGGGCCAGCAAGGTCAGGTGGGCATGGCGCGTGTAGTCCACGGTGGTGTCGGGCCGCGAGACCAGGGGGAGCCGATCGTCTCCGCCGCGGGCAGGGCCGGGAGCAGGCAGACTCGCGGCGCCCGCCAGTTTCACGGTGAACTCCACGCCGATGATGGGCTTGAGGCCGCAGGCCTTGGAGGCCTTGAAGAAGCGCACGGCTCCGGCCAGGGTATTGTGGTCGGTGAGCGCCAAAGCGCCCATGCCCAGCTCAGCGGCGCGGTCGGTGAGCTCGGCGGCATGTGAGGCGCCGTCGAGCAAAGAGAAGGCCGAGTGCACATGAAGGTGAATGAAGGACACGATGCGGCATCCTGTTCTCCGGGGCGAGGACAGAGGGTGCGCCGTGTAAGCAGCGTCAATGGCATGTAGAGACCCGGCCGTAGCCGTTGGACGCCAGGGGCGCCGTTTTCCACTGGCTCACGCCCGTGACTACAGATGTGCCGCTCCTTACGGAGCTGTACGGCAACGGGGCACGGTTGGCGTTGACGCCGTAGCCGTTGATCCCGCAGAGCGGGACCGTAGTTTTCCACGGGCTCACGCCCGTGGCTACAGATGTGCCGCTCCTTACGGAGCTGTACGGCAACGGGGCACGGTTGGCGTTGACGCCGTTGCCGTTGACGCCGTTCGCCGTTGACTCGCGACCCGCGACTCGCCGACTCGCGACCGCCGTCAATCCTGCAGCTCGTGCAGCGTCCAGCGGCCTGTCTTCATGTTCTGGCACAGGTCCATGGTCAGCCCATTGGGAGTCACGGCGCGGAGAAAGCGACATTCCCCCTCGCCCTCCCACCAGCGCCCCAGAGTGCGCCACTGGCCTCCGATGGTCTCGATCTGGTACCGCTTGCCCCGCCACTCGAATTGGTTCGGCAACGGCTGAGACTGGAACAAAGAAGGCCGGATCTGCAAGGTGATTGGCTCGTCGATAAGCTTGCCCATGTACATCGCCCCGGTGTTCTACAAACATATGTTCTACTTTACAGCGAAAAAGAAAGCCAGCGAAGGTGCTGCTGGCGATGATAGGATACCAAACATATGTTCGATTGTCAAGGGGGAGGAACGACAGGAGTATTGGGGAGCCGGGCTCGTGTCCGCAGGCTTCCCACCCACGATAACGGCGTAGCACAGAGATCGCGGAGAACTCAGAGAGCACAGAGAACGGCGAGAGAGGCTTGAGAACGGCACGGCCTATGGGCTGTGCCGTCTGCCGTTCTCGAGGCCATTCTCCGTGTCTCTATGGTGAGACGTACGAGTGACTATCCGAGGGGGGCCAGACGGAGCCAAGACCGATGGCGGATGAGCGGTGGGGCCTACGGCCAATGCAGCTCCTCGGTGTAGAGCTTCGCGGCCCCCCTGCGAAAGACGACCCGTCGGCAATCGGGCGAGGCTTCCCAGTCGCTGAGGATCCCGGCACCGGTTGTCAAGCGAAGGGGCTTGGCACCAGACCTGGGCGCCGCATGGATGTCGCCCAGCGCTGAGAACAGCACGTACTGCCCGTCGGGTGACCAGACGGGGGCGTGGCCCTCGAGGCGGGGATAGAGGGCATCGCTGACGAGTCGCACCGGGCTCTTCCCCAGTGCATCCGCCACGTACAGGCCTCTGCCCCTCCCCGCTTCGCGGTGCACGAAGCACAGGTGGGCCCCATCGGGTGCCGGGGCGGGGTGCCTGTCGTCGATGAGCTCGGCGAGGGTCGTCACTTCCCCGGTGGCGCAGTCCACAGCCATGATGGACCGTATGTGTAGCGGTCCGGCAGAGAGCACCGCGCGGCCCTCGTAGACGCGCTCTGGAGCGACGCGCGAGAACAGCACGAGCCTCCCGTCGGCACTGAAGACCGGAGAGGTGTCCTCGCAGGCGGGAGTGTCGGTGAGCTGCCGCGACTGGCCTGTCGCCACATCCACGACCCAGATCGCCCGCCAGGGAACTTGTGCCTCTTGCTCTGGGGCCTGCGACGCGTCGGCCGTCCTCTCCTCGCGGCCGACAGGGGGCATCACTATCGCTGTGCGCATCGGCGCTCCTTGCTTGGGCGCAATGTAGGCGATGCTGGTCCCGTCCGGCGACCAGGCCGCCCAACCCTTGCCCGAGGGCGACGATACCTCGGTTGCCACGACGCGTGTTGCGCTGGGCTTCCGCAGGTCCACGACCCGCAGTTCCGACACCCTCAGGCCGCCGGCCTCGTTGCGCCAGGTGACCAGCGCGACCTCCTGGCGGTTGGCCGGGTTCGGGAGGGGCGGCACCTCCAGGCACAGCTCCGCGACACCCACCGTGCGCGGGCCCGCGTCACCGTTGTCGATGGGGACGATCCCGAGGCCCGCCGACGTCGCGACGAGAAGCGTACTGGCATCGAGCCACGTCGCCCAGGCCCCGGTGGCGCGTTGGGTCCCGGCGAGCTGTGGCTCAGCCACCGCCGACGGCAGACCGGCGGCGGCCCCCAGCATCACGACAGCGACCACCATCGCGCCTGCGTGCTTTCCGCGACAGACGGCCAACTGATACGTGATCATGCACATCACCCTCCGGTGCGGTGGCCGCGAGGCGCCCGGTGTGCCGTGCGCAACCGATGACGTCGCCGCGCGACGCCCGGCACTCAGTCGCGGAAGTCCGCCTCAGGGTGCCGCAGGGGCTCTCCCTGTGCACCCCGGCGACCCACGCGGCCATCCGGGGCCACAGGCCCCGGACCCCTCATCTCGCCGACGCCTGCCCCGCAACCGACCCGCTTGCGGCCTCGACTTCCGTCCGCAGGCCCTCAAGGTACGTAGCCGCCTTGTCCGGGGGAACCACCGCCTGCAGCACGGCCTCGACGTCGCCAGTCAGGGCCTCGAGGCCTTCCTTGTCGCCGCGATACGCGTACAGGGCTGCGAGAACGCGGTAAGCGGCCAAGGTCACGGGCCCCCTGGCAACCGGGGGATCCGGGGCTTCCGCGACCGCGAGCCCGTCGCGAGCCGCGGCCTCGGCGGCCTCGGGATCACCCAGGACGAACCGGGCGCGTGCCAGCGCCTCGAGAGCCGTCCACTGTTGGCCGGCCCAGAGGGCGGACAACTGCCCCCGCACCGCCTCCACCTCGGCGGCTGCGCTCTCCGGAAGCCCGATGGAGCAGTACAGGAGCGCTCGGTACAGCGCCTCCTCCGGCGTGCGGCTCCCGACGGCGCCGGTGGCCGCGAGTTGCGCACAGATCTGGTCCGCATCCGCCGTCATCTCGAGTGCGCGGCACATCTGGACGTGAGCGCGCCCCACGGTGACCGCATCGGGCAGCAGACGCTGGGCCTCAAGGGCCGTGGTGGCGCCGCTGATCACCTCACCCCAGCGGAACGCACCATACGCCTCCTCGGTGGCCCGGACGGCCTCCTCCCCCCGGCGCTGGAAGAACGCCGCTGCGTGGGCCTGCGCAAGCTGAGGGTCGCGGGCCGCGAACCACCGGGCGATGCGCGACACCGGTGTCGGGATGGGCTGCGGCGCGTGGTTGTCCCCGGTGCGCCCGGGCCGGAACTCACCCTCAAGGCGAGGCCACCAGATGTCCGGTACATCGGCGAGGACCGAGGCTGCGGCCGCGAGCAGATCGGCGGCGCGGCCTTCGTCCAGCGACTGTAGCCGCGCCACCCAACGGTCGAAGCGCGACAGAGCGTACTCGTCATCCACCTCCGCCCAGCGCTGCACCGACGCGGCGAGAGCCTTGACTTCATCGACAGCCGCATCTCCGGACGGGTCCATGGCCGCGTCCAGCTCATCAGTGACGGCGCGCGCCGGGCCGAAGCGGCGCTGGGAGTACAGCGAGTCGGCCAAGGCGCCCAGAGTTTCGAGCCGCACTTGGGACGCCGTCTCGCCCAGACCCTCAGCCCACGCGTGGAGCCCAGCCCTCGCCGCCGGCGACAACGGGCTGACGATCGACTGGAGTTGCCACGCCATCCAGCCTGTCACCTGGCTCGCGGGCTGTCCTGCGTCGGCTCGGGCACCCAACTGGGCCTCCAGGCCGGCGACCGCCGTGAGCCACTCGCCGCCGGGCTCGCGCGCCGCGCTGATCTTCGCATACGCGGCGGCCAGGGGCCGCTCATCCGCGGTGGCCACCAGCGACTCCGGCAGCGGCTCGGGCGCGAACCACCTGTCCTGGAAGACTCCGCAGACGGTGGCGGAGGCGCTGCGGCTCTTGCACACCCGTACCGTCACTTCCCGCGGCCCCCTCACCGCGAAGCGCACCCATGCGCCTGCCCCCAACTTGCCGGTATCCTGGGCGGCGAGCACCTGGTTGTCGGCGTCGAGAAGCACTATCCCGTACTGTCGCGGGTGCCAGGTCCCCGCCCAATCCCAGTCCAGCAGGTACACCGACACCCGCCACCACCCGTCGGGAACCTCAACCCGGGCCCCTATGTCTGGTCCGCTGTTGTCGCATGGATGCCGCTCACCCTTGTCGTCCCAACACGCCCACACCTGGCGCCGCGTGATGGGGTCCCTCAACAGCCTCGCATCGCCCGCCGCCGGTCCATCCTGCGACCAGTTGTACGGCGTCTCATCCGGCTCGCCGAAAAGCACGGCGCGGTAGCGTAGTGGGGAGTTCTGTGGAGTCGTGCCGTGCGCGCCCGGGTCGCTGAAGGAGGCCCATCCGGGCTCCCCGTACACATCGCAGTCCCAGCCCATGGCGCAGAGGCAGAACCCGTCATTGCCGTAGCTGCAACGCCAGTCGCCCTTCGTCAGCCGGTCTTCTCCGAGTGATAGCGCATCCGGCCCCAGCGCTCCACGACCGGTCTGGATGGCCGCCACAGCACGCACCGCATCGCGCGAGCAGCTCTCCTGCGGGTACTGAGCCATCAGCAGCGAGAAGCTCTCCAGTGCGTCGTCGTCACGCCCAAGAGCGTGGTAGACGGAGGTCAACTCGTCCAGTACGTCGGCCCGAACGTCGGGTTCATCGCTGTGCTCCCACAGTCCGGCCAGCACCTGCCACGCCGCGGTCACGTGGCCTGCGTACCGCAGGCGCCGTGCGTGTAGCAGACCGCTTGGTTCGCCATCGCCGGCAATGAGTACCGCGGGGATGCCCCAGATCCCCCCTCGGGCCTCGCCGTTGAAGACCTTCACCGCCAGCACGTTCCCGGCGCCATAGCGGAGCGCCTCAGGAGGTATCTCGTAGCACCGTGGCTCGCCGGCGGCCGAGACGGGGGCCGGCGGGAACCCTCCGTTCCTGGCGATGCACCGACCGTTGACGTAGGTCTCGTCGGCGTCCAGCACCATCCCCAGGTCGACCACGAGAGGTCGCCCGCGCCAGGCCTCAGGTACCGCGAAGTGCAACCGGTACCACCCCACCACGTTGGCGCCGGGCTGCCTGGCATCCCACTCCACGTCGGGCATCGGCGCGCGCTCCCAGCCACTATCGTCCAGCCCCTCATCGGACAGGTCGGTTGCGGCGTCGCCCCCCATCGACTTCACAAGCCAGGTGTCGCCCTCCGCCAGGCGGTAGCCCAGGCGCCCATCTCCAAGCACCCCGCCTGTCCCGATGGTGTCGTACACCTTGACCGCCAGCACGTTGTCGGCCCCAAACCTCAGCAGACCGGCCGGGATCACGTACTCGCGGTCCTGGTTGTACGCCGACGCGGTCTTGGGCGGGAACGCTCCCGTGCTCCCCACAAGCGTCCCGTTGCAGTACGTCGCATCCACATCGTCCACAATCCCCAGCTTCAGCACAACGTCGCGACCCGCGAATGCGGGGTCAGGGGTGAAGTGATAGCGGTACCACCCGTAGACGTAGTTGCGCGGCTGTGCATCATCCCAGGTGCGGTGGGGCAGCGTGACGGCCTCCCAGCCGGAGTCGTCCAGCCCCGGGGCACAGAGGTCGCTCGCCCCGTCGGCGCCGAGAGGCCGAAACAGCCATTCCGCGCTGGCGTTGGCGCACAACGCACCGAGCACCAGACAGATGGCCGCCACGGTGGGGCCCTGAGCGCACGCGGCAACACGGCCAGATGCGGCAGCACGTCGACGCATTCCGTAGGCCATCTATCGAAGCCCCCCCATTACGCCGTATTCTGGTTGTTATAGACGGTATCATGGACGCCAAGGCGCGGTATGTCAATGCAAGATGCGCTGATGCAGAAGTATATCGGGTTTCAGTGCGATGGCGACGAGTGCACGCAGAACGAGACAGGGCCGAACGGCGGGGATGTGCCCCTGTCGTTCGGCCCTTTTGGGTACTCTGCGTTGCGGGAATGGCCTGTGCGATGGCGCCCGACTTACGCGCCCGCCACCCCTACCCCTCCTCCGGCTCAGTTGCTTCTTCGGGCGCGGCTTCGGCCTGCTCCACCACCACCGGCGGTGCCGGCGGCGGCTCGGGCGCGACCTCAGCGGCCGCCGACGCCGGCGGCGCCCCCGGCTTGCCGTAGATGGTCACCTTCGGAATCAGCAGGCCGTTGTTGAACGTCCCCATCGCCACATGGCCACCCGCGATGGGCTCCGGGTCCTCGTAGCGGAGGATTTCGTGACCCTCCCAGTACAGTGAGACCACGTTCCCGTGCTTGCCGACACCGACGAGCGACCAGTCATTGTGCAGCCCGCCCTGGGGCACGGGAAGCTCGGTCTCCGCGACGACCTGGCCGTTTCTGAGGATCGCCGTCCACTTGTTCTCCCTGGCTCCGAACAGGAAGCGGTAGCCGCTCTGGATATCGCCCGGAGTGGTGCACAGGCCCATGTAGATGTCGCGGAGGACCTCCTGCTTGCGGTTCTCGCCGGGGATGTCCACCATCTTGGCCCCGACGAACATGTCCATGCGCTGATCGCCGCTGAAGAACTCCTTGTTGGTTGTCCAGGCCGCCTCCTGGTCCCAGCCTGAGAACCACGTCCAGCCGGGAGAGCAGGACCAGCGGCTGGAGACCGCCCAGGTTCCGCACTCGGTGACCCAGTCGGTGGCCGCGGTGTCGAAGGTGTACACACGGACATGGGTGGTCTCGATCCGCGTGTCGTCGGGGTTGAGCTGTGAGCCGGTGAGCCTGATCCCCACACGCCGGACGTCCAGCGGTTCGGGATCCTGGAAGGACAAAACGGCGGCCCCATCCACGCGCAGCACCAGCGCCGCGCCCATACGTGCCACCTCGGCCTCGAAGGCCGAGCGGACCGCGGAGATCCTGGTGACCCCTTCGGCGACCTTCTGGCCCTGCTTGAGGATCTCCACCGGTGTCTCGGTCTGACCCCAGGTGCGGTTGAGGCGCACCTCGTAGCCGGCGGCCGGGTCCTGCCCGTCGCCGACGAACAGCCCGACGACCGTCTGGGGGGCGCCGTGCTGCTCGCGCACCCCGACCTTGGCCACCACATCCCCCATGAACTCCCCGCGATGCCAGTACAGCAGCAGATCGTCGGGATCGGCGACGAGGAAGTTCGCCTTGCCGGCCCAGCTATGGCGGTCGATGATGCCGGCGAAGCTGGGGGTGAGGTCATCTACCAGGTGCAGCTCGGGCTCCACCGGCATGGCTCCGAGGCCGCGGAAGGTGGCGGCCGCTTCGCCGTCGACGAACATCCCCACGCGCCCCCAGCGGGGCCCCTCGTCCATCAGGTCGAAGTGCAGTCGGCCGTCCACCGCGACCTGGATATGCTCGTCGACGCCACGCACCTCGATATGGCGCTCCACGGCGGCTCCGCCGGGCAACACGGTCTCGGCGACGACAACGTCCCCGTTGTTCAGGGTCGGACGCAGGAGCTGGAGCTTCGTCTGCCGGTTGCCCTCCGGAACCAGGTTCACCAGATAGTAGCTACGGGGCCCCTGGTAGCGGAAGAACAGCCCCGCCTGCGGGGCATTGCCGGGACGGACCTGCCCCCAGCAGCGGTAGGCGTACTTGCCCACCCACGGCGACAGCACTCTGGCGGCCGAGTTGCCCCTGACTGAGACCGCTCCGGGCTGTTCGGCGCTGGACTCGCAGACGCCCCGGTCCACCAGCCAGCAGCTCGCCGCGCCGTCTCCCCGGCAGGTGCGGGGCATCGCCTCCCAGGGGGTCACGACGACATCATCAAACAGGGCGGTGCCCGCTCCGACGAGGAGGCCGACCTGACCCGTGCCCCGGCTCTCATCAATGCCCTCGACAACGGTCTTGCCGTCGATGAGTCCCTGCACGTAGCCGCCGGAGATCCTCACACCGATCTTGGCCCACTGGTCCCAGATGCACTCGCCGCGACCGGCGGCGATGGCCGAGGCCTCGCCGTCCTTGTGCACGATCAGAAGCGGCACCGGCATGCCGCCGGGCTGCTTGGCCACCGGTACACGGTACTCGATGTAGTTGTCGGAGTCCTGATAGTCGCAGACCATGCCGACCCAGTCGGCGGTCGGGCACACGGAGGCCTCGGCGGCGTAGTCGTCCCAGAACCAGGAGCCCACCACGGCGATGGCGTCACCGTCGTCCCCCGCGGTGGCCTCGTAGCGGAAGGGATTAGCACTCTGGCTGACCTCGCCCGCCTCGCGGTCGCCCTTGTCCTGCTGCACGGCCCAGGTCCCCAGAGGGGTCTCCCAGTCGCTCTCCTCGTCGGCGGTGCGCATGAACCCATCGGAGAACTCAACTGCTATCGCCGGCTGACAGATGACGTCGGCGATCCCTCTGGAGGCCACGACACCCTCCTGCTCGGGGCCGTCGCAGGCCGTGAGCGTCGGAGTGCCGTCGATGCGCACCAGCACCAGGCCGTGGCGACGGCGGACATGCACGCTGCGGTCGCCCTCGGCCAGATTCGATAGCGGAGCCGTGGCCACCACCGTCTCAAGGCCCTTCTCCACACGGACTACGGTGACCTTGGCCGGCTCAAACCGCACCGCCCGGTACCAGTCGGCGTTCCAGTACGCGGCCACCACCTCGGCCTCGGCACCCGGGCCGATCGTGCCCTCGAGGTCGAAGTCCCCGGCCTGCCGCGGGTCGTCGTCCCAAACCTCGTAGTCTTCGGGGGGTGCGGCGAGCTCCTCGCGGCCGGGACGCTTCCTGGTGGTGATCTCCGGGTCTTTGCGGGAGGTGAGTAGCTCGGAGGGCTCGATGCTCGCCAGCGACCAGCGCGGCACCAGTTCGCCATTGCTGCAGAAACGCAGGGAGTTCATGATGACGGGGGTGAAAAGGGGCCCGGATAGCGCCTGCGAGAAGCCCATCATCGAGCCCACGTGAAGCCACCAGCCCTCGCCGTGGCGGAACAGGATCATCGCCGGAGACCCCTGGTTGCCGTCGAGGAAGACGCCCTTGGTGTCATCGTGGGCGCCCTCGTCGGTGAAGCGGGCCAGGACGTAGGTCTCGGGGCGGTCGGGAGGGGGGATGATGGAATAGGCGGGGCGACGGCTCTGACTGATGGTCCTGGCCTGAGCGAAGCCTTCGTGAAGCGGTCCCTCACCGGGGACATACTGCACATTGGGCCCTTTGCCCTGGGAGATGCGCTGGCCGGGCAAGGCCGCTTCGCTGGGGGCCACCGTGAGCTCGGTGATGGCGATGCCGCCCCGGGCGACAAACTGCTCGATGGCGGCGGACATCGCCGCCGCGCCCTGGAGCGGGCTGGCCAGGATCACTACCTGGAACTGCTGGAGGTACTCCGGGTCGGCGGCCCTGCGCTCATCCAGGCGCTCGCGGGGCAGGCCGTACTTGCCCAGCATCCCCCAGTGCCCATTGCAGTACGAGCCGGCCACCCCGATGCGCCAGGGGCGCGTCTGGGCCGCGGGCTGGGCCCATGCGGCGGTCGTTGCGACGAGCAGAGAGACAAGGAGCGACAGGGCAAGCATCTGGCGGCAGTACATGGGCGAGACCAGCCTCCGCGGGTGCCACAAGCGACCCATGGCGCAGCGCCCGGAGCGGGCGTGGATCATGCTCCGGGTGCGCGGCGGTCCTGGGGTCGGGCGGGCTGCTTCGTGCGTCCGAGGAAGCGGCGGAGATAGGCCGCCCCTCCCCCGCTCTAGGAAGGACGCCCGGAAGGGCGGCAAGTTCCATCAACTCTGCCCCAAGGGGCTACCAGACGGGAACCAGGTCCTGCGGGATGCACACCCGCACGGTCTGCAGGGGGTTCACCACCTGGCTGATGCGCACATCGCACACCGTGCTGAGCAAGACGGCGGCCACCGAGTCCTTCACATCAAGCCGCGAGATGAGGAAGTCCCGTCCCCGCAAGAGCGCGGCTTCCACGGCGGCGTCCAGGTCCTCGCCCGAGGCCACTACCGACCAGTGGGTCGGAGTCCGGATCACCGGCCAGTCGGCGATGGAGCCCTTCATCACCTGCACCCTTGCCGTGACCTCCCCGGCGATCTCCACTCCCTGCCCCGAGGCCTCCCCATCTCCCTGCAGGGCATGCAGGTCGCCCATGGCCAGCATCCCGCCGGCCTCCGTCACAGGGAGGTACACGGTAGAGCCCGCTTTCACATCCGGGGTGTCCAGGTTGCCTCCATGGTCGCCCGGAGTGCTGTTGGGTACCGCCTCGCCCGCCGGCGACACCCCGATCACCCCGATCACGGTGTCCACCGGGCGCAAGACGCCGCCCGGTAGCTTCGCCCGGCCGTCCACGATGTCCACCGGCCAGCCGCGCACGTTCCTCCCGTGGCGGTCGGAGCCGAAGATCAGCCCCCGCGAAGCGATGGAGATGCCTTCGATGGAGACCACCAGCATATCGCCGGGCAAAGCGCCCTTGACCGCAACCGGCCCCGTGGCCGGGTTACAGTACCCCGGCTGCACGCTCTCGGTGCTCAGCTCCTCGCCCTCGAGGCGAACCTGCCCGTCGTAACAGTCATTGGTCTGGAACACCACGGTCTCACCGGGATCGACCGTGACGGCCGGCTCCAGCCCGCGGGCGAAACTGTAGATCTTGCGGTCTCGGGTAACCTGAACGGGCACGGCAATCACCTCACAGTCCGAGGCTGGCACGGTGCGTGGTGGTTCGCCAACGCCCCGCGGCAGTCCTGCCTCAGAGCGCAGGGCACCGGGTCCGAAGGGCACCCCGGCCCACGCGCCGGACGATGGCGGGAGGCAGGCGGCCGGGCAGGAAACCGACAGGTCCGCAGGGAAGTCTAGTGCGTCACCACCGGGCGAGCCGCACCCGGAGCCGGTCCGCGATGATCCCCGCGCAGATTCCCCCACGGAGGCCAAAGCCCATGAGGTTACCCCTGAACAGACCCGCCGCGCCCATCGTCGCACTCATCTTCCTGATCGCCGGCTCCACCATCGTTCACGCCGAGAGCCTCCCGCTGGCGAAGAACTCCTCCTCCAGGTACACCATCGCCGTCGCCGCCGACGCTTCGGCACCCGAGAAGCACGCCGCGGAAGAGCTGGCCACATACCTGCGCCAGATCACCGGTGCCCGGTTTCCCGTTCGTACCCCGGAGAGCGTGGGAGGCCGCCCCATGCTCGCGGTGGGACCGGCGGCGGCGCGCTGCGTGGCGGCGGACCTTCCCCTGGACAAGGCCGAGCTGGGCGATGATGGGATCGTCATCAAGACCGTCTCGCCCCACCTGGTCCTCACAGGCGCCGAGGGCTCCATGCGCGGGACCTTGTATGCCGTGTACAGCTTCCTGGAGGATGTCCTGGGAGTGCGGTGGTGGACAGAGACCGCGTCCTACGTTCCTCATTGCCCCAGTCTGGCGGTGGAGCCTCTGGATGTCAGGTACGTCCCTGTCTTGCCGTACCGGGAGGCGCTCTACAACACGCTCACGGGCCGCGGCACAGAGGACGGGGCGAGCCGCGCGAAGTTCCTCGTGCGACAGAAGTACAACGGCCACTTCAATGCGATCCCCGCCGAGTGGGGCGGCAGCTACACCCTCATCGGCTGGTGCCACACCTTCGACCTGTTCCTTCCGCCGAGCAGGTACTTCAAGGACCATCCCGAGTGGTACGCGCTGGTCAACGGCGAGCGCAAGGGTGAGCACTCGCAGCTTTGCTGCACCAATGACGAGATGATCGCCGAGCTGAGCAAGCAGGTCCTGGCCGCCATCGCCCAGCGCCCGGAGGCGGGCATCATCTCCGTGGCCCAAAACGACTGGGGCGGCAACTGCCAATGCGACAAGTGCCGGGAGCTGGACGAGGCCGAAGGCTCACCCTCGGGCTCACTTTTGTACTGCGTGAACAAGGTGGCCGAGGCCGTGGAGAAGCAGTACCCGGACTTCCTGGTGGAGACGTTGGCCTACCAGTATACCCGCCGGCCGCCCAAGAACCTGCGCCCGCGGAACAACGTGATCGTGCGGCTGGCCGTCATCGAGCGTTCGGGGCATCACCCCATCGACAGCGAGATGAACCGCAGCCTGATGGCCGACCTGCGGGCCTGGAAGGCCGCGGCTCCCAACCTCTTCATCTGGGACTACACCGCCAACATGACGGGGGCCTTCACCCCGCACCCCAACCTCCCCGTGTTTGCCCCCGACATTCGCAGCTACGTGGATAGCAATGCCAAGGGCATCTTCTTCGAGGGCAATCACTACGCAGGAGACGCCCGGGGCGACTTCGATGAACTGAAGACCTACCTCATGGCCCAGATCCTGTGGGATCCGAGCCGGGACGAGAGGCACATCGTCCGCGAGTTCCTCAACGGCTACTACGGCCCGGCGGGGCCGGTACTCAGCCGGTACCTGGACCTGCAGGCGAATGCGGCCCGGGATGTGCGCCTGCCCTCGTGGTCGGCGGGCCCCGACGCGGGGTGGCTGGACCTGGCGGCGATGAACGAGGCCACGAGGCTCTTCGATGAGGCCGAGCAGGCGGTGGCCGGCGATGAGACGCTGCTGGACCGCGTCAGGCGGGCCCGCATTCAGCTCGATCACCAGTGGCTCCGGGGCTACCGCAACTACCGACTGCAGGCCGAGCACAGGGGCGCCGAGTTCCTGGGACCCCAGGACGTCGCGGCGGCGACGGAGGAGTTCATCGCCCGGGTGCGGCAGTACGAGGGCGAGCGGATCCGCGTGGACGGCGCCGACGGCTTGGAGCAGTACTCGGCGGCACTGAGGCTGCGCGCCGAGAGCATCGCCAACCCGCCCGAGCTGCCCGAGGCACTGCGCGACATCCCCGCCGGGCGCATCGTGGATGCTCAGGAGGGCGACTTCCGCCTGGCGCCCGGCGCCGCCATCGCGCCGGACCCAAAGGCCTCCAACGGCTATGCCGCCAAGATGGACCCGGCGGTGCTGAGCTGGTCCGTGCAGTACCACGGCATCGGCCCGCAAGTCCCTCCCGGTCGCTGGCACGTCTACGCCTCGGTGCGCTGCGAGAAGGTCAAGGACACCGGAGTGGCCTTCACCGGCGGAATCTACGACGCGGAAGCCAAGACGAATCTCCTGGGCATCTCGGTGACCCTCGAGGACAAGGGACAAGCGCAGGATGTGGACCCCAACATCGAGACACAGACCACCGTGGCGCCGCCGAAGGGCGCGGGCGATGAGGAATACCACCTGTACGACCTGGGCGCCCACGACCTGCACGGCGAGACGTACGTGTGGTTCGGGACCACGGGTGGCGTGAGCCCCGAGAACGTCAAGGCGATCTACGTGGACCGGGTGCTACTGGTGAGGGAGTAGGGGCGACACGTCGGCTTGGTGACGGACGCGCCCGGCCCCGCCGCTGAACGGGGCCGGCACCACCGCGAAGGTACCGTGAGGTGACGAAGATGCCCGGTGTACAGGCTGTTGACCTGCACTTTTCGGACGGCAATGACCGCACCTGCGTCTGGGAGACCGACCATCTGCAGGTGATGCGCATTCGCTTGGCCGTGGGAGAGCAGCTTCCGCATCATGACAGCAACTCTCACGTGCTCCTGCTGCCGATGGCCGGAACGATCCGGCTTGTGACCCCCGAGGCGACGGAGGTGTTCTCGGTGGGCCACAGTTGCAGCGTGCCCTTCGATACCCCGATGGATGTGAGCAATGAGGGAGACGAGCCCGCGATCCTGCTGGTTATCAAGACGCCCCACCCGCGGCAGATGAAGTGACGGCAGGGATGGCGGGGCACCTGTAACGCGGCGGCGTTGCCGTGGCCGTTGTAGGGCGCGGGCCTGTGCCGCGCCAAGTGGGGCGCCAAAGGCCGGCGGGGCACACAGGTCCCCCGCCCTACAACGGCAACACCCGGCGCCACACTGTCGGGCGCGGGCCTTTACCGCGCCAAGTGGGTCGCCAACGGCCGGCGCGGTACGGGCCCGCGCCCTACAGAGGCCGCTGCCGCCGAAGGAGGTCGGTCATGAGTCGCCCAGTACGCCTGGCCACATGCCAGCCTCCCGCCCCCACCGCGGGGCGCGCACAGGAGGTGATCGTGGCACGGGCCCTGCAGCTTGCCTACTCGGCGGCCGAGATGGGCGCCGACATCATCTGCCTGCCCGAGTCGCTCAATACCGTCGCGCTCACGGACCCGCAGGCCCGTGCTGAGGCCGCCAAGAGCACGTCCTTCCTTGTGGACTTCCAGGCCCTGTGCTCCCGCCACGGAACCTATGCCCTGGTGCCCGTGATCCACCTCGCCGGAGGGAGAGTCACCAACACCGCCTTCCTCCTCGCCCGCGACGGAACCATCGTCGGCTCCTACGACAAGGTGCACACCACGGCCACCGAGCGCGAGACACTCGGGGTCTGCGCCGGGGATCGCTATCCCGTCTTCGACCTGGACTTCGGACGCGTGGGAGTGATGACCTGCTACGACGGCTGCTTCCCCGAGCCCGCCCGCATCCTGGCGCTGCAGGGGGCCGAGGTGATCCTCTTCCCGTCCCTGCAGCGGAGCTACACCGAGACCCATCTGGACCTGCAGGTACGAAGCCGAGCCTACGACAACTTCGCCTACGTGGTGCGCAGCAGCTACGGCACCGAGCCAACCGACGTATGGGAGCCCGGAGTGATGGTGGGCAAGAGTTGCATCGTCGGGCCGGACGCCACGGTGCTGGCCGATCTGGGACGCGCCACCGGCGCTGTGGTCAGAGAGGTCGATCTGGACGCCCCGGAACGGGGCCGCGTCACCCACGGTGGCAAGGTGGGGGTGGTACGCGACCTGCGCCTGGACGACCGACGGCCCGAGACGTACGGGGTGATCTGTCGCCCGGGCGCCGAGCGTCGCTGAACCGGGGGAGCTGTGACCTGCCGCGAGTCCTTCTTTCGCACCGATGCAACCCAACCCGGGCCCAATACGTAGACCACATCCGGAAGGGTTCAGAGAAGGATCAGGCCAGGGTCAACGCCGCACTCTCACCCGCCGGACATTACAACTCGCTCATAATGGCTGCTCCGGGGCTCCCAAAGGGGCCAAAACGCTTGACAGGGTCTTGTGTGCCCGTATAATGGGCGTCGTATCCAATGCATTAGACGAATCATGCAAATCATACCAATCATACGCGCCCCTTGTCTCGCAGCCCATGGTGCATTGATGAACCTGTAGCGAGAGGTAATATCCCGATGGCTCGTCCTGACATTGAGGATGCCTTCCATGGGTCGGTGACGGTGGGCGAACGAGGCCAGGTTGTCATTCCGGCCGTGGTGCGCGAGTTGATTGGTGTGACTCCGGGAGAGAAGCTGTTGGTATTCGCTCACCCCTCCGGGATGGGCGTGTTGTTCATGAAACTGGAGGGTCTTCAGGATTTGGTGGACCGGTTCACTCCACTGATCCGGGAGGCCCAAAGCGCCGGAGCCGAACCCCAGAACGTGGTCGAAGACAGCGCCGAAGACCGTTAGGGAGGTAACCGTGTTGACCCCTACTCCGCGCCGCAGGGCGCTGGGGTGGGGCCTGGCAGCCTCGATGTTCTGCATTGCATTCGTGCCCACACCCACCCCGGCGGCGGGCCTCAAGCGAGCTCCCCGCACCGCATCGCAGCCATCTTCCGAAGCAGTCACCGAAGCCACGCCACAGGCGACCGAGGACGGTCGCCTTCGTCCCACGACCGACGCGCCCGGCAGTCAGGGCGCGCCCGTGGTGACGGGTCCCACTTCAGCCGCACAGACGACTTTTGAAGATCGCGCCCCGACCCCCAGCACGGGCGGGAGCAGCGCGACGTCCGCGCCGAGCCAGGCCTACTCGGCCGGCCCCCGCGTCATCATCGGCCCCAGAAGCACGGGGGCGTTCGCGGGTGCCGCAGGCACCGCCACGCTGCCGGCGGATGCGGCCGTTGTCACGATCCCCGGACAGACCGACTCTCGGTCGCAGAGCCCGTTACCGTCCGGTGCCGCGGGTGCAGGCCCCCAGATTCCGGGGCAGTCGTCGGGTGACGCTGTCTTGGCCCCGACCGCAACAGTGAACTCCGGCGGCGTGCGCCTCATCAGCGGTACCGCCGGAGCGGCCGCCCAACTGCCGCCCCACCTAGGGGCCACCGCACTCCCGAGCGCCACGGCCTTGCAGAGCGCCGCAAGTGGCGCCCTGGGCGCCTCCGTGGTCTCAGCGACCTCGGCCCCCGCAGTCTCCGGCCCTCCTGTGGCCCTTGCGGCCGTGGGCTACACGACGCCGGCGGTACCGTTCCCCGGCGGCCAGGGCCGACCGGTGACGGTGGCGCAGGCTGGTGGGCAGGTTCAGGCCATCCCGTTCCCGGCGCCCGCCGCCCCGCAGACGCCGCCTGCGCCCGCCAGTCCGCCCACGGCCTTCCCGACGGGGCCGGCCACACAGCAGCCGGTGACCGTGCCCGGCGCACAGCCGGCCGTCCCGGCGATTCCTACGCAGACGCAGTGGCCGACGGTACCGGTGCAGACGCCCGGAGCCGTCACCCCCGGCGCGGGCTTCCCGACACAGTCGCCGACGCCGGCGGGCATCGGGTTCCCCGCGACCGCCGCGCCTACGGCCCCCGTCGCCCAGGCGATCCAGGTCACCCCTGAGTCGGCCGCCGAGCTGGCGGTCAAAAACAGCATCGACCTGAAGATCACGGCGACCTCCATCGCGGAGGCCGAGGCTCAGGTGCGCAAGGCCCTGGGTCTTGATGACCTGCGGCTGACGGCCGGTCTGAACCTCGTCCTGCAGCCCGAATCGAAGATGACCGTGGGCGAGATGAGCATCGTGACCGGCAAGTCCTTCGTGGAGTCGGCTTCTCTCTCGGCGGCCCTGCCGCTTTACACGGGCAAGGCCATCGAGCACAGCCAGGAGCTTGCCCGCCGGGGCCTGCGGGCCACGGTCCTGAGCCGCCCCGTGGTCGCCAGGGCGCTGGATCTGGCGGCGCGTGAGACCGTCTTCGGTGTGCTGCGGGCCGAGCAGTTGGCGGACGTGGCACAGAAGCAGGCCACCGCGGTGGCCGCCCACCTGGACCTCAGCCGCAAACTCGCCGACGGCGGCGTGGTGGCGAAGTTCGAGGTCGTCCAGGCGGAGACGGAGTTGTCCCGGGCCCAGGGCGACGTGATCTCTGCCCGAACGGCGGTGGAGACGGCCAAGGCCGCTTTGCGCCGGGTGTTGACACTCCCGCAGGACACGCCGATAGCTGTGGCTCCCGCCATGAGCTATGACATGCCCACCGTGGACCGTCAGGCCCTGATCGCCCAGGCCCTGCGCGACCGGCCGGAGACCGCCGTGGGCGAGGCCGTCGTCCGCGTGGCCGAGAGCGGTGTGGACGTGGCGGGCACCGCCAACAACCTCAACGTGAACCTGCTGGGCTCGCTGAACCACACCAACGCTGCCACCGGCGGCGGGCTGAACTGGCAGATCGCCTTAGCCTTCGAGAAGGCGTTGATGGACGGCAACGCCCAGGCCAGCTCAGTGGACGCGGCGAAGGCGCAGCTCGAGGCCGCCAGGCTCGACCTGGAGAAGACCAGGCACGGCATCGCGCTGGAAGTCACCCAGTACCACCTGGCACTGGACGAGGCCGCCGAGAGTCTGAAGGTCGCCCGACAGGGCGTAGTGGAGGCCGAGGAGCAACTGCGGATCTCCAAGGTCCGCTATGAGAATGGTATCGCCCTGGGTGTCGAGGTCCTCGATGCCGAGACCGCGCTGGCGGCGGCTCGGGTTCAGGTCGTGAACTCGGAGTACAACCTGCAACTGGCAATCGCCCAACTGCGCTCGGCAGTGGGCTGGTGGGGCGGCAGCAACGAGAGTGGGGGCCAATGAACATGCCGGCGGTTAGTGACAAGACGCGCAGGGGTCTCAGGCACGCTGTGGGCCTGGGGATCGCTCTGACTCTCGCCGTCGCCCTTGTGGTGACGGCGGGCGGTTGTGGTAAGCCCAAGGACAAGGGCAAGGGGAAGGCCGGCGACAAGGGCCAGGAGGGGATCACCCGCGTCTCGGTGGTCATGGCGCGCCAGGAGAGCATCGCCGACGTGCTGCAGCTCACCGGCACGTGCGAGGCCTATGAGGAGACCGATGTGGTCCCCGAGGTCAACGGGAAGGTACAGAAGGTGCTGGTGGACGTGGGCGATCACGTGACCAGAGGCCAGCTCCTGGTCCGCATGGACACCACTTTGGTGGCCAAGCAGCGGATCCAGGCGGAGCACGGGGTGACCGGAGCCCAGGCCGGTCTGAACCGGGCCGTCAAGGGCTCGCACATGACGGATAAGCAGACGCTGGCCCACATCAGGCAGGCCGAGCAGGGGGTAGTGGCGGCGCGCGAGCAACTGCGCAAGGCCGAAGCGGCGCATCGGCTCACGGCGGAGCAGACGGCAACCGCCATCGAGCAGGCGAAGGTCGGGGTGGCCGCGGCCGAGGCACAGCGCCGCGATACCGACGCCGGGGCCAGGTCGCAGGAGATCGCTCAGGCCGAGGCCGCGGTGCGCTCGGCCGAGTCGGCTCTGGAGCTGGCACGCACCACCTATCAGCGCTACAAGAACCTCTACGACCAGGGCGCCGTGGCCGAGGCCACGTTGGACAACTACCGCAGCCAGTTCGAGGTCGGTCAACAGAACCTCAACCAGGCCCGAGAGGCCCTGAGCCTGGCCCGGGAGGGAGCGCGCTCCGAGCAGCGGCGCATGGCGGCCCTGGCGGTGGACCAGGCCAAGCAGGCCCTGCGCCAGGCGGAGGCGGGAAGCCGGCAGGTGGAGATCGCCGCCCGCGACGTGGAGAGCGCCCGGGTCGGCGTCAGGCAGGCCGAGGAGAGCCTCCGCGTGGCCAAGGCCGGCAGACTGCAGTACAACGTGAGTTTGGCCGACGTTCAGTCGGCCAGGGCAGGCATCGGCCAGGCGGCGGCCAACCGCGACCTGGCCCGGGCCACAGAGGGCAAGTACAGCATCTTCGCCCCGGTGACCGGAGTGATAGCCGCGCGGTATGTCGAGGCCGGTGAAGCCGCCGGCCCGGCGGGACCGGTGGTCCGCATCGTCGACAATGATCCCATCCGCGTCAACTGCACCTGCAGCGAGCTGGACATCATCAAGGTCTCGTTGGGAGACCTCGCCTCCGTCACGGTGGACGGCCTGCCGGGCATTCAGTTCGACGGCACCGTCACGGCCATCACCCCCCAGGCCCGCAAGGACCAGCGCAACTACACGGTCCGTGTGGAGATCTCCAACCCCTCCGGCGCGATCAAGGCGGGCATGTTCGCTCGTGCCGACCTCAAGATCGCCGAGAAGCCCGCTGTGGTGGTCGTCTCCCGCGACTGCATCGTCGAGCGCGGCCAGGATCGGCTGGCTTACGTGGTTCAGGGCGGCAGCGTGAGCATCCGCGAGCTGGAACTGGGGATCACCAGCGGCAACATCATCGAGGTCCTGTCGGGTCTGAAGGCGGGCGAGCAGGTGATCGTGACCGGGCAGTCACTGCTGGCCAACGGCCAGAAGGTGGAGCCCGTGGCGGCCACCGAGGGTGACGATACCGAGACGGCCGCGCCCGACGAGTCCGTGGAGATGGGTCCGCAACCGGCGCCGGCCGCATCGCCGGAGTCGGCCGACGCCCGGCCCGAAGAACCCCGGCCGGGCGCAAAAGGCAAGCGAGGCGGACGGTAAGTCGCACTGAGTTGACCATCATCCGATCCGGCGTCTGAGCCGCGGCCCGTGCAGCGCCCAGACACGGTGTGAGTGTGCCTGAGCCATGTGGCTAACCAAAGTTGCGATCGACAGACGAGTCACCATCTCCATGGTGATCCTGTTCCTGCTGGTCATGGGGATCAGTGCCTTCAGGGACATGCCCTGGGAGAGCAATCCCGACGTCGAGCTCCCCTATATCAGTGTGTTTGTTCCGTACCCCGGCGCAGGGCCCGAGGAGATCGAGCAGCGCATCATCATTCCCCTCGAGGACGCCATCAGCGTCATCGAGGGCGTCGATACCGTGAGCTCCACCGCCTTCGAGAATGGCGCCCAGATCGTGGTCGGCTTCGAGCTCGAGGTCGATCAGGATGTGGCCGCCTCCGATGTGCGTGACGCCCTCGACCGCACCAGAGCCCAGTTCCCCGACAACGCCGAGCAGGCCACGCTGTACAAGATCAACATCGGCGCGATGCCCATTTTCACCGTGGGCTTCACGGCCCAACGCTCGCCTCAGGACCTGCGTAAGCTGGTCTACGACGAGGTGCGGCCACGCCTGGCGCAGGTGACCGGCGTGGCCTCCGTGACCGTGACGGGTGGCGAGGTACGCGAGATCCAGGTGCTGGCCCACAGAGACCGCCTGGACGCCGTGGGGCTGTCTGTCTCCGGGCTGGCGGCGGCCATCAGCGCCCAGAACCTCGACGTACCCAGCGGCACCATCAAAGAGGGGCGGCGCACCTACGCCGTCCGTGTGCTGGGGCAGTTCGAGGACCTCGATGAGATCCGCAACCTGATGATCAGCACCCCGCTGGGCGGCCGGATGACGCTCAGCTCGCTGGCCGAGGTGCGAGACACCGTGGTCGAGCCGGACCGCTATGCCCGCGTGGACGGCAAGGACTCCGTCACCGTGGCGGTGGTGAAGCAGTCGGGCGCCAACACCGTGCAGGTCGTGCGTGACCTACGGGCCGTGCTCACGGAGATGGTGGGCTCGCTGGAGGAGAGCGGCAAGGAGGGCGCCGCGAGGGAGACGGGCTTCCTGGGCACCGACATCCAGGCGATCGTCGCCAATGACGATTCCGAGTTCGTCCTGCAGTCCATCGAGGACGTGCTGGAGGACCTGCTATACGGCGCCTTGCTGGCCGCCATCGTGGTGTTTCTCTTCCTCCACAACTTCCGCGGCATGATCATCGTCGCCCTCGCCATCCCCACCGCGATGATCGCCACCTTCTTCCCGATCGGCATGGGGTTCGGCTTCACCCTCAACATGATGGTGATGCTGGGCTTCACCCTGTCGATCGGTATCCTCGTGGACGACTCCGTGGTCGTCCTGGAGAATATCGAACGCCACCTGCACCGCGGCGAGCAGCCCAGGGCGGCGGCGTACAACGGCCGCACCGAGATCGGCGGCGCCGCGGTTGCCATCACCCTCGTGGACGTCGTCGTGTTCATCCCCGTCGCCATGATGGGCGGCATCATCGGCAGGTTCTTCTTCTCCTTCGGCATCACGGCGGGTATCTGCGCGCTCCTGTCGCTGTTCATGAGCTTCACGCTCACCCCGATGCTGGCCTCGTGGTGGTTCCGCCGGCGCGAGCAGCACCCCGCCCACCTGGGTGGCCTGTGGCAGCGCGTCTTCCAGATGTGGAACGCCGGTTACGGCCGGCTGGAGAACGCGTATCGCCCCGTCCTGGCCGGAGCGATTCGCCACCCCTACATCACCGTGGGCATCGGCTACGCCATCCTGATTGCGGCGGTCGCGTTCATCATGCCTCGACTGCCCTTCGAGTTCTTCCCCTCAGCCGATGAGGCCTCGGTCACCGTCTCGGTGGAGACCGCCGTCGGCACGAGAATCGAGGAGACGGACCGGCTGGTGAGGCAGATCGAGGCCCGCCTGATGGACAAGGCCAAGTACCCCGAGATCGCGCACATCACCGCGGTTGTAGGTAGCGCCGGCGGCGGCGGCCTCAGCAGCGGTGACAGCGGCGGGCAGTACGCCAATGTCAACGTCTCGCTACACCCCAAGGGTGAGAGGCGCGCCAACAAGCAGCGGTCGGATCAGGAAGTGGCCAGAGCGCTGCGCGCGGCTCTGGCGGACCTTCCCAGTGCGAACATCGAGGTCTCCACATCCTCCGGCATGGGCGGCGGCGGCGGTTCGGTGGACCTCAACGTCCTGTGTGAGGACCAGAAGACCCTGGGCGAGGCCTCGGTGATGCTGGCCCAGAAGGTGAGCCAGATCGAGGGCCTGATGTACGTCGACTTGTCCTCCAAGCCCGGCAGGCCCGAGGTCCACTGCGAGATCGACCGGGTCCGGGCCAATGACCTGGGCCTGACGGTTGCCGGCATCGGCATGGCGGTGCGTACCGCCTTCTCCGGTGACACCTCCGCCAAGTTCCGCGAGGGGGGCGACGAGTACGACCTGCGGGTGGAGCTCAGCGACGCGGACCGCTCCACCGTCGCCGGTGTGGCCAACCTCTATGTCGGCCTCACGTCCAATGATGCACCCGTCCTGCTCCGTGACGTCGCCGACGTCTACCTCGCCACGGGCCCCAACAAGATAGAGCGCTACAACCGGCAGCGAACGGTGACCCTCTCCGCGACCATGGACCCCTCGGTGATCACCATGGGGCAGGCGCAGGACGCGATGAAGGCCGTGGCCGATGAGAACCCGGTTCCCGGCGTTACCACCGCCTGGACCGGAAGCGCGAAGATGATGGTGGAGTCCTTTGGCTATCTCATCCAGGCGCTTGCCCTGTCCATTGTCCTGGTCTACCTCGTCACCGCAGGGCTCTACAACTCGCTCCTGCAGCCGCTGAATGTCATGCTCACCATCCCCATGGCCCTTGTCGGCGGCCTCGCGGGCCTGTGGATCACGGGGTCGTCGCTCAGCGTGGTGGCGATGATCGGTGTCATCCAGCTCGTCGGTCTGGTGGGCAAGAACGCCATCCTGATGGTCGACTATACCAATACGCTCCGATCCCGGGGATTGGAGCGCACGCCGGCCATCCTGGAGGCCGGGCCCACCCGTATGAAGCCCATCCTCATGACCACGATCGCCGCGATCTGTGCCGCCTTGCCCATCGCCCTGGCCACCGGCGAGGGCAGCGAGACCCGCTCCCCCATGGCCATCGTTGTCATCTTTGGTCTGGCTCTGAGCACCCTGCTGTCGCTGCTCGTGGTCCCATGCACCTACGCCATTCTCGACCAGATCGGGGCGGTGTTCGGCAGGCTCGGGAGCCGGATCGGCGCGTTCTTCGCGGAGCGCAAGGAAAACGGCCGCAACAACCGTGGTGGAGGCGGCGGCCCGATCATCCCGGAGACGGTGGACCCCTCGACCCCCGCGGGCTGGGGGTCTGTGGACGACACGCCCGCGGACGACGACAGGTGGGCCAGGCCACAGTTCCCCAGCGATTCCGAACCACCGGGTGACGAGCCGCCCGGCACCGACGGGGAGCAGAGCCCGGACGACGGCAGCTAGCGGGAGCCCAGACCCCGTCTCAGAGGGAAGCAACCACATGGAGCAGCGCAAACTGGTCATCATGGTATTCGAGGACGGGCTGCGCCCGGACATGGAAGAGGTCCTCGTCGAGCAGGGCATCGAGCATTACACGCTCTGGTCCGGTGCTGAGGGCTCCGGGGTGACCGGCACCAAGCAGGGCACCCCCATCTGGCCCGGCCTCAACGAGGTCATGCTCATCGCACTGCCGCAGGAGAAGGTGCAGCCCTTGATCCGGCGGGCCACGGAGGTGCGGGATAGCTTCCCCGTCAAGCTCGGGCTCCGTTTCATGGTGACCGACTGCCTGTTTGCGTAGCCGGATGGCCGGGAGCCGGAACCGTCCCGCTGTGCCCGGACCCATGCAGGACAACCACGAAGCGACCGCGAAATGTGCCTTCGCGGTCGCCTGCTTTTCGGGCACAGTGCACGCCGTCGTGGGGCGAGTATGAAGAAGGACCCGCCGGACCAACTGCGACTGGGACTAGAGGACCCCGGCGCCGAGCAGGCGGAGACCAGGCGGCCGCGACGCCGCCGGACATTCCGCAAGCCTCTGCGCGGCTTCCGCAGGCCCCCCCAGGTGGCCAATGTCCGTCTCATGCAGATGCCGGTGGCCGCCAGGTGCGGCCTGTGCGGGCAGCGCCTGACGATCCACGGCGATGTGGCCGCCTGCCCGACCTGCCACACCATCGTATCTCGTCCTGACAGCGAGGATACGCTCTAGCTCCCCGCTCACCGACCCACCCCAATGCCCCCGGAGGTGCCCATATGCCCGCTTTGCATCTCGGCCTGGCGCAAGGCGATATCACGCCGCCCATCGGCGTGACGATGGCCGGCTATGCCGCGCGCGACAAGGTCTCGGAGTCCGTGGAGACACCCCTGCAGGCGCGGGCGCTCGTGGCCGAGAGCCAGGGCCGCTTCGTCGCCGTGGTCTCAGTCGACCTCATCGGCCTGAGCCCCGAGATCGTGGCCGCGGTGCGCGCGCAGGTGCGGGACGAGACGCCGATCCCGGCCACTTCCGTGCTGCTCTTGGCCAGCCACACCCACTGGGGGCCGGAGGTGCGGCCCACGGGCTACCTGCCCAGGCATCTGAACGAGGCCATCTCGCCGGAGTACGTGGAGGGCCTGCAGCGGACCCTGGCGGGGCTGATCGTGGAGGCCCATGGCAACCTGCGGCCGGCCGCCGCGGGCTGGGGGGTCGGGCTCGCCGCCGGTATCAGCTACAGCCGCCGGCCGGTGAACGTGCAGGGCAGCACTGTGATGAGTCTAGAGCTCAGGCCGGAGCAGGCGGCGGCTGCGTCCGCGACGGGCCTGGAGCTGTGTCGAGCCTGGCCCGCCGGCGGGCACCGAGGTCCACGACTGAGCCCGCCTCTTGAGATCCTCCAGGGTCTCCGTGCCGGGGTCAGCGACCCCCACGTGCCCATGCTCAAGCTCACCGATCCGGAGGGAGAGGCCCTCTGCGGCTTCATCAGCTTCGGCTGCCATCCGGTGGTGGGCGGCGAGGACAACCTCTACGCCATCTCGCCGGACTATCCGGAGTACGCCCGCCGGGTGTTCCAGGCCGCCGTAGGCTGCCCCCTGGCGTTCAGCCTCGGCTGTGCCGGCGACCAGGTCCCCGCCTGGCGCCGCGGCACTTCCAGACAGCGGGTGGGACAGTCCCTGGGCGCCGCCGCCGTCATGGCCTGGCATCAGATACAGGACGTGGCGACCGACGTGCACGTGGCCACCGCACACCGGCAGGTCGCGCTGGATGTAGTGGATCTGCCCACAGTCGCGGAGGCCGAACGGGCCCTGGCGGCCACGGATGACCCGGAAGGACCGGGCGGAGCCCGCGAGCGCCACCTGCTCGGTCTGGCCCGCAAGTTCGAGGACAGGCCGGGGATCGAGACCGAGATGAACGCCTTCTCCGTCGGCGACTTCGCCGCCGTCTGCCTCCCCGGCGAGACCTTCGCTGAGATCGGTCTGCAGATCAAGCAGCAGTCACCCTTCGCGGCCACGGCCGTCATCACCCTGTGCAATGACTCGATCGGCTACATCTCCACCGCCGACGGGCATCGCGAGGGCGGCTACGAGCCCCAGTGGAGTGCCCCGGGCCCCGGCGCCGAGCGGCAGGTGGTGGACACGGCTCTGGAGATGCTGGCGGAGTTGCAGGGTGTGGATAGGTGATAGGGTACGGCGGGCACGACGGGAAGGCCCCCACGCTTGCGGGGGATCGAGCCATCACGGCCGTCGGTACATACCCCTGGGGGCCACCGCGCCCGCGGGTCTTCCAGGCCCGCATGGTAGACCATACCCGCAACGCCGGTAGGCGCTCACTGACCGGTCGCCCGGGCTCGAGTGCCCTCCGATGAGACTGCGGCGCCGTACGTTGCGGTCTTGGAAGACCGCGGGCACGGAGGTCTCCAATCGGGGTTGTGGTCTCTGGCGGAGGCCGGGCGGCCGACCTTGCGGTATTGGAAGACCGCAGGCACGGAGAGTCCCGAGCGCGGTTCTGGTTCCTGGCGAGGGCCGGGTGGCCGACCTTGCGGTCTTGGAAGACCGCAGGCACGGAGGGTCCCGAGCGCGGTTTGGGTTCCCGGCGAGGGCCGGGCGGCCGACCTTGCGGTCTTGGAGGACCGCAGGCACGGAGGGTCCCGAGCGCGGTTCTGGTTCCTGGCGAGGGCCGGGTGGCGCGCCTTAGGGGACGCCTACGCCGTTGCCTTTCTGTCACGATCACCTGCCAATCCGGTACAGGGCCGCATCCGCGCTGGTCTCGAACCACACCTTCCCATCGCGGCGCGTCAGTTCCGGCGCCGGCAGTGGGTGCCCCTCGCCATCCACCGCTGCCACGCTCTGTACGTCCGCGCCGAGCCCCACTGCGAACACCTCACCGATCGGCACCGGGACCAGTGTGTCGCCCTCCTCCGTGGTCCTCAGCACCACCGCCCCATTGGTCGCGACAACGCCGAAGTCCAGCACCCTGCGGTCCAGGTTGGCGCCCTCACGATACGTAGCCGGGTCGGCTCCCGGCGCCGGATCGGCGGCCGCCGGTGTGAACCGAACCTCTGTCGCGGTGACACCCTCTCTCGTCACCACGAGCGTTCCCACCGTCACCTGGTCGGCCCCGGCCACCAGACTCGCGCGCCCGTCGGCGTCGTACAGGCCCACCCGCACCTCATACTCGGTCACGTCGTCCTCGGGGACACCGATCGCCAGCGGCCCATCGGTGATGCTCTCCCCCACCTTCCACCCGGACGTGGGTGTCTTGAGGGGATGGTCGGACTGGAAGAGGATGCGGCCGTCGGAAACGAAGTGCCAGAAGGTGATGTAGTCGCGGTCCAGCTCGCGGCCCGCCTGCCAGTCGACGGTGAGCTCGAACCGGCCGCCCTCCAGAGCGCGGAACCGCGCCTGAGGCCGGATGGGCGCCTGGGGCTCGGGCACCGTCCAATAGTGGGAGCGGGCATCGACGTAGGTGACGCCGTCGTAGCGTGAGAAGTCGCAGATCTGGCCGTCGCGCACGGCGGTCCAGGCTTCCGCGCGGGGGCCGAGAGTCAGCGTACCGTCCTTGGGCAACTCGTGCCCGGCGATCTGCCAGGGGCCGTCGGCGAGGTTGACGTACACCTGCTGGCCGTCTTCGTACTCGGCGTTGATCCGGGTCAGCTCTCCCAGGCGCGCCGCGGTACCGGCATCCACCCACTGCCCATCCACCTCATACCGCAGGCGCTGCAGGAGCCTGCCGGTGTACGCCCGGCCGAGGGCCTGGGTGAGGTAGAACTCGCGCACCACGGCGTGGGGGCTCTTCATGAGCTGCTGGCCGATGAAGCCGGTGCGGCCGAAGGCGGTCTGGTAGGCGCGGTACTTGTCCAGCTCGCGGTCGGTCATCACATAGTCATGCCAGCCCGGTCCGTAGCCCCACGGCAGCCAGCGCTCGTAGTAGCCGAAGCCGTGGTTGGACATGAGCGGGTGGATCTTGAGCAGCTCGGCGGCCACCGCGACGGGCGTCCGGTACGTGTCCACTCCATGGTTGCAGCCGCCGTCGTACACTCCGGCCAGGAGAGGATCGGCGGCCTCGAACACCACCGGCCCGCCGAAGATCTCGCGATCGTAGTCGCACAGTCTCCTGGTCTGCTCGTGGGTATAGGCGATCTTCCCGGCGCCGGGAACGGCGGCGTCGTAGTCCACATGCCAGGTGGGCATGATGTCGTGGTACGCCGAATCGCAGTCATACCGGCGCTTGATCTCAGGGGTGAAGCGGAAGACATAGTCCATCAGCCTCGAGGGCTTAAGGATCACCGCCCGGTAGGTGCCGTTGTCCCACCCGTCGATGGGCCTGCCCTGCGGCGTCAGGCAGCGGTCGGCCTCGGTGAAGTCCTCGGCATTGGGGTAGTAGTCGTAGTAGTTCTCGTGCACATTGAACCGATGACCGAGGGCCTGGGCCGTGAGCGAGAGGCTCCGCAACGCCGCATCGCCCCCCATGTCCGCATTGGCGGGCATGGTGTTGGGGTACGTCTGGTCGTAGCCGTCGCGCTGCCAGACGTGCTTGATCATCAAGAAGCCGTCCAGGCCGTAGCGGCTCATGTCCCTGAGCCATTGCTCGTTGTCGGCGAAGTTCCCGCCCCAGCCGTCCAGCACCGTCCTGTGGGCCAGTTCGTCGAGGTAGGGCGAGGGGGCGTTGGCGATGTTGGGCAAGACCTCCTCGTAGCGGCTGCTCACCGTCACGTAGAAGCGGTCCTGCAGGGCGTTGCGGGTGCCGTCGGTGAGCGGCGAGTAGACCGTGTGGTCGCCGATACCGACCCCGGAGGCCCAGGAACGCATCAGGTCCACCGCGCTGCAGATGTACACACCCTCTCTGCGCCAGAGAGCCTGTCCCCCCGCCTGGAAGGCCGCCGGCACCGGGGTGCCGCCGTTGGCCCGGGCCGAGAAGCCCCGGAACCGTCCCGGCTCGCCCTCGACCTCGAGGCCCAGCGACTTGCCCTCCGGCCACAGCGAGGCCCTCATCAGCGCGGAGGCGCCGGTCTGTGCGTCGCTGTAGCGGTACTCGCAGCGGAGCGAAGTGCCCTCCAGCTCGGCGGAGACCAGCTCCGTCCTCAGCCCGCGTGACTCCGGGCCGAAGCCTGTGCCGTCGAGGTCAACGGTGGGCCCACCGGTGAACGGAGACGGGTCGAGGGTCTGGCCATTGGCGGTGACCGACAGCCCGGCGAGGAGACCCTTGCGGGCGTCGAAGCGGTACCGGATGGTGTCGTCCTCGCCCGCGCACTCGAAGACGAACACATCGCCCTCGGCCCGCGCCGACAGGCGCGTGGGCGCCGCCACGCTGGGGCAGACGGACTCGCTGCGATGGGAGGTGACAGCGCCAAGGGGCAACTGGGCCAGCTCGAACCCTCGGGCGATGGTTGCGGCCCGCTCCCGAGCCGCCGCGGCCTCGGCTTCCAGGCGCGCCCGGGCCAACTCCTCGTCGCTGCCCGCCAGGATCTGCACCCGGCGCCACAGCGACCAGTCATCACTGGTCGAGCGCGCGGGCCCGGGATCTACCTCGAGGCGCAGCGTCATGCTCCTGCCCGCGAACCGGCTCAGGTCGGCCTGCAGGGAGACAAACTCCCGCGAGATGCAGTGCTCCTCGAACACCGTCTCGCCGTCGGCGTAGACGCGGTAGGTCACCCCGTCACTCAGCCTCGCGCCCGACCGCAGGCCGATCTCGAAGCCCAGTAGGATGCGGCCGGTCTGCGGGAGCTGCAGGGAGTAGTCGGCATAGGCCACACCCGGCCCGGCGGCCCACGGGCAGTGCATGAACACCTGCGCGGCACCGTCGGCACCCACCTCGGGGATGAAGTAGACGCCACTCTCGGGCTCGTGGCCGGACCAGCCGGGACCCAGGTCCGTGGGATCGCCATCGAAGTGGCGATAGCCCACGGTGGGCCGACACGTGAGCAGCAGGTCGGTGATGCCCACGGGGATGGGGGCAGGATCAGGCTGGGCCGGGGCCTCGCTGAGCAGGAGCAGGGGGCTGAGGAGTACAAGGGCGATGGCGTGCATGGGAAGCACCTCGAGGAGGGCGATGAATCAGGCCACAGCGACAGCGACCTGCCGGGATTCCTGAGGCGATTCGCCCCGCGTGGGGTCCCGACCTCTTCTCCGGCCCCGTCCTGCCCGCCTACCGGCCGCTCTGAGGCTTCTTCCACTCCGGCAGGTGGCGCGCGAGGTACTCCGCCACCTCGTCGCCATTCGCGGCCAGCCGGAGGATCACGCCATCGCGCAGGGACATCTCGTCCGGCTCGGCCGTGGCGCTCAGGGCGATGAAGCTATCACCACGCACGTAGCAGGCCAGTTGGTCCCATGTTGCGGACCTGCTGTGCAAGAAGCCCGCGACCCGCACGCCGGATTCGTCCAGCCGGTAGCTACTCGGAAGCCAGAAGGAGGCCAGACCTCCCACCATCACCACGATCGTCGCCACGGCGAAGAACACATTGCCCAATTGGGCGTAGGCGTACCAGACCAGTGCCCCCGTCAGGATGGCGGCGGCGAAGGCTGCGGTGGGGTTCTGGCCCGCGGGCCAGACCCGCCACTTGAGCACATCGGCAGACTCGTGGGGATGCTCACTCACCTGGGCACTCCGGGACACAATCGCTGCGTCAGGACATGGACGCTTCGCCGCCGTGCGGTCTCAACCCTCCACAGACGTCGTGAGCAACGTGCTGGCTCCGCGCCCTTTGGCCCGGCAAGTGCACCGGAAGGCCCCCCGCCGGCGGAGGGCGAATTGAGCCTGTCGGCTAAGTCAACTGGGCCGCCTACGTGCCTTTGGTGCCATGGCTCGACACGCGTACGAGGAGTGTCGCCATGGTCTTATAGATGTGCTTGTTCCGCATTCAGGGCGCGACCAGAAACGGGACCTCACCCGGCCGCGCATATTCAGGAGTGCGGAAGGACTTTGCCGACACGCTCGAACTGCCCCCGGGCCGGTAACCCACTCATCAAGCGAGGCCTGTGATGGAGCCGATCATCGCCGCGTATACCTTCTGCAATACGAGCTTCGAGGCATTCCTGGACGGCGCCCGTGACGCCGGGTTCCCCTATGTCGGCATCGGATTCTACAAGGGATATGTCGACATTCCGCTGGAGAACCTCTCGGACGAGGACGAGGCGGCCCTGCGCGGGGCGCTGGATGCGCGGGGACTGCAGCTTTGCGCCATCTACGGGGGTGTCGACCTGCTGGCGGACGACGGTCCCGAGCTGCTGCGCCGGAAGCTTCAGGGGGCCGCGCGGTTTGGCGTGGGGGTCTACGATACCGGCGCCATCTCGCTGGATGACGATCCCGATGTGCGGCGCCGCCATGTGGCGACCTTCGTCGACCGTATCCGCACCGCCGGCGACCACGCCGACAGGCTGGGAATCACCATCTGTCTGGAGACACACGGCGGCTACACAGGGCATGCGGACGCCTGCCTCGAGGCCATGGCCCAGATCGACCACGAGCGCGTGCGGCTGGCGTACGATCCCGCCAACTTCCTGTACTACGAGGGCCGCAGGCCCGAGGAGCGCCTGGGCGAACTCCTACCGTTCATCGGTCACACGCATCTCAAGGACCATCGCGGCGGCAAACTGGCCAACGACTTCCCCGCCGTCGGGGCGGGCGAGGTGGGCTACGAGACCCTCCTGCCCGCGCTGTGGGAGGGCGGCTACCGAGGCCCATACACCCTGGAACGCGCCGTGGGCGAGGATGACGCCGAGAAGGCGCAGGCCATGCAGGCCGCCTACCGCTACATCAGACGCCTTCTGGGGTAGTGCCCACCCCTTTCGGCTGCCGCAACCGCTGCCGTTGACCGGTGGATCGCCGACCCTCCTCCCCATGACCAAACAAGACGCCATTCGCGCCGTGGACGAAGCTCTCGCCGCCCGCTACGGTGACCGGCGCTGGCCCGGTCGCTCAGACCCACTGGGCGGCCTGATCGCGACGATTCTGTCGCAGAGCACGACGAGCCGGAACTCCAGGGCCGCCCACGCCTCGCTGACGGAGCAGTACGCCTCGTGGGAGCAGGTCGCCGCCGCCCCGGTGGAGGACATCGCCACCGCCATCTACCAGGGCGGGCTGGCGCACCAGAAGGCGGAACGCATCAAGACGATTCTGCGGCAGCTCCAAGCCGAGCGCGGGGTGCTGTGTCTGGACTTCCTGGAGCAGATGGCGCCGGAGGAAGCCGCGGCGTACCTGACGTCCTTCAGGGGTGTGGGCCCCAAGACCGCGGCATGCGTGCTGCTGTTTGACCTGGGCAAGCCCGTGTTCCCGGTGGACACCCACGTCTTCCGCATTGCAGTCCGTCTGGGATGGATAGAGGAGGGCACCACGCCCCAGCGCGCCCACAGCGCCCTGGGTCTGCTGGTACCTGCGGACATCGCCTACAGGCTCCACGTCAACCTCGTGGCCCACGGCCGCACAACCTGCCTGGCGCGCCATCCGCGCTGTGCAGGCTGCCCACTCCTGAAGTTCTGCCCGTGGGGCCTGGAGGCGGCGGAGCAGTCTGGGGCGTCCGGTCAGATTGCTCAGCGGCCCGCCTGACGCTGGGCAGGGGCGGCTTCGGGCGGCGCGAGGTCCTTGAGTCCCCGGACCGCCCTCCCCGCCGCAAACCCCAGAAGCGACACCAGCAGGCCGGGGTACATGGGCTCGATACCCAGTGGGTACACCGGGTAGCCCTCGGCCTGATGCGTCACACCCCACAGCAGCCACAGCAGGGAGGTCGCAAAGCCTCCCACCATCACCGGCACAATCGCCTTCCGACTCACCCGCAGCGCCGGCCAGTACGCCGACAGCAGGGGTAGCAGCAGTCCCGGAATGAACACCGTCCCGATCACATACCACAGCTTGATCACCGAGGCCACGCCGACGGCCAGGGCCAGCGAGATCACCGTGGTCAGGACGAGGCCCAGAGCGGTGCGCAGCCCGATGCGATAGTCGGGGTCGCCGCCCACGATGCGCCAGATGAAGTCCCGGGCGAAGGTGGTGCCGGACAGGAACGTGAAGCTCACCAGCGTGGACATCACCGTCGCCAGCATGCCCACATAGAACAGCCCTTTGACACCCGCCGGCAAGAGCTTCTCGGCCAGGAGCGGATAGGCCATGATCGGCTCGATGTCCGGCAGCCCGGCCCGGGCGTACAGCCCCACCGTGCAGGTCATGAAGTCGAACGCGGCCCAGCACAGGATACTCACCAGGATCCCGCGGCTCGCCGTCTGCGGCGACTTCGCCGCATAGCACCGCTGGTGAAATCCCGGGTCCACCAGGGTCCACAGGGCGATGAAGAACCAGGCCACCACATACTGCGGCGTATTGCCACCGTGCCAGACCAGGTGAGTCTCCGGCACGCCCTGCTTGATGAAGTCGAACCCGCCCAGATGGCTTAGGCAGTAGGGCAAGATGAGTGCGAAGCCCAGGAACATCAGGAAGAACTGCACGATGTTGACCCGCACATCGGCCCGAAAGCCTCCGGCATAGACGTAGACCGTCGACAGCGCCACGCCCACCAGCAGCGCGGGCCACAGCGGCCAGCCGAAGATGAGCTGCAGCAGTGTCCCCAGCATCAGCACATACGGCGCAGGAGTAGTCAGGCAGTAGGAGTACACCGCCGCCGTGACCCCGGCGCCCTTCCCGTAGGCCTCGGCCACCTTGTCGGGAATCGTGTACAGCTCCGCCTGCCGGATGCCCGGCGCCAGGACGAATGCGAACACCG